>WNFB01005564.1_pt1 | contig 11262 bp, 9 predicted proteins | sample 5400501 | NCBI WGS metagenome assembly WNFB01 (sample SAMN13153341, study PRJNA577476) | soil metagenome | isolation source: 200 cm saprolite under Douglas fir tree site 2 hole 1 | place: USA:California | collected 2015-04-18 | reverse complement strand
CGCCAGATGGAGCGGATCGCCGGTGAAGACGTAGCCGGGCCACGAGCCCGCGCTGCGCGGAAGAATGACCGGATCGATTCCGCCCTTGCGATACACCTCAGTTTCCACACGGATCAGGCCGGCGTCGGCGGGCGTGCTGTTCGGATCGTAACCGCCGGTCATGCGGACTTCGATGTCGCCGAAACCTTTTTTCGCTAGATGGGACTTGAGCGCGGCGAGCGCCTCGGCAGCGGTCATCTCCGGAACGAGGCGCAGGTCGAGCTTGGCGACGGCTTTTCCGGGAAGAATAGTCTTCCCGCCGGGGCCGGTGTAGCCGCCGACGAGGCCCTCGATGTTCACGGTGGGCCGCGACATCAGTAGTTCCATCGCTTCGCGCCAGCTTACGTCGTGAACCCAGTGCTCCACGCCAAGGAGTTTTTTCGCTTCCGCCTCGCTCAAGCGGCGCGCGGCCTCGGCGATCATTTTTTTCTCGGCCTCGGAGATCGGGCGGGCCTTATCGGCAAAGCCTTCGATGGCGGGATCGTTGCCGTCGGGCGAGACGAGAGTGGCGAGCGCTTCGACGAGGTGCCACGCGGGGCTGTCGAGGCGCGCTTTGTTGCTGGAGTGCACGTCTTTGCGCGGGCCGCGGCCCCAGCGTTCGCCGCTGGAAATCAGTTCGCACTCGATAACGCCTTTCGCGCCTAGCGTCATGGTGACTTCGCCGTCCAGTCCCTGCGAGGCGCTCGGCATGAAAATTCCCAGGCAGTTCTTCAGTGCCGCCATCACCTCCGGCCGGTGCACAATTTGCGGAAAGTGCGGTGAACCGATTTCTTCTTCTCCTTCAGCAACGAAAACAAAATTCACTGGGAGTTTTTTGCCGGCGCCGCGAATCGCATGCAGGGCGGCGAGGAATGAGGCTTCGGGGCCTTTCTGGTTCACGGCGCCGCGGCCCATGACGACTTTTCCCAGGCCAGGCTTGTCAATGAGAGCGGCTTCGAATGGGGGAGAGGACCATTCCGCCGGATCTGCCTGCTTCACGTCATACATGTAGTAAAGGCCGAGCGTGCGCGGAGCGCCGGCATCGAGAGTGGCGAAGATGCCGGGTTGGCCGTCGGTGGGAATTTTTGTGGCTTGCTGGAAGCCGGCGTCGCGAAGCATACGCATGGTCAGTTCGCAGCCCTCGTTCATGCCGCGGTTTTCGGCGGCGATGGACGGCTGGCGGATCCAATCCTGGAGGCGCTTGACGGATTCGTCGTGACGCTTCTCAATTTCCGCGCGGATGGCGTCCAGATCGACTGCGACAGCTGCGCTACGTGCCCAGGCGGGCCAGGCGAGGGTGGCTGCGCCGGCTACGGCGCTGGCGGCAGCACCCTGGAGGAATGTACGGCGGTCGGAGACCGAGAGAAGGGGCGAGGAATTGGAATCGTTTTGCTCACCCTCGTTCTCGAGATGGTCATGACTGGAGTTTGAAGGATTTGGCATGGCAGCCTCCGCAATAGTATTTTTTATTGAGACAAATATCGGAAATCGTCGTCTCGCCTTCAACGCGGGAGAGTATACCTTCCGGGTTTAGTCGGCAATGGCGGAAGTTGCCGGCCGTCGCTCGCGCCGCAGGCCGCGATCGTGAATCTCGAATCCGCTGTGATTGACGAAGCGAGCGATCGTCCCGTTGGGGCCGACGGCCCAGCCCGTCCGGACGTCCAAGAAAGCCACGGCATTGAGATTCAGCGAATCCGCATGCTTCCAGTGGGCGGCGAAATCCTGGCTGATGTCTTCGCCGTTGGGCCCGACGGCCGCCAAAAGTGAGTCTTTAACGCGGGCCACAGAGGAGCGATAGCCGCCGGGCTGCTCGTTGGAGAGTTGCCAGGTCTGGCCTTCGTCGAGGGAGTACGCCGCAACGCCGGATGTGCGCTTGGGATCCTGATAGTCACCGCCGGCGACAACGATTTTCTTCCCAGTCCCGCGAGCGATGGAAAAGATTCCAGAGGAAGCATTGCCGCGGGCGATTGGTGTTTCCACGACGGTCCAGATGCGTCCCGAGTCAGGAGAGCGGAAGAGGCGGGCCGCCGGGCCGCCCGTGCCAAAAAAGATCTTTTCGCCGGAGAGCAGAAAACAAGTATTACTTGCGGCGAATGCGCCCTCGCCGGGAAGGGCTTTCGGCATGTGGTCGCTTGGCAGCGCGTTCCAGTGCTCGCCGTCCATTGTTTTCAGTATGAGAAATTCGCCATCGATAGGATCGCTCAAGGCAAAGCAGTGCGCTTCAGAGAGGCAGGCAATCGAGTCGAGAAAGAATTCCTTGCGTTTGTCCGTGAATTGCAAGTTCCAAGTTTCGCCGCCATTGGTTGTTTTGTAGATTCGCGATTTTTCGCCTTCACCGCTGGACATCACATAAGCTGTGGTGGAGTTGAAGGCCACGATCCCGCGAAAGTCCAGCGCGTCACCGCCAGCGACGTGCAACCGTTTCCACGTTTTGCCCTCGTCGATGGATTTCAGAATCACACCATTCGAACCCGAGGCCCACACGGCAAAGGCGGCAACGCCTTTCGCCTCTGACAACCGGGCGACGCTCACGCCTCGCAAATTGGTATCAATGCCGCTGGTCTGCACCGTCCACCACTGAGCCTGAACGGATCCGCCAAAGAGCAGCGAAAACAGAAATGGCAGAACGGTGCGCATAGAGCGCATTTTAACAGGGGACTCTCCAAGGATGCGCTGCTGATTCCTCTGCGGCCCCAAACACTCGAACGAAACATTTGTTTCTAAGGCTGCGGTGACTTAGACTTTCGCGGGCTTCCTGCCGGGAGGAAATCATGCAAACTACGCGAAGAACATTTCTGGGCGCCGTCGGAGCGGCCGCCGCGCTGGGGGTCGCCGGCGACGCAAGTTTTTCGGAAGCGCTGGCCGCCGAGCCGCACGCGGCAAATGTACCGGTCGCATCGGGAGAAAAAGTTTTGTTCTGGGTCGCTGCCTCGACGCCCTGCGACAAAAATCTGAAATTCGATGAAGAGCTGTACAAGGACCTGCTCGCTTATTTGAAAACCAACGGTGCCGATGGCGTGGTCGTCCTCGGAACGACCGGCGAATTCCCCTCGTTTTCGGTGGCCGAACGAAAGAAAGTTGCCGAGACCGCCTTCAAGCACCGCAATGGCTTGAACATTATCGTTTCCCCGGGCACCGCGAATTTCCCCGAGACGCTGGAACTCTCTCAACACGCGGAAGCCAATGGCGCGGACGGCCTGCTCGTCGTGCCGCCGTTTTATTACAAACACCCGCGGCTGGATGGCTTGACGAGATATTTTTCGATGCTTTTCGAGCAGGTGAAGATTCCCATCAATCTCTACCACATTCCCTTCGCGACTGGCGTGCCTATCAGCCATGAATTGCTGCATGCCATGGAAAAATATCCGAACCTGACCGGGATCAAAGATTCGGTGAGCGATCACAAGGTCTATCAGGATTTCGTCGCCGAGTTCCCCAAGCTGAACATGCGCACCGGCACTACCGAGAATCTGAAATACGCTCTGGACCACGATATGGGCGCCATCCTCGCCGAAGGCAACAACTTCACGAGACAGATCGCGGCGGTATTCGCCGCGAAGCGCGCCGGCAAGGACTTGAGCGAAACCGTCGCCAAGTTGGAAGCCACATTGAAGGTGCTGCGCGAGGGCGGCGTAGATGAATATGGTCCCATGAAATATGCACTGAGCCTTCAAATGGGGACGCGGCAGTTTTATCAGCGGCCGCCGAACTCCGATGTAACGGACGAGCAAAAAGCAAAAATCAAGCAGGCGCTGGAACAAATCAAGCAAATGGGGTAGGCGGAATGCGACGGCGAGGGAATTCAGCGGAGGAACGAAGATGCACGAGAAGAAACCAAATCACCTGGACACTTTGCGATTTTTGTTTTTCGCCGGACTCCTGTTCTGGCCTGCGCCTGCATCCGCTCAATTTCATCCGAAGGACACGGAGTGGCCTTCCTACGGCGCCGATCTCGCCGGAACGCGATATCGCCCGCTGGACCAGATCAACGCCGCCAACTTCAGCGACCTGGAAATTGCCTGGCGCATCAAGACCGACAACTTCGGCGACCGGCCGGAATACAAGCTCGAAGGCACGCCACTCATGGTTAACGGCGTTTTGTACGCAACGGCAGGATCGCGGCGCGCGGTAATTGCGGTGGACCCGGCCACCGGCGAATTGCTCTGGATCCATGGCGAGCGTGAGGGAAAACGCGGCGGCGCCGCTCCCCGGCAACTTTCCGGCCGAGGGCTGGCTTATTGGTCCGACGGCAAGGAAGAGCGAATCCTCTATGTGACGCCCGGGTTTCGGCTCATTTGTCTGGACGCGAAGACCGGCGTTCGAATCCCTTCCTTTGGAAACAAAGGCGAAGTCGATCTGAAGCTGAATGACGATCAGAACATTTTCCCGGATTTGATCAGCGGCGAAATCGGCATCCAATCGGCGCCCGTGGTGGCGAAAGACACCGTGATTATCGGCGCGGCCTTCCGCGAAGGCATGACGCCGAAGAGCAGGCGCAACAATAAAGGCTACGTGCGTGGATTCGACGTTCGAACCGGCAAGCGGCTCTGGATTTTCCATACCATCCCGAAGAAGGGCGAGTTTGGCTACGACACGTGGGAAAAGGGCTCGGCGGAATATACGGGCAACACGGGAGTCTGGACGCAGATCACCGTGGACGAGCAACTCGGACTCGTCTACTTGCCGGTCGAAACGCCTACCAGCGATTTTTACGGCGGGCACCGGCCGGGAAATAATTTGTTCGGCGAGACACTGGTGTGCGTCGATTTGAAAACCGGAGAGCGCAAATGGCACTTCCAATTGGTACACCACCCGCTGTGGGACATGGATATTTCCTCCGCGCCCATTCTTGCGGACATCACCGTCGACGGAAAACCCGTCAAGGCCGTAGCCCAGCCGACTAAACAAGGATTTCTCTACGTTTTTGATCGCGTGACCGGCAAGCCCATCTGGCCCATGCCGGAGCGTCCGGTCGAAGTCGGCAACGTGCCGGGCGAAACCTACTCACGGACGCAGCCCATCCCCACAAAACCTGCGGCTTACAGCCGCAATGGCGTTTCCATCGATGACTTGATCGATTTCACGCCTGCGCTTCGCGAACGAGCGAAGGAAATTGCATCCAGGTATCACCTCGGTCCGGTCTTCACGCCTCCGACGGAGAGCAAACTGGAAGGTCCGCTCGGCACGCTCACCATGGGAACGGCCTCCGGTGGCACGAACTGGCCGGGCGGATCGTACGATCCCGAAACGCACAACGTTTATGTCTATGCCTGCAACTCCTGTATCGAGCCGATTGGGCTCGTGGCCGCTCCCAAAGAAGTTTCCGACATCGCTTATATTGCGGGGACGGCCGGGAGAGAAGTGGAGATTCTCCGGGGTCCCGGCGAAAACGCCGGAGCCGATTCTCCCAAGCCACCGAAGAAGCCGGCAGGCGGCGGTTTCGTTCGCATGGACGTCGATGGATTGCCGCTGATCAAGCCGCCTTATGGAACGATCACAGCCATCAATCTCGATAAAGGAGAATTTGTCTGGCAGATCGCGCACGGCGAGACGCCGGACGTCGTGAGGAATTCCTCGATTCTCAAGGGCATGAACATCCCGCGCACCGGCCAGACAACGTACAACATCGGGACGCTGGTTACCAAGACGCTGGTCATCGCGGGCGAAGGAAATGTCACCACTACGGCGGATCATCCGCGCGGCGCGATGCTCCGTGCCTACGACAAGATGACCGGCAAAGAAGTCGGCGCCGTCTACATGCCGGCTCCACAAACCGGGTCGCCGATGACCTACATGGTAAACGGCAAGCAGTACATCGTCGTGGCCGTCAGTGGCGGGCCTTACTCCGGGGAGTACATTGCTTACACGCTGCCATCGACAGGGGAATGAATGCGCTGCCACGCGGATGTTCTAGGCGATGGGAAGGCCATGACGACGTGAAATTGAGATCTCCAACCGCAATCCTGGTTTTAGCGGCGATCGCTTCGCCGCTTTGGCTACTCCATGCGCAAGCTCCGGCGACGGAGTCGCGTTCCGTGTGGGACGGCGTGTACACCGAAGACCAGGCCAAGCGCGGGGAACCGATTTACCGCAAGGAATGCGCGGCTTGCCACGGCGACATACTCACCGGCGGCGAATCCGCGCCCCCGCTGACAGGCGGCGCGTTCCTTGCGAATTGGAGCGGCCTCACGATGGGCGACTTGTTCGACAGAATTCGCAAGACCATGCCGCTGAGCGGGCCGGGCCGCCTCACCCGGCAACAAGACGCGGACATTCTGGCCTTCATGCTGAGCGTTAACAAATTTCCAACTGGAAAGACGGAACTTTACCGGCAGTCGGAGATGCTCAAAGAGATTCGATTCGAAGCGGCGAAGCCGGCTCCCAAAAAATAGCGAGAATCAAAATTTGGTTTTGTCCGCATCCACGCAGACAGGGTTTTTGAGATTTCACGCACGGAGGATTGCTTTATGAAAAGAATGCTTCCCGTACTTTTGATCGGCGTCGCCCTTCTCGGTTACATGGCCGGATATGCCTCGAAGCCAAGCCTGCAGCAGGCTCCGCAAGCCGTTCTTACCGGCCACTTCGACGATCTCTCGATGATCCCGAGCGCCAACGCCCAGGAAAACAAATCCGAGGTCTTGCCGTTCAATTTTAATTCTCCGCATCAGCCCCCGCTGGCGCCCGATGCCCCGCCGGTCACGTACTGGAATATCGACGACATTCGAAAGGCTCACACCGAGCTGGCAGAGAAGGCTTCCAAAGCGTTGAAGGAGGCCGGCAGCGGAAGCTCGCAGTCGTTCGGTGGCGGGCCGGTACATATTTCGACGCGCAATTTCGGCATCTTCATGCTCTACCGCGCCCACCGCGAGCAGCCGGTCCTGAGCTTGACCAAAGTCAATAGCGTTTGGGATGACGCGGAACAACATGCCGGCGCTTACGACTTTTACGTCATCACCGGTGGCACGGGCGAAATGATCGTCGGAGGAAAGATCGCGAATCGCCAGAATCTGATGGACAAGGACGGTCCCGTGCCGGGGGAATACCGCGGGCAACCTGTCGTGGGCGCGCAGACCTACAAAGTTAAGCCGGGCGATTGGCTGCTCATTCCGCCGGATACGCCGCACCAACCCAAGCCCGACGCCGGCGGGTTCAGCTACATGATCATGAAGATCAACGTGGGCGTGTATCCCTGGAGCCTGATTCGCTAGTCATGCGCAAGAAGAACACCGCGCGGCGCGCGGGACTTAGCGGAGCTGGCTGGAGTCGACGCCTTTCTTGCGGGCTTCGTCGAGGAGCGCGTCGACTTTTGATTCGAGATCTTTTTTCTTGTCCTGCAAGGCGCGCATTTGCACCTCGATGGGCTCGAGCTGGTAGCTTTTGTTGAGTTTGATGCCGCTCGCGGACGTCGAAGGTTCGCCTTCACTGAAGTTCTTCAAATCAACCAGCTGCTTGTCAATGTCCGCGATCTGCCCCTGGAGCTTGTCGAGCTGCTTTCGAATCGATGCGACGTATTGAGCATTCGCGGGCTTGGAAGAAGCCGGCTGCGGCTTGCTCTTCGCGTCGCCAACCACGGAGACAGCTCCGGTCGAACGGGGAATATCCTCGTTTGTCCAGACTCTCTTGGGTTTCTTTGTTTCAGCAGGCGGTGCGGAATCCTGCGCTGAGGCCGCCGGCGGAGGCGCGCTGGCATCCTGGGACTGCGCGGCAGTGGAAACGGCCGCGAAAAAAATCAAACTGAATGCGAATGAGAGCGAACGGGGCATAATGCCTCCAGTCTCTCAAGTTCGAGGACGCTATCCTCTTAAACCCATTTTAGAAGGAAAAGTCTCACGGATCGGCGGGGTCCGCACGTGGCTTGTCCATCTCGGCATGCCCGAGCTCCTGGCGAATGGCGACGAGGGCTTCCTGGGGCGGGCCGATGTAGCGGTAGTTGGAATAAAAAGTGCGCTCGTGGAGGGAGAAGCCGGAAAATAATTTGCGGCCGTCGAAATCGTACTGCGAAAAGCTGGTGAGCCACAGCCCGGGCAGGTATTCGTAGCGTTCCTGCATGAAGTGACTGCCCTTGTAGACTTTTCCAAGAAACAGGCCGATGGAAATGTCGTCGGTGACATCGCCAGAGATGCGCGCGAGTTCGCCCGAAGTTTCGTCGATCCAAACGAACCCGCGTACTTTGGTATAGACGGAGGAGAATCGCGTGGTGGGTTTGAAGGCGGGGTTGGGCCGCATGGAGTATTTGGAGAGCATGCGGTCGCCGCGGGGTTCGCGGGCGACGAAAGTAAAGAGGAACGCGGTCCGTGTGGCTTCGATCAAATCGAGACGGTCCTTCCTTTTCTTTGTGTATTTTTCGAGCGCGTCGCGCTGAGATCCGGCGTCGTTGACCAACAGCGCCAGCGACCGCGCCAGTTTCTCGAGATCGGCGCGATACGCGGCGGAATCTCCAGGCTTACCATCGTCGCCGACGGGAATGCGGAACATCCCCGTGCCCGATGGAATGACGCGCGCGATTTTTGTCGCTGCAGGAGTGGGGTCGCCCGAATTCTTGCGGGTCTCGATCCGTTCGATGCGTTCGTAGAGATCCAGCGCGGCCTCGCCTCTCTTTTGGTTGGCGATGATGCGAATGAAGAGATCCGGTTTCGCCGGCCCGATCGTGGGCGTGGAATCCGGTACGACGGATTGCGCGGCGGCGTTAGCGGCGAGAGCCAACGACAGCAGCGCCAGGAGAATAAAAGCACGTTTGAGCATGATGCGAAATGGCGCGAAAGCCGCCAGCGGCCACTCGGATTGGATTCCTCCGGGCCTAGAATTGTTGTACACCCCCATTGCGCCCGAAAGCGCGGGCGATGTCAAAGCGTCAATGGCGGTTTGTTACCCCCGGGGATGATTACGGCTTCGGTTTGTCTGTGGGCTTTTGCTGTTGCTGCTGGAATCCCTCGGTCCACGGCGGCACGACGCCGTTCACGCGCGCGTAAGCGATGGATTGACCGAGGTGCTCGCCAAAGTGTCCGGTGATGGCGATGAAGGAACCGCGCAGGGTGGTCTCGCGGTTGAACATTTTTTGCGGCTTGTCCGCGTCGGCTTCGTTGAGGGCCACGATGGCGCTGCGGAAATGCGCGAAGGAATCCTTCAGCGCCTGAAGGACTTTCGGTTTGTCACCGGAGAGGCCTGTGATGGCCTTGAAGTCCAGGCCTGCCGGTGGGGCGGTACCCAGTGCCCTGGCAATGCCATAATTTGCCGCGGTGATGTGGGTGAAGACTTCGCCGACCGAGCGGACACCCTCGGCAGGACGCCAAGAATACTTCTCAGCCGGCATGGCTTCGGCCAGGCGCGTGTAGCGCTGCTCGTAGTAGGCAATCTCCTCAAGGAACTCGGCGCGGAAGCCTGAGGTTGGCGCGGCGAATGCCATGGCGGGGGCCTTATGGTCGAGGCTCTCCTGAGCCCGGCCGCATGGCATAAAGTTCAGAACGAGTACTGTAAGTATAAGAAAATAAATATAGATACGACGCATGGTGTCCTCATTGAGATGCTTAGTTTTGCGGGCCTGGCGCGCCAACTTCTTCGCAGATTGACCCCACAAGGCGGTACAATGGACTGTGCGACCGCTGCACCGCTGAGATTGGAAACGACTGGGCGTAAGGCTACTCCAAAAAGCCCCGATAGCAAAGTGTTCTCCCGCACGTCTATATATCAAGGAACGATTCGACGGTTCCACTCGTCATTAGATACAGAGGGATGGAGGTCCGTTTGGGTGTAACTCCCATCGAAGGGTTTGGAGCGATCACGCGGGTGGCGCCGCAGGTGCGAGTGTTCCGGAAACGGGGCCGATTTCGGAGCGCCCTGATCACCATGCTGGAGACGTTGCGGCTCTCTCTTGACGCCCTTCGTGCCCATAAGCTGAGGAGTTTCCTAACCTTGCTCGGCGTCATCCTGGCGGTAACGACGCTGGTCGCGGTAATGAGCGTGGTTGCCGGACTCAATTTCTACGTGGCCGACCGCATCGCCAATCTCGGCGCAAACGTCTACGTTCTGAACCGGATGGGCATCATCACCAGTGAAGACGCCTGGGTAAAGGCCCAGAAGCGACCCTTGGTCACCCGGGAAGAACTCGGCAACCTGAAAACCGGCATGCGCACCGCCAGCCAAATTGCCGCGCTGCTGGGCAACAATTCCGACGTGCGTTATGGCAATGAGCTGCTTGAAAACGTGAACGTCCTGGGAGTGACCTCCAATTATTCCGAAATTCGCAATGTCAATGTTGCCGCGGGCCGTTTCCTCACCGAATCCGACGAGGAGCATCGCTCACCGGTGTGTTTCATCGGCGCGGACCTGGTCAAGAAGTTTTTCTCCAACATGGATCCCATCGGGAAATCGATTCGCGCCGGAACGCACAGCTATGAAATCGTCGGCGTCGCGGCGGTCATCGGCAGCGCGCTCGGGCAATCGCAGGATAATTTCGTATTCATTCCGCTGGAAACCTACCGCAAGGAGTGGGGCACGCAGCGGGATTCGCTGGTGTTGTTTATTCAGGCGCAGAACGCAGAGATGATGTCGGCTTCCGAGGACGAAGCGCGCATGCTGCTGCGTGCGTGGCGCCACATTCCGTGGGACGGGCCGGACAATTTCGGCATCATCGGTTCGGATTCCATCATGGGGCTGTGGCAATCCTTGACTGGCAATCTTTTCATGGTGGCCGTGGGATTGACCGCAGTGTTCTTGGTGGTTGGCGGAATCGTAATCATGAACATCATGCTGGCCAGCGTGACAGAGCGGACGCGCGAGATTGGCTTGCGGCGATCACTGGGCGCGAGGAGAAAGCACATCGTCCTGCAATTCGTGACGGAATCGGCGGTCCTCGCGGCGACCGGCGGCCTCATCGGAATCATTCTTGCCTATGCGGTGGTCGCAGTGGCGCGCGCCTTGACTTCGATTCCCATGCGCACGCCGATGAGCGCGGTCATTCTTTCGCTCGCGGTGTCCACGGGCGTCGGCCTTTTCTTTGGGATTTACCCGGCGATGCGCGCGGCGAAGCTCGATCCCATCGAAGCCCTGCGGGCAGAGGGATGAGAAAAAGCGAGCCCGGCTTGGCCGGGCTCGCGTGAAACGAATATGGCACAACAGCACGGCGAAAATCTCAGACAGGCGATGGACACGCTCCGCGCGCACAAACTGCGCAGTTTTCTCACCGTGTTCGGCGTCGTCCTCGGCGTCAGCGTCATCATGCTGGTCGCCGCGCTCATCACCGGTTTC
>WNFB01005563.1_pt1 | contig 11264 bp, 7 predicted proteins | sample 5400501 | NCBI WGS metagenome assembly WNFB01 (sample SAMN13153341, study PRJNA577476) | soil metagenome | isolation source: 200 cm saprolite under Douglas fir tree site 2 hole 1 | place: USA:California | collected 2015-04-18 | reverse complement strand
GTGGGCGCCGACCTCAGTCGCCTCCCCGATGCGAACCTCCGGGCCGATCACCGAGTGCGGTCCGACACGGACGCCGGCCGCCAGCTCCGCCCGGGCATCGATCACCGCTGTCGGATGGAACATGTCAGCCGTCTCGCTTTCCCTCGAGCTCGCGAACGCGCTTTTCAAGCGCGCGCACCTTCCTGATCAGCTCAGGCAGCATGGCCTCCGCCGCCCAGATGCGGCGGGCCTCAGCGCTCGGCCGGCTCGGGATGCCACCCCACACCTCGCCCGCCGGGACGTCGCTCGGCACGCCCGACTTTGCCGTGAGAATCGCCCCCTCGCCGATCGTCACATGGTCGGCGAGGCCCACCTGTCCCGCCAGGATCGCCCGGTTGCCGATCCGGCAGGAGCCGGAGATGCCAACCTGGGAGACCAGGATCACGTGCTCGCCGATCTCGCAGTTGTGCCCGATCTGCACCAGGTTGTCGATCTTCGTGCCTCGGCCGATCACCGTGTCGCCGAGCGTGCCCCGATCGATCGTCGTGTTGGCCCCGATCTCCACGTCGTCTTCGACGCGGAGGCCGCCCACCTGGGGGATCTTGCGGTGGGCCGAGCCGTCGAAAGCGTAGCCGAAGCCGTCCGCGCCCAGTACGGCCCCGGGATGCACGATCACGCGGTGTCCGATCCGGACGCCGTTCTGGACCACCGCTGTGGGATAGAGCCATACCTCGTCACCGAGCACCGCGTTCGCCCCGACAAAACAGAGCGCTCCGATCCGGCTGCGGGCGCCGATCACCGCCCCGCTCTCGATCACCGCATGAGGACCGACGGCCGCACTGGGATCCACGCGCGCTCCGTCCGCGACGACCGCCGACCGATCGATACCCGGCGTTGTCGCGGGCTCCGGATGAAACAGTCGGAGCAATGTGATGAGCGCGGCCTGCGGTGAGTCGACGCGGAGCAGCGCGCCCGGAAGACCGCCCGCGTCCCGCGGGACCACCAACGCACCCGCGCGCGAAGACTCGGCAAGGCGCTGGTATTTCCGGTTGCTCACGAATGATACCTGCGCCGGCCCGGCCGTCTCCAGCGGGGCCACGCCGGTCACCACGCGCGCCGCGTCGCCCTCGAGAGTCGCCCCGAGCGCCTCGGCGAGCCGAGCGAGCGTGAACGAGGCGCCTCCGCTCACCTATTTCTTGGCCTTCTTGGTTTCTTCGTCGTAGGCCTTGAGCACGTCGTCGGTCACGTCCGATTCGGGGGCCGCGTAGAGCACGCCGGAGCGCTGCCGCTCGAGGATCATTGTGAAGCCCTTGTCCTTGCCGACCTTCTGGACGAGCCCGCCCAGATCCTGGAGCACCTTCGCGAGCAGGGCCTCTTCCTTCTTCTGCAGCGACGCCTGCAGGTCGTCCACGAGCCGGCGCACGTCCCGCACTTTGCGCTCGAGGGCCTCCTGCTTTTCGCGTCGGGCCTCGGGAGACAGTAGCTGACCCTTCTTCTCCAGCTCGTCGCGCATCTTTTCGACCTCGACCCGCTGGCCGTCCACCTGCTTCTGCATGGCGGCCTTCTCCTTTTCGAGCTGCTCCCGGGCCGCGACGCCGGCGGCCGACCGCGCCAGGACCCGCTGGACGTCGATGATCGCCACTCGCGTACCAGCCCCGCTCTGCGCCGAGCTCGCCGGCGCGCCCGTCCACATGCCGACGACCACGCCGGCTCCCAACACGACCGCCACATTGATCAGCCTCATGCCCCTCATTGCCTCCTGCCCTCCTCGCCTAGAATGCGGAACCCACGGAGAAGTTGAAGTTACCGAACTTCTCACCCTTCTTTTGATCCAGCTTGACGCCGTAGTCGACCCGGATCGGGCCGAACGGTGAATTCCAGCGGAAGCCCAGGCCGGCGCCGTGGCGCAGGTCGGCGAGGTCGAATCGGGTGCCCTTTGCCTCGTCGGGGCCCCACACGTTGCCCACATCGTAGAACAGCGCCGCCCGGATCCCGTAGAAGAGCGGGATCAGGTACTCGACATTGGCGAGCAGCTCGATATTGCCGCCGATACGGGTCCCACTGCTGTCCTTCGGCGACACCTGCAGCGCCTTGAACTGGCGCAGCGTGGTCGAGCCGCCAAGGTTGAATCGCTCGAAGAGCGGCACCGGCTTGTCGGACCAGCCGAACATGTACCCGCCCAGGATGCGCCCGCTGATGACATGGTCGAGCCAGAGCGGATGGAAGTAGGTGGTGCTGGCGACGCTCCGGGCGAACTTCTCACCGAAGCCCACGCCGGCGAAGTCGACGCCGATGCCCAGGGTGCTGCCCTTGGTGGTCTCGAAGGCGCTGTCCCGGGTGTCCCGGCCGAAGGACGTGCCGATGAGCGAGATGAGGTGGTCGCCCTTCGCGGCCTGGAGCTCCGAGCTCGCCGTCGGCGCTATGCCGGCGATGTGATCGTTGCTGATCCGGTAGAGCGCGTTGACGCGCGAGTAGTCGCCGACCGGATGCCCGAAGCGAATGTCGCCACCGAGCGAGTTGACGCTGTAGTCGGTGAGTATGCGGCGGTTGTTGAACAGGTCGAAGCCCGCCGCCAGCGGGCGATCGAAGAGCCAGGGCTCGGTGAAGCCGATCTGCCCTTGCTGGACCTTTTCGCCGCCGCGAAGCCGGAGGAACACTTCCCAGCCCTTGCCGAGGAAGTTGCGCTGGGACAGGTCGACGGTGCCCAACGCGCCGTCCTGGGAGCTGTAGCCGCCGCCGATGGAGAAGAGTCCCGTCGGCTTCTCAGTGACGTCGATATTGACGACGATCTTGTCCTTGGACGAGCCGGGCACGGTGGTCGCGTTGACCTTGTCGAAGTAGTTCAGGTTCGTGAGCCGCTGCTTGGCGCGCTGCAGCTTCGGCGTCGTGAACAGCTCCCCTTCGGCCATGGGGATCTCACGGCGCAGGATCTTCTCTTCGCTCCGCGTGTTGCCGCTGATGTTGATCCGCTCGACGAACACTTCGGGACCCTCGGCGATCTCGAAGGTGATGTTGATCTTGAGATTGGGCAGATCCTGAGTGACGTTGGGGTTGACGTCCGCCGACGCGCGCCCGATGGTCCCGTACACGTCGGAGATGCCCTTCACGGTCTCGCGGAGCTTCGAGCGCGAGAACACGTCGCCGGGCGCGAGAAGGATCCGCCGTTTGATTTCTTCGAGCGGCAGCACGCTGTTGCCGGTGACGTCGATCCCGCCGACGTGGAATTGCGGGCCCTCGACGACGACGATCTTGATGGTCGCCCGGGCGTTGACCCGGTCGACCTGGATGTCGGAGGACTCAACCCGCGCCTGGACGTAGCCGTGGTCGTTGTAGAGCTGGATGATTCGCTCGACGTCCTCGTCGAGCTTCTGCCGCTGGACGGTGCCGCGCAGGATGAAGAATTCCCGCTCCTGCGTCAGCATGATCTCCTTGATCTGCTTGGGCTTGAGGCCCTTCGCGCCCTCGATCACGATCTCTTCGATGGTGATCTTGCGCCCTTCGGCGATGCGAAAGGTCACGGTGACGTCGCCGTCCGGCAGCTTCTCGGCGTCGGGCGTGATAGCGACCTCGAAATAGCCCTCTTCCTCGTAATACTCCTTGAGCTTCTCGGTCGCGCGCGTGACGGCGACCGGGTTGTAGACGCTGCCCAGCTTGAGGTCGATCTTCTCCTGCAGGGCCGAGGAGTCGAGCTTCTTGTTCCCGGCGAAGAGGATGTCGCGGACGAACGGCCGCTCCACCACGACGAAGGTCAGCTTGACGCCGCCCTCGAAGTCCTCGACCTTCAGCTGCACGTCGTCGAAGAAGCCCAACGCGAAGATCGCCCGGATGTCCTCGGCCTGGCGGGTGGGCGAGAAGGGCTGTCCGACCTTCGCGCTGACTCGGCCCAGAATGACGGCCTCCTGGACCCGACGATTGCCTTGAACGGCGAGTTCCTTGACGAGGATCTGCCGCTCCGGCGCCGGCGGGGCCTGGGCGAAACTCGCGCCGGCACCCATCAGGAGGAGGGCAAAAAAAATGGAGAGAAGAGTTCTCCCCTGCGTGCGCATGAAGGGCGTTGGCTCGTACGCCTTCGTTTAGTGTTCCGCCAGGGCCAGTTTCGGCTCGGCGATCTGGATCTCCCTGAAGACGAAGTTATCCCCTTCGGCGTCGAGTTCGATCCGGGCGCCGTCCGAGAACTGGCCGCGCACAATGGCTTCGGCGAGCGGGTCCTCCACCTGCTTTTGGATGGTGCGCCGCAGCTGCCGGGCGCCGTAGGTCGCGTCGTAGCCCTTCTGGACGAGCAGCTCGAGCGCGATCTCGGTTGGCTCCAGCTGGATACCCTTGTCCGTCAGCTGCGCGTTGACCCGCGTGATCATCATCCGGACGATGCTCATGATGTCTTCCTTGCTGAGCGCGTGGAAGACGATGATGTCGTCGATCCGGTTGATGAACTCGGGCCGGAATGCGCGCTTGAGCTCGTCGAGCACACGCTCCTTCATGCGGTCGTGGGTCGTCTCGTCCCCTTCGGGCAGGAACCCGGGCGTGGTGCGCTTGCCGATGAAGCTCGTGCCCAGGTTGGAGGTCATGATCAGGATCGTGTTCTTGAAGTCCACGACGTGGCCCACCGAGTCGGTCAGACGGCCGTCGTCGAGCACCTGGAGCAACATGTTGAACACGTCCGGGTGGGCCTTCTCGATCTCGTCGAACAGTACCACCGAGTATGGCCGCCGGCGCACTTTCTCGGTCAGGAAGCCGCCCTCTTCGTAGCCCACGTAGCCCGGGGGCGCCCCGAGCAGCCGGGACACGGAGAACTTCTCCATGTACTCGGACATGTCCACGCGGATCAGCGCGTTCTCGTCGCCGAAGAGATACTCGGCGAGCGTGCGCGCCAGCTCCGTCTTCCCGACGCCCGTCGGGCCCAGGAAGATGAACGAGCCCACGGGCCGCCGGCTGTCCTTGAGCCCGGCGCGGGAGCGGCGGATGGCGCGGGAGACGGCGGTGACTGCGTCGGCCTGGCCGACGATGCGCTGGTGGAGCGCGTCCTCCATGCGTGCGAGCTTGGCGGACTCCTTCTCTTCGAGCTTGGCGAGCGGGATGCCCGTCCAGCGGGAGACGATGTACTCGATGTCTTCCTCGCTCACGGTCTGAGGCCCCTTGCCCTTGCGCTTGTCCCACTCGCGCTTCATTTCCTCGTCGCGCCCGCGAAGGAGCTTCTCCTTCTCGCGCAGCGATGCGGCCTTCTCGAACTCCTGCGCTTCCAGGTACATGTCCTTCTCGCGTACCACACGCTCGACTTCCTTGCCCAGCTCCTTGATCTCGGGCGGCGGCGTCAGCGCCATGAGTCGCGTCCGCGACGACGCTTCGTCGATGACGTCGATCGCCTTGTCCGGCAGCTGGCGGTCGGTGATGTACCGATCGGCCAGCTTGACGGCGGCGTCGATCGCCTCGTCGGTGATCTTCACGCGGTGATGGGCCTCGTACTTGTGGCGCAACCCCTTGATGATCTCGACGGACTCGCTGACGGACGGGGCCCGAACGATGACGGGCTGGAAGCGGCGCTCGAGCGCGCCGTCCTTCTCGATGTACTTCCGGTATTCGTCGAGCGTGGTCGCGCCGATGGTCTGGATCTCGCCGCGCGACAGCGCGGGCTTGAGCATATTGGAGGCGTCGATGGCCCCCTCGGCCGCGCCCGCGCCGATGAGCGTGTGCAGCTCGTCGAGGAACAGCACCACGTTCTCCGACTGGCGAATCTCCTTCATCACTGCCTTGAGCCGCTCTTCGAACTGACCGCGGTACTTGGTGCCGGCCACCAGCGCGCCCAGGTCCAGCTGCAGCAGGCGCTTCTGCGCCAGCACGTCCGGCACCTCATGGCTGACGATGCGCTGGGCCAGCCCCTCGACGATGGCGGTTTTGCCCACGCCCGGCTCGCCGATCAGCACCGGATTGTTCTTGGTCCGCCGTGCCAGGATCTGGATGACCCGCTCGATCTCCATCTCCCGGCCGATCACGGGATCCAGCTTATTCTCTCGCGCGAGCTGGGTGAGATCGCGAGCGAACTCGTCCAGCACCGGCGTCTGCGAGCGCTTCTTTGGCCTCGGGTAGTATTGGTCGCCGAGCAGCGCGAGGGTTTCCTGCCTGACCTCGTCCAGCCGAGCGCCAAGGGACTCGAGAATCTTCGCCGCGATGGACTGGCCTTCCTTCATGAGGCCGAGCAGCAGGTGCTCGGTGCCGATGTAGTTGTGCCCGAGCTGGCGGGCTTCTTCGATGCTGAGCTCGAGGACGCGCTTGGCCTGCGGGGTGAACGGGACTTCGCCGAACGTCAGCGTTTTGGGGAAACCGGCCAGCGCCCGCTCGACCTCGGCCTTGACGGTCTCGAGCCTGAGCCCGAGGCGCTGGAGCACGGCGGTGGCGATGCCCTCGCCGTCGCGGATCAGTCCGAGCAGGATATGCTCGGTGCCGACGAAATCGTGACGAAAACGGCCCGCTTCCTCTCGGGCCAGGATGATGACCCGCCGCGCCCGCTCGGTGAATCGCTCGAACACTTTTTGACCTCGCTCCCTCACTCCGGGGGCCGGTGATCCGCCGGAGATCGTAGGGTGGCCGTCGTGAACCCTAACCCTGCGAACAGTATAACCTTGCTGGGCGCCGGCACCTAGGGATTTTGTTGGCGGCGACCCTTGAAACTCCTAACTCATTGAAACAGCGGCCGTGGGGTCTTAGCCCATTGTCCGCGGCTCAGGGCCAGGCCACCGCCCGGCCGTCCAGGAGCCTGTAACCTCGGTCCGCTTTTCTGGCCAGATCGTGGTTGTGGGTGGCCACGATGAAGGACAGACCGCGCTCGGCCTGCAGCTGGAGGAAAAGATCCCAGATCACCTCGCTGGTCTTGGGATCTAGGTTGCCCGTGGGCTCGTCCGCGAGGATGACGCGCGGGTTGCCCACCAGCGCGCGCGCGATCGCGACGCGCTGCTGCTCGCCGCCCGAGAGCTCGCCGGGCCGGTGGCCCAGCCGATCGGCCAGTCCTACCTCTTGCAGCGCGGCCGCGGCCTTCTCCCGCGCCTCGGCCATGCCTTGACGCTGGAGCAGGGCGGGCAGCATGGCGTTCTCGAGCGCGGTCATCTCGCCGAGGAGATTGTAGAACTGGAAGACGAAGCCCACCTCCCCGCGCCGCAGCCGCGCCAGGCCGGCCTCCGTGCGCGCGAAGACGTCCTCTCCGGCGAAGAGCACGCGCCCGGCGGTGGGCCGGTCGAGGGTGCCCAGCAGGTGCAGGAGCGTGGACTTGCCGACGCCCGAGGCCCCGATCACCGCCACGCTCTCGCCGGCATTGACGGCGAGGTTCACGCCCCGGAGCACGCGCACGACCTCCGGCCCCATGCGGTACTCGCGCTCGAGGTCCTGAGCGACCAGCAGCGGCTCACTCATAGCGGAGCACGTCCACCGGGTCGAGCCGCGCCGCGCGCCGGGCCGGGGACAAGGTCGCGAGGAAGGAGATGACCAGGGTGGCGCCCACGATCATCGCGAAGTCGCCTCTCGTCAGCTTCATCGGCAAATAGCTGATCTGGTATACGTCACCCGCGAGACGGATGATGTGATAGGTGTTCTGCACCCAGATGAGGAGCAGCCCCAAGGCGCTTCCGGCAACGGTGCCCACCACGCCGATCAGCATGCCCGCCACGAGGAAGATCGCGCCGATGCTCTGTGCGCTCGCCCCCATCGCCTTGAGGATGCCGATCTCCTTTCGCTTCTCCGCCACCAGCAGCACGAGGTGGCCGATGATCGCGAAGGCGGCCACCAGGACGATGATGGTGACGATGACGAAGAGGGCGAGCTTCTCCAGCTGAAGCGCCGCGAACAGGTTCCGGTTCATGTCCATCCAGTCGCGGGACCAGTAGAGGCCGCCCGCCGCGCTGGCGATGCTGGGCGCGATCGCCTTGGCCTCGAACGGATCGTCGAGCTTGACCTCGATACCGGTGACCCGGTCGCCCAGTCCCGCGAACTCCTGGGCGGCCCGCAGCGTCGTGTAGGCCAGCGAGGAGTCGTACTCGTACATGCCGACCTCGACGAAGCCGGCCACCTCGAACCGCCGCATCTTGGGCACGAGCCCCACGGCGGTCACGGCCCCTTTGGGCGAGATGACCGTGACGAAGTCGCCCGGCACCACCCCGAGGCTCCGCGCCAGCTCGCGGCCCAGCAGGACGGCCGGCTCGGCGTCCGGGCGAAGCAGCGCCTCGACGCTGCCGAGCTTTGTTTCGGAGGCCAGGGTCGCGCGCACCGCGGGGGAAGCGAGATCCACGCCGCGAAGCAGGCCGCCGGTGGCGCGCCCGCCCCGGGCCGTGAACAGCGCCTGTTCCAGGACGAAGGGCGTCGCCGACTTGACGCCCTTGACCGGGGCCACGCGCGCCGCGAGGGCGCCGGCGTCCGCGACGCCCTGGCCGCCCGGCTCCATGATCAGGATGTGAGGGTTGGCGGCGATGATCTTCTCTCGTATCCCGTCCTGGAATCCCGTCATCACGGCCAGGACGACGATCAGGGCGCTGACTCCGAGAAAGACGCCGCCGATGCCGATCCAGACGAAGAGCGAGAGATTGGCGCGGTGGCCGCGCGCGCGCAGATAGCGCAGCCCGAGGAACAGCTCGAAGGGCAGACCCCGCCCGGCCATCACCCCTGCGGCTCTTCGTCGCCCTCGACGGATTCCGTTCCGCGCTCGGGACGCAGATGAGGGAAGAGGATCACGTCGCGGATGGACGCGGAGTCCGTGAAGAGCATGGCCAGCCGGTCGACGCCAATCCCCTCCCCCGCCGTGGGCGGCATGCCGTATTCGAGCGCGCGGACGAAATCCTCGTCCATCCAGTGGGCCTCCTCGTCCCCGCGCTCGCGCTCACGGGCCTGCTCCTCGAACCGCCGCCGCTGGTCGATCGGGTCATTCAGCTCCGAGTACGCGTTGGCCAGCTCGCGGCGGCAGATGAAAAGCTCGAAGCGGTCCACGAGGCGCGGGTTGTCGCGCTTGCGCTTGGACAACGGCGAGAGCTCGATGGGAAAGTCGGTCACGAAGGTCGGCTGGACCAGGACGGGCTCGACGAGCGTATCGAAGATCTCCTTCCAGAGCGCGACCGGGCCGGCGTCGCCCGCCAGCGCCGCCTGGGTTCGCTTGTCGGCGGCGAATCCGCCGCGTGCCCTCGCCGCCGCGCCCAGGGTGCTCACGGTCGTCTCGGGACTCACCGGAACCGCCACCGCGTCGGACAGCGCCTGGAAGAATGGCAATCGGCGCCAGGGCGGCGTGAGCCGCACGGTCTCGCCCTGATAGGTCAACTCCTCCCTGCCGAGCAGGGTCTGGGCGAGGTGGACGAAGAGCTCTTCGGTCAGCTCCATGAGATCGTTGTAGTCGGCGTACGCCTGATAGAACTCCAGCATCGTGAACTCGGGGTTGTGCTGGGTCGAGATGCCCTCGTTGCGGAAGTTGCGGTTGATCTCGTACACCCGATCCATTCCGCCTACCACCAGGCGCTTGAGGTAGAGCTCGGGCGCGATCCTCAGGTACAGCGGCATGTCCAGCGCGTTATGGTGGGTCGTGAACGGCTTGGCCGCGGCACCGCCCGGGATCGGCTGCATCATCGGCGTCTCGACTTCGAGGAATCCCCGGGCGTCGAGGAACGCGCGCATGGCCGCAATCAGCCGGCTCTTCATGATGAACGCCTCGCGGACCTGGGGATTGACCACCAGGTCGACATACCGCCGGCGGTAACGGGTCTCCACGTCTTTGAGCCCATGCCACTTCTCGGGCAGCGGCCGCAACGATTTGGCCAGAAACTCGAACTGCTTGACCGCGACGGTGAGCTCGCCCGTACGGGTGCGGAAGAGCCCCCCCGTCACGCCGACGAAGTCACCAACGTCGAGGTCGATGAAGAGCCCGTACTGGTCGCCGAGAACATCCGCCCGGGCGTAGAGCTGGATCTGGCCCGACTGGTCCCGCAGCGCGGCGAAGCAAGTTTTGCCGTGATGCCGCATTGCCATCACCCGCCCCGCCAGCGACATCGGGCCCGCGCTCCTGAGCTCTTCTTCGGAGGCTTTCGCGAATCGCGACTGGAGCTGGCCCGCCCAGTGGGTGACCGGGAACCGCCCGCCGAAGGGGTTGATGCCGCGCGCGCGCCAGGCCTCGAGTTTTTCGAGGCGGCGGCGCATCAGCTCGTTGGAGTCCGGCGGCGGCGCGGCGTCCGGGGTCGGGGGTTGGGTCATCGGCCTAGGCGCCCGGCTTCGCGCCCTTGAGGAAGGCCTGGATGAGGGGATCGAGGCCGCCATCCATCACGGCTTCGACATTGCCGACTTCAACGCCGGTGCGGTGGTCCTTGATGATCTGGTACGGGTGGAAGGTGTAGCTGCGGATCTGGCTGCCGAAGGCGATGTCCTTCTTTTCGCCCGTGAGGTCGGCCAGCTCCTCCTTCTGCTTCTTCTCGTAGAGCTGGTAGAGGCGCGCTTTGAGGATGCGCATCGCAGTATCCCGGTTCCGGAGCTGGGAGCGCTCGTTCTGGCAGGCCACCACGATGCCGGTTGGCAGGTGGGTGATGCGCACCGCGGAGTCTGCCGTGTTGACCCCCTGCCCGCCGGGACCCGATGAGCGGTACACGTCGACGCGGATGTCCTCTTCCTTGACCACCACCTCGACGTCCTCGACCTCGGGGATCACCGCGACCGACGCGAAGGACGTGTGACGCCGCTTCGAGGCGTCGAACGGCGAGATGCGGATCAGCCGGTGGACGCCGATCTCGCTCTTGAGGTACCCGTAGGCGTACTCCCCGGTGATCTCGATGGTCGCGGACTTGATCCCCGCCTCCTCGCCCGGCAGCAGGTCCACTACCTCCGCCTTGAAGCCGGCCCGCTCGGCCCAGCGCAGGTACATGCGCAGCAGCATCTGCGCCCAGTCCTGGGACTCCGTGCCGCCCGCGCCCGGATGGATGGACAGGATCGCGTTCTTCCGGTCCTGCGGCCCCGAGAGAATGATCTTGAGCTCGAAGGCCTCGAGGCCCCCGCTCAGCCTGCCCAGCCGCTCCTCGATCTCCGACACAACGCTTTCGTCCCCGGCCTCGGTGGCCATCTCCCAGAGCAGGCGGGCTTCCGCCGCCTGGGAGGTCAGGTCCTTGAGGGTGGCGAGGATCCGGGCGAGCTCTGCGCGCTCCTGGACGACGGACTGCGCCCTTCGGCTGTCGTCCCAGAAACTCGCCGAAGACATCTCGGCGTCGATCTCGCTCAGGCGGGCTTCCTTCCGGGGCAGGTCAAAGATGGCTCCGAAGGTCGTCGAGCCGCTTCTCCAGCTC
>WNFB01005562.1_pt1 | contig 11264 bp, 10 predicted proteins | sample 5400501 | NCBI WGS metagenome assembly WNFB01 (sample SAMN13153341, study PRJNA577476) | soil metagenome | isolation source: 200 cm saprolite under Douglas fir tree site 2 hole 1 | place: USA:California | collected 2015-04-18 | reverse complement strand
GCGGCAGCGAGTTTGCCGGCGATGTCGGCGCGGGCGAGAAGGCACCGGTTCAATGCTTCGGGAGGTGTCTGCCGGGGCCTCGGCACGTATCCGCCGGGACGGCGCGGGCGCGGATTTCCGCGCCGCCACCGCGGCGGCGCATCAATTCGCTTTGATGTCGCGATTTATTTTCGCCCGATGGGAGCGCGGCCGCTCGCCCGACCCGCAAGGGTAAGCACGGGCCGATCTTTCACTCCATCTGGGCGGAAATCGGGTAACACCCCGTCAACCTCGGGCGACCTACCCTCACGCCAGGGTCAGCAAGCACAAGGGCCATTGCCATGGTCGAGAAGATGACGGTTCCGGGCCTTTCCTGCGGCATCGCTGTGCCGGCGAACCTCGCCGCGGCGTCGGTCGAACGACAAATCATCGACTTCCTCGACGGCCGCAGCGATGGCGCCGAGTTGATGCTGGCGATTTACGGCGATGTCGCCGAGGAGAAGCTGCCGCCGCGCCTCGCCGAACTGATGAAGCGCTGGCGGGCGTCGTGAGCCCCGCGGCGGATCGCCGCCGCAGGGCCCCTCCGCTCTTCTTGCCGTCTCAGCGCGTGCCGCCGGCGCTCGGCGGCTGCGACTGGCCGCTGCCGGTCGTCTGACCGCTCTGGACGCGCTGCAGCTCCTGGCGGTTGAGCTCATCGGCCATGTTGTCGCTGGCGGACTGGCTGTGCTTCGCCGCGCCGCCGCTCTTGGGCGCATGCTTGCCGGACGTGGCGCTCGAATCCGAGGGCATGGTCGCGCCGCTTTGCGCGCTGTCGGTGCCGGCGGGCACGGAGGTCTTCGCGCCGGTCGCCGCGGTGCCCGACTGCGCGTCGGCAGCGGCGGGCGCCTTCTTGGCGGGAGCGGTCGGCGCATTCGATGTCGCGCCGGTGGTGGCGCCGCTCTGAGCGTTGTCAGTGCCGGCTGGCATCGACGTGCCGGCACCGGTCGCGGACGTGCCGGACTGGGCGGCCGGCGGCTGCTTGTCGCTGCCGCTGGTCTGCGCCAATGCCGGGAGACCGGCGGTGAGGAGCGCCGCAAGGGCGACGCCGCTGAGCAGATGTTTCATGACGAATTCCTTCCTGAAGGTGGGGAAAGGCTGAGGACCTACGGTCCTGTCCTTCGACAACAGGTGTAACCGCAGGTTTGTTCCCAGTACCGGGGCGCTCACGGCGGGCAATCGACGGCCGCCGCGCGCGTGCTATGTTCGGCGCGGCAATGTGGCGGTTTTGCGGACATCTTCTCGCGATCCTCGTGCTCACGGCAAGCGCAGCGGTTGCGCGGCCGCCGGACGAACTCGCCATCGGCGTCATCCAATTCCCGGCGACGCTCCACCCCAGCATCAATGCCATGACCGCCAAGAGCTATGTGCTCGGCATGGTGCGGCGGCCGCTCACCACCTACGACGCGCAGTGGCGCCTCGTCTGCATGCTCTGCGTGACGCTGCCGACCATCGAGAACGGCCTCGCCGTGCCGCTCGATCTCGGCGGCGGCAAGCGCGGCATCCGCCTCACCTACACCTTGCGGCCGGACGCGCGCTGGGGCGACGGCGTGCCCGTCACCACCGCGGATGTGCGCTTCACCTACGAGGTCGGGCGCAACCCGAAGAGCGGCATCGGCAATTCCGAGCTCTATCGCCGCATCACGCGCATCGAGGCGAAAGATGCTAAAACCTTCACCGTCGAGATGGACAAGCTCACCTTCGACTACGCCGCGCTCGACGATTTCGAGCTCCTGCCGGAACATCTCGAGCGGGCTGCCTTCGCCGATCCGACGCAATACCGCTTCCGCACGCTGTACGACACCGACTCGACCAATCCCGGGCTCTATTTCGGCCCTTATCGCGTCACCGAAGTGGCGTCGGGCTCGCATATCGTGCTGGAGCCCAACCCCACCTGGTGGGGCGAGAAGCCCGCTTTCCGCCGCATCGTCGTCTGGGCGGTGGAGAACACGGCGGCGCTCGAGGCCAATCTTCTGGCCGGCGGCCTCGACATGGTGGCGGGAGAATTGGGCTTCTCGCTCGACCAGGCGCTCGCCTTCGAGAAGCGGCATGGCGACCGCTTCACCGTGCTCTACAAGCCGAGCCTCTCCTTCGAGCATGTCGAGCTCAACCTCGACAATCCCGCGCTCGCCGACAAGCGCGTACGCCAGGCGTTGCTCTACGGCATCGATCGCGACGCCATCAGCAAGCAGCTCTTCGCGGCACGCCAGCCCGTCGCGGCGAACTCGGTCTCGCCGCTCGACTGGGTCTACACCGACGATGTCCCGCATTACGCCTATGATCCCGCCAAGGCACGCGTGCTGCTCGACGCCGCCGGGTGGCGCGGCGAGGATGGCGGCATCCGCCGCAACGCGGCGGGCGAGAAGCTCACGCTTGACCTCGCCACCACCGCCGGCAACCGCATCCGCGAGCTGGTCGAGCAGGTGCTGCAGAGCCAATGGCGCGAGATCGGCGTCGAGCTGCACCTGAAGAACCAGCCGGCGCGCGTGCTGTTCGGCGAGAGCGTGACCAGGCGCAATTTCACCATGGCGCTCTTCGCCTGGACCAGCGCGCCCGAGAACGTGCCGCGCACGACGCTGCGCTCCGACGAGATCCCGACGGCGGCAACCGGCTGGCGCGGCCAGAACTATGCCGGCTTCAAGAGCGCCGAGGCCGATCGGCTCATCGACGCCATCGAGATCGAGCTCGACCGCGATCGCCGCGCGGCGCTGTGGCACCGCCTCCAGGCGCTCTACGCCGAGGAGCTGCCGGCGCTGCCGCTCTATTTCCGCGCCGATGCCTATGTGCTGCCGAGATGGCTGAAGGGCGTGACGCCCACCGGCCACCAATACCCGACGACGCTGTGGATCGAGCAATGGCGCGTCGAAGGGCGGGAGCCGGGGTCGTGACCCGCTTCATCCTCACCCGCCTCCTGCAGGTGCTGGCGGTCCTCGCCGTGATGTCGTTCGTCATCTACGCGCTCATCGGGCTCATGCCCGGCGATCCCATCGACCAGATGCTCACGGCCGACCCGCATCTGACCGCGGCGGACGCGGCGCGGCTCAAGGCGCTTTACGGGCTCGACCGGCCCTTGGCGGAGCGCTACCTCGCCTGGGCGCGCTCGGCGCTCGCCGGCGATTTCGGCTATTCGCGGCTCTACGCGACGCCGGCCGTCGCCGCGCTGATGCCGCGGCTCGGCAACACCGCACTGCTGATGCTGTCGAGCTTCGTGCTGGCGCTGGCGATCGCCCTGCCGCTCGGCGCCGCGGCGGCGCAGCGGCCCGGCTCGGCGCTCGACGCCGCCGCCAATCTGCTGAGCTTCGCTGGCATGTCGATCCCGCCCTTCTGGTTCGCGCTCGTGCTCATCCTCGTCTTCGCGGTGGCGCTGGGCTGGCTGCCGGCGGGCGGCGTCGCCACGATCGGCGACGGCGGCGTCATCGACCGCGCGCGCCACTTGGCGCTGCCGGTGGCGACGCTCACCGTCGCCAGCATCGGGACCTATCTGCGCTTCATGCGCGCCGCCATGATCGAGGCGCTGCGCCAGGATTACGTGCGCACCGCGCGCGCCAAGGGGGCGAGCGAGCAGCGCGTGGTGTGGGGGCACGCGTTCCGGAACGCGCTCGTCCCCGTCATCACCGTGGTCGCGCTCTCCTTCGGCTCGCTCTTCTCCGGCGCGCTCATCACCGAGACCATGTTCGCCTATCCCGGCATGGGCAAGCTCATCTACGACGCCATCCTCGGCAACGACTTCAACCTGGCGCTGGCGGGATTGCTGTTCGCGACCTTGCTGGTGCTGCTGTCCAATCTCGCCGCCGACATCGCCTATGCCGCGGCCGATCCGCGGATCACCTACCGATGAGCACGGCCCTCGCGAGGTCGGCGTCGTCGCGCTGGCGCCGCGCCTTCGCGGTGCCGCAAGCTGCTGCGAGCGCGAGCGTGCTCGGCGCCATCTGCCTGGCGGTCGCGCTGGCGCCGCTGATCGCCGCGCTGCTCGGCGCCGACGCGCACAAGGTCGATCTCTACCAGCGCCTGGCGCCGCCCTCGCTCCATCACCCGCTCGGCACCGACGAGCTCGGGCGCGACCTCCTGCTGCGCCTGCTGGAGGGCGGGCGCGTGTCGCTGTTCGTCGGCATCAGCGCCGCCCTCGCCGCGGCGGGGCTCGGCACGGCCGTCGGCCTTGTCGCCGGCTATCGCGGCGGCAGGATCGACGCGGCGCTCATGCGCTTGACCGACGGCGTCATCGCCCTGCCCCTGCTGCCGCTGCTGGTCGTGCTCGCCGCCATCGACCTGCGCAAGCTCGGGCTGCCGGCATGGCTGGTGCAATCGGAAGCGGCCAGCCTCTACCGCATCATCGTGCTGGTGTCGCTGGTGGGGTGGACGACGGTGGCGCGGCTGGTGCGCGGCGCGACGCTCAGCCTGCGCGCGCAGGATTTCGTGCGCGCCGCGCTGGCCCTGGGCGCCAGCCCGCGCCGCATCATGCTCGTGCACATCCTGCCGAACCTCGCCTCGCCGATCATCGTCGCCGCGACGCTCTCGGTCGGCCACATGATCCTGCTCGAATCGGTGCTGAGCTTCCTCGGCCTCGGCATCGAGCCGCCGCTGCCGAGCTGGGGCAACATGCTCACCGGCGCGCAGGAGACCATCGGGCTCGCGCCGCAGCTGGCCCTCTATCCCGGGCTCCTCATCTTCCTCACGGTGATCGCCTGCAACTTCCTCGGCGACGCGCTGCAGGACGCCCTCGACCCGCGTGCGCAGCGGCGCTGAGGGTCAGCGCGCGCGGCGCAGCAGGGCGATGTCGTTGGCGGCGTAGACCACCGGTCCGCAGCTCTCGGCGAGCGCAGCGGCGTGCTCGGGCGTCGCCAGCAGGAAATCGAGCGGATACGCCGCATTCCCGGTGCAGCCTTGCTCGAAGACGGTGCGGCGGAACTCCAGGCGGCGATACCATTCGACGATCTGCGGATCGTTGGTCGGCACGAACTTGAACATGACCAGCGAGGGATGCCCGGTGCGCCGCTCGAAATCGAGGTAGGACCACTCGATCTGCGGATCGATCAGCACGACGCTGCCGGGCGCCGCGCGCTCGGCCAGCGCCGTGGCAAGGGCGCTCTTCCCGGCGGCAAGGCCGGCGCGCTGACGGTCGGCCTGGACGCGCTCGGCAGCGCCGATCAGGAACACCGGCATCAGCAGCGCCAGCGCCGCCACCCGCGCCGCCGTCCAGCCGGGCAAGCCCGCCGCCGCGAGATAGGCCATGACGAAGGCGAGCCAGAGCAGCAGGATCAGCGCCGCCGGGCGGAAGAGATAGAATTTGCCGAGCACCTCGCGGTCGCGGTCGAGGTATGAGGCGGCCAGCGCCACGAACAGATAGGCGAGCAAGCCCGCCAGCCACAGCGTCGTTACCTTCCAGCGCGCGGCTTCCGGCTTGCGCGCGATCACCAGGCAAGCCGCCAGCATGACCGCGGCCGCGACGCACCCGGGCAGCCACTGCGCCAGGAAGGAGTCGAGGCCGAGGAAGGGTGCAACGTGCCACGGGGCGCGGATGATCGAATAAATGACATCGGGCGGCGGCAGGTCGGCGGGCTGTACGAAAGCACGCCCGTCGGCGAGCCGTGACCAGGCGATGACGGCGAACAGCGGGGCGACGGCGACAAGGAACAGCGCGGCGGAGGCGAGGACACGGCCGAACTCGCGCCGGTCCTCGACAAGCCGACCGGCCATCGCCGCGCAGAACCAGAAGCCGCCGACGAGAAAATGGAAATAGGTGGCTTGCGCGAACAGCAGCGTCGGCGCGAGGAAGGACGGCCCGGTCGCCGCCATGTAGAGGCCGGCGAGCACCAGGCAATACGAGATGACCTTGGCCTCGAAGCCGTTGAACAGCCACTCCCCGCCCATGAGGGTCTGTCCGGCGAGCGCATAGACCACCACCACCAGCACGGCATCGAGCAGCGACAGCCCGAAGCGGCGCAAGATCCCGGAGAGCAGAAAGGCATAGGCGATGGCGGCAAGGGCGCGGGCGACGATCTGCGCGTGCTCGTAGCCGACGGCGGTGATGAGCCCGCCGAGCAGCACCTCGCTCACGGCGCGATGGCGCGAGGCGTCGAAGACCGCGGTGTAGGGCGACGCCGGGCTCAGCGAGACCGCGTGCGCCGCCAGCGCGAAGTAATCCTCCTCATTGTCCGAGAGCACGCCGTCGGGCGGCATCAGGCAGAGCAGCAGAAGGAGCAGCGCGACGGCGTAGACCACCGGGTGGTCGAGCCAGGCGCGCCGCGATTCGCTCGCCTTGGCCGGGGCCGCGAGCGCGGGCTCAGGCCACGGCCGCTCCATTCTCCGCAAGGGGAGAGGAAGATCGAAAGGTGCCACCGCGTCGCGCTCGCCGCGCGCCGCCGGAGGTGGACCCGCTTCGCGGGCCGCTGTGTGGGTCACGACTTGCTGATTGCTGGCGCCGTCCACGATCACGCCGCCTTGGCCAGAACGCGCTCGACCAGCCGCGCCCAGTAGCTCGCGCCGATCGGCAGGATCTCGTCGTTGAAATCGTAATGCGGATTGTGCAGCCCCACCGACTTGTCGCCGGTGCCGTTGCCGATGAAGACGTAGGCGCCGGGCTTCGCCTGCAGCATGAAGGCGAAATCCTCGGAGCCCATCGTCGGCTGCAGCTCGCGGTCGACATTGGCGTCGCCGACGATCTCGGCGGCGATCGCCGCCGCCGTCTCGGTCTCGGCCGGGCTGTTGACGGTCGGCGGATAGCGGCGCTCGTAGCGCAGCGCGACGCTGGCGCCCAGCGCCGCCGCCGTGCCCTCGGCGATGCGGCGGATGCCGGCCTCGACCGCGTCTTGCACCTTGGGCTTGAAGGTGCGCGCGGTGCCGCGCAGCACGACTTGGTCGGGGATCACGTTCCAGGTGTCGCCGCCATGGATCTGGGTGACGCTGACGACGACGCTCTCAAGCGGCGAGGTGCTGCGGCTGGCGATGGTCTGGAGCGCGGTCGTGATCTGCGCCGCCGCCACCATCGGGTCGATGCCGAGATGCGGCAGCGCCGCATGCGTGCCCTTGCCCGTGACGGTGATCTCGAAGATGTCGAAGGACGCCATCATCGGCCCGGCGCGCATGGCGAACTTGCCGGCGGGCATGCCTGGCCAATTATGCATGCCATAGACTGCCTCGACGGGGAATTTCTCGAACAGCCCCTGCTCCACCATCACGCGGCCGCCGCCCTCGTTCTCCTCGGCCGGCTGGAAGATGAAATGCACGGTGCCCGCGAAATTGCGCGTCTCCGCAAGATAGCGCGCCGCGCCCAGCAGCATGGTGGTGTGCCCATCATGGCCGCAGGCATGCATCTTGCCGGGATTGGTCGAGACATAGGGGACGCCGTTCTTCTCGTGGATGTGGAGCGCGTCCATGTCGGCGCGCAGCGCAATGGCGCGGCCGCCGGGACGCGTGCCCTTGAGCGTGCCGACGACGCCGGTGCCGGCCAGGCCGCGATGCACCTCGATGCCGAAATCCTGGAGCCGCGACGCGACGAAATCGGCGGTACGCTTCTCCTCGAAGGCGGTCTCGGGATGGGCGTGGATCTCGTGGCGCCAGGCGGCGAGATCGGCGTGGAAATCGGCGATGCGGTTGACGATCGGCATATGCGCTCCTCGGTGTCGGGCTCGCGCCATGATGCTAGCCGAGGGCGCGACCGCCATTCAACCGAGCGTTTCCGCGCATGCCTCGCCGCCGCAAAAAAGCGGCGACGCCAAGCTGGAGCGCCGCCGCAGGCAGGGAGGAACTGCTGTCAGATCTCGCGCAGGGTCGGCGCAGCATCGACCGCCGGCGGCGGGCGCAGCGCCGCTGCCTCGGCGCGCAGGCGATCGGCGCGCAGATTAGCCAAGACCAGCCGGCGATAATCCGGATCGATGATGATCCTCTCCATATCCAAATTGCCGCCGAGCGGCAGTTCGTCATCAAGGTTCAACATCGCCGTGCCCGCACCCAACGCTTTCATTGAAGGCATCACACATAAGGAGTTGCCCTTGGCGGCGCCAACGAAATATCGGCGCTCGCGGGCGCGACTGGGGAGAAGCCTGTTGATATCCCGTTGACCAATAGTGGGCACCCGGCGCTCACCAAGCCGAATCAAGGCTTTGCACTTCGCTCTGCGACCGGTGGTCGCAGCCCGGCGGGGAAAATCGGCGACGCCCAACCGCGCCGTGCGGTTCGGCCTCGCGGGTTTGACTTGCGCGCGCGGCAGCGGATAGTAGCGCATAGCCCAAGCCCGAGGACAGTAGCCATGCAGCGAGGCAATTCGGCCGCCAGCCGCGACATCGCCTACAATCTTCACCCTTACACGCATCTCAAGAGGCACGAGAGCGAGGGGCCGCTCGTCATCACCGAGGGCAAGGGCATCCACGTCTATGACGAGAACGGCAAGGAATATATCGAGGGCCTCGCGGGCTTGTGGTGCACCGCGCTGGGCTTCAGCGAGGAGCGGCTGGTCGACGCGGCGACTCGGCAGCTGAGGCGCCTGCCCTACTACCACATCTTCAATCACAAATCGCACGATGCCGCCGCGGAGCTGGCCGAGCGCCTGATCGCCTTGATGCCGGTGAAGATGTCGAAGGTGTTCTTCAGCAACTCCGGGTCCGAGGCGAACGACACCGCCGTCAAGATGGCTTGGTACTACAACAACGCGCGCGGGCGGCACCGCAAGAAGAAGATCATCGCGCGCATGAAGGGCTATCACGGCGTCACCGTGGCCGCGGCGAGCCTCACCGGGCTGCCCAACAACCACCGCGACTTCGACCTGCCGATCGAGAACATCCGGCATGCCGACTGCCCGCATCACTACCGCTTCGCCAAGCCGGGCGAGAGCGAGGAGGCGTTCGCCACGCGGCTCGCCGAGAGCCTCGAGGCGCAGATCTTGCGCGAGGACCCCGAGACGGTCGCGGCCTTCATCGCCGAGCCGGTGATGGGCGCGGGCGGCGTCATCGTCCCGCCCAAGACCTATTTCGAGAAGATCCAGAAGGTCCTCGAGAAATACGACGTGCTGCTCATCGCCGACGAGGTGATCTGCGGCTTCGGCCGCACCGGCAACATGTGGGGCAGCGAGACCTTCGGCTTGAAGCCCGACATCATCACCATGGCGAAGGCGCTCTCCTCGGCCTATCTGCCGATCTCGGCCACGGTGATCAGCGAGGAGATCTACCAGGCCTTCGTCGCGCAGAGCGAGAAGCTCGGCCAGTTCGCGCATGGCTTCACCTATTCGGGCCATCCCGTGTGCTGCGCCGTGGCGCTCGAGACGCTCAAGATCTACGAAGAGCGCGATATCCTGGCGCAGGTGCGCAAGGTGGCGCCGCGGCTCCAGAACGGAATGCGCCGCTTCGCCGACCACCCGCTGGTCGGCGAAGTGCGCGGCATCGGGCTCATCGCCGCCGCCGAGCTGGTGCAGGACAAGGCGAGCAAGGCGCCCTTCGACCCCAAGCAGGGCGTCGGCCCGCTCTTCGCGGCGCGGGCGCAGGAGCACGGACTCATCCTGCGCGCGCTCGCCGACACCGTCGCCCTCTGCCCGCCCCTCATCATCACAGGCGATGAGATCGACGAGATGCTGCGCCGCTTCGGCAAGGCGCTCGACGACACAGCGACGGCGGTGAGCCGGGCCGGCTTGGCGTCGGTGGCTTAGGCATAAAGCCATCGCCCGCCGCGCCGATCAGTGCGGGGCTGACAAATCGCCCTATCCTCGGTGTATAATCATCCCGCTTCCGCGAAACGGCACATCCCGCGATGGACCACGACAAGTTTTTCCGGACCCGCCTCGATGCCCTCAGAGCCGAGGGCCGCTACCGCGTCTTCGCCGATCTGGAGCGGCGCGCCGGTGCCTTTCCGCAGGCCTTTCACCACGACCTCGGCAAGGAGATCACGGTCTGGTGCTCGAACGATTACCTCGGCATGGGCCAGCATCCGGCGGTCCTGGCGGCGATGCACGAGGCGATCGACAAGACCGGCGCCGGCGCCGGCGGCACCCGCAACATCTCCGGCACGACGCATTATCATGTGCTGCTGGAGCAGGAGCTCGCGGATCTGCATGGCAAGGAAGCGGCGCTCACCTTCACCTCCGGCTATGTCGCCAACGAGACGGCGCTGGCGACGCTGGCGAGCCAGATGGCCGGCTGCATCGTCTTCTCGGACGCGCTCAACCACGCATCGATGATCCAGGGCATCCGCCACAGCGGCGCCGAGAAGCATGTCTTCGCGCATAACGACCCCGCCGATCTGGAGCGCCGGCTCGCCGCGGCGGACCCGGCCCGGCCCAAGCTCGTCGTCTTCGAATCCGTCTACTCGATGGACGGCGACATCGCGCCCATCGCTGCGCTGTGCGACGTCGCCGAGCGCCACGGCGCGCTGACCTATCTCGATGAGGTGCACGCCGTGGGGCTCTACGGCGCGCGCGGCGGCGGCATCGCCGAGCGCGACGGTGTCATGGACCGGGTGACGGTCATCCAGGGGACGCTGGCCAAGGCCTTCGGGCTGGTCGGCGGCTATGTCGCGGGATCGGCGACGCTGATCGATTTCCTGCGCAGCTTCGCGCCCGGCTTCATCTTCACGACCTCGCTGCCGCCGGCCATCGCCGCGGGCGCGCTCGCCAGCATCCGCCACGTCAAGGGCGCACCTGAGCTGCGCCAGCGCCACCAGGAGCGTGCAACGCGGCTCAAGCGCCGCCTGATCGAGGCCGAGCTGCCGGTGATGCCGAGCCCGAGCCATGTCGTGCCGGTGCTGGTCGGCGATGCCCGCCTGTGCAAGGAAGCGTGCGACGATCTGCTCGACCGCCACGGCATCTACGTCCAGCCGATCAACTACCCGACGGTGCCGCGCGGCACGGAGCGGCTGCGCCTCACCCCCTCGCCGCAGCACAGCGACGCCGATATCGACCGCCTGGTGGCGGCGCTGTCCGACGTCTGGGCGCGCCTGCCGATCCGGCGCGTGGCCTGAGGCAGAGCGCGCATGTTCCGCGACAATTCGCTGATCCCGGCGGAAGCCATCCGCCTCGCCGCACTCGGCATCCTCGCCGAGGCGCCGCGGCGCTACGGCGACCTCGCGGCGGAAATCCGCCACTTCACCAGCCATGTGGTGGGGCCCTCGCTCGATCTGATGGGCACATCGCTCGAGCTGCTGCGCTATGAGGGGTTGATCGAGGCGGTCGACGGGGAGGGCACCGCGGACAATGCCGTGCTCCGCCTCAACGAACGCGGCGCGGCGGCGCTGCAAGGGCTGCTGCGGGCGCAGCTGCGCGCACCGCT
>WNFB01005552.1_pt1 | contig 11273 bp, 12 predicted proteins | sample 5400501 | NCBI WGS metagenome assembly WNFB01 (sample SAMN13153341, study PRJNA577476) | soil metagenome | isolation source: 200 cm saprolite under Douglas fir tree site 2 hole 1 | place: USA:California | collected 2015-04-18 | reverse complement strand
AGGGTGGAGTGGAACAATTCCCGGCTGGTGAAAGAGGTCGTTCCAGAAGAGATCGAGCAACTGAAACACGAGCCTGGACGCGACATGGTGATCTACGGGAGCGCCAGTCTGGTGCGAACGCTTACCAATCTTGGCTTGATCGATGAATATCAGCTCTTAGTCCATCCGGTGCTTTTAGGCAGCGGCAAGCCTCTCTTTCAAGACATCAAGGACCAGGTGAAGCTGAAACTGGTCAACACCAAGACGCATCCTTCTGGGGTGGTGGTCCTTTCCTACCAGCCCGAGAGAAAAGAGTAATCACGCCCTCACCCTCAAAAAAGGCCCATTTGGCAAACCCGTTAAACGCCTCATTTTTGTTCATGACACTTTATCCTCGGCATCAGGGCGATTCCGAGCAAGTAGGCTAAGCCAAAAATGGTCGAACTTTGCGCCTGGGTATCACCGTGCAGGATATCCGGTTTTGGCTCTTTGTCGTCCTGCTCGAAGATGTCGAGAATGAAGGACCTTCCCACACGCCACAGGGAATGAAATGACTGAAGCGTGCGATGCGCCAGGAAGAGTTCAGCGGGCGTGGGCGTATAGATCTGGTCGAGTTCTTTGGAGGTAAGTGTCCGTTTCAACCGAGGATAGGCGGTGTGCTCAATGGATGTCACGAGAAATACTCCCTTGCCGCATCATCTGTATACATGCATCTACTGAAGTGGTATACTGCCGCTGACTTACCTTAGCAGCACCAAACCAGGCAAGAAACTAGGACTTTCATCTGCTAAGGGTGTCAAAAACTGCCGTTTCTTTCATCTGCTAAGGTTCTGTGCATGGAAACTACCGCGAAACGAGCCGGACGACCACCGCTATCTGCTACTGGAGAGCAAGTACTTGCCCAGTATGAGCGACGGCTTCGTACCGAAGAAGACTTAACAGCCGTTACCATTCGCAACTATCTCAGCGATCTACGTCACTTTGCCGCCTGGTGTGAAACCATCTGGAAGCAGGGACGAGAGGAGGAATCGAGGAAGCCTCCTCTCCACGTCACCTCGAAGATCAGGAAGAACAAGCCCTATCCAAAAATATGCAACGAAAGCGAATCTGTATGATGTCAGTCCTCATGACCTGCGTCACCGCTTTGGCTACCGCATGGCAGCAACCGTTCCTTTACATCGCTTAGCCCAACTCATGGGGCATGACTCCTTAGATACGACGATGATCTATGTCCAGGGAACTAAAGCTGACCTACAACAAGATGTTGAAAGGATTGCTTGGAGATAAGAGAAAGATGCAGAAGAAGCGAATAGATTCCTCCACTGTACGGTTGGCCGAGTTGATAGCCGCGCTTTCTCTTGCGACCGACCTCGGTATGGGCCAGCCACTGGAATATGCTCTCCAGGTCTGTCTGCTGTCGGTGCGCCTGGGGGAGGCACTTGGCCTGGACGAGCACGAACTGCGCGACGTGTATTACCTCGCATTGCTCCGCCATATTGGCTGTAACGCTGAAACCTACACCATGGCTGCCCTCTTCGGAGATGAGCTTGCGATGCGCACCGACTTTGCCAGCGTTGATAGTGCCAACACCCCTCAAATTGTTACCCTGATGATGCGGATCATCCGCCAAACGCATCAGGGGGCGTCTCCTTTCGATCTTGTTCGTCTGATTGCTCAGGCCATTGTCACCTCCCCACAGGTAATGAAGGAAGAATACAACGGTTTTTGCGAAGTTGCCCAGCGCTTGGCTGTGCGCTTGGGCTTCGGGGAAAATATGCTGCATGCCCTCGGACAGGTGTTTCAACGCTGGGATGGCCGCGGAGTGACTGGAGCGGCCATCAAGGGAGAACAGATCGTCCCATCTATGCGTATCGTCGGGTTAGCACAGGACGTTGTCACGTTTCATCGCCTGGGCGGTGTTGAGGCTGCGACGGCGATGGCACAGGAACGCAAGGGAAAAGCTTACGATCCCAACATGGTCGAGTGTTTCTGCCGGAAGGCCTCGCTCTTGCTAGCAGGATTTGAGGAGGAACCTTCGTGGGAGGCAGTCGTATCGATCGAACCGGGAACACACACCTACCTTTCGGAAGCTCAGTTCGACACGGCGTGCCAGGCTGTCGCCGACTTTGCCGATATCAAATCACCCTACACGCTGGGACACTCGAGCGGCGTTGCTGAGCTTGCCGCAGGTGCAGCACGTCATTGCGGGCTGCCAGAAGCTGACTCCGTCACTTTACGGCGGGCGGGATTCCTCCACGATGTCGGGCGGGTAGGCGTCTCAGCAGGCATCTGGGGAAAGCCAGGACCACTTTCGGAGAGGGAGTGGGAACGTGTACGCATGCACCCCTATTACACTGAGCGCATTCTGGTTCGACCAGCGGCCCTGGCACAATTGGGAGTGCTGGCCTCACTCCACCACGAACGACTTGACGGTTCCGGCTACCACCGGGGTCTGCCGGCCAGCGTCTTATCGCCCGCAGCCAGGATACTCGCCGCTGCCGATGTCTACCATGCCATGACCGAACCGCGTCCCCATCGTCCAGCGCGTACACCCGAGGCCGCGGCCTCCGAATTACGGCGCGAAGTACGTGCAGGGCTGCTCGACAGTGAAGCCGTCAATGCCGTGCTTGCGGCTGCCGGTCACCGAGTTCGCACGACTCGTCGTGAATTGGTGGCAGGTCTAAGTGAGCGCGAAGTCGAGGTGTTACGACTGCTGGCACGCGGCAACTCTATGAAGCAGGTAGCAGGGCTGCTCACCATCTCCGAGAAAACGGTAGATAACCACATCCAGCACATCTATAACAAAATTGGTGTCTCCACCCGTGCCGGGGCCACCCTCTTCGCCATGGAACAGAACCTCTTGACTTCGGTGGAATGACTCAGCAAAATAGGGAGAACTCCCTATGCTCTTTTCTCCCCCATTGAGTATGCTTCTAGCAGATGACAAGAAGTAGTCACCTATTCAGAAATCAGGAACGTGCTTCGGGAACCCAACACCCGATCACACCAAAGGAGAGCATGTCATGTCAGCAGAAGAGAACAAAGCGACTATCCGCTATTGGGTTGAAGAGGCCTGGAACAAAGGAAACATGACCATCGCAGACGAAATGTACACCGCTACCTACATCCTCCATGATTCCTCCGGCCCCATCGATGGTCCCGCAGGCCTCACACAATTCATCACCATGTTCCGTATTGCCTTCCCCGACCTTCATATGACAATTGAGGATCAGATCACTGAAGGGGATAAGGTAGCGTGGCGTTTTACAGTTCGTGGCACACACAATGGTGAGTTTATGGGTATCCCTCCGACTGGTAAGCCAGTAACGGTAACAGGCACCGTGATCTCCCGCTTCGGCGACGGCAAGTGGCAGGAAGACTGGTCCAACTTCGACGCCCTGGGCATGCTACAACAGCTGGGCGTGCTTCCTTCGATGGGATAGCGTTCATCACCTAGGGCCGGGGTGTGACCCTGTTTCAAAAAACCTGCCCCTTGAAAGTACCGCAATGGAAGGATGGTACACACCAATGGAAACAATCACAACTAGGCAAACAACCAATCATCAAGACTTGACGAGCCTCCCTGCTGTAGAGCTGGCAGCCATGATCGCTCGTGGCGACATCTCCTCCCTTGAGGTTGTCGAGGCACACATTGAACGCATTGAGCGTGTCAATCCTCGACTCAACGCCGTCGTCGTCACCCGCTACGATGCAGCCCGTGCAGAGGCACGAAAGGCAGACGAGCGTCGTTCCAAAGGCGAATTGCTCGGGCCGTTGCATGGCGTTCCCATTACCGTGAAGGAATCACTGGACGTAGAGGGGGCTCCCTCGACCTTTGGATTGCCATCGAGGGCAAGTGTACTCGCCAGGCAAGACGATCTCTACATAGCGCGTATGCGTGAAGCAGGTGCGATCATCCTGGGTAAGACCAACGTTGCCCAGCTCCTGTACTATATCGAGTGCGACAATCCGCTCTATGGTCGCACGAACAACCCATGGAACCTTGACCGCTCTTCTGGCGGCAGCAGCGGTGGCCAGGCTGCCATCATTGCAGCAGGAGGTTCCCCCATGGGTCTGGGAACTGATCTCGGTGGCAGTATTCGCGTGCCTGCGACCTTTTGTGGGATCGCAGGACTCAAACCCACTTCCGGTCGCACTCCAGACGCAGGTCGCTACAGCGAGCCTTTGGGTGAGCGTGCGATTGTGAGCCAGGTCGGGGTACTGGCGCGGCAGGTCGCCGATGTCGCGCTTGGCATGGAAATCATCAATGGGGGTCGCAATCCTCATGTTGAGCCTCCGATGCCCCTGGGAGACCCTGAGACAGTTGACGTGTCGCGATTGCGTGTTGCCTACTATACCGATGATGGAACGTTCAAGGTTGCTCCCGCTGTAGGCCGCGCCGTTCTCGAGGCAGCCGATATACTGAGAAACTGTGGCGCACAGGTGACAGCATGGTCTCCACCCGACGTTCGTCATGCAGTAGACCTCTTCTTCGGTATTATGAGCGCTGACGGCGGTCGAGGTATCATGCAGACGCTTGGCAGGAACAAACGAGACCCACGCATCGCAACACTTCTTTTCATGGGGCGGCGTTCGCGCCCAACCCTTGCAGTGATAGGTGGACTGCTCCGCCTCCTGGAACAGCAGGGGCTTGCAGGGTCGATACGTAACTTCGGTCATCGCGACACTTTGCACTACTGGCAACTCGTTGAGACGCAAATGGAGTACCAGCGTCGCTTCCTGCAGGCGCTCGACCACGACGAGGGAGGGCCTTTCGATCTCATTCTGTGCCCCGCCTGCGCTCTGCCAGCCTTTACTCACGGGAGCAGCCGCGATCTCATACTCGCTGGTGGTTACACCGTCCTCTACAACGTACTTGGTTATCCCACGGGAATCGTTCCCGTCACCCGTGTACGTTCAGATGAAGAAGTGGGTCGCCCCCCTTCAAGGGATAGCATGGAGCAGGCTGCACGCAAAGTGGAGCTTGGCAGCGCCGGTTTGCCCGTTGGTGTGCAGGTCGTTGCACGCCCCTGGCGTGAACATGTCGCCCTGGCGGCAATGCGTCTCATCGAGGCGGCGGCATGCAGACACAGTGATTACCCGAGGATGGGGTTGATGTAAGGACTTGTTGTGGTCGCTTGCAGATCGCCCTCCTCTTTGAGGTGGAATGGGTAAGACGCGAGGGGTGCAACTAATTCATTTGTAGAAGTCCTTTATTCATCGATTTAGCTCGTTGGAGAGCACGTACATTGATAATCAAATAGATCAAGGTATTGAGGTTGGCGACGGAGCGGCCATTGCGCACTCTTGGTCGCTCGATGCCAAGTTCTTTGGCCTGGCTGTGGATGCGTTCTGCCGAGGTGCGTTGCGTATAGATGGCATGGTAGAGTGGACTGTCGCGATCCAAGGTGACGCGCATCTACCCACCCAGTTCCCAATTGACATCCTTGACGCAGCCTTTGCCCTTCGTGAATTGCTCGTGCTCACAGGTGGCTCCTGTCTTCTCTGGAAACAGCAAGGGACAGCGGAAGCGCTGGGCGCGATAGCCGTAGGTATCGCTCGTTATTTTCCTTGACCCAGCCGTAAATATGCTTGACATCGAAGGCGACCGTTTCGCCCAGTCCAGGGATTTCCTGCTGGAGAGCTGCCACTGTCGCATGCAAGAGCGCCTGCAACAAGCTGCGATCCAACTGGCGCAGTTTCTCTGCAAACCAGTACCGGCAGGGAAGGGTTTGCTCGACATCAAAGCCATAGGGTGCACAGGGGTCCAGTTCGAGGGAAAAGCCCAGTTCGATAACCAGCAGAGGATGGTTGAGCAGGAAACGACGCAGTTGACTGGTGTAGATGAAGCCTTCGCAGACGCGTATCAGGTTCTCTGTTTCAGAAACAGCCTTCCCTGCCCCTCTTTCCTCTCTTGCGCAATGAGTGGAATAGCACCGCAAGCACATTTAGTATAATAGGTAAATGATGTAACTCTTTTGCTCGATGTCATAAATATTAAAAAGTCATACCATAATGAAATTCTATGGCTTCAATACTAGACAACCAGCTTGAAATACTGTATGCTTACTTGGGGAACTTCTTTAACCTCTACACCATGGTTGGAGGTGTGTATGCCTCATCATCAGAAACACGCCACAGCAGGAGAACAGGTTACAGCTATCATTCTACGTGTCGTAGAAGATGACGCTGCTTCTATGCAGCATCAAGCAGACGGTATTTCACCTTCACTTGACGAGTTGAGTGATGAGTCCTTACTTCATGCTCTTGCTGGGGGAGCCGTGTGGGCCATGGAACCCCTTTACCAACGGTACCGTCGTCTCCTCTACGCCGTCGCCTATCGGATGGTCGGCGACCATCAGGTGGCCGAAAATCTGTTGCAGGAGGTGTTCTTCGCTGTCTGGCAACACGCAAGCTCGTACGCTCCGCAAGCGGGCACCGTTCGCAGATGGCTCATCTCGATCACGCATCACCGCGCCATTGACTATTTACGCAGTGTGGGCAGCCGTTCAACCATGAAGGAGGTCACTTGGGAGGAAGTCGAAGGGGAGAAGTGTAGCACCTGTCCTGATGTGTGGGAGGAAGCATGGCGCTCAGTGCAGAGCGCACAGGTACGTGCGTCTCTGATGAAACTGCCAAGAAAACAACAACTGATGATCGAGCTGGCATATTTTCAAGGGTGGACCCACGGAGAGATCGCTGAGCGGTATCAGATACCCTTGGGTACCGTCAAGGGACGCATACGCCTCGGTTTACTTCACCTCAAGCGAGACCTTGCGCAAAGGGAAGGACAGGAGCAGTGATGTTCTAAATAAGCAGTTGAATGTGCCTGCAATCAAGGTTGGTCGACGGGGTCTGTGCGTCGCCGTTTCGGTACGCACAGACCCAGCCTACGGAACCAGGATAGCTTGAATATCAGCCAGGCTATCTAGAGAACTGGGAGAACGTTCTAGCCGATGTTGATATCATCGATGTAGCCGCGATAACCGCCCGTATTAGCCGGTTGATCATAGCCCACGTCGAGACGTAGGATGGTTTTTCCATTCTTCACGGGTCCGAGTTTTACAGTGACCAGGTTCCAGCTATCCATTTTCAGGTGGTTGCACTGGTATGCCGGGTGTACTCGAATGCCGTTCTGGTCTACTGCTCCCGAATCGCGCAAGTTGGTGTGATCGTTGAAGATCAGGTCGATGGCGACACACGTACTGTTACTGCCACTGACCAAACGGCTGGTGGCTGAACTTTGCGGATAGATCCAATAGGACAGTGTCGTCGCGCTGCCCACTGTGACATTCTGCCCGCTGAGATCGAAGACCTTCATGTAGGCGAAGGAGGAGCTGGCATTGTTGTCCTTCCCCGAGTACATCAAGGCTGTGCTGCCGGCATGGGCAATCTCTTTGCGCGTCCCAGCTTCTGGCCCGGTCAACCCGCAGCAAACGCCTCCCACATTCTTGATGCCACCGGCAGGTTGTCCTCCGCCATCGACCGTGTTCGTCCAGGTTGGCTGCGGATTACCGCTCTCGAAGCCGGTTGAGAAGGTACCACCGCCTTTGATAATGCTGGGGGTCAGCCGGCAAGTGCTGGTATTGTTATCCCACTCCTGCTGCACAATATAGGGATTGTTGTTCCAGACCACGTCGGCGCCCTGCTGATTGAGCGAGCCAAAAACCCAGGCGCACTTGTCGCCGTTTTCCTGGCCGCTGGAGTCGGTCCAGGCGTTGAGCAGGGGATCGGTCGCGGCCTCCATCTGCTCGTGCGATGTCACATTGATGGTCTGATCAGCGTCGTCATTGTTGGGGCTGGAGCCAGGATTGCAGGAGAAGCTGGCTGCATAGGGCATGGCCGCGTAAATGGTGTTGCTGCCAAAGAAGTTGTGGTACGCGCAGAACGTATTGGAAGCACACTGCGTCTGAAAAATATCGGTGCAGATGTCCTCTCCACGTCCGGTGAACACAAAGAAAATGTTATTATTGCTGGACTTCCAGCCATTGGCCTGCTGAGCGTGCGTCACTTCGTTCTGGAGATCGCTGTCCAGTAGTGGAGTTTCGGTATAGGCCTGGGTATCCACCCATGAACCCGCGAGCACAGAGTTGGAAGGGAAGCCACCGCCAGACTGGGTATACTGGTTAGCGGTCTGATAGAGCGGGCTGCCTCCAATATCCCCGAAATAACGCTTGATCAGGCTGTTGTAGTTGGCGGACACGTTGCCGCCTGGTTCCCAGAAGATGGCATAGGCGTTTGCGGTACCTGTCATTACCGGCCCCCCACCATAGTTGAGATTATTCCCTGCCTGCGGTTGGCCTTTGGGATGCTTGTTCTTGAAAAACAGGTGAGGCGAGTGCGAACCGGAATACTGATTCGTCACCTCAGATTGAGAAGCTGCGCTGACACCTATAGGTGTTGTGACCATGAATGCGCTGGCGATGACCAGGATCGTGAGTAGCATGCGAGCACGCTGTCTCATGTTAAGGGCCCCTTTCTAAGATGCATTAAGAGAACTGAGAGAACGTTCTAGTACTTGCAGTAACACCATAAGTACTAGCCGATGTCGATCTCACCGGTGTAACCGCGATAGCCGCCCGTACTAGCTGGTTGATCATAGCTCACATCAATACGCACGCTTGTTTCTCCATTCGCCACAGACCGAGCTTCACACTGACCAGGTTCCAGCTATACGTTTTCAGGTGGTTGCACTGATATTCACTATATTGAACGGTCTGCGGATGTGGTTCCTACGTTCCAGCTATCCAGTTTCATCAGCCTCTTTAAAAAACATATGCGGCAAAAAGAAAAGGTGTCTGAGTGAGCGTGTGATGGCTGGCTTCGCCAGCCATCACACGCTCACTCAGACACCTTTGAGTAGTCCTGCTAAACATTTGACCTGTTCTCGTAACCCAGGATTGAATTAAGATATAATAAGCATGTTGCTTGAACAGCAACCCGAAACTACATATTTTATTTCAAGGAGATTTTGTCTATGGCAGTAGTACGCACATCGAATGTTGACTTAAAGGTAAATGGGGATGGTGCCTATGCTTTTGTGGCCCAACCCGATGACAATGCTCAGCACCCAGGGGTAGTGCTGATCCAGGAATGGTGGGGCATCGAGCCGCATATTCGCGACCTGGCCCAGAAACTGGCTGCCGAGGGCTTTGTGGTAGCGGTTCCCGATCTGTATCATGGCAAGATTGCCACCGAACCCGATGATGCTCAGAAAATGATCATGATGATCGCGGGTAACATTGATCGAGTGGCCAAAGAGATCATGGGGGCCCTGGAGACGCTCAAAGGGATGTCGAGCGTCAATCCCAAAAAGCTGGGGATCATGGGTTTCTGTTTTGGCGGGCTGATGACCTACCTGGTTGCGTCTCGCTACGCTGATCTGGGGGCCGCGGTGCCATTCTATGCCGGCGGTTATGATCCTAAACCCGAAGAGGTGGCGAAGGTTAACGCCCCGGTGCTGGCCATCTATGGCAGGAAGGATGGCAGTATCCCGATGGAGCAGGTGGATAAGATCGAGAAGATGTATCAAGCTGCCGGTAAAGATTACACTCTCAAGGTGTATGATGCCGGTCATGCGTTCCTCAACCCCGACCACGGTATGGGCGACGAGAAATCCGCGGCGGAGGCCTGGCCACTGGCGGTTCGCTTCTTGAAGGAGCATTTAAAGTAGCACAAGATGTTTATGCGCTTCATGGAGATGAAGGAGTGATAGGTGAATAATCAGCAGTTTGAAGGCCAGCAATGGCAATCTTCCCAGCAACAATATGTGAATACTGACCCGCGCGAGCAGCAATCGTATAGCCCTCCGCCGATCAGTGCTGATCGCGGCGAAAAAATACAGCAGTCGCCGAGGCGGCGACGCAGGGCATGGCTGTGGATTGTTATCGGATTGGTGATTATCGCATTGCTTGGCAGCGGGATAAATGCCGGAAGGACAAGTTTCCTGAATAGCAGTAGTGAGACACACGCGTATTCCGTAAGCGGGCTGCCTACGTTGGTAATCAACGACACTACTGGCTCCATTACCATTCATACGGGCAACGTAAGTTCGGTCAGTATTCAGGCAATTAAGCATACCCCGGCTTTCGGCAATGCTCCTACCGTTCAGTATGGTCAGAGTGGCGATGGTAATACGGTTACGGCGACGGTGCAGGGCAGCAGCGGTGGTCTCTTCGGTATCGATGCTGTGGATTTCAACGTAACTCTTCCCGCCAACGCCGATCTCCAGCTACATACCGACACCGGTACAATCGATGTCAGCGGCGTGAATGGCGCCATGTCGTTGACGACGGACACGGGTTCGATCAACGCGAATAAGGATGTGCTGAGTGGACAGTCGACTTTAAAGAGCGATACCGGTTCAATCACGTTTGTTGGCTCAATTGACGCTAATGGAAACTATCAGTTTTTGACAGATACCGGCTCGGTCGATGTTACGTTGCCGGGCAGTTCATCCTTCCATGTCGATGCGACGACCGATACAGGGTCGATCAATAGCGATTTTCCAGAGGTGAATGTGCAGCATCACGATGTTGTGGGAAGTGATGCCCACGGAGATGTGGGAAGCACTTCGAGTACAATGGTGACGCTGAAAACAAATACGGGTTCGATCAACCTGCATAAAGGACAGTGATGAGATAAGAGATGATTATCAAGACCGAACGTTTACTGCTGCGCGAGTTTGAGGAGGGCGATTGGCAGGCTGTGCTGACCTATCAATCCGACCCACTGTACCTGCGCTACAATCCCTGGACGCATCGAACGGAGGAGGAGGTACGCAATTTTGTACGGGGATTCATCCTCTGGCAAGAGGATCAACCTCGTATGAAGTTCCAGCTTGCTGTTGAGCTGCGAGCAGAGGGGCGGCTGATTGGCAATTGTGGCATTCGCACGAGGAGTTCCAAAACGTGGGAAGCGGACATTGGGTACGAACTGGATAGCCGCTATTGGGGCCAGGGATACGCGACCGAGGCAGCTCAAGCCATTCTGGCGTTTGGTTTTGAAGAGCTGGGGGTGCATCGCATCTGGGCACATTGCGTAGCGGAGAATGTGGCGTCCGCACGAGTATTGGAGAAGATTGGGATGCGCCAGGAGGGGTATTTGCGCGAGACCGAGTGGCTGAAGGATCGCTGGTGGGATACGCTGGTGTACGCCATTCTTGAGTATGAATGGAGATAAAATAATCCAGGAGAAAAAGCGGAAGTCGGGCGCAAGATTTAATCTTGCGCCCGACTTCCGCTTTTTCTCCTGGATCAGGTCTATAAAATAGATGATGCATATGTTATACTAAT
>WNFB01012731.1_pt1 | contig 11274 bp, 9 predicted proteins | sample 5400501 | NCBI WGS metagenome assembly WNFB01 (sample SAMN13153341, study PRJNA577476) | soil metagenome | isolation source: 200 cm saprolite under Douglas fir tree site 2 hole 1 | place: USA:California | collected 2015-04-18 | reverse complement strand
GACTCCGCGGCGACGGGTCCATACATGAGCGCGATGTCCCCGCTAGCCGCGAAGAACGCGACGTCGATTCCCTTGAAAGCCGATTCCGTCAGCTCCTCGACCTGGATCGAGCTGCCGTTGTACGAGACAGTCATGCCCTTCGATCTCTCAGACGCGAGCGCGATGATCCGCTCGCTCGGAAAGCTCCGCTCCGCCAGGAGACGCAGCATCTCGTTGCCGACCATCCCGGTCGCGCCAACGACAGCAACGTTTAATCGCTTGGAGGTGGGCACGGCGCCAGTTTACTTCAGGCCTAGCAGCTCGTCGAGTGCCCGATAGAACCTCGGCTCGGCTGTCACTTTACGGATCGCGAGCAGGATGCCTGGGACGTACGCCTCGCGGCTCGTGGTGCGGTGCGCGATGGTGAGCGTCTGACCCGGCAGGCCGAAGATGACCTCCTGATCGGCGACGAAACCCGGCAGGCGGACGCTGTGCACGGCGACGTTGCCCTCCTCCCCACCTCGCGTCCCGGCCAGAGTCTCTTTCTCCGCTTTGCGATGCGCGAACGGCCTGTCCGCCCGTCGCGCGGCGAGACGCCGCGCCGTCGCGAGCGCGGTGCCCGATGGGGCGTCGACCTTGGCTGCGTGGTGCATCTCGATCACCTCGACCGCGTCGAAGTGGGGCGCCGCGATCTCCGCGAGATGCATCATCAGCACGGCGCCGATCGCGAAGTTGGGCGCGACAATCCCACCCAGCTTCTTGTCCCGGCACGCGGTCTCGATCTTGTCTACGTCGGCCGCCGAGAGGCCGGTGGTGCCGACGATCGGCGATGCTCCCGCCGCAACCGCCGCCAGCGCGTTGTGGAGCGCCTCAGACGGACGCGTGAAGTCGACCAGAGCGCGTGGTCTCTTATCGTGCAGGAACCCGGCCAGGTCGTCCCCGCGCGTCACGCCGCCGACGTAGTCGACGCCCGGCTCGTTCTGAAGCGCTGCGGCGAGGACTGAGCCGACTTTGCCGCGGTGTCCCGAGACCGCGACCCGAATCGGCTCAGTCACTTGCCGCGCCTTGTTCAGTCCCGGCGCGGACGCCGGTCCCGGCCGCCGCCGTTTCGACCGCCCCTGTCGCGACTGCCAAAACCACCCTCGCGCGGCGCGGGCGGCGGTGACGCAAGCGCGACCGCCATCGCCTCCTGGCTGATCTTTTCGTCGATCGGTTCGCCCTTCGCGGTCAGCTCCTCGATCGCCGCTTGCCGGCTGAGGTTGAGGCGGCCCTGGCTGTCGACCTCGACAGCCTTCACCACGATCTCGTCGCCGACGTTCATGACCTCCTCGACCCGCTCGACCCGGTGGTCGGTGAGCTTGGAGATGTGGACCAGGCCGTCCTGGTTGGGCAGCACCTCGACGAAGGCGCCGAACGGCATGATGCGAACGACCTTGCCGCGGTAGATCTTGCCGACCTCGACCTCGTCGGTGAGGCTCTTGATCCAGTCGATCGCCTTCTTGCCGGCCTCCTGGTCGACCGCCGCGATGAAGACGCGGCCGTCATCCTCGACGTCGATCTGAGCGCCGGTCTCCTCGGTGATCTTGCGGATCATCTTGCCCCCAGGGCCGATGATGTCGCGGATCTTGTCTGGGTTGATGAGGATGGTGGTGATGCGCGGCGCGTAGTCGCTCATCTCGGTGCGCGGCTTCGGCAGCACGGCAAGCATCTTGTCGAGCACGAACAGCCGTGCCTCGCGTGCCTGCTCGAGCGCCTGGGCCAGGATCTCGTGCGTCAGCCCCTTGATCTTGATGTCCATCTGCAGAGCTGTGATCCCCTCGCGCGTTCCGGCAACCTTGAAGTCCATGTCACCGAGCGCGTCCTCGACTCCCTGGATGTCGGTCAGCACGGCGAATTTGCCTTCGCGCGTGACCAGGCCCATGGCGATGCCCGCGACCGGCGCCTTGATCGGAACGCCCGCGTCCATCAGGGCGAGCGTCGAGCCGCAGACCGACGCCATCGACGTCGACCCGTTCGAGCTCAGGATCTCGGACACGAGGCGGATCGTGTAAGGAAAGTCCTCGACGGGAGGAACGACGGCGAGCAGCGCTCGCTCGGCCAGCGCGCCGTGGCCGATCTCGCGGCGGCCCGGTCCGCGCTGGGGCCGAGCCTCCCCCACCGAGTACGGCGGGAAGTTGTAGTGGTGCATGTAGCGCTTGAACTCTTCGGCGGTCAGGCCGTCGAGCTTCTGCTGGTCCTGCATCGAGCCGAGGGTGGCGATCGTCAGCGCCTGCGTCTGGCCTCGCGTGAACAGGCCCGAGCCATGCGTCCTGGGAAGGACGCCAACCTCGACGGTGATCTGGCGCACGTCCTTCAAGCCGCGGCCGTCCACTCGGACGCCCTCCTCGACGATCCGCTGGCGGACGCGGTCCTTCAGCGCCTTGTCGAAGAGCTTGCCGAGAATCTCCACGTGCTCGGGGAATCGCTCGCCGAGCTCGATGACGGTCTTGGTCCGGAGATCGTCCAGCGCAGCCTCACGCGTGTGCTTGTTCGGGCTGTACAGGACCTGATCGAGACGCAGGGCGAGATACTCGCCCACGATCTCGAGCATCTGCTCCGGGTACGTGTTGGGGACCCACTCGCGCTTCTCGACGCCGACCTGCTGCTGCAGCTCGAGCTGCGCGGCGCAGATCCGCTTGATCTCCTCGTGTGCCTTGGCGAGCGCGTCGAGCACGACCTGCTCGCTGACGCCCTTGGCGCCTGCCTCGACCATCAGGATCGCGTCGGCCGTGCCGGCGACCACCAGGTCGAGCTCCGAGTCGGGCATTCGGGACATCGATGGATTGACCGCCACCTGGCCGTCCAGGTAACCCATGCGGACGGCGCCGACCGGGCCCTGGAAGGGGATGTCCGAGATCACGAGCGCGGCGCTGGCGCCGTTGATGCTCAGGATCGTGGGGTCGTTCTCCTGGTCCACGGACAGGACGGTCGAGATGACCTGGACGTCGAGCCTGAATCCCTCGGGGAAGAGCGGACGGAGCGGACGGTCGGTCAGGCGCGAGGCGAGGATCGCCGTCTCGCTCGGCCTGCCCTCGCGGCGCATGAAGGCGCCCGGGATCTTGCCCGCGGCGTACAGCTTCTCCTCGTAGTCGCACGTCAGCGGGAAGAAGTCGATTCCCTCCCGGGGCTCCTTGGACATCACCGCGGTGCTGAGCACCACCGTATCGCCCTGCCGGATGATCACGGCGCCGTTCGCCTGTTCGGCGACCCGACCCATCTCAAAGGAAAGTCGCTTGCCCGCGACCTCTACGTTTTTCGTGACAACTGCCACGCCAGTACCTCCATGAATGTGGGAGGACTAGCCGGAGACGCGATCTTTGGTCAGTTTCCTAGCAGCTGTCGCCGAGGGTGACCCTGAGTGAGAGCTTCTAAGAGGCTGACCCGCGCTACGGCCGGTGTCCTCCCGATTACCGAATGACTATCTCCTGATCCCGAGCTTGGCGACAAGGGCGCGGTAGCGCTCGACGTCGGTGTCCCTCAGGTAGTTCAGCAGGCGCCGTTGCTTGCCCACCAGGAGAAGGAGGCCGCGGCGCGAGTGGTGGTCTTTGGCGTGCGTCTTCAGGTGCTCAGTGAGCTCTCGAATGCGCGCGGTCGAAAGCGCTATCTGGACTTCAGGGGACCCCGTGTCCCGCTCAGCGCGCTTGTGATCCGCGATCAGCTTGCCTTTGACGCCGTTCTCTACTGCCAAACTCGCATCGCAGTATACGAGCGAGGGGCTACCGGACGTATTCGACCGAGCCGTCAGACCTCGGGTCGGCGCCGCCGCGCCACGTCGCGGGGCCGTCGACCACGACCGCGTGGGCGTGCCCGAAGGAGGCGTGCCGAGGCGGCATCAGCACGACCTTCTGGTCCGCCCGGGCGAGCTCGCCGGCCCCGGGGTAGTCCGCTTCGACCGCCAGCGTCACGCCGTCGGGCAGGATGGCCTTGCGCGGCCTGGCCACTGCTTCGGCTGGATCGAGCTTGTGGTCGACAAGGTTCATCAGGACCTGGGCCTGCAGCTGCGGCTGCAGGTCGCCGCCCATGGAGCCGAAAGCAGCCCACGGCCTGCCCTGGCGGGACGCCATCGCGGGGATGAGGGTGTGCATCGTCCGCTTCTTCGGCTCGAGACGGTTGACGTGCGAGGGATCGAGGCTGAAGTACGCGCCCCGGTTCTGCAGCAGCATGCCCGTGCCTTCCGCCACCACCCCCGACCCGAAGTCGAAGGCGACGCTCTGGATCAGCGAGACGAGGTTGCCGTGCTCGTCCGCCGCGCAGAGGTAGACGGTGTCGCCTCCCTCACGTGCGGCGCCCTTGCCCGCCGGCACGTGCGCCGCGTCGAGAAACGGTGCCACCGGCGTGGCGCTGAAGTCGGGGTCGGTGATGTACCGGTCGCGGAGGGCATAGCTCGCCTCGCGAGCAGCCTGGAACGGCGCTCCGGCTTCGAGACGCACGAGCATCGCGGCTGCCGCGAGGCCCTGTGTTGGAGGCGGCAGCTCATAAACGATGAGGTCGCGATAAGGAAAGGAGATGGGATCGACCCAATCCGAGCGATGCGTGGCGAGGTCGCGGTGTGTGACCAACCCATCTCGCTTCTCGATGGCCGAGGCAATCGCTGCGGCGATCTCGCCGCGGTAGAAGCTGTTGATGCCGCCCCGGCCGGTGTCATGGAGCACCGAGGCGAGGTCCGGATTGCGCAGCAGCATCCCCGGCTCCATCGGCGGGTAGAGCGCGTAGGCGGCCCGCTCGCGTCCGAGCCATCCCGCCGCCTGCATCAGGAACTGCGAGAGCTGCGCGGTGATGATGTATCCGTCCCTGGCCAGGGCGGCCGCGGGCTCGAGCACCGCGCCAAGTCCGAAGGTGCCGAACCGCTCGAGCAATCTTCCCCACGCCTCGACCGTGCCAGGCACCGTCACCGTTAGCACGCCCCGCGAGGGCATCTCGCTGTGGCCGCGCGAGCGGACTGCCTCGATGGTCGCGTGCTCACCCGAGCGTCCCGCGCCGATGATGCCGACCGGTGCGGCCGCCCCGGCGGCCCAGACGATCGCCATCAGGTCGCCCGCGACAGAGGTCATGTGCGGATAGACGACGCACAGGACCGCGTCCGCTGCGATCACGGCGTCGACGGCGTTGCCGCCGTCCCGCAGCACCTGCGCGCCGACCTCGCTCGCGATGCGGTGCGGGGTCGCGATGACCCCCCTTGTAGACCCCACGAGCTCAGATGCTACGCAGTGAGCTCGCGGGGACCCCGATTATCGCGGGGTGATGAACTCGATGGCGCCGGGCTGGATCTCGAAGAGCGCGGGCAGGAAACCGACCGCCTCTCCATCGATGTCGATCCGGACCTTCTCCGGCGAGGTGACCGAAACCCGCTTGCCGTACATCAGCTCGATCTTCGGATTGTTCTGGTCCAGGTGCTTGCCGCTGCGGAAATCGTTCATGCCGCGCATCGTCTCGATCTTGCCCGCATCCTTGATGAGGATCACGTCGAACACCCCGTCGGTCGGCGACGCCGACGGCGCCATCTGCATCCCGCCGCCGAAGTACTGGCAGTTGGCGACGACCACCTGCTGCGCCTTCGGCAGCTGATGCGTGATGTGGTCGACCTCGACCGTCATCGGCTTGTTCTTGAAACCGATCAACGCCCGCAACCCGCCCAGCGTGTAGGCCGCGCTGCCGAACCTCTTCGTGCCGTTGCCCATCGACTGCACCACGTCGCCTCCCAACCCGGCGTCAGCGATGTTGATGAAGTGGCGCACGGCGGTGCCCCCGTCGGCCGTCTGAAACGTGACGCACCCAGCGTCCAGCCGGCGGACCATGCCGTTGCGCAGCACGTCGATCGCCTGCTTCGGATCGATCGGGATGCGCAGCGTGCGCCGGAAGTCTCCGCCTGTCCCCAGCGGCACCATCGCGAGCTTGCTGGTGGTCGGCAGAGGGGCGCTGTTGCGGAAGAAGCCGTTGACCACCTCGTTGAGCGTCCCGTCGCCGCCCACCGCGACGACCACGGGCCGGGACTCACGGACCGCGCGCTGCGCGATCTCCGTCGCCTCGAGCGGCCGCGTCGTGAAGGCGGTCTCGTAGGGCAGGCCGCTGGTCGGGAGCCACGTCTCGACCTGCCGCCACTCCCGTCCGGCCTTCCCCGCACCGGACGAGGGGTTGACGATGAAAAGGATCGGTGAGCCGGGCCGGGAGCCTATGACGTGCGCCCCAGCGCGCGGGGACTCATGATCCCCTGAGGGTCGAGGCCCGCTTTGACCGCTTGCCACACGCTCATCCATCCTCCCATCTCATCCGCGACCCAACGTGCCCTTACCTGGCCGGTACCGTGGTGGTGAGTGATGGTCGCACCAAGCTCGAGGGCGGCGCTCATCGCGCCTTCCCAAGCGTGTCCGTATGCGGCACGTGCTTCCTCTTCCGTGTCACCCGATCCGCCAAACGAGAAATAGGCACAGCAGCCCTGCTCGTAGGCATGGCTGAAATGGCATAACGCCAGCCCACCGACGGCTATTGCGGACTTCACCCGCCGATGAAGCTCGGGCAGCACCGTCCAGGGCGCCGCCAGCTCGATCGTATCCAGGTACGAACCAGGCGGCTCTAGGAATGATCGGAGGCGCTCGGCGGAAAGGTCGAAACGATGGCGCTGCCAGCGTTCCCACGGCGATTCACCCAGTGGCTTCGCCCCCCGTGCCAGGCCCTCGACCGCGGCCGCCTCGGCGCCAGCGATGCCCGCGAGGCCGGCCGTGGCGATGACGAGCAGGCACTCGCCGGCTTCGAGGTCGTAGCCGCTGAAGGCTGTGTCCTCGGAGTCGTAGAGGCGCATGACGAACGGCCTGATGTCCGCCTGCATCACCGCGCGCATGCACTCCAGCCCGGCCTCGAGGTCGCGGAAAGCAAACCCGCGCCCGACCACAGACTCGGGCTGCCGGTGAAGCCTCAGAACCGCGCCGATCACGACGCCGAGGCCGCCCTCGGCCCCGATGAAGAGATCGTGCAAAGCCGGCCCGAGCGCGGAACGTGGACCTGGCCGCGGCGCGGCAAACGTGCCGTCAGGCAGCACCACGGCAAGCGAGACCACCATGTCCTCGATGCCGCCGTAGCGGCTCGACTGCTGACCCGAGGATCGGGTCGCGATCAGCCCGCCCACGGTTGTGCCCGGCAGCGAGCTCGGGAAATGGCCGAGCGTGAGGCCGCGGGCGTTCAGATGCTGCTCCAGTGCGAGGCCGTTGACCCCCGCCTCGCACCGGCAGAGGAGGTTGGTTTCGTCGACTCCCAGGATCTTGTCGAACGCGCTCATGTCGAGGACAAGCTCGCCCGCGCCCGGCGACAGCGCGCCGCACACGCCGGTGCCTCCCCCCATCGGCGTCACCGCGACCCCGTTCGCGGCCGCCCAGCGCAGCAGCGCCGCGACCTGCTGACGGCCAACCGGTCTCGCCACCACGGCTCGGGGCGCGGCCTCGCCGGCGCGCTGCCGCATGATCGCGAGTGGCCACATGTCGCGGATCGGCCGCTCGTCGACCGCCGCCGGCCCGACTTGCCGAACGGTGCGGTGCCGTCCTCCAGCAGCGGATGGAGCCGGCGGTCGGCGGCCAGGCCCAGCTTCATCTCCTCGCCGGGATCGAGGTACTCGAGGTGACGCATCCGGGTTCCGAGGCTCGAGGCGGGGCGTCCTTCGTAGAAGACCCCGAGCCCGAGCAGCGATTCGACCGTCGAGCGCCCGCCGCGCAAGCCTCCACCGATGTGACGGCCGGTCGCGAGCACGAACGAATCGGCCCGAAAATTTCGGGTGCCCGCCCGTGCGGCGGTGATCCGGCTGCCCGAGGACTCGAAGGAGGTAACCTCGGCGCTGACCATGCCGAGGGCGATGGCCTGCTGAAGGCGCCACCCGTGGGGCGAGGGCGGCGACGCAAGCAGCTCGAAGCCGTCCGGTGGAAGGTTGGTGAAACCGGGCGGGTACGCGATCGCGGCCCCGCGCGCGCGGGGAGCCGGCGCCCGCCGTCCATACAGGTCCGTCAGCGCCGCGGCTTGCGGAAGGTCCGGGATGGAGATGTCCTCGGCGAAAGCCTCGATGCTGTGCAGCTGTTTCAGCGCCTGCGCGGTCGACGCCGCGTCGTAGTCGCCGACCTCCGGCACCCCGATGACGGCGACGCGCTTGCCGCTCAGCGCCCCGAGCTCACCGCGCGCGACCGTCTCCGGCACGACGTTGGCCGGACGCGCGAGGCCGTGGATGTCCGCGTAGCGGCCTCGCGTCCGCCAGGTGCCCTCGAAGCTCAGTCCGTCCTTGCCGAGGGCGAGCTTGAGGTTCGAGATCGCTTCGTCGAGCTCCGCGGCGAGGCCCACCGCGTCGATGCCGAGACGCGTTAGGGGGTGGTGCGGCTGGTGCTCGAGGATGGACTCGAGGTCGTCCACGATCTCCATTCCTCCCGCGTAGAGCGCGGTCGCCCCTGGAGCTCGCGCGACCACCGTCACCTCGGCGCCGCTTCGCCTGGCGGAGAGGGCCGCGCAATATCCGGCGATACCTCCCCCGACGACCAGGACCTTTGTCATCGGTGGACGATGCGGCGGGTGTCAGCGACGTCCTTCTGCAGCTGCTTCACGAGGTCGTCCGGCGTGGCGAACTTGATGTCCGGATGAAGGTAGCGGATGAACCGCAGCTCGAGGCGCTGCTGGTAGAGGTCGCCCTCGAAGTCGAGTAGGAAGGCCTCGACACGCAGCTGGGTCCCGCCAAACGTAGGTCGGTATCCAACAGAAAGCGCTGCCACGAAGTCCCCTTCCGGGGCTTTGGCACGGCCCGCGTATGCGCCAAGGGCAGGGACGAGCTTGTTCGGCTCGATGCCGATGTTCGCCGTCGGGAAGCCCAATCGCCTGCCGACCCGATCCCCGGCCTCGACCGGCCCGGACATCGAGTACTCACGGCCGAGGAGCCGGTTTGCCTCATCGATCTCGCCTGCTGTGATGAGGCGCCTCACCTCGGAGCTGTGCAGCTCGCGGCCGTCCACCTGGTACGGCGGCGCGACCTCGACGTGGTGGCCATGGCTCCTGAGCCAGTCCGCATTGCCGGTCCGGCCGCGGCCGAAAGCGAAGTCGAATCCGATCACCCAGCGGCGGATGTCCATCACCGCCGATAGGCGGTCGATGAAATCCTGCGGCGACAGTGCGGCGAGCTCGCGGTCGAACCGAAGCACGATCGCGTGCTCGACGCCCGCCCGTTCGAGCAGCGCCAGCTTCTCGCTCAGGGTGGTGATCGACTGAGGGCAGTTGGCCGGGTCCAGGACGCATCGCGGATGCGGCTCGAAGGTGATCAGGGCCGGCGAAGCGTGCTCGCCCGACGCCGCGGCGACCGTCCGACCGATGACGTCGAGGTGACCAAGGTGAACGCCGTCGAAGCTGCCGACCGTGAGCGCCGCGGGCCCGATCGGGGCCGAAGGCAGCCCTAAGTGCAGCTTCAGCTGAACACCTTTTCAGGCACGAAAGTCCTGCGGAGTGGATCTGCATGGCCGAGCGCGACAAGGCGTCCATCTGCGTCGTGGGCTCGCACCGGTCCGGCCGCAGGTTCGGGCAACACCCGCACAGCGCGGCCCTGGCGGACCATCGCTTCCTGTTCCACGGACAGGCGGACTTTTTCCATGTCGGGCAGTATGACTTCGGGCGAAAGCAGCCGGTCCTTGACCATCTCAGACGTGGTCAGCTGGCCCAATCGCGTCGCCTTGTCGATGGTGAGATCCCCATAGGCGGTGCGCACGAGGCGGCCCAGGTACCCTCCCACGCCGAGCCGCGCGCCCAGGTCGCGCGCGATCGAGCGGAGGTACGTGCCGCTGCCGCAGCGCACCTCCACGCGGACCACCGCACGCGGCCCGGGCTCGATACCGAGCAGGCGAGTCGAGTACACCTCCACCTCGCGAGCGGACGGCCGGGTCGTGTCGCCGCCTCGAGCAATGGCGTAGGAGCGCTTGCCCTCGACCTTGACCGCGGAGTACGCCGGGGGCTGCTGCAGGATGCGGCCCGTGAAGGCGCTCAGCGCCTGTTCGACTGCTTCCACGGCGAGCCCGCTCGGGTCGGCCACCACCACGGGCTCGGCCTCCGCGTCGTCGGTGGCCGTGACGTACCCGAGATGGATGTCAGCAACGTATGTCTTGGGAAGCGTGTGCGCGAACTCGGCCAGCCTGGTCGCGGACTCGAACAGGATGGGCAGCACGCCAGTGGCGAGCGGGTCGAGCGTTCCGGCATGGCCGACCCGATGGGCGCCGGTCAGGCGCCTCAGCCGGTTGACGACCGAGAACGAAGTCTCGCCCGCGTCCTTGTCGACGTTGAGGACGCCGGTTGTGAAGCGTGCGGCGTCAGGGCTGGGACGAGGCGGCAAGGATGGCCTCCTTGGCAGCCGCCAGGACGAACTTCACCGCATCTTCCATCGGACGTTCTATCTCCGCCCCCGCGGCGCGGATGTGACCGCCTCCGCCGAAGGTCGCGCAAAGGGCTGCGGCGTCGACCGCGCCGCGGCTGCGCACGCTGATCTTGGTGAGCTCGCCTGAGACTTCCTTGAAGAGGATCGCAAGCTCAAGCCCGGCGATGCTGTTCAGGGTGTCGATGATGCCTTCCGATTCAGCCATCACGGCGTTCGCCTCTTTCAGCATGCGGCGCGTCACCTTCGCCCACGCGAGCCGCCCATCCATCTCGACACGCATGGTGGCGAGGGCGAGGCCGTTGAGCTTCAGCGTCGTCTCGGGCCGCATCTTGTAGACCTGCGTCGCGATGCGACCGGGGTCCGCGCCCAGCCTGGCCAGGCGCGCCGCATCTTCGAGTGCGCGAGGCGTCGTGTTCTCGTGGCGGAAGCCGCCGGTGTCGGTGAGCAACGCGACGTAGAGGTTCGCGGCAATGGTCTGCGTGATCGGATAGCCGAACGCGTCGAGCATCTCCATCACCATCTGCCCCACCGCCGACGCGTTGGGGTCGATGACGTTGATGTCGCCGAACCTCGTGTTCGAGGGATGGTGGTCGACGTTGATGATCGTCGCGTGGGTGGCGATCTTTCGGACTGCGCTCCCCGAACGTTCGAGGTTGCCCGAATCGAAGAAGAAAACCAGCTGCGGATCGACGCCATGAGGTGGATCCGACTGGATGTCCTCGAACCCAGGCAGGAACGTGTACATCGGCGGCAGCGGGGGCGGCACCAGGACCCACACGTCCTTGCCGTCGGCGCGCAGCGCCTCGGCAAAGGCGAGGCTGCAGCCGAGGGTGTCGCCGTCAGCGTCCTTGTGACCGAAGATCAGGAGCTCCTGGTTCGGG
>WNFB01005551.1_pt1 | contig 11274 bp, 6 predicted proteins | sample 5400501 | NCBI WGS metagenome assembly WNFB01 (sample SAMN13153341, study PRJNA577476) | soil metagenome | isolation source: 200 cm saprolite under Douglas fir tree site 2 hole 1 | place: USA:California | collected 2015-04-18 | reverse complement strand
GTGCGTGGACCCGTCGGGCTGGCCGATCTTCACCATTAAGTCGAGGGACTGCCGGATGGCTTGTGACGTGCCGTCTGTGATGAACGTCCCGCGTCCCGTAAAAGCCTCCACCAGGCCCTTCTCCCGCAGCGCCTTAACCGCCTCTCGCACCGCCGTCCGGCTGACTCCGAAGCGCTGCGCCAGTTCACGTTCGGCGGGGAGCTGGTCCCCGGGCTTGAGCGCGCCCTTCAGAATCGACTCTTCGATCTGTTGAACGATTTGCTGGTAGAGCCGCGAGGTTCGGACAGCCTTATACACTGGTTCCTCCCTACCCAACGCGTCCATCGTTTCGTTATCGGACCGCATTACGAAGCCTCTGATCGCACCACCGCCTCCCTCAGGCGGCCTGAATCCAAACCGTCTTGATGTTGGTAAACTCGCGAATTCCGTAAGGCCCAAGTTCGCGGCCGTGACCGGATTGCTTTACGCCGCCAAACGGAAGTCGGGGATCGGAAGCCACCATCCGGTTGATGAAGACCATTCCCGCTTCGATTTCGTTAATGAAGCGCTCGCGTTCCCCTTCGTCATTGGTCCATGCGCTCGCTCCCAGGCCGAATCGGCTGTCGTTGGCGATGCGAATGGCGTCATCCACGTCTCTCGCTCGAAAGATGCACGCTACGGGGCCGAATAACTCTTCACGATATGCCGGCGAGTCCTTGGGAATATTCGTCAGGACAGTGGGCGCGTAGAAATTGCCGGGACGTTCCACTGGCTTACCGCCTGTCAAAAGCCGCGCTCCTGCTGCGACCGTCTTTCGCACATCTGCGTCAAGGCTGGTGACCCCGTCCGCCGTCGCCAGCGGTCCCAGGTCGGTGCTTTCATCGAACGGATCGCCCAGCTTCAGCGCCTCCATCCGGCTCACGAACTTGCGTTCAAAATCGTCTGCAATCTGTTCGGCCACGATGAAGCGCTTGGCCGCAATGCACGATTGCCCATTGTTTATGATCCGCGCCTTGACCGCGGTTGCGACCGCCTCCTCGAGATTCGCGCTTGGCATCACAATAAAAGGATCGCTGCCCCCCAGCTCGAGCACGACTTTCTTGATTCGCTTGGCTGCACCGGTCCCTACCTGGACACCTGCTTCCTCGCTTCCGGTCAGTGTGGCTGCCACAACCCGCGGATCATTAAGGATCCTGTCCACCTTTTGCGAGCCGATCAGAAGCGTCTGAAAGACCCCTTCTGCAAACCCAGCTCTCCGAAAAATATCCTCGATGGCGAGCGCGCACTGCGGCACATTCGAGGCATGCTTCAGGAGCCCGACATTCCCCGCCATCAGAGCCGGCGCCGCGAAACGAAATACCTGCCAGAATGGAAAGTTCCACGGCATCACCGCCAGTATCGGACCAAGCGGCTGGTAATGGATGTAACTGCGGCTCGCGGTGGTCTCGACGACTTCGTCGGCCAGAAAGCGTTCCGCATTCTCGGCGTAGTACCGGCATGCCCATGCGCATTTGACGGCTTCGTCCACCCCGGCGCGAAACGGCTTCCCCATTTCGGTGGTCATCAATCGGCCGAAAGCGTCTTTGTCGCCGTCAAGAATGTCGGCAGCCTTAGCCATCATTCGCGCGCGTTCCGCAAATGACAGTCTTCGGTATTTGGAAAATGCGTCCGCCGCGCGTTGAAGTTTCTGGTCAATCTGCAAATCCGATAGTGGCTCGAAGGTTTTAAGAAGCTGTCCAGTCGCAGGGTTGATACTCGCAATAGCCATGCTGGGTGTACCTCCGGTGGACGTCTGTGTTCGCAAGCTGCGGGTTGGATCGTCCATTCCCCGACGGCCGGGAAGTTCCCGGCTTTTGGTCCAACCACTATACCATGCTCAAAACCAAGCCCTGTTCAAATCCAACTGGCAGAATTGCTTGACAGCGACTTGTCATATGGTGGTACAGTTGTCGGACCAAATCGTCCGAGGAGGAGACTCCGTATGCATTCCCCAACGTCGGGAATCAACATCCCGGCACGCATCACTCCAGTGAAAGCGATTCGGCTGCTGGGGACGAGCCTCCTAGTGCTTCTGCTCGGTCTCCCCCTGTCCGCACAAACCCCCGCAGGCCGCATTCTAGGAAGCGTTGCGGATCAAACCGGTGCTGCCGTGCGTGGCGCCACTGTGACCATCACGGACGTGCAAAGAGGTACTTCGCGAACGCTGACCACGGACGAAGCAGGCGCCTACGCTGCTCCCGACCTGGCCCCCGGCACGTATAAGGTCCGCGCGGAGGCCAAGGGTTTTAAGAGTGTCGAGCGCGTGAATATCGAGTTGGAGGTTGCCAAGGACGTACGCATCGACCTGGCGCTGCAGCCTGGGCAGGTTTCCGAGGTCGTCGTAGTAACCGAAGAGGTCCCGCTGCTGAATACCACCTCCTCAACCTTGGGCGGGACGCTTAGCAACAAAGAAATCAACGACCTTCCCTTGAACGGCCGCAATTACGAGAACCTGCTGCAACTGCGCCCGGGAGTAATGCGTTACCCCGGTGGCGGATTCTCTACCACGAGTGCCAACGGCCTACGTGCCGAGGACAACGCCTACCTCATCGACGGTCTCTTCAACAGTGAACCCTTCTCCGGCCAGAGCATCATTAATGGGGCGGGGATTGCGGGAGATTCGGCGACCATTCTGCCCGTCGACTCCATCCAGGAATTCAATCTCCAGCAGAATCCTCCGGCGGAATACGGCTGGAAGCCTGGGGCCATTGTCAACGTCGGGCTGAAGTCGGGCACCAACGCCCTGCACGGCACTGCTTACGCTTTTGGCCGCGATACACCACTCGATGCGCGCAATTTTTTCAACACCACGGACCAACCCAAAACGCCCAGAAACCTTGAGCAGTTTGGCGGTACATTGGGCGGTCCCATTGTTAAGGACAAGGTCTTTTTCTTCGGCGGCTATGAAGGGCAACGTTACACCGTGGGGAACTCGTTCGCGGGCGTCCCCAGCCCAGCGACGGTCTCGCTGCCAGGGGGAGATCCGACAAACAGTGCTCCGGATGCGATCAATGCTCTGCATGCGGCCTTTGTGGGCGGGACTAGCCCGCTCGATGTCAGCCCAGTTAGCCTAAGCATCGCTGGCTGTAGCTTCACTCCGCCCAATACCGCCGCCTGCGATGGCACGGGATTCCCCACCAACCTGGCACCCGATCTGACCAACCCCGCAAGTATCACGATCGGGTTTCCTAACGACGTCTCGTCGGACAATGTGATCGGGAAGATCGACTACCACATCAATGATCGCAACACTCTTAATGGCATGTATTTCTTCGGTAACAACTCCGGAACCGTACAGGACTTCCCGGAGTTCCAGGCAAAATGGTTGACCCTGATTCACACGCGAGCTCAAGTGCTGGGGGCCAGCTGGGTATGGGTACCCAACTCCCGCTGGGTCAATGAAGCCCGGTTTGGCTACAACCGGTTGTACCAGCCCACTTACGCCGCCGACCACAATGTATCTGCGGCGTCAGCTTATGGCCTGAACACCGGCGTCCCCACCAGCACTTTGACGGGTGGATTGCCACGGATCGGCTGGTTCGGTGAATTTCTTCCGCTGGGTGGTTTCAAGTGGCCCAAGCTACAAGGTCCCGACACGCGATTCCAATTCTTGGACCACGTCTCCTATACGCGGGGCAAGCACGCATTCAAATTCGGCGGCGAGATCCATCGCGACGGCGTCAGCGGCGGTGCCCTTGGCAATGCCAGAGGCAGTGTCGGCTTCGGAGGCGGCGCCGCCTTCAGCACTTCCACAGCACTGGAGGACTTTTTTGCCGGCGCGCCGACGAATGCGTCTGTGCTTTCTGGCGACCCCAAACGGCAGATAAGCAATTGGGCGTATGCACTCTTCATCCAGGACGACTGGCGTGTTGCCAAGAACCTGACCGTCAACCTTGGTCTGCGCTACGAATTGAACACGGTCGTTAAGGAAGCTCACGACCTGATTGGCAACTTCGATCCGACTGTCGGACTTGTCCAGGTCGGCAAACAGATAAGTTCCCCCTACAGCGGCAACCACAAGAATTTTGCGCCGCGTGCGGGGTTCGCGTGGGATCCGACGGGTAATGGAACCACGGTGATTCGCGGCGGTGGCGGCTTGACATACGAGACGGTGAACTGGGAAGCATTTCTCGCTTTCAACAACAGCTTCGGCCTCACTAGCATTCCTACCGGGGCCATAATCGATGCAGGTGGGGACACGTCCGGCGGCTCGATTACGTCGGGCAACATCGCTCCTGCAGTCACGCCACAGGGCTGGAACACTGGTCCGCTATTCCCCACTACTCCGATCAGTTGCGACCCGACGACGGCCTCGCCCTGTGCCATCATGGGGGTCGATCACAACATCACCACTCCTTACGTCTACAACTGGAGTCTCAACGTCCAGCACGCGTTTACCCCGAATCTCTCTCTGGAAATTGCTTATGTTGGTAACCACGGGACGAACTTAATCGGCATCAGGGACATTAACCAGAATGTGCCTGCGAATGACTTCCTGGGCGACGAGCAGTCCGGCCGGCCCTTCAATGCCAAGTTTCCTTTCCTGAGCAACATCTTCCAGATGGGGAACATTTACCGATCCAACTACAATGGCCTGCAGACTACTCTCACAGCGCGTAATTACCATGGGTTGAGCATGGTTGCCGGTTACACCTATTCCCATTCCCTCGACGATGTTGGCGCCAATTGGGACTTCGGGGCAGGATACGGCCTGCCGCAGGACGCTTTCCATCCGGGGCGGGAATACGCGAGCAGCGACTTTGACATACGACACCGCTTAACGCTCTCGATGACTTATGCCATTCCCGGGAAAAAGGGCTTTGGGCAGCTAATGGAGGGTTGGCAGCTCAATTCCATCGTGACTCTGGCAAGCTCGCAACCGTGGGGACCCATCGATCTGGGCAGCGACGTTAGCCTGACCGGGCCCTTGCCAGTTAGTCCGCCGGCGTCCGGCCCCGATCGCTGGGACTTCTTTGGGAACCCCAACGACTTCAGGTCGGGTCCGACCCCAATTCCTTGTTTCGGTTTTGCGGGATCGCCCTGCAACCCGACCCTTCCGCCAGCTTGCACAGGCGCTGCGGCGGCGCTCGGACCGGGCGCGGTTGATTCCCTCAATGCGCTCGGCTGCTTCATGAAAGGCAACTCGGTCATGATTCCGCCCGCTTTTGGAACTTTTGGGACGATGGGGCGCAACACCTTCCCCGACTCGGGCTTCCGCAACTGGGACTTTTCTGTAGCCAAGGGTTGGAAATTCGGGGAACGGTTCCGGGCACAGTTTCGCGCCGAGTTCTTCAATGTTCTTAATCATCCTAACTTCGCGAATCCCTACGGAGGACAGAACGGCTATGGCAACAACGATCCTTCCATAGGCCTAGGTTTCGGCTGTGGCTGTGTCACGCCTGACGGATCGGCCGCCAATCCCGTCATCGGGTCAGGCGGTAGTCGCGCGATTCAGTTGGGCTTGAAGCTCCTCTTCTAGTCACTGCGGCGGATTTGAGGGGGTAGGGGCCGGACGCAAGTCCGGCCCCTTTTCTGATGGGAGCGGTAGCGATGGTGGTGAATTCAGATGTAAGGAGCCGAAAAAGGTGAGACACAAAGCCCAATGCCGCTTGGTCCCGCTCTGGTTCTTCTTGACTGCCATGATCGCGGCCACCGCATTTGCCCAGGAGCCTCCCGAGCGAACCATCGACGAAATAAAGACGGAAGCCATTCATCGCGCGGAAAATGGGATGTATCCCCTCATCGGGCTAGATCCAGCAGACGTCCGCGAAGCATTTGTGTCGATCAAGACCCGAGACAAAGATGAATGGGCCGCGGCTTTTATGGCGGTTGCCGATCGATATATGGCGGAAGGGAAGGCGCTCGAGGCGACCGATCCCGCCCATGCGAACGCCGACTATATCCGCGCCTGGCGCATCTATTCTTTCGGCCGCTGGCCCATTCCCGCGTCTCCGGGTAAGCAACGTTCCTACGCCAAAGGGCTCGAGGCATTTCGCGCTCATGCTCGCTTCTGGGACCCGCCCCTTGAGGTCGTTCGCATCCCCTTCGAAGGGTCGGAGATCATCGGCTATTTGCGGCTGCCCAAAAACGCGAAGGGCCCGGTGCCTCTCGTCATCGCAGTTAACGGTCTGGACAGCCGAAAGGAAGATCTATCCGAAAGCTTCTCCGCCATCCTGCCGTACGGCATCGGCTTTCTGGCGGTTGACGGGCCGGGCACAGGTCAGGCGCCGATCAAAGTGAGCGAAACCGCGGACCGGATGCTATCGCGTGTAATCGACTACGTTCAAACCCGGCCAGAAGTGGATAAGAACAAGATCGCCATACATGGCGTCAGCTGGGGGGCTTACTGGGCGACCAAAATGGCCATCGTCGAGCACGGCCGATTAAGAGCTGCGAGCGCCCAGTCTCCGCCAGTCGATAAGTTCTTCCAGAAAGATTTCCTGATGAACTCGCTGTTGGGAAATCGAGAGTATCTGTTCGATCAAGTAGCGGCCCTCATGTCCATCTTGGACGGAGTCAAGTCCTTAGATGAAATGGCGGCGTTCTTGCCCAAGATGTCTCTGGTGAAGCAAAATCTCCTGGGCAAACCGACTACACCGATGCTGATTCTTGCCGGAGTCTTGGACACCCAGGTTCCGATCTCGGACATCTACTTGCTGCTCGACAAAGGCAGCGTTCCGAAAGAGGCGTGGATCAACCCACAGGGCGGCCACTTAGGGCGACAAGTGAAAGTATGGCCTGATCCTGTGATTTTTAAGCAGGTCATTATTCCATGGCTGGTGCGTACCCTGGATGTTCAGACCCCTGAAGTTAGCCGCTAGAGCTTGGAACGACCTGCCCGAAAACAGTTACGCCCGGTTCTTGTAATCGGCATATAATCCGCTTACAGCCGTCGGGGGCTCGTGTCCATGAACCACCGATTCCTTTGTTGCGCGTTGCTCGCCCTGGCCGGTACTCTTTCTGCTCCAGCCCAAACCACCAAATCTCCCGGGCGCGGCAGCGCGGTCACTCCACGTCCTCGGCCGGCAACTCCCGATCAGACCCAGGCAAGGATTTTTCTGTCGGGCAAGGTGGTCCTGGACGATGGGACACCACTGACCGAACCGGCTGCCATTCAGACGATCTGCAAAGGTCAGAAACGCACCGAAACTCACAGCGATTCTCATGGCAGTTTTAGTTTTGAGTTTGGCAGCCAGCTAGCTTCCAATGGCGCTGGGATCGGGGATGCGGAAACCTCGTTCAGCAGTATCGTGCCCAGCCGCACCAATCAGCGTGATTGGCGCGACTGTGAACTGCAAGCCGCGCTCCCGGGTTTTTCTTCCCAGCCGATCCAGCTGAGCAGCAGGATCTCCGGTTTCGAAAACAGCGATATCGGCCGGGTTGTGCTGCATAGGATGGGCCAGGTTGAGGGTTTCACCATCAGCGCGACCAGTGCGCCCGCCCCCAGCGCCGCGAAGAAAGCTTTTGAGAAAGGGCGTGACCAGGAGCAGAAGAACAAATGGGACGCGGCACAGCAATCGTTCGAGAAGGCTGTGCAGATTTATCCCAAATATGCAGTGGCCTGGTTTGAACTAGGTCGCGTGCAGCTACGGAAGAACGAGGTTGCAGAGGCAAGGCATTCATTTGGTCAGGCGGTGGCGGCGGACCCCAAGTACGTGAATCCCTACCAGGGGCTGGCGGATCTGGCCCTGCGGGGGCAGCAGTGGCAAGAACTGGTGGACATTACCCGGCAGCTGCTGGCGCTCAATCCAGTAAACTTCCCTGGTGCCTGGTTCCAGAATGCGGCGGGGAACTATTATCTGCAGAACCTGGAAGCGGCGGAGAAAAGTGCGCGCCAGGGACTCACACTCGACGAGCAGCATCAGATTCCGAAGATGGAATACCTGCTGGGGATGATTCTGATACGGAAACATCAGTACCAGGATGCGGCGCAACACATGCGGCAATATCTCCGTCTGGCGACAAATTCTGCCGAGGTGGATGAGGCGCAGAAACAACTGGCAGAGATTGCAAGGCTTTCAGAGGCAGTGAGCGTTTCCGCTGCAAACGAGAAGAAGTAATCATCCGCACCGAGGCAGGTAGAAAAAGGCTTTCGGGCGCGCGCGTCGTTCATCTCAGTCCGCAAAATTCTCGATTGCCAAATCGGGAAAGACCCTCGTACCCGTGTGGCGGATGGCACGAAACGTGTCCCCTCGAAATTCCCAGAGACCGAAAAAACCTGGAAATCCACCATCTTTTGTGTGCAAACAAATTCACACTCTGCTACTATGAGCGCCCATAAACGCTTTATCTCCAGTGATATCGGCAGTTTCCAAGTCCGGGGTCTGGAAGCATAAGTGCATCGGAAAGGTGTTCCTTCCCCCAACCTGCCAAGGCATGCAAGCTGTCGTAGGAGAATGATGTGAATTATCCGGCAAGGCGTGTCCGTAGGCGTAGGTCCCACCGCCGCAGAAGGGTGCGTCGCGCAGCGACCGTACTTGGGTTGCTGGCGCTCGTGAGTCTTACTGCCTGGTGGATCGCATCCCACCATTCTTTCTCTCGGTCCTACTCCGTTGCCGCCAGACCCAATCCCGATTGGGCGCGGGGAAACGCCAGCCAGAACCTGGCCCTGCTGGCGGGATCTGGTTGGTCTGCACCGGCCACCGACGCGGGACGCCCGGTCTATCCCTACTCGGTCGTTCCCGGAGGAGTGCGCACCCCGCAAGACCTTCACGAGGCAAGTGACCGTGATCGTGTGGTCGCCAGGCATTTTGCCGGCTTCGATTTCCAGAAGGCGAAGGTCGTCAAGCTCGACGAGGCCCATCTGGTCTATCTCTCGTACCGGATTCACGACCGAGTTTTCTGGACTAAGAAGCGAATTCACCTGCGGAAGGGCGAGAAGCTGATCACTGACGGCAAGATCACGGCGCGTACGCGATGCGGCAACCGGGTTTCTGTGCTTCCACAGAAAGCAGTCTCTCCGGAAGAGCCACTAGCGGAAAAATTTGAAGAACCCATTGCCGGCGGAGGTTCCGCCACGCAGATAGCGTTTCCGGGGAATTTTGAGTCGGCCCTGCTGACTCGGCCTGATCCTTTTGGATTTACGGCGCCTCCGTCGCTTTTCGGACCATCCGGCCCGGGAGGTTTCCCAGGTTTCTTCCCGCCACCGCTCCCCACGGGGAGTTGTGAGACAGCCTCCGACGAAAAACTCGAAAAACAGTTAGGTATCGTTGACGACGAGAAGAAAGAAAAGCATTGCCCTCCAGGGCTGCCGCCCCCAGCGCCCGTCCCGGAGCCGGGGACGATGCTGCTGGTCTCTTCGGGAATAACCGGAATCTACTTGCGTTATCGCAAGTCTGCTTCGCGGAAGTAGCGGGACGCCTGCCCATCTATACTTACCGCCTTGGTGCTAAGACCGAAGTTCTGATGTAGCGCCTCCCGGCGCTGCTAAAATTCACTTTCAGGGACAATGAATACATGAATAGTATTAACCACAGGGCATTAGTCTGCTTGCTAGTCATCAGCGGCGTATCGTCCGCGATGGCGGCACCACAGGTGGCGGACACGCCCGCGGTCACCATCCGCCGCATTGCTGTGCTGGGCAGCAGCAACGACGTGGAGGTGGAGATCACGGCCAGCCAGCCGGTTACGCCGCAGACCCTGGTGGTAACTGGGCCAGACCGGCTGGTCATCGATTTTCCCAATACCGTGCCCGGCAGCGATCTGCACAATGTCCCGATTAACCGCGGTGAGGTGAAAGGCGTTCGCGTAGGGCTCTTCAGCACGAATCCGCCGGTCACGCGCGTGGTGCTGGATCTGAAGATGCCGCAACCTTACCAACTACTTCCTTCCGGCAACCTCGTGATTCTGAGGCTAAGCTCGGGAAGAAAACAGGCAACCGCCTTGCCCAGTCGGCCGGCAGTTGTTTCCCGAGGGTCCGCGCCTTCTGCGCAGCCGGCAAAACCTGCACCAAGAGTAGAAGTGGAATTTAAGAATGGAAAGTTAAGTATTTGGGCGGACAAGGCCACGCTGGCGGAAGTTCTTTACGAAGTGCACCGCCAAACCGGCGCCGATATTCCAATCCCATCGGGAGCGGAACAGGAACAGGTGGTGACGAATATCGCACCCGCGCCTGCCAGGGAGGCGCTGGCCTCGTTGCTGAATGGTTCAAGGTTCAACTTCATCATGGTGGGCTCAGAGCGCGATCCCACCCAACTGAAGAGCGTCATTCTCACCGCGAGAGGAGAAGGGGTATCGCAGCCGGCGATCTACTCTCCCCCACCCCCGGTGGCGCAGGCTGTACCGGAACCGCCGAGCCAGTTCCCCGCCCAACCCGAAGTTCCGCCCGACCAGCCTCCGCAGTAGCACTAATGAACACCGATGGTGGATACACCCTTCTAGCCACCAGTCGGGGCTGAGCTTAGTTGTGAATCAGGCGCACAGGAATCGGGGAGACGCCGCCGCCTGAGATCGGTGTGGCGGTGCCCGGGCTATTGCCACAGCCAACAACGTTGAGGATGGTGGCCGTGATGGTTCCGTTGCCAGTGACGCCACTGATGAACACTTGCAGAAAGCCCACGACCGTGACCTGCCCCGTTGCTGTGTTCAACGAAGCGGTGTCAAAGATGGGCAGGGTCGCGATAGAACTGCTCGTCGTGACCAACTTTCCCGACAGCGGGCCGCTACCGGCTGTGATCTGCATCGGGCCGCTGTTGGAGAGAAAGTTCGTAGTATCAAGCGTGTCCTGCCCAGGTTCATGGATCAGACACTGAACGCCATAGTGGGCGTCCTGGTGGGAATTGGTGCCACTGATCGTGAGATCTGCACTTGTTGGGATCGGGCCTCCGGTGGTATCTACTGTCGTTGGGAGAGGAGCCCCGCACGAATAGCGGTTGAAATCACAGCATTCAATACTCTGCTCGAAATCCGAGGCTCCCTTACAGGATGGGCATAGCTCTTTGGTAGGATCCGGCACCGTTTTTGCAGGTAGGTACTGCCCAGCAGTTGGAGCGGTCACCGGTGGGCCGCAGGTCGCGATTCCGGGCTTGCAAGCGTCCGATAGTGTAAAGGGGCCCTCACCCACCACACCAGGGGCCACGACGCCAGTTGCGACTGTGATGAATGGTGCGCCAGTGTTGGGGTCGAGATTAGGAACCAGCAACGGCTTCACACATTTCGGCGCGATGGGCACGAAGTTCCCGGTGATAGTTTGCGAGTTGGAAGGATTGTAGGCTTCGGCGGTCGCCGAGGCGGTGACTGCAGCAAGTCTCCTTCCCC
>WNFB01005545.1_pt1 | contig 11277 bp, 12 predicted proteins | sample 5400501 | NCBI WGS metagenome assembly WNFB01 (sample SAMN13153341, study PRJNA577476) | soil metagenome | isolation source: 200 cm saprolite under Douglas fir tree site 2 hole 1 | place: USA:California | collected 2015-04-18 | reverse complement strand
TGTCGGCGGCCACCGCCGCCAGCGGCGCCGCCAGAAAGACTAGAGCGAGCCCGGCGGGAACCAGCCCACGGGCAATCGACCGAAACATACGGAACCCCCTAGAAGACCGAAAAGAATGAGGCGACGGAATTATATGGACAAATTCCGTTTAGACCAATGCGGCGGCGGTGTTGTGCTCGGGCCGGGCAAACGGCGCATAGCGGCGTCGCGCGCCCTGGTACAAGTCGGGAGCACCGACACCGAGAGCGTCCAGATCGCGGCCGATCACATCGATGAATATCTGGCGGACATGGCCATTGCGGGCGGTTTTGATGCCTAGCTCGCAGTAGCGCTCCTCGTTGGCGCTGTCGTCAGCGCCGAAGACGTCGACGGCGTGCGCATACCACGTATCTAAGGCTGCCTGCAGCGGCTCACGCTGCCCGCCGGCAACCAGCGCCTGGCAGCGGGCCTGCCACAGCTCAAACGCGTGCATCTGAAAAGCGTAGTGCTGGCCCGCCCAAGCTCCCAGTGGCACCAGGCAGCTGCCGAAGCAGGCCAGGCTGGCGACGGCGTTGGCGCGCGTGGCCAGCAGCTGCTGCAGGCAGCACTCAGCCCAGTCGTAGCTGAGCGGCTGCTTCAGGAAATCGACCTTCCGGCGGCCGCCCTCCAGGCTCCGCTCGGCCTCGTCGGCAATCGGATCGGGGTCCTCGCCCAGGCCGCGCAGCAATCGCGCCATTTGCAGCCCGAAGGCCCGCTCGTCGCGCAGCTGGTGGCCGGTCTCGACCTTCTGCTCGGGGGTCGGCACGGCGAACACGACGGGATCGCTCTGGCGCGCGTACTTGGACTGCACCCACACCCGCAGCAGCTTGGCGAGCCAGGGCTTGACCTCGGCCGGCACCTCGTCCACGTCCAGGTAGACCGCCACGGGATCGCCGGCCTCCTCGGGGTAGCGCTGGCGATCGCCCTGCCAGCGATCGGCCGGCATGCTCAAGCCCAGCAGCTTCAGATCGCGCTCGAGCGAACGAATCCACAGCTTGCGCGTCTGGTTGTTGGTCAGCATCTTGATGCCGGTATCCAGATACTTGCGCTCGTTGGGCGTATCGACACCGCCGAAGATGTCCAGGCACCATGGGTAGAACTTGTCCACCGCCCGCTGGCACTCGTCGCGGCGGCCTTCCGCGATGAGCCGCTGGGCGTACTGCACGCCCATCACCGTGTGGCCCTGGGCCTCGTCCTTGTAGTTCTTGGCATGCCACACCGCCAGGGGCACGTACCACGTGCCCAGGCCGGCCACGGTTTGGATGGCGCCGGTGCGCTCGGCCAGCACACGCGTCATGGTGCGTTCCACCCAATCCTCCATGCGCTTCCGGAAGTAGTCCAGCTTGCGCGCGCCGGCCGTGATGGACGCCTCGGCCTCCCTGATGTACTCGGTGGGATCGACGCCCAGGCTGCGCAGCATGAGCGCCACGCCCAGGCCGTGCTCCTTCTCCTGCGACAGCTGCAGGTCCAGCCAGGTCTTGTCCTCGATCGTGGGGCAGACCGCGCCCGAGCGATCCGGCGCATCGCCGTACTCCGACTGCAGTTGGACGGTGAGCATCTTGGCCAGCATTGCCCTGGCCTCCTGCGGCAGCTCCTCCGGCTCGAAATAGAACTTGCGGCTGCGCACGCGCTCGGGGACGGGCATCGACCGAATCGTAACTGCTAAGCCTTGCCTTATCGCACTTTTTAGGGTAGGCTAACTTTATGCTGCACCGCTCGCGCCTTGCACTCAGTCCCGCTTTCGCCGGAATCCTGCTCCTGGCGGCCTGCGGCAGCGCCGCGCCGGCGTCCTCCCAGCCAGCCCCAAGCGCCCCCAAACCAGCCGGTTCTAGCGCATTGGCGGCCAAGCCCCCCAGCTCGTCCGAGGTCCAGCGGCTGCAACGCGCTGGCGATCCGCTGAACGCCACGGTGGACAGCCTCAAGAAGAGCGACGTGGCGAGCGCCAAGCGCTCGTTCGAGGAGTTCGACGACGGCTGGAACGCCGTCGAGGTGTACGTCAAGGCCCGCTCCGAGCCGCTTTACCGCCAGATCGAGGACGTCCAGGGCAAGGTGGACAAGCAGCTGCTGGAGAGCGCCTCGCCCAAGGCCGATGAGGTCCTGCCGTTGGTGCAGCAGGTCCAGACCAGCTACGGCGAGGCCATCAAGCTGGCCCAGGCCGGTCCCGCGCCGAACCCGGTGCTGAACCAGCTGGCCGAGCTGCGCGATGTGCGTCTGCCGCTGCGCCACACGATCGCCGCGCTCAAGAAGGCCGACGTGGCCATGGCCAAGACCGAGTACAAGAAGTTCGACGACCGCTGGGACGACGTCGAGTCCTACGTGAAGGACCGCTCGGCCGATATGTACCGCCAGGTGGAGGACCAGATGTCCCAGGTGTCGGTGGCGCTGCTCAAGCAGCAGTCGCCCAGCGCCAGCCAAGTACTGCCTCTGGCCGAGTCCCTGCTCGCCAAGTACAACGACGCGCTGAAGCTCGTCTCCGAGGGCGTCACCACGGCGTAAGCAGTCAGCCGTCAGCTCCTGTGGATTTGTCGCCATCTCTGGCTTCGCACTGGAGCCTCTCCGGGATCGCCGCCAGGCTGGCAAGCTCCGCCTCGTAGAAGCCCTTGTCCACGGCGTCGAAGCTCAGCACGCCATAGCGCGCCAGGGCAACCCGAGTGGCCTCGTGACGATGCGCCTCCAGAAGCGCGCTCGTAAGCCTCAGCTTCAGGTCCTTCCTCAAGCCGGCGCGCAGAACCACGGGAGGGGTGGGAAACGGGCCCCAGGAGGCAATGACGCGGACCCGATCGCGGAGCTCGGGGCGATCTCGCAGGCGCAGCGCGAGCACGTTGGAGTCGATTGCGGCCGCGTCGGCCTGGCCGGCCACGATGGCGTCGAGAGAATTGAAATGCGAGCCGGTGTTGACTACGCGAGCGAAGAACGTGAGGTCCTCAGCAACCCGCCGCAGCTCCTGCAGCAGGGAGAAATAGCCGCTCAACGAGTAGACGTCGTTATAGGCCCAGGTGTGGCCACGAAGGTCAGCGAAAGCCCCAAATGGGCTGGCGGTGGCGACGACCACGTCCGAGAAATAGACGGGCTGGCCTTTGGCGCGGGGGTCGTCGAAGACCAGCGCCGCGCCGGCCAGCTCGACTGCCGGGCTAGGGCCGCGGCGCAGCCACAACAGCGCGGGCGAGCACATGAAGCCGGCGTCGCAGCGGCCCTCGGTGAACGGATCTGGAGCATCGTCGGTTGGTCCGGAGGAGCTGGCGTCGAACTCGACTGAGCAGGGCATGCCGAGGGCACGCGCCACAGCGTCTACCACGACGTGGAACAGGCCCTCCGGCAGGCCGGGCGCCAGATATGAGATAACGCGTAGCTCGTGCGGGTTAATGGCTACTCGGTTGGGAGGCCTCGGCGGTGCCGCCATCCATGATGGACACATCCTCGAAGCGGCCTTCATCCACCATGTCACGGAACGATTTCGCCATGTTGTTGCCGAGTATCGACGATTCGTCGATGACGCGCCCATACTTTGACGGCGATGCAGGCCCTGAATGCCGCTGAGCTGCTGCGCCGAGCGGCGGAGCGCAACCCGGCCAAGACGGCCATCCTCTGGGAGGACGGGCAGCTCAGCTACGCCGAGCTGCTGCGCCGCGTCGACCGCCTGTCGCACGCGCTCACGGCGCTGCGCGTCGGCAAAGGCGACCGGGTGGCGATGCTGTTCCACAACGGCCCGCGGTTCATCGAGAGCTGGTGGGCCAGCGTCCAGCTGGGCGCCATCGCCGTGCCGCTGAGCACGCGTGCCCTGGCGGCCGAGCTGCAGGCCACCATCGGCGACTGCGGGGCGGCGGCAGTGCTGACCGAGGCCGAGTTCGTGCCCGCCATGGCCGAGCTGCGGCGCGAGCTGCCCTCGGTGCGAGCTATCCTGGGTCGCGTCGAGCGGCCGCCGGCCGGGGTGTTCTCGTACGAGGACCTGGTCCAGGGCGAAGCGCTGGCGCCGCCACGCGTCGAGATCGGCCTGGCCGACCCCTGCGCCATCTACTACACGGCCGGCACGACCGGCACATCGAAGGGCGCAGTACGCAGCCATCTCAGCGTGACCTGGGGCCTGGGCATGCTGGCGGCCCGCATCGCCCACGACGAGGTGTACCTCGGGCGCGCGCCGATGTACCACACCGGCGGTTCGCTCACGGGGCCGTTCGCGGCGCTGGCCGCGGGCGCGACCCTCGTCAGCATGCGCGCCTTCGATGCCCGGGCGCTGCTCGAGGCCGTGCAGCGCCACCGAGTCACCAGGCTTTACCTGCATCCCACACTGGTGGCCAACGCCATCTTCGATGAGCTGGACCGGCGTCCCTACGACCTCGGCTCGGTGCGCTACCTGCAGTGGACCGCCGGCCCGCTGCCAGAGGCCATGCGGGCGCGCATCCTGGAGCGCTTTCCGGGTCTGCCATTGGAGACCACCTACGGTATGACCGAGGTCAGCAACATCGCCAGCTATGAGTATCCGGGCAGCGGGCCGATCAAGCCCGCCAGCTGCGTGGGCGTCGGCCCGCCCGGCACGCACCTCCGCATCGAGGGTGAGGCCGGGCAGCCGCTGGAGCCCGGCCAAGCCGGCGAGATCGTGGTCCGCTCGCCAACCGCGATGAGCGGCTACTGGCGCGACCCCAGCGCCACGGCGCAGGTGCTGATCGACGGCTGGCTGCACACCGGCGACCTAGGCCAGCTCGACAATGAGGGCTTCCTGCACCTGGCCGGCCGGCAGAAGGACGCCATTGTCACCGGCGGCGAGACCGTCCATGCCAGCGAGCTGGAGAGCGTCCTGGCCGGACTGCCGGGGGTCAGTGAAGTCGCGGTTATCGGACTGCCGGATCCAAAATGGGGTGAGGCCATCACGGCCGTGGTGGTGGGCAGCGCGGCTGAGGCCGAGATCATGACCGCCTGCCGCCGGCAGCTGCCAGGCTACAAATGCCCCAAGCGGCTGATCTTCGCCGAAAGCCTGCCCAAGAGTGCTATCGGCAAAATCCTCAAGCGCGATCTGGTGGCGCGCTATTCAGGAGAACACCATGGCTGAGTTCGAGACCATCTTGTTCGAGGTGCAGGAGCGCGTGGCGCGCATTACCCTCAACCGGCCGGAGCAGCTCAATGCGCTGAGCTTCGCCATGCGCGGCGAGCTGGCCGCGGCCTTCGACCGTTGCGCGGCCGATCCCGATGTCAGGGCGGTGCTGCTGGCCGGCCCCGGGCGGGCCTTCTGCGCTGGCATCGACCTGGCCGACGGCAGCTTCGAGGAGGGGCCGATCGAGTCGCTGGAAGCCCGCACTCGGGGCGATTTTCGGGCCAAACTGACGGGCCTGGGCAAGCCCAGCGTGGCGGCGGTGCAGGGCTTCTGCCTGGGCGGCGGCTGCGAGCTGGCCCTGTGCTGCGATCTGAGGATGCCGCCGAGGACGCGCAGTTCGGCCAGCCGGAGATCAACCTGGGCTCGACGCCGGCGGGCGGCGCCACCCAGCGGCTGCCGCGCCTCATTGGCGCTGGCCGTGCCCTGGAGTGGCTGCTCACCGGCGAGCGCATGTCGGCCGCCGAGGCCTTCCGCGTAGGACTGGCCAACCGCCTCGTCGCCACCGCCGAGCTCCAGGAGGCCGCGTTCACCCTGGCCAAGCAGCTGGCGGCCAAAGCCCCGCTGGCCGTCAAGTACCTGCGCGAAGCCGTCTACCGCGGCCTTGACCTGCCGCTCGACGACGGCCTGCGCCTGGAGTGGCAGCTCGGCGCTTTACTGCGCACCACCGAGGATCGCGTGGAAGGCCTCAAAGCCTTCCGTGAAAAGCGCACGCCAGACTTTACGGGCCGCTGAAGGAGGGGGGTATGTCAACACCGGGTTTCAAGTCCGAAGACTCGCTGCAGCAGGTGGAGAAGCAGATCTCTGACTTCATCGATGATGTGCTAGCGCTGCCTGACGGCAAGAAAGTCCTCGACGAGCTCAAGGCACTGATGGTCGCGGGGCGCGGTCAAGTCGGCTGGAAGCAGTTCGGCCGGATGATGCTCGAGGCGCTGCAGTAGGTGTCTTCCGCGGTCTTTGTCATTCCGAGCTCGGCGAGGAATCCACGCCTCAACGACGGATGCCTCGCTGCGTTCGGCATGACAAAGCAGCTAGCTGAGCGCTCGCTTCACGTCCAGCAGATGGTGTGTACCTTCGTGCAGCGTCTGTTGGCCTAGCCACTGCAGCGTGCGCTCCGTAGGTGTCGGGTAGCTGTAGAGGCAGCGGCGCTGCCACTGCTCGGGGCTGAGGTACGAGCAGGCGCGGCCCAACAGGCTGGCTGCGAACTCGATCTCGGCGGCCACGCCGGCCGGATCCTGCTGGTTGTAGCGGGCTAGGCCCGGGCGGTCCTGGCGGTACATCGGCCGGAAGGCGGGGCGGTCCTCAACGAGCGCTAGGTACAGCCTCTCACGCTGCGTCAGCAGCACGTCCCGGAGGTGGCAGGCGTACTCCAGCGGCGACCACACCTCCGGCTTGGGCCGGACGTGGAGGCGGGGATCGTCCTTCGAGGCCTCGAGGGCCTGCAGCCAGCGAGGGCCGATGTTGCGCAGAGCTTCGGGGAGGGCAGCCGTGCTCCAGTCGTCGTAGACGAAGCCGCACTCGTCGCGGATGTCCATGCCGCTATCGTAGTCCAGGATGGACGCCAAGCAGCCGGGCCGGATGTACTACGGCTGGCTGCTGGTGGTGACGCTGGGCGTCACCACGATCATCTCCTACGGCAGCTCGCAGTACCTGTTCGGGGTGCTGGTGCTGCCCGTGACCGGCGAGCTTGGCTGGGACCGGGCCAGCCTGTCCGGCGCCTTCTCGCTGGGACTGGCAGTCTCCGGACTGTTTGGGCTGGCCGTCGGACGCTTCGTCGACCGGCGCGGCGCCCGGACCGTCATGACCGCCGGATCGGCGCTGCTGGGGGCGAGCCTGATCGGGCTGTCGCGGGTCGAGCCCTTGCCTGCCTTCTACCTGTGGTGGGCCGGCGGAATCGGGCTGGCGCAGGCGCTCACGCAATACCCGGTCACCTTCACGGTGGTCGCCAACTGGTTCCAGCGACGGCGCGGCTCGGCCATGGCCCTGGTAACCGTGCTGGGCGGCCTGTCGTCGCCCATCTTCATCCCGCTTACCGGCTGGCTGGCGCCAAGGCTGGGCTGGCGCGAGACGCTGCTGGTGCTGGCCGGCATCAACCTACTGCTGGCGCTGCCGCTGCACGCGCTGGTGGTCCGCCGCCATCCCGAGGATCTGGGCCTGCTGCCGGACGGCGTGGCCACGGCCGAGCCAGTGCGGGAGGCGCACCTCTTTGGCGACACGCTGCGATACGCGGTGAGGCGGCTGCCGTTCTGGACCCTCACCGCCAACATCTGCCTCAACCTGCTGGCCTCGAACGTCATCTTCACCCACCAGATCGCCTACTTGATAGGCAAAGGCCATGCCCCGGAACTCGCGGCCGGCGTCGCTGGCGGGCTGGGCCTGGCCAGTGTGCCGGCGCGCTACGTGTTCAACACCATGAGCGACCGCATCGGACCACAAGGGCTTCTGGGCGTGTGCAGCCTGCTCCAGACCGCGGGTCTGGCTGTGCTGATTCTGTTCGCTGGCTCGACACCGGGGCTGGTGATCTACGTGCTGGTGTACGGCGCGGCCTACGGCGCTGCGTCGCCACTCAGCGCTTCGGTACGAGCTGCGCATTTTGGCCGGCGGTCCTTCGGCGCGATTACCTCCGCTCAGGGTGTCCTGGGCCTGCTCAGCGCCAGTCTCGGTACCGTGGGAGCGGGCCTGCTGTACGACCATCTAGGCAGCTATACCCTCGCCTTCGGCCTCACCTGCGGAATGTTCTGCCTGGCGGCGCTGGCGATGTTTGTGACGCCGCGGCCAGTCGCTAGGCGCTAGACGCTGGTCGCTAGGCGACCAAGCCTGGCTAGACTCTGGGCTGTGAAGCGCCGGCGTACGCACGCGTCCAGACGTCTCAGTTCTGCTAGCGTCTAGCGACCAGCGACCCTTATGAAGCTCAACGCCGATTCCAGACGAGCCAGCGGCAAGCCGCACGCGGTAGTACGCGGCGTGGAAGAGGCGCTGCGTGAGATCAGCTCCTGGCCGGGCGTGGAGTCGGTGGTGGCGGGGCGCATCTCGAAGATCAAACACCGTTATCCCGAACTGTCGGTGACGGCGCAGACCAGCACCGTCAGCGGGGTCAAGTGCCTGGCGCGCATCGGCCAAGCGGTGCAGGAGCTGTTCATCGTGACCTCACAGCCCGCCCAGGTCGAGCAGCGAGTGAAGGAGCGCTGGGCCTAACAGCCATCAGGCTCAAGTTAGCCCGCGGGGTGCATCATTAGATGAACCTCGCATCAGGAGACATCCACCGTGCTGCACACGCGCATCTGCGACCTGCTGGGCATCCGTCACCCCATCGTGCTGGGCGGTATGGGCGGCGGCGCCACCAACCCAGAGCTGGTAGCCGAGGTCACCAAGGCGGGCGGCTTCGGCATCATGAGCGCTACCCACCAGCCGGTTGACCAGCAGCGAGCGCAGGTTGAGCAGCTGCGCCAGCTCACCGGCAATGGGCCGTTCGGCCTCAACCACCTGCTGTTCATGGTCGACGAGGCCAAATTCGACCTGACGGTTGAGCTGCGGCCCAAGGTGGTGTCCACCGCCTGGCCGTGGCCGGAGCAGGACCTGCGGCGCTACGCCGCCGCTGCGCACGATGCCGGGTCGCTGTTCATGCACATGGTCTCGACTCTCCCGGAGGCGGTGCGCGCGGCAGAGGCCGGCGCCGACATCATCGTGGCCCAGGGCACCGAGGGCGGCGGCCACGTGGGCTGGATGGGGACGCTGCCGCTGGTGCCGATGGTCGTCCGAGCGGTGGCGCCGCTGCCGGTGCTGGCGGCCGGCGGCCTGGCCGACGGCGCTGGCCTGGCCGCGGCACTGGCCTTGGGCGCCGAAGGCGGCCTGCTGGGCACGCGCTTCCTGGCCACGCCTGAGGCGCCGGTGGCCAACAGCTACAAGCGCGCCATCGTCGAGCACGACGGCCACGACACCTTCCTGACCGAGATCCCGGACATCGCGCAGAGGCGGGTGTGGCCGGGCGCCATGTCGCGCGTGGCCCGCAACCGGTTCATCGAGCGCTGGGCCGGCCGCGAATGGGAGGTGCGCCAGCGGCGGGCCGAGGTCGACCAGGCCATGACCGAGGCCCGCGCCCGGGACGACGGCGAGGAGTACCACCTGTCGATGGGCCAAACGGCGGGGCTCATCCACGACATCGCCCCGGCCGGGCAGATCGTGGAGCGCATCGCCCACGAGGCCGAGGCCATCATCGCCGGCCGGCTGGCCGAGCTGGTCGAAGCGAGGCCGAAATAGGCGTCAGCCGGCCTAGGCGGCCCCAGATGCGCTCGCAACCACTCGAGGAAATCGGCCGCCGATGGTTTTCGGCCGAACTTCGAAGGCTTCCTAGGAGGCCGGCTGCCGCTCGTAGACGTTGAAGGGCACGATCCAGGCCTTGGGCAGCACCAGCCGGTCGCGCCGGAAGTCGAAGCTGTCGACCTGGACGAAATCGGAGGGCAGCGGGATGGTGGGCTGCCACTCGTCCAGCGACAGCGCGTAACGGTAGGGCATCACCTCGACGTAGCGCTGCATGTCGTCCTCGGTCATGAAGTCGATGGCCAGCGAAGTGAACTGCGGCAGGTGGTAGTGAAGGTGGTTCAGCGAGTTGCCGGCGAAGATGACCGTGTCGTCCGGCGAGTAGTTCGCGGCGATGTAGGCCGCCACCTGCTCCGGCGGCGTCAGCTCGGTGTGGACGGCGTGGACCAGCGGCACGGCCTTGAAGGCCATGGCCACGGCGAGCGCCAGCAAGCCGGCCGTCTGCAAGGTCTTGACGCGAGAGGCGGCGGACGCCAACAGCAGGATGATGGCCGGCAGCAGCGGCAGAACCTTGCGCGGGTCGCTGGGCTGCATGACCAGCACGGTGAGCACCCCATAGGGCACCAGCCAGCTGGCAGCCAGCCACACCAGCCGCCGCTGCCCGGACAGCAGGGCCGCGACCGTCAGCAGCAGCACCGCGACGGTCAGCCCCAGGAAGGCATTGAAGCCGCCCTCCATCTGCTCCCCGAAGTAGCCGCTGAACGGACCGCCGAAGTAGCCACTGAACACCGAGCCGTAGTCGCTCAGACGCTGCAGCAGCGTGGTGGGGCTGAGCGGCTGGCCCACCAGGCTGTCGGCCACGCGGACGTAGTCGACCTGCTTCCCGACCGGGCTCCACAGCTCGCGCAGGTCGCCTTCGACACTGATGGCCAGCGGTAGGAACCACAGCAGGCAGGCGCCAAGGAAGGAGCCGGCCGCCAGCGGCAGCTCGCCCAGCGCGCGCCGGCCAAGCCGGGCCAGCAGCAGCGGCGCAACGTACAGCCCCACCACCGCCAGCGGCACCACCGCGTCTTGCGGCCGCACGCCGGCGCCCAGTCCGGCCGCGGCACAGCCCGCCAGCAGGTAGCCGCGGTGCACGCCCGGCTGCCCTCGTGGCAGGGCCCGATTGAGCAGCCACACCGCGGCCACCGCGAACAGCAGACCGGGCACGTCGCTCATAGCCATCTCGGCATTGAGCCAGAACAGCGGCATCACCGCTAGCGGCAGCGCTGCCCAACCGGCGCCAAAGTCGCTGGCCAGCAGGTAGAACACCAGCACGCACGCGGCGCCGCTGAGGGCGCTGAGCAGGGTTAGCGCGGCCTGCGGCTCGCGGGTGAACCAGTTCAGCTGCCGGGCCAGGAAGATGTAGCCGGGATAGCCGGGCGGGTGTGGCTGCTGCAGCCGCATGTCGAACTGCCCGATGGCTTTGACGAAATTGACCGAATCCCAGTCGTCCAGCGAGGGCGACCGGGCGGCGAGGTAGGCACCGAGGCTGGCCAGGAACAGAACGGCGCCACGCGCCAACGCCAGCCGCTCGAAACCGAACCGAGCCCAGTTCCAGGGCGCGCCCTGCCATTCCCGGGCGCTGGTGCTTACGGCTGCCATTCCTTCAATTTTGGCTTGACGTCATCCTGAGGCAGCAGGCCGAAGGACCTTCCGCCGCGGCGGGCACACCGAGAAGGGGCACGTCGAGCTGCAGGTAGGGCGTGGGCTCGCTCCTTACCAGTCGTGGTTGCGCGGATAGCCGCGGGTGAAGTCGGGACAGCGGTCGGCGCCGCCCACCAGGTACTCACTGACGGCGGCCTTGTCGGCCACCGACTCCGGGTCCTCCAGCGTCCAGCACTGCTGGAAGCAGGTCAGGGTCGGGAATACGATGGCCC
>WNFB01005544.1_pt1 | contig 11277 bp, 13 predicted proteins | sample 5400501 | NCBI WGS metagenome assembly WNFB01 (sample SAMN13153341, study PRJNA577476) | soil metagenome | isolation source: 200 cm saprolite under Douglas fir tree site 2 hole 1 | place: USA:California | collected 2015-04-18 | reverse complement strand
CGCAAGCCGGGGGTCTGGGGCGTGCGGAGTACCCCCCAGCTCGAATAGCGAGCGCGGGATTCACTTCCGCGCGAGCGGACGACAAGTTACCGCCGCCGCCGGACCACTACTTCAACGATTACGCCGGGGTCGTGCCCAAGGACGTTGCCGAGCGGTTGGACGCCAAGCTCCGCGCCTTCGACGAGCAGACCTCCAGCCAGATCGTGGTGGCGGCCTTCCCGGAGCTTCCCTCGCCATCGCTCGAAGACTTCACCATCCGCACCGCCCAGAGCTGGCGGGTGGGTCGAAAGAAGCTCGACAACGGCGTCGTGCTGTTCGTCTTCGTCAAGGACCGCAAGATGCGCATCGAGGTGGGCTACGGGCTGGAGGGCGCGCTGCCCGACGCCACCGCGAAGCAGATCATCTCCGAGGTGATGGCCCCCCACTTCCGGCAGGGTGACTACGCGGGTGGGCTCGAAGCGGCCATCGACGCGATCATCGCGGCGACTCGGGGCGAGTACAAAGCGCCCCCCCGGGCGGCCCCGCGCACCCAGAGCCCCATCCCGCTGTGGCTCATCCTCTTTTTCGTCTTCTTCGTGGTGATCCCGATCTGGCGCCGCGCCCGCTACGGTTCGCGCACCTACCACCGCGGCGGGTGGACGGTGCCGTGGTGGTACGGCGGAGGCGGAGGCGGAGGCGGCGGGTGGGGCTCGGGCGGGTTCGGCGGGGGTGGTTTCGGAGGCGGAGGGGGCGGCGGCTTCTCGGGGGGCGGGGGCGGCTTCGGGGGCGGCGGCGCCTCGGGGAGCTGGTGATGAACCCGGGATCCTTCCTGAGCCGTCTCGATCACGACCGCATCGTGGCGGCGATCCGGGAGGCAGAGGATCGCTCGCGTGGCGAGATCCGCGTCCACGTGGCGCGCAAGGCGGTGGCGGATCCGCAGGGTGCGGCGGCGGCCCTCTTCGAGAAGCTGGGCATGGCGGCCACGGCGGAGAGAAACGGCATCCTTCTCTTCGTCGCGCCCGCCAGCCAGCGCTTCGCGGTCGTCGGGGACAAGGGGATCCACGAGAAGTGCGGCGAAGGCTTCTGGAAGGACGTGGCTTCGGCGATGGAAGAGGACTTCCGGCAGGGCCGCTTCACGGACGGCATCGTCAAGGGCGTGGCGAAGGCGGGCGACGCCCTCGCCGCGCACTTCCCGCCCACCGGGCGCCCCGACGTCAACGAGCTCCCCGACGAGGTCAGCGAGGACTAGGGCTCGGCGAGGGCGGACATGAACGCCGACTGCACCGCGGCGAAGCGGGAGAAGCCGGCGAGGATGTCGCGCTTCACCGCCTCCGGCTCCTGCGCGCCGGCGTAGAAGCGCAGCGCGTTGTTGACGCCCTTCAGCGCGGCGTCGAAGTGCTCGGCCTCCACCCCGGTGTGGATGCGGATCCAGTAGTAGGCGTTGTGCTGCTGGCCGAGGATCGGCACCCGCAGCGCCTCCAGCGAGCGCACGAGGTCCGCTCGCCGCTGCCGGAGGTGGCGGTCGATGAGCACGAACTCCTGATCGGCCAGGATCTCGCTGCCGGTGTGGAACCCCATGCCCGAGAAGAGCCGCGGCTCGTCCAGGCGCGCCCCGATGCCGTATCCCTCCCACACCTCCTCCATGGCCGTGCGCGTGGCTGCGTTGATCCGCACCACCTCGTTGAGCTGCTCGTCGCGGTAGCCGAAGCAGGTCCCGAGGCCCTTCAGCGTGGCCTGGGCCAGCGTGCGGTGGGTGTCGCGCCAGGGCGTGGCACGGTCGTCGAACTCGTCGACGGCGGCGTAGAAGAAGTCGGAGGCCACCTCCGCCGCGCGGTCGGCGGCGATGTGCAGCGCCTCGTCCGGGTCCTGGAAGAGGTCCTGGCGGGCCGCGATCTCGCCGGCGAGGTTGGCCAGCCCGGCGCCGAAGGCCGAGTTGAACTGGATGTAGCGTCCCAGGAGCGAGAGCAGCCTCTCCGGCGCCGCGGCTTGCTCGAGGGCAGCGACGAGCGCCTCGTTGCCGCGGTGCGCCGAGAGCACCGGCTGGAGGTCTTCGCGCTGGATGCGCAAGGCGGGCATGGTTACCAAGGATGTCGCGACGCCCGCGGCGGCGCAAGTTGACATCGCCAGAGGGGGTTGCTACAAGCCTTGCGATGAGTCGCCTCAAGGAGTTCACCGGCCGCCTCCGGGGCCTGGTGAAGCGTCCCCCCGGCGAGCCCGCCCCTGCGGCCCGCCCTTTCACCTGGGAGGCGCCGCTGGAGGGCTCGGAAGAGCCTCGAGATCCCGCCGCGGGCTTGACGGTGGAGACGGTCCCGCTACGGCCGGCGCCGTCTCGTGCGCAGGCGGCGCCGCGCCCCCGAGCCGAGGAGCTTCGCCCGCCCCCGGAGCCCCGCTCGCCCCACTGGCGCGCCAAGGCGGACGCCGACTTCCGCTCGATCTACACCGAAGCGGGCATCACCACGCCGGCCCATGGTTACGGGGTCGAGAAGGTGTCGGCGATGCTGGCCAACTCCCACCTCGCCTCCCGCCCGCGTGACGTACGGGCCATCGCGGCGCTGGCCGCGCTCGAAGCGGCGCAGGTGCCGCTGCGCGACGTGATCGACGACGCCGTCCTCCGCCACCGGGCGCTGGCCGCCTTCGAGGCCGCCAAGGCGCTTGAGCTGCAGGCCACCCGGACCCGCAGCCGATCGCGCATCGAGGCGCTGCAGGAGCAGGTGCGCGTCTTCCTGGCCGCGCGCAACGGCGAGATCGACGCCCTCAACCGCGCCGTGCAGGCCGCCCGCCAGCAGCTCGCGCAGCTCCAGGCGCGGAAGCAGCGGGAGGAGGACCGCCTCCTGCGCGTGGTGACTCACTTCGCGGCGCCCTGCCCGATCCCCGCTCCTCCGCCGCCGGCGATTCCGCGCGGCGCGATCGTGGCCCCGGCCCTGCCCGCCGATCCGGCCCTCAAGTCGCCGCCGGCGCCGGCCGACGCCTCTCGTCCGGCGGCGGTGGGAGCGCCCGGGACGGCCGGACCGAAGCTCGGGGGTGACTGACTACGCGGCGTGAACGTCCGGCGAGGCGCGGAGAATCGTCACCCGCATGTGCGTTCGGCGCGCGGAGCGGAGCGTCTCTTCGCGTTTGGGCGTCCGGCGCGCGAAGCGAAGCGTTCCCTTTGCCATCTGGCGGCGGATTCATTCCGCCGACAGATGCTCGATGACGATTCACGCGGAGCGAAGCGCGCCGCATTCGGTATCGAAGAGGACGACATGAGCAAGATCAAGGAGTTCGTCAGCAAGGGCGTCCGCCTGATCGTGACCGACACGGAGGAGGGAGGGCGCCCCGAGGCCGCGCGCGAGAAGGAGATTCCACCGGAAGCCTTCGAGACGCCCCCACCTCGGGCCGTCCGCTCCGGCGTGCCCGCCACCGTGGAGGACTTCGCCGCCGTCTACCAGGAAGCCGGGATCGAGCTGCCACCCCACGGATACGGCGTGGACAAGGTCGGGGAGATGCTCGAGAGCAAGCGCCTCGCGCCGCTGGGCCGGGAAGTGAAGGCGACCGCGGTGCTGGCCGCCCTCGAGGCGGCCCAGGTCGGCGTGCGGGACGTGATCCAGGACGCGGTCCGGCGCGACGGCGCCCTCGACGCGTTCGAGTCGGCCAAGGAGCGCGAGGTGCAGGAGCTGCGCGAGCGCAGCGAAGCCCGCGTCAAGACCATCAAGGAGGAGATCGAGCGCTTCCTGCGGGAGAAGAACGGGGAGATCGAGGGCCTCAAGCAGGCCGCGGACGCCGCCGGCCAGGCCTTCGCCCAGCTCCAGGCCCGCAAGCACCGGGAAGAAGAGCGGCTCTACGAGGTGGTCGCCCACTTCGTCGAAGGCACGGACAACCCCATCACAACCACCGCCTCGCCCCGGACCCCCGCGGCGGCCAAGCCCGCGCGCGAATGAACCGTCTCCCTCGCCGTCCCTCCGTACTCGCTTAGGAGAAAAATCCGATGGCGCGACAGCTCACTCCCCTGGGCCGCCTCCTGCTCGTGCTGGCCGGCCTGTCGCTGGTCGGTTACGGTCTCTACAAATACGGCGTGCTCGGCCGGATCGCCGGCATCGTGGCTCCCGAGAAGCGGGCCGAGGGCACCGTCTCCCGCGACGACTTCGGCGCGTCGCCGGCGGCGGCCCCCGAGTCCGCCCCGGCCGGCACGACGTCCAGCGCCTCCCTCGGCGGCGGAACGCGCCTCAACCGTCCGATCAAGGTCGCCATCGTGCTGTGGGGCGGCTACGCGGGCGGGATCATGGCGAACGGCGGCCTGGCGCCCAACAAGGACAGCGTCTTCTCCAAGGACTTCGGCGTGCAGGTGGAGATGCTGCAGATCGACGACTTCACCAAGTCGCGCGACGCCTTCCGGGCCGGCGGCGACCGCGGCGGGGTCGACATCATGTGGTCCACGGTCGACGCCTACGCGCTGGAGTACGGCGGCCTCGCCCGCCTCAACCCCAAGGCCATCCTCCAGTACGACTGGAGCCGCGGTGGCGACGCCATCGCGGTCGACGCGTCCATCAAAAGCGTGAAGGACCTGAAGGGAAAGAAGCTGGCGTGCGCCGAGGCGACCCCCTCGCACTACTTCGCCCTCTACGTCCTCACCCAGGGCGGCCTCACCAACCGGGACGTCGACTGGAAGTTCACCGACTCCGCGGTGGACGCGGCCAACGTGTTCAAGGCGAACCAGGTCGACGCGGCGGTGAGCTGGTCCCCCGACGTGTACGTGGCCGCGCGCGAGCGGACGGGAGGCCACATCCTGGCCTCGACGAAGGAGGCCACCAACCTCATCGCCGACATCTTCGTGGCTCGCGGCGACTTCCTCGAGCAGCATCCCGAGGACGTGCGCCGCTTCGTGGGCGGCTGGCTGCGGGGCGTGGAGATGGTCCGCAAGAACCCCGATCGCACGGCGGTGCTGCTGCAGAAGAGCCTCTCCGGTGTCAACACGCTGGAGGACGCGAAGGGGATGCTCGACGACGTGAAGCTGCCCGACTATTCGGAGAACCGCGCGTTCTTCAACCCGCAGGGGTCGCTCGTCAACTACCAGAGCATCTATCAGACGGCGCAGAACATCTGGCGCAAGATCGGCAAGATCAGCCAGGTCGTTCCCGGCTACCAGACCGTGGACACGCGCTTCCTGGAGGGCGCGGCCGAGTACTTCCCCCAGGCGGTCGCGGCCAAGCCGGAATTCGAGTTCACCGCGCCTTCCAAGCCCCGCGCGGAGGCTATCCTCACCAAGACGGTGTCGATCTACTTTCCGTCCGGCTCGTCGAACCTCGACGAGAACGCCAAGGCGGTCCTCGACACGCAGGTCGTGGACCTCGCGGCCACCTTCGGCGGAGCCTACATGCGCATCGCCGGCAACACCGACAACGTCGGCAACGCCGACGCCAACCAGCGGCTGTCGCGGGCCCGGGCCGACGCGGTCGCCCGCTATCTCGTTTCGAAGGGCTTCGAGCGGAACAAGTTCGAAGTGGTGGGCAACGGGCCCGGCAAGCCGGTGGCCAGCAACGACACCGACGAGGGCCGCGCGAAGAACCGGCGCACGGACTTCGAGGTGATTCCGCGCTGATGGACGTCCGGGAGCCCGTCCCCCAGCGGAAGGCGCGCGCCCTGGCCCTGGCCGGCCTGCTGAGCTTCCTCGCCGTCTGGTGCGTGCTTTCCTACACGGGGCTCGTTCCGACCGTGATCCTGCCCTCCCCCACCGAGGTCATCCGCGCGTTCCCGGTGCTGCATTTCGAGGAGGCCCTGGTGAGGAGCGCGGGCTGGAGCCTCTACCGCGTGGGCACGGGCTTCGTGCTCTCGGCCCTGGTGGCGATTCCCCTCGGCCTGCTCATGGGGACCTTCCCCGCCGTGAAGCACTTCCTCTCGCCGCTCGTCGATCCGTTGCGCTTCCTGCCCATCTCCGCGCTCGTCCCCCTCTTCCTCGTCTGGTTCGGGATCGAGGAGACGATGAAGATCATGCTGCTCTTCGTGGGCACGTTCGTGTACCTCCTTCCGCTCGTGGTGGAGGCGGTGGAGAACGTGGACGACGTGTACCTCCAGACGGCCACCACGCTCGGGGCCTCGCGCTGGCAGCTCGTCCGCCACGTGCTCGTCCCGGGGAGCCTGCCCGCGATCGGGGAGGCCCTGCGCGTGATGAACGGGATCGGCTGGACCTACGTGATCCTGGCCGAGATCGTCAACGCCCGCCTCGGCCTCGGCCACATCATCACCGTGGCCGGCAAGCGGTCGCACGTGGACCAGATCTTCGCCGGGGTGCTGGTGATCCTCTTCATCGGAGTGGTGACGGACTGGATGATCCGCGTGGCGAACAAGCAGCTGTTCGCCTGGAAGAGCTGACCCCGAGATGGCGGCGCCGGAGTCAGAGAGCGCCAACGTCCTCGAGCTGAAGAACCTCTCCAAGACCTTCGTCAGCCCCGACGGCAAGACGTTCGAGGCCGTGCGCGACGTCAACCTCACCGTGCGCGACGAGCCGGGGGTCGGCGAGTTCCGCGTCTTCCTGGGCCCGTCGGGCTGCGGGAAGAGCACGATCCTCAACATCGTGGCCGGCCTGTTCCCGGCCACGACCGGCCAGGCGCTCCTGCGCGGCCAGCCCATCACGGGTCCGGGCCCCGACCGCGGCATGGTCTTCCAGAGCTACAGCTCCTACCCCTGGCTGACCGTTCTCGACAACGTCGCCTTCGGCTTGAAGCTCCGAGGAGCCCCCCGGGCCGAGCGCGAGCGGGTGGCGAGATCGTGGATCAAGAAAGTGGGGCTCGAGGGCACGGAGAAGAAGTATCCGGGCCAGCTCTCGGGAGGCATGCGGCAACGCGTGGCGATCGCGCGCACGCTGGCCGTGAAGCCCCAGATCATCCTCATGGACGAGCCCTTCGGCGCCCTCGACGTGCAGACCCGCCTCGGCATGCAGAACCTCATCAACGAGCTGTGGGAGGAGATCGAGGGCACGATCCTCTTCGTGACCCACGACATCCCGGAGGCGGTCTACCTCGCGGACAAGATCCACATCCTCTGCGCGAATCCGGGGACGTTCGTGGAAGAGATCACCGTCGACCTTCCGCTGCACCGCACGGAAGACCTCAAGAGCACCGCCCGCTTCCGCGAGCTGGAGACGCTCGTCCTCCAGAAGATCCGCCACGCCGCCAAGGGCGGCAACATTCGAATCACGACCTGAGGCCTGCGTTTTGGGCGTACGGTAGAGGCATGCCCTAGGAGGCAATGCCATGGCCAACATCCTGGAACGCGGAACTCCGGCCCCGGATTTCACTCTTCCCGTCACCCCCGACCAGAAGCTGTCGCTCGGCGAGCTGAGCGGCCAGCCCGTCATCCTCGCCTTCTATCCCGCCGACTGGAGCCCCGTGTGCGGGGACCAGATGGCGCTGTACAACGAGGTCCTTCCGGAGTTCCAGAAGCACGGCGCCCGGCTGCTGGGGATCTCGGTCGACGGCGCCTGGTGCCACGCCGCGTTCGCGAAGGACCGCCACCTCCATTTCCCCCTGCTCGCGGACTTCGAGCCGAAGGGAGCCGTCGCGAAGAAGTATGGCGCGTACCGCGAGGGCGACGGCTACTCCGAGCGCGCGCTGTTCGTGATCGACAAGAAGGGGATCATCTCCTGGAGCTACTGCTCGCCCGTGGCCGTCAACCCCGGCGCCGACGGCATCCTCGAGGCGCTGGAAGGGCTGGCCCCGCGGCGAGAGGCGTCACCCCGATAGGAGAGACATCGTGGCCACCTTGAAGGTACCCGTCACGCCCGAGGACCACATCCAGGGCGACCCCGACGCCGAGCTCACCCTCCTCGAGTACGGCGACTACGAGTGCCCACACTGCGGGCGCGCCTACGGCATCGTCAAGCAGGTCCAGAAGCACTTCGGACGGCGCCTCCGGTTCGTCTTCCGCAACTTTCCGTTGGCCCAGATCCACCCCCACGCCCAGACCGCGGCCGAGACGGCCGAGTTCGCGGGGGCGCACGGCCGCTTCTGGGAGATGCACGACCTCATCTACGAGAACCAGGAGCGCCTCGGCCGGCCGCTTCTCTTCGCGCTCACGGAGGAGCTCGGGCTCGACGCGCAGGGCCTCCGCGACGCCCTGACCGCCGGCGAGTTCGAGCCGCGGGTGCGGCGCGACTTCCTGAGCGGCGTGCGCAGCGGGGTCAACGGGACGCCGACGTTCTTCATCAACGAGCGGCGGCACGACGGGCCGTGGGAGCTCGAGAACCTCGTGACGGCGCTCGAGGCGCGCCGCGCCGTCGTGTGATCGCCCCCGATACTTGACTTCGTCATCTAAATAGTTGACAGTGGCATCCACTTGCCCGCGGGCAGGAGGAGGCCATGGCCGCAGGGAGCCTGGAGGCTCGCGTGGAGGCCACGCGGCGCTTCAACCGGTTCTATACGCGCCGGATCGGCGTACTTCAGGAGGGCTTGCTGCAGAGCCCGTTCTCCCTCGCGGAGGCCCGCGTCCTTTACGAGCTGGCCCACCGCGAACGGCCCCGCGCCACGGAGCTCGGCAAGGAGCTGGGGCTGGACGAGGGCTACCTGAGCCGCATCCTGCGCGGCTTGCGCAAGCGCGGCCTCGTGGACCGGCGGCCCTCGCCGGCCGACGGCCGGACGAACCTCCTGGGGCTGACGCGCCGCGGGAAGGCGGCGTTCGCCACCCTCGACGAGCGCTCCCGGCAGGAGATCGGCGCGATGCTGGCCGCGCTTCCGCCCCGGGAACAGAGCCGGGTCGTCGAGGCCATGGGCGCGATCGAGGCGCTGCTCGGCGGCGCGCGGCGGGCCGCCGTCCCCTACCTCCTGCGATTGCACCAGCCCGGCGACATGGGTTGGGTCGTCCACCGGCACGGCGTGCTGTACGCGCAGGAGTACGGGTGGGACGAGCGCTTCGAGGGGCTGGTGGCGGAGATCGTGGCCCGCTTCGTGAAGCGCTTCGACCCGAAGCGCGAGCGCTGCTGGATCGCCGAGCAGGACGGCGAGATCGTCGGCTCGGTGTTCCTCGTGAAGCAGTCCCGCACCGTGGCCCGCCTCCGGCTCATGCTCGTGGAGCCGAAGGCGCGCGGGATGGGCATCGGCACGCGCCTCGTGGGCGAGTGCATCCGCTTCGCCCGCCAGGTCGGCTACGCCAGGATCACGCTCTGGACCAACAGCGTGCTGTTGGCCGCGCGCCACATCTACGAGCAGTCCGGCTTCCGCCTCGTGCACGAGGAGCCGCACGCGAGCTTCGGCCACGACCTGGTCGGCGAAACCTGGGACCTTAAGCTATAAACAAAAGCTGCGCGCGAAGCGGGATTTACTCCCGCGAAGCGCGCGGGGGTTCAAGGGGCGCGCGCCGCAGCGCCCCCTTGCTCAATGACGCTGCGCGCGCAGCGGGATTTACTCCCGCGAAGCGCGCGGGGGTTGCTGGGCACCTTCGCTCAGCGAAGCTGCCCCAGAGCGCCCTCGCTTACGCTCGGGCGACAAGGGGGCGCGCCGCAGCGCCCCCTTGCTCAATGACGACGCCGTTTCGCGGCGGAGGCTCTCTTGATGATTGCCGCCGCGCGGTCGGCGTCGGCCTCGCTCTCGAAGCCGAAGATGGCCGAGTACTTCCGGCCCAGGACCTGGGCGACGAGGAACGCGAGGTTGATGCCCGCGTCGGCCATGCCCTGCGCGAGCGCGTAGCCGAGCCCGGGGCGGTCGTCGCCGGTCACCACGAGGGTCGGGATGCTCGAGGGCTGGAGCCCGGCGCCCTGCGCGGCCGAGGTGCTCTTCTTCCCCGTCACCGGCGCCAGCTCCACGGCCGCGCGGCTCTCGTTGCCCGGGAAGCGATAGCCCATGGCGATCTGGAAGTTCGCCCCCGCACGAACGAGGGGCTCGAGGACGCCGGCGAGGGCGCCCGGACGATTGTCCAGCTCGCGGCGCCAGAGCACGGCCTTCTTCACGGTGACGGGCATCGCCCTTCTCCTTCAGTAGATCCGGAAGACCAGCCGGGACTCGAGATGGGCGGGCACCGCGTCCTTCCCCGCGCGCGCCGGCTCGAACCGCCACATCGGGAGCACGCGCTCGATGTAGGCCATGTGCGCCTTTTCGAGGCCGCCGCGGATCTGCGGGCGGTAGAGCCGTCCGTCGGCGCCCACCACCGCCTCGAACTCGACCTCGCCTTCGTGCCGGACCCGGTGTCCGGGGTCGCGGTACGCGGGATCGACCCAGAAGAGCTTCCGCGGCCACGTCGTGACCCGCCGGCCGAGCCGCCGCTCCTCGTCGGGAGCGTTCGTCTGGCTGCTGGCCGCGACCGCGGGCTCGGCGATGGAGGCGAGGTCGAAAGGAACGCCGTAGGCGCGCAGATAACCGTCGGGAGTGGGCAGGACCTGGTCGAGGCGCGCCACGACCGGCGCCGGCGGGTCGGATTCGTAGCCCGTCAGGCTCAGCGTGATCGTCGCCGGGTGGGCCTTGCACCGCGGGCGGGCCTTCTCGGCGTTGGGAACGCCGAGGCTCTCGAGGACGAGGACCGGCGCACCCTTCTCGATGGCGGCGCTGCGCACCTGCACCGCGGCGTCGCAGGCGCCGGGCAGCTGGGCCGGATCCTTCTTCTTGACCGCGACCCGCTCGCGGTCGGCCTGGAAACGCAGGACACGCTGCTGCCCGACGTAGGTGCGAAGGAAATCGGTGCGGGGACCGGCGGGCGGCCCCGCGGGCCGCTTCGGACCGCAGGCACCGGCCAGGACGACGGCGACCGCGATGCCGACGGCGCGCTGTTTCATGATCGGGCAAGAGACTAACGTCCCGCTCCGGGTCAGGTCAAGTGCGCCCGCTCACGGGCGTGCGGGTGGTATAACGGCCCAGGCCGCCATGGCGCTCCTCGAACTGCAGATCAACGGCGTCTCTCGCCGCGTGGAGGTGGATCCGGAGCGCAGCCTCCTGAGCGTGCTGCGCGACGACCTCGACCTGACGGGCTCCAAGTACGGTTGCGGTGAGGGCCAGTGCGGCGCGTGCACGGTGCTCGTGGACGATCGTCCGGCGCGCTCCTGCCTGACGAAGGTGGCTTCCGTCGCCGGCCGCCCCATCATCACCATCGAGGGGCTCGAGCGGAGCGGCCAGCTCCACCCCGTCCAGAACGCCTTTGCCGAAGCCGACGCCATGCAGTGCGGTTACTGCACGCCGGGCATGATCATGGAATCGGTGGCGCTGCTCCGGCGCCAGGCGGACCCGACCGCGCCCGAGATCGCCCACGCGCTCGAAGGCCACATCTACCCGTGCGGCACCTACGACCGCATCGTCCGCGCGGTGCGGCGGGCGGCCGAGACGACGAAAGGCGGCGCGGGATGAG
>WNFB01005541.1_pt1 | contig 11278 bp, 10 predicted proteins | sample 5400501 | NCBI WGS metagenome assembly WNFB01 (sample SAMN13153341, study PRJNA577476) | soil metagenome | isolation source: 200 cm saprolite under Douglas fir tree site 2 hole 1 | place: USA:California | collected 2015-04-18 | reverse complement strand
CGGGGCGACCGGCCGGCCCCGCGCCGCGAGGTTCCGGATCCGGCTCCCGACCGGCAGTCGCAGATCGATGTCGTAGGTCGCGCCCGCCACCATGTCGTAGTTATAGCCGGGCACGGCGGGATCGAGGCCGGCCCGGCCGAGCGAGTCGGTCGTGTAGTAGCGCGCGCTCTGCTCCAGGTAGGCCTTGAGCTGGGCGCCCGAAATCCGCACGGCCCGGAGCGTGTTCTCGTAGGGGTAGAGCGCGAATACATCACGCCGCCGCACGTCGCCGTCGGGGAAGCCCGCGCTGGTGTTGAACGCGGTCGCCGCGGATAGGTCGGCCCCGCTCCGGGCCTTCTGGACGGCCTGGATGTAGCCGATGACCGGCGTCGGCTCGGCCCGCGCGAGCGCGCTCGGCATGGCTCCGCGGGAGTCGCCGAGTGACTGGTTCACCCACTCCCGCACGGCCGCCTTGAGCGGCGCCTGGCGCGCCGTGAGGCGGGCCGAGGGCGGCACCGTGGCCAGATCCACCGATTCCGCCCGGATCCGTACGACCTTCGCGCCGGTGGCCGCCGGCACGAGATCCACGTAGACCACGGCGAGGGTCTGCGCGAACGGCTTCGGCTGCACGAAGTGGACGCCCCCGAGAACGGAGTCACGCATGAAGCGATGCGTGTGCCCCACCACGACCAGATCCGGCCGCACCGGCAGGCGTGCCAACGCCGCCGAGGGGTTCTCCGGGCCGACACCCGCCGTGTCGTAGGAGCTGGCTTCCTCCATTCCACCGTGCACCATCGCGACCACGAGATCGGATTCGCGCCGCATCGCCGGCAGAATCCTCGCCGCGCTCTCGACGATGGGCGCCACCCGCACCCGGCCCCGCACCGCCTTCCGGCTCCACACCATCACCCCGGGGGTGGTGAAGCCGGCGACGCCGACGCGAATCCCGTTCCGCGTCACCACGACATAGGGCGGAAACTCCAGCGTGTCGCCCGGGAGGCCCCGGACGTTGCCGCTCACATAGATGTTGCCGCTCACATAGCGGAACGTCGCCGCGGCCACGGCGCGCCCGAACACCGGCAGCCCGAAGTCGAACTCGTGGTTGCCGGGAGTCGCGACGTCGTAGCCGATGAGATTCATCGCTTCGACCAGCGGGTTGGGGTCGCGCGGCTCCGCCCTAGCGTAGTAGTCTGCGAACGGCTCGCCCTCGATCAGGTCACCCGCGTCAAGCACGATCACCTGGCCGGGATAGCGCGCGCGCAGCGAGTCGACGACGGTCGCGGCCCGGGAGAGACCGCCCGGAAACGGCCGGTCCGACACGTAATCCCAGTCGGTGGCGTGGCCGTGGACGTCGGTGGTGGCAACGAGAACGAGGTGGATGGTGTCGGCGGGTGCCGAAACGACTGCCGCGGCGAGCAGCAGGGCATGGAGCATGGGGGAATATAGCCGCCGCTTCCCTTGCTTTCATTCGGTCTCATGCATATATGTCCCCGCGCATATGCGCGACCCGACCTCCGCCACCGACCTTCTGCTCGCGGTTGCCGAGCCCACCCGGCTCCGGATCGTGAACTGCCTGGCGGCCGCGCCGCTCTTCGTCTCCGACCTGCAGGCGGTGCTCGACCTGCCGCAGCCGACGGTCTCGCGCCATCTCCAGGTGCTGCGGCGCGCCGACCTGGTCGCGGATACGCCGGTCGCCCAGTTCGTCCTGTACCGCCTGCGCCGCTCGCCGGATGCGCCGGGCCGCCTGCTCGCCGCGGTCGTGGACGCGCTGGGCCAAGACGAACGTCTCCGCGTCGAGCGGCAGCGGGCCGCCGAGCGCAGCCGCTCCCACACCCGGGCGCGGGTGTAGACCCGAACGCCGTGCTTCCAGGCCGACGCACCGAGGCCCCGATGACTGACGTCAATGCCGCGCATCGCATTCTCGTGGTGGACGACGAGCCCGACATCACGGCGCTCGTGGCCTACCACCTCGCCAAGGCGGGGTATCGCGTCTCCACCGCCGCGACCGGCCCCGACGCGCTCAAGGCGGCCCGGGAGGAACGGCCCGACATCGTCGTCCTCGACCTGATGCTGCCCGGGGTCTCAGGCTACGACGTCCTGGCCGAGCTGCGGCGCCGGGAGGAGACCCGCGAGGTCGGCGTGATCCTGCTCACCTCCAGACGCGAGGAGGCGGACCGGATCCGGGGCCTCTCCCTGGGCGCGGACGACTACCTCACCAAGCCGTTCTCTCCCCAGGAGCTGTCGCTTCGGGTGCAGGCCGTCCTGCGCCGGCTGGGCGCGCCCGCCGTGTCGGCGGGGTCGACCCTCGCAGCCGGACCGATCTCGATTGACCGCTCGGCGCATCGCGTGACCATCGGGGGGCAGGAGCTGACGCTCACGGCGACGGAATACAAGCTGCTGCTCACGCTGATCGAGCGACGGGGACGGGTGCAGACCCGCCCGCAGCTGCTCGAGACGGTCTGGGAGGCGCAGCCGGACATCCAGACCCGCACAGTGGACATGCATGTCCAGCGCCTCCGCACGAAGCTGGGTGAGGTGGGGAAGCTGATCGAGACGGTGCGGGGCTTCGGGTACCGGTTTCGGTCAACCGAGCGGGCAACGCGGCTCCGATGACCTTCGCACGGCGGCTGGTGCTCGGGACGGTCCTCGTTCTCCTCTTCACCATCCTGGTGCTGGTCTGGAGCGCCGAGCGCGCGCTCCGCCGCGACCTCGAGTCGGCGGTCGCGCGGCGGCTGCTGCGCGAGGCCGCGCTCGTGCGCGACGCCATTCAGCCCGACAGCGCGGCATGGTCCGGCGCTGTCGGGCGGCTCGCGCGCCAGAGCGGCGTGCGCATCGTGCTGCTGGATCGCACCGGGCGGCCCCTGGCCGATAGCGATCTGCCCCCGGGGGCCGCTCCCGGCCCGGCGGCCTTCGCCGCCGACTCGGACGTGCAGGCGGCGCTCGCCGGGGCGCCGGATCCCGTCGTCCACCGCGGTGCCCGCGGGGACGACCGAATGTACGCCTCGGTAAAGGGTGGGCCGGGCGTCGTCCGTCTGGCGGCGAGCCTGGCCCCCGTGGACGAGACCGTGCACCGAGCCCAAGGCGCGATCACGGGTGGCGCCATCGTCGCCCTCGCCCTCGGCAGCCTGCTGGCGCTGGTGGCTGGCCGGTCGATCACCCAGCCGTTGAGCGGCCTGGTCGGGGCCTCCCGGGCCATCGCCGCCGGCGCCTTGCCCCGCTTCCCCCGCTCCGGCATCCCGGACATCGATGCCCTGGTGCGGGCGCTCCGGCAGATGCACCGGCAGCTCGCCGACCGCTTCGAAGAGCTGCGCCGGGAGCGGGCCGAATCGGCGGCGCTGGTGGAGGCCATGACCGAGGGCGTGATCGCGGCGGACGGCCGCGGGCGGATCACGACGGCGAACGCGGCGGCACGTCGCCTCCTGGGGTACGGAGCGCACGAAACCCTGCCCGATCTGCCGGCACTGTTCCGCGCCAAGGCGGCTCGCGAGGTCGTGGACGCGGCGCTCGACGGGACGCCGGTGCAGAACCGCGAGATCGAGCTGGATGGCAGCATGCTGATCGTGAATGCGCGGCCGCTGTCGGCCGGCGGCGCCCTGCTGGTGCTGCACGACGTAACCGAGATCCGGCGGCTCGAGGCGGTGCGCCGCGACTTCGTCGCGAACGTGTCGCACGAGCTCAAGACCCCGCTGACCTCGATCTCGGGCTATGCGGAAACCATCCTCACGGATCGGCCGGAGCCCGCGCTCGAGCGGCGCTTCCTGGAGACGATCCTGAGCAACGCCAGGCGGATGCAGCACCTGCTCGACGATCTGCTCGATCTCTCCCGCATCGAGTCGGGCCGCTGGGTGCCGGAGCCGGAGTCGGTGGACGTGGCGGGCGCGGCGCGGGAGGCATGGGCCGCGCTCGGGGACCGCGCCGCCCACGGCGTCGAGCTGGTCCTGGCCCTCGCGCCGGACGCACCGGCCGTGGATGCCGACCCGGACGCCGTGCGCCAGATCCTGACCAACCTCACGGACAACTCGCTCCGGTACACCCCGGCCGGCGGGCGCATCACCTGCTGGACCCGGACCGATGAGGGCGGCGTGGTTCTGGGGGTGACCGACACCGGGCAGGGGATCGCCAGCGAGCACCTGCCACGCGTCTTCGAGCGGTTCTACCGGGCGGACTCCTCCCGTTCGCGGGAGGAGGGCGGGACCGGCCTCGGCCTCGCGATCGTGAAACATCTGGTCGAGGCCCACGGCGGCCGGGTGACCGCCGAGAGTGAGCGCGGCCGGGGAACTACGGTACTCTGCTGGTTCCCCTCCCCCGCTCCGGGGGCAACGCCGGCCTGACCGACGCCGCCCAGCCCCTCCCGTTACAACGATGTTACGACCGCATGGCCCGCGCGTGACGGCTGACCGGCCTCTTTGGGGCTGCTTGAAACGCCCCGTGGCGCGGGCAGCGCCACAACTCACAAAGAACAGGAACGGCCATGCGTCTGGCAGCTTGTCGGTCTGCCGTTCTCGGCACGGTGCTAGTGGGGTCGGTCGTCTCGCTTGCAAGCGCGCAGGCCCCGAGCGTCACGGTGGGCGGAGTGATCTACGCGCAGTATCTGTACGAGCTTCACAAGGACACGGTCACCAACAGCAACCTGAACAACTTCGACATCACCCGCGCCTACATCAACGTCATCGGGAAGTTCAGCTCCGGGGTCGGAGCCCGCATCACGCCTGACGTCTACCGGAATGCCGACGGCTCCCTGGCCTTCCGCCTCAAGTACGCGTTCGCGACGTGGACGCCGGAGGGCAGCCCGCTGACGTTAAAGATCGGGCAGATGCACACCCCCTGGCTCGACTGGGAAGAGGCCCTTTGGGACTACCGTATGCAGGGGACCATGGCGCTCGAGCGGTTCCACAACCCGGCGGGCGCAGGGTTCCTCTCGTCCTCCGACCTCGGCGCCGGCATCGACGGCAAGTTCGCGCTCGACCTGGTGAACTTCCAGGTCGGCGTCTACGACGGCGAGTTCTACAGCAAGCCCGAAGGCGACCAGCACAAGGACGTCGCGGGGCGGCTTTCCATTCGGGTGCTCGAGAGCGACGACCACAGCCGCGTGGGTGGCCTTCGCGTCACCGGCTACGCCGGGATCGGCAAGCCGACGGGCGGCGGGCGCCGGAATCGCTTCATCGGCATGCTGTCCTACAAGGCCAAGCTCTTCACTCTCGGCGCAGAGTACGCGCGCGTCAGCGACTCGCTGACCAATGGGCCGCCGTCCACCGGCGCGGCGACGCCGTTGGTCAACGGCAACATCTTCAGTGCCTACGGCGTGCTGAACGTGCCGAACAGCAAGGTGGCCGTGATTGCGCGCTGGGACCTGCAAGATCCCAACACGTCGCTCGCCGTCAAGAACAAGCTGACGCACATCATCGGGGGCGTCTCCTACCAGGTGAACCAGAACCTGCGGGCGCTCCTGGACGTCGACAACTTTTCGAACACCGCCGGCGGGTACACCAACGCCTTCAATTCGACGCGAACTCAGGGTCTGTTCCAGATCCAGGCCGTGTTCTAGGCCCGGGACCCCAGCTCATCCGAACGAGGAGAAGTGCAATGATCGCCAAGCTTTCGACGCGGACCTCGGCGCTCTTGGGCGCGGCCCTGCTCTGCGCGGCACCACTCGCGGCGCAGACGGCCCTCACCGGAGCCGGCGCCACCTTCCCGAACCCGATTTACACCAAGTGGTTCGACGCGTACAACAAGAAGACCGGTGTGCAGATCAACTACCAGTCGATCGGCTCAGGCGGGGGCATCAAGCAGTTCACCGAGGGCACGGTCGACTTCGGGGCAACGGACGGCCCGATGAACGAGGAGCAGCTGCAGGCTGTGGGCGGCCACGTCCTCCACATCCCCACCGTGATGGGCGCGGTCGTCCTGACGTGGAACCTGCCCGCCCTCGGCGACAAGCAGCTCCACTTCGACGGCCCGACCATCGCCGACATCTACCTCGGCAAGCTGACCAAGTGGAACGACAAGCGGCTCGTCGCCTTGAACCCCGGCGTGAGCCTGCCGAACGAGGACATCATCGTCGTGCACCGCTCGGACGGCTCGGGAACGTCGTACATCTTCACCGACTACTTGGGCAAGGTCTCGGGCGAGTGGAAGGACAAGGTGGGCAGAGCGACCTCGGTGAACTGGCCCGTCGGGCTGGGCGGCAAGGGTAACGAGGGCGTGACCCAGCAGGTGAAGCAGACGGAAGGCGCCCTGGGCTACGTCGAGCTCATCTACGCCATTGCCAACAAGCTGCCGTACGGCCAGGTCAAGAACAGCGCCGGCGCGCTCGTGAACCCCTCGCTCGAGTCCGTGACCCAGGCGGCGGCGAGCGCCAAGTTCGACAAGAACACCGACTTTCGGGTGTCGATCACCAACGCCCCGGGCCAGGGCCCCTATCCGATTTCCTCGTTCACCTGGCTGCTCGTCCGCCCGGACATGAAAGACGCGGCCAAGGGGAAAGCGATGAAGGACTTCCTGGCCTGGATGATCACCCCGGACGCGCAGGCGATGGCCGCGGACCTCTCGTACGCCCCGCTGCCGCAGGAAGTGACGGCCCTCATCAAGGATCGGATCCAGACCCTCAAGGCCGGCGGCAAGACCCTGGCCGAGAACTGATATTTCCCCGCAGTACCCGCAGCGCCGGCCCGGCCGTCGGTTCGCTTCCCTCAGGACGCGCCGGGCCGGTGCTGCACCCTCCAACTGCGCCGAGTGGTGCCCCAGTACCGTGACCCGTCCGTTACAAGTTCGTGACCGTTCGCCGGGGTCGGCCCGGTAGAATCACTCGCGATGACTACGGCCACTTCCGAGGCCCCGGCGCCCGCGACGGCGCGGTCCAAGATTCCGCTGTCACTCCAGGGTGCGGCCTACGGCGACCGCGCCTTCAAGCTGATTCTCCTCTGTGCCGCCTCCCTGATCCCCATCCTGCTCGGGTTCCTGGTCTTCGAGCTCTGGACCGGTTCCCGTCTCGCCATGGCGAAGTTCGGGCTCGACTTCGTGGGGACCAGCGTGTGGGATCCGGTCGCGGGCCAGTTCGGCGCTTTCCCGCTCATCTTCGGGACGCTGCTCTCGTCGCTCATTGCGCTGGCGATCGCGGTGCCGCTCTCGCTGGGGGTGGCGATCTACCTCACCGAGTTCGCACCGAAGATGGTGCGGCAACCGGTGGCCTTCGTGATCGGCCTGCTGGCGGCCATCCCGAGCGTGGTCTACGGCCTGTGGGGCATCTTCGTCCTCGTTCCCGTCCTCCGGAAGACGGCCTTCCCCTTCCTGCGCGACGTGCTCGGGTTTCTCCCCCTCTTCCAGGGCCCGATCTACGGTCCCTCGATGCTGGCGGCGGGGATCATCCTGGCGGTCATGGTGATGCCGTATGTCATGTCGGTGTCCCGTGAGGTGCTGCTGGCGGTGCCCAACAGCCAGCGCGAGGCGGCCCTGGCCCTCGGCGCCACCCGATGGGAGGCGGTGATCACCGCCGTGCTCCCCTACGCCCGCTCCGGCATCGTGGGCGCGATCATCCTGGGCCTCGGACGCGCGCTGGGCGAGACGATGGCGGTCACCATGCTGATCGGCAACCGGCACGAAGTCGCGGCATCGCTCTTCGCCCCGGGGTACACGATGGCCGCGGCGATCGCCAACGAGTTCTCCGAGGCCGCCACCGACCTCCACTTCTCGGCCCTGACCTACGTCGCGTTTCTGCTCTTCGTGCTCACCGTGCTGGTGAATGCGGGAGCGCGGCTTCTGATCTGGCGGGTCGCGCGGGGGTCGGGCGCGGGGAGCCAGGCCCTGTGAACCGGCGAGTGCTGCGTCGGGTCGCGAGCAACCTCATGGTCGGCCTGATGGTGCTCGCGGTCGTGCTCGCCGTGCTCCCGCTGTTCTTCATCCTGCTGGATCTGTTGCTCAAAGGCGCAAGCAGCCTGTCGTGGGACTTCTTCACCAAGATGCCGGTGCCCGCCGGCGAGACCGGTGGGGGCGTGGCCAACGCCATCGTCGGGACGCTGATCATCGTCGGTACCGCGAGCCTGATCGGCATCCCGGTCGGGGTCGGCGCGGGCATCTACTGTGCCGAGTACCCGCACAGCCGGCTCACCTGGGTCAGCCGCTTCGTGGCGGACGTGCTCAACGGCACGCCGTCGATTGTGGTGGGCGTCTTCGCGTGGACCTGGATCGTGGCCCGGCAGAAGCATTTCTCGGCGCTGGCCGGGTCGGTCGCCCTCGCGCTCCTCATGGTGCCGATGGTGATGCGGACGACGGAAGAGATGATCAAGCTCGTGCCCAACTCGCTGCGCGAGGCGGCGCTCGCGCTGGGGTATCCCCGCTGGCGGACGAGCCTCTCCGTGATCGTACGGACCACGCTGCCGGGCATCGTGACCGGGACGCTGCTGGCCGTCGCCCGAATCGCGGGCGAGACCGCCCCCCTGCTCTTCACCGCGCTGGGGAGTCAGTATCTGAGCTTCAAGATCAACCAGCCGATGGCCGCGTTGCCGCTCACCGTATTCACGTACGCGACCGGACCCTATGAGGAGTGGCACCGCTTCGCCTGGGCCGCGGCGCTGGTGTTGATTCTGCTGGTCCTCGTGCTGGGCGTCGGCGCCCGCCTCGCCATCGGCCGTAGCGCCGTGTCCAATGGCTGAGCCGCGGCCGAGAGTCGAGACGGACAAGCTCACCGCCGTGTACGGCAAGACGACCGCGGTGAAGAACGTGACGCTCTCGTTCACGTCCAACCGGGTGCACGCCCTCATCGGCCCGTCGGGCTGCGGCAAGTCCACGTTCCTCCGGACGCTCAACCGCATGCACGAGCTGTCCGAGGGCGGCTGGATCACGGGCCGGGTGCTGCTCGACGGGCAGGACATCTACGACCCCGGCGTGAACGCGATGCAACTCCGCCGGAAGGTTGGGATGGTGTTCCAGCGCCCGACGCCGTTTCCGACGATGTCGATCTACGAGAACGTCGCCGCGGGCCTCCGGCTCAACGGCCGTCTGTCGCACGGCCAGCTCGAGGAGATCGTGGAGCGCTCGCTCCGACACGCCGCGCTGTGGGACGAGGTGAAGGACCGGCTCGGCGTCAACGCGATGGCCCTGTCCGGCGGGCAACAGCAGCGCCTCTGCATCGCGCGGACCATCGCCCCGTCGCCCGAGGTGGTCCTCCTGGACGAGCCCACGTCCTCGCTCGACCCCCAGGGCACCCAGCGGATCGAGGAGCTGCTGTTCGAGCTCAAGCAGGCGTACACGATCGTGATCGTGACGCACAACATGCAGCAGGCCGCCCGGGTATCGGATACGACGTCGTTCTTCTACCTTGGCACCATGGTGGAGAGCGGCCCGACCCGGCAGATCTTCACGGCTCCCACGAGCGAGCAGACGGAAGCGTACATCACCGGACGGTTCGGATGACCACTGTGCACGCGCCCACTCCGTTCACCGCCACCCCCCGACCCACCCTCGCCCCCAGGGGCGCGGGCCGGCCGGAGGCGACCGGCACCCCCGCGATCGAGGTCCTGGGCTTCCGGTTCTGGTACGGCAAACGCAACGTGCTTCAGGGGCTCGACTTCACGATCCCGCGGAAGGCGGTGACGGCCATCATCGGCCCGTCCGGCTGCGGTAAGTCCACGTTTCTGCGCTCGATCAACCGGCTCAACGACCTGATCCCCGACGCCCGGCACGCCGGCGACATCAAGGTCGAGGGACTCTCGGTATTCTCCCCCAGCACCGATCTTGTGGCCCTGCGGCAGCGGGTGGGCATGGTGTTCCAGCGCCCGAACCCGTTCCCCAAGTCGATCTACGACAACGTGGCGTACGGGGCGGGGCTCAATCGTCTGGTACCGAGCCGCGACCTGCCGGATCTCGTCGAGCGCTGCCTGCGCCAGGCGGCGCTCTGGGACGAGGTCAAGGACCGGCTCGACACCCCTGCCACCGGGCTCTCGGGCGGCCAGCAGCAGCGGCTCTGCATCGCCCGGGCGCTCGGCAACCAGCCCGAGGTGCTGCTGATGGACGAGCCCTGCTCGGCGCTGGACCCGATCTCGACCCAGCGGGTCGAGGAGCTCATGTTCGACCTGAAGGAGCACTACACGATCGTGATCGTCACCCACAACATGCAGCAGGCGGCCCGCGTGTCGGACTGGACGGGATTCTTCGACCGGGGGGAGCTGGTGGAGTTCGGCGAGACCGAGCGCATCTTCACCGCGCCCGCCCACGAGCGGACCGAGGCGTACATAACCGGGAGATTCGGATGAGCCTCGACGTACATCGCCATTTCCACGACGAGCTGAGCCACGTCAAGGTTCGGCTCCTCACGATGTCCGGGGAGGCCGAGGCCGCCCTGGGCCTCGCGGTCGAGGCCTTGCTGGAGCGCGATCCGGAAAAAGCGCGGCGGGTCATCCAGGGCGACCGCGTGATCGACGCCATGGAGATGGAGATCGAGGAGATGAGCGTCAATCTCCTGGCACTCCAGCAGCCGATGGCGCGCGACCTCCGCATGCTCACGTCCGCGCTCAAGATCTCCAACGACCTCGAGCGGGTGGGCGACCATGCGGTCAATATCGCCCAGTCGGCGGAGCGGCTGAGCCAGACCCGGCCGATCGCGCCGGAGCCCGAGATTGTCGAGATGGCCCGGCTGGCGCGCGAGATGCTGTCCGACGCGCTCGAGGCCTTCATCCGCGGCGACGCCGCGGCCGGGCGGGAGATCTGTCTCCGCGACGACAAGGTGGACGCGCTGCACGGATCCGTGTTCCGGATCCTCCTCACGCACATGATGGAGGACCCCCACATGATCGGCGCCGGGATGGAGTTGTTTCTGGTGAGCCGGAACCTGGAGCGGGTGGCCGACCTCGCGACCAACATCGCCGAGGACGTCGTCTTTCTGGTCGAAGGCAAGTCCATCAAGCACCACGCCGAAGATCGCGGCGAGGCGGCGCGGTCGACCGCCCAATCCGGGGCGAACCCCCGCCCATGACCGCAGGACCGCTCGCGGCCACGGGGCCGGCTCCGCCCGTGGCCGAGCCCCGCGAACGCCTCGCGGCGCTGGACGTCGGCTCCAACTCCATCCGCCTCCTCGTCGCCGAGTACGACCCCCACGCCGGGCTCTCCGTCATCGACGAAGTGAAGGACCAGCCCCGGCTGGCGCAGGGGCTCGCGGCCACCGGACGCCTCGACGAGGCCGCCATGGAGCGCGCGCTCGCGACGCTCGCCCGCATGCGCGAGGTCTGCCGCCGCCGCGGCGTGCGCCGGATCGCGGCAGTCGCGACGGCCGCCGTGCGCGAGGCGGCCAACGGCGAGGAGTTCGTTC
>WNFB01006138.1_pt1 | contig 11279 bp, 10 predicted proteins | sample 5400501 | NCBI WGS metagenome assembly WNFB01 (sample SAMN13153341, study PRJNA577476) | soil metagenome | isolation source: 200 cm saprolite under Douglas fir tree site 2 hole 1 | place: USA:California | collected 2015-04-18 | reverse complement strand
GCTGCCGCTGTTGGGGCTGGGAGATCGGTTTCATCCCGAGTTCGATGTCGCCTTCGTCTCTAATCCCGACAAGTCCCAAGCCGCCATTCCGTCGCACGAACAGGTTCGCCAGGCATGGACAACCGTAAACGGTGAATTGTGGAAGGGGTTTGAAAAAATGTCGTGGTCCGACTGGCTCCAGCGGCACACGGCCGTATCGGAAGAAGATTTCGCGAAGGATGCTTCGCGCAATCGCTTCGCCATCCTGCTGAGCCGCACCAACCATCTGTCCTATCACCTTGGCCAGGCGGTGCTGGGACTCAAGTGATCTAGCGTAATGCCTCGACATTGGTCCCGACAAACGCCCTTGTGTCCTGGTCTCTTTAGACTCCGCAATTTCGATTGCAAATCCTCTGATCGCCAAGATTCATCGGACTCAGCTTCGCCTCTAGCAACATCTGTGTTAGGATAAACCTCGCATGAGCGCACGAATTCTTATTAGCGGTTTATTGGCGGTTTTGGCAGGGACAGCTGCTACCGTATGGACCGCAAGCGAACAGTGCGCTATATGCAATCCGTGCAAAGCCCTTTTTTGTAAGGATTTAGCGTAAGTTGTTGATTCCACGGTTGGGGACGTAGTTCAGTTGGTTAGAACGCTGCCCTCTCGTTGGTTAGAATCCTCCACTGTCACGGCCGCCACCTATCCACCCTACCCTTTTCCCTTGTTTTCTTTGTTCCCTGGATCGAACCCTCGTTCGAAGCTTCGGAAGCTTGCAATCTAATTCAAAAAACACTGGCTTGGCGGCATTTTTGCGATTCTCGGAACGGCTTAATTGGAAATAATGGAAAATGAGATTGGTTGCGGGGGTCAGATTTGAACTGACGACCTTCGGGTTATGAGCTTGAAGGTCACACTCTAAGTCCCATTGATTCGGTTGCTCTTACAGCAATGAGACCCCCGAAGCCGTGCAAAAAGGCCAAGTTTTGGACCCCAGTTGGACCCTGAAAAGGTGAATTGGAATGCCTGGGCTCGGCGTGCTTCCTGCCAACTCGAAGCCCAAGTCGAGGTGCCTTCCACCAGTTTTTCATGGAAGTCCGCTCCGCTGAGTACTTCAAAGTGCGACTTCGCGGTGATCGGAGAAGAAGTCAACCGTCGCTACTACGGGAGCTGATGGCGCGCTGCTGCCATTAGGCCTTGACGGCCGCAATCGGAGGAGGTGTCTAACGCGCCAGCCACAGGGCATAGCGAATCGCATGGAACACTGTCCACTGATGGTGAGCCCGAAGGATGCGGTACCAATCGAGAAAAGATGGCGGCTTCATGATGATGCTCCTCTCACGACATTCGAAACAAAGGTTTCGATGGGCTAGCTATTTCAGCCGGGACATAGATTGCGAAATACGCAGGTAAAGCACATCACGAGATGGAATGGTTTTTCGCTACCACGGAAGACTTTCTGCGGCGTACCTCCATCATGGTAGTCAAGAACACCTATGCATCGAGGGCGGGCTTTAAACTTCCTCCCTGCTCCTGGAAAACTGGCAAATGCAGCGTCGCAATTGTAGGATGGAATGGACTTCAAGAAATGGACGCGTTCCGCGATTGTCAGCGGACGGAAGATATCGCATCGCCGAGGATAGAGTTGACACGCTTCGCTCCATGCCGCAAGCGAGTTTGCTTTCGTCGGCTCGACCGATGGAAGTTGAAGAGTGGCACGCTTGTCGGCTTAGAAAGTCTTGCCAGAGAAAGCGCTCTTCTCCTCTTCTTGTGCATTCTCCTAAGTGGTTGTCGATCCCGACAGGACGGTCCCGGCCCCTCCATCGAATTCACCAGGGTCCCGCCCGCAGCAGAGGGTGGTCCGGACAAGTTGGACATTATCGAAGGGCGGGTTGTTGGTGCGCATCCCGGGCAAAGGATCGTTTTATACGCCAGGAGCGGTAGATGGTGGGTTCAGCCGCTGGTCGTCGAACCGTTCACAACCATTCAACCAGATTCGAAATGGACGAACACAACGCATCTGGGAACAGATTACGCGGCCCTTCTGGTTGAACCCGGATACCAGCCACCCGCAACCATAAAAGTACTTCCGACGCGCGAACCCGGGATGTTGGCCGTGGCTTCTGTAAAAGGTGGGGGCCCGGGATCCTCGGTTTCTAAATTTCTTGCGTTTAGTGGATATGAGTGGAGAATCCGAAGCGCGCCGAGCAGTCGTGGCGGCGCAATGAATGACTACGACCCGGCTAATGCCTGGACTGACAGCAACGGATGGTTGCACCTCCGTATCACGAAGCAATCTGGAAAATGGGCGTGCGCGGAGGTGAGTTTAACTCGCACTTTGGGATATGGGACATATTCCTTTGTCGTTCACGATATATCCCATCTGGAGCTTGCCGCCGTGCTTGGCATGTTCACCTGGGATTACGCAGGAGAAGATCCAAATCACCGTGAGATGGCCACCGAAATCACTCGCTGGGGCGATCCCGCCAGTAAGAATGCACAATACGTAGTGCAGCCTTTTTACATTCCCGCGAACGTTGCGCGATTTGATGCCCCCTCCGGAGTGTTGACGCACTCCTTTCGTTGGGAGGCCGGGCGCGTGTCGTTCCGGACGGTTCGCGGCGCTGAGGGCGGCAACGGAGCGTCGGCAGTATCCGAGCATGTCTTCACGTCAGGAGTCCCTACTCCCGGTGTTGAAACGATCCGCATGAATCTGTACGTTTACAACTCGGGAGCGCCGCTGCAAAATGGGGCCGAGGTCGTCGTTGAAAAATTTGAATATCTCCCGTGAACGGAAGACCAGACATCGCTGGTTGTACCTATGTATACACGCAGCGCTAGTCTTCGCATATGCCGCAAATATTTGCGGGGCCGCAGATGCGAAGACCGCGATGTCTCCCTACACAAGAGAATGGTGGGGGCTGGAGCAGGGGTTTCCAGGTGGACCGGTGTATGCCATCGCCCAAACGCCTGACGGATACCTTTGGATTGGAACCGAGAAGGGACTGATTCGTTTCGACGGCTTGAACTTTGTTCTCTTTCAGAAGGGGAACTCAGAGAATTCTCCAAGGGGGCCCGTTCTGGGGTTGGTAGCAGACGCCGAAGGCAGTCTTTGGATTAGACAGGAAGCTCCAAATTTGCTGCGCTACCGCTCGGGGAAATTCGAAAATGTCCTGCCTCTTCTCCAGCAGCAAGAAGGTGGCGTCACAGCCATGGCAAATGGGAAAGACGGCGAAGTTTTGCTTTCAGGACTCGTGAATGGGCCGGCGCGGTACAAAGCAGGAAGATTTCAACCGCTCGTGGAAAAGGGCCTGCCTAACTTCTTGTCGATTTCGCTGGCGGAAACGGCCGACGGACGAGTGTGGATGGGTTCACGAGATGCTGGCTTGTCATACGCGACTGGAAACCAACGCTCAGGCAGGGTGCCAGGTTTGCCTGACCGGAAGATAAACTGCCTTCTAGCTTTCGGTGGTCAAGAGTTATGGATTGGCACGGACAATGGCGTCGTGCGATGGGACGGAGAACGGGTTATCAAAACGGGCTTGCCCCGATCTCTTGCCCATGTTCATGCTCTTGCCATAATCAAGGATCGTGAGTTCAACGTTTGGGTGGGTAGTTCCAGCGGCCTTTTTCGACTCAATGGCACAGATTATTCTTCCTTCGAACTGAGAGATCAACAGGCAAAAGGCGCGGTGACCGCACTGTTTGAAGATCGCGAAGGAAATGTGTGGGTGGGCACCACGCTAGGCTTGGAGCGCCTTCGACGCGCAGAGTTTACGACGTATTCCGGCAGCGGACGCTTACCGTCGGATGCCAACGGATCGCTCTATGTAGATTTACGTGGACGCACGTGGTTCGCGCCGATGGAAGGCGGACTCTACTGGCTGCGCGAAGGACAACTCGGGAAGGTGAGTGACTCGCAACTAGACAAAGACGTGGTGTATTCGATCACCGGAGGGAAAGGTGATCTTTGGGTTGGTCGACAACGAGGAGGCCTGACCCATTTGCGCGATTTGGGCAGTTCATTTTCCGCCGAGACTTACACTCAGACCGATGGGCTAGCACAGAGCAGCGTTTATGCAGTGCATCAGAATCGCGACGGCAGCGTCTGGGCGGGCACCCTCAGTGCCGGCGTCAGCAACTTCCGTGACGGGAAGTTCACCACCTACACGACGCAGAACGGTCTGGCTTCCAATTCCGTGGCCTCCATCGCTGAGGGTTCCGACGGAACCATGTGGTTTGGAACGCCAAATGGCCTGAATGCGTTCTCCGGGGGACGCTGGCGGGTCTATTCCAGTCGCGACGGGCTGCCACCTGGAACCGTGAACTGTCTCTTGCCCGATTCGGAAGGCGTATTGTGGATTGGAACAACTAACGGTCTAGCCTTTCACGATTCGGGCGGCGTCATCCGGACTCCTCCCGAAGAACCGGCCTCATTGCACGAACAAATCTTCGGAATTGAAGAGGACAAGACTGGCTCGCTGTGGATTGCAACTTTAAATCACGTGCTAAGAATCAATCGTAAAAAACTGCTCGGCCTTGCAATCAGTGACACGGATGTTCGGGAATACGGTCTGGCAGACGGCCTGCGTGGCATTGAAGTTGTCAAGCGACATCGCTCAGTGGTGACCGACTTGCGTGGACAGATTTGGTTTTCGACGAGTCACGGGATTTCAGTTATCAATCCAACGCGAACCTTGGACAGTTCCGCTCCCGCTATCGTTCACGTTGAGGGAATTTCCGCGGATGGCCGGCGATTTATCATCGGGAAGCAGCTTCGTATTCCGTCTCCCCATCAGAGGATTACGCTGGGCTATATGGGCCTGAGCCTTTCGGTTCCTGGTCGAGTGAGGTTCAAGTACAAGCTCGACGGGTTTGATTCCGGATGGAGCGAGCCCACCCCCACACGCGAAGCGACCTACACCAATCTTGGGTCAGGTTCGTACCTATTCCACGTGGTGGCAAGTAATAGCGATGGACTCTGGAACAGTTCGGAATCCACCCTCCAGTTCGAAATTGAGCCGGTATTCTGGCAAACGTGGTGGTTCCGGATCTCGACCATATTAATGATGGGACTCGCAATAATGCTGTTCTTTCGCCTTCGCGTGTCCAGGCTGGTGAAGCAGATGACCATGCGCTTTGACGAGCGGCTTGCCGAACGCACACGCATCGCGCAAGAACTTCACGACACGTTATTGCAAGGCTTTCTAAGCGCATCCATGCAGTTGCATGTGGCAAATGACAATCTTCCCACTGATTCCCCCGCGAAACCTCTAGTGGGCCGCGTTCTCGAACTGATGGGCCATGTCGTTGAAGAGGGCCGCAACGCTGTTCGCGGCCTGCGCACCTCGAAGATGATCTCACCTGATCTCGAGCTGGCGTTTTCACAGATTCGCCAAGAATTCCCGGTGCAATCTCAGATTGGCTTCCGCGTCATCGTCGAGGGCATGCCCCGCCCTTTGCGCCAGGTCATCCGTGATGATGTCTATCTGATCGGCCACGAAGCCCTATCTAATGCGTTCCGCCACGCGCACGCAAGCGACATCGAGGTTGAGCTTGAATATGCCTCCAGCCACTTGCGTGTTCTCGTGCGCGACAACGGTAGCGGAATCGACGCCTTAGTGCTGCATTCTGGGCGCGACGGACATTGGGGTTTGTCTGGGATGAAGGAACGAGCACAGCGAATTGGCGGAAAATTGAGAGTTTTGAGTAGTGAGGTTGCTGGAACAGAGGTCGAGCTTTCTTTGCCAGCCCAAATCGCGTTTGAGTCTCGTTCGGCTGATCATTCTGCCAGATGGTTTTCCAGATTCTATCGAACAACCAGGAGAAACAAAGAATCTCAATCTGAAAGCGGGTAGGCTGAATGACAGAAGATACTCAGATCCGTGTCTTGAGCGTGGATGATCATCCCTTACTGCGCGAGGGCCTCGCAGCGATCATTGACAATCAGCCGGACATGGTACTGGTAGCACAGGCCTCCAATGCGCTGGAAGCCCTTCAGCAATTTCGCAAGCATCAGCCAGACGTAACTCTCATGGACCTCAGGCTTCCGGACAAAAGTGGCATTGACGCATTGAAAGCGATCCGCCTGGAGTTCCACGAGGCACGCGTCATTATGCTGACGACCTTCGAAGGAGACGTGGAAATCCAGCGCGCCTTGGAGGCGGGGGCCCGCGGCTACTTGCTCAAGAGCATGCCGCCGAAGGAACTGGTTGAAGTGATTCGTCAGGTGCATGCGGGGAAGAAGCGTATCCCCTCTCAGTTGGCGGCACAGCTCGCGGAACATATGAGCGACGAAGACCTGACGGCGCGCGAGATAGAAGTTCTCGCTCAAATTGCAGGGGGAAACCGGAATCGCGACATCGCAGAGAGGCTCTTCATCACCGAGGAGACTGTAAAAGTTCACATCAAACACATTATGGAAAAGCTCGGGGCCAGTGATCGCACTCAAGCCGTGGCGATCGGGCTCCGCCGGGGAATCATCGAGCTATAATTACCGGGGGCCATTTCGCAAAACCCATACCACAAAGGTGGTATGAAAAGATGCCGCAATGAGGGGTTTCACTCACCCCGATCTCTCCGTATCTTGAATTGACGTGCAGTTCGGATGGCGCGCCAGGGGAGATTCGCGCTGCAAAGACTATATTCCACGTTTCCGGGTGGCAGGCCCGGCGTAGGCCTGTTGTTGTTGCGCGCCGCGGTTGGTATCACCGCTGCCGCTGAGGGAATTCTGTATCTCGCTGGCCCGTCCAATCCCACTCCGGGCAAATGGCTGTTTGGTTTGGTCTTGATCGCAAGCGGCGCGGCTTTAGCAGCCGGGTTATTCACCCCGTATGCAGGGGTCTTCGTGGGTCTGTGCTTCCTGGGGTTCGCCTTTTCCTGGTTTCCCGCTCCTTCCTGGGGCTTGCACGACGGAAGGCTGTTAGCTTTTGGAATTATTATTGCGGCTGCCGCACTTGCGCTGCTCGGGCCGGGAGCTTTTTCCCTCGATGGTCGATTGTTCGGGCGCCGCGAAATTGTGATTCCTCCCTCATCGCGCCAGCCAGAATCGTGAGTTCCCTCGGTTCGATTACCTTTCCATGGACTCAGTCCAGACCTCCATTTGTCATTCGACGTTTTCATTAGCCGAAAGTGGTATTCCGAGTCACCCCCTCAGTGGTACCCAAAAACCATTCCATCTCGTGATGTGTTCTTCGTCACATTCCTGCAGAGTCTGCTGCAACGAGGCCGGCAATTAAGCAAGCCTTGCACCTGATTTGCGATAAGGAGGCTAGCGTGGGGACGACCAGTTTATATGATTTGGCGAGCGCGGCTGACCTATCAATGAATGACGCTCCGGCAGTGTCGGAGGCACGCCTCCTGTCGGCCGCAAAACAAGGACAACAAGCGGCGTTCGGAAAGTTCTGCGAACGGCATGCGAAGAGGATCTACCACACCACGCTTCGCTTGACCAGAAGCCACGAAGACGCAGAGGATGCGCTTCAGGACTCCTTTCTGAGTGCCTTCGTTCACCTGGGAAATTTCGACGGTAGGTCCAGTTTCTCCACCTGGCTAACGCGCATCGCCATCAATGCAGCGCTCATGAAGCTTCGAAAGAATCGCGGTTCCCGCGAAATTCCGATGGATGAGCTTGCCGGTACGCAAGACGCATCGCTGCGATTTGAGCCCGCTGACTGGCATCCGGACCCCGAAGAGAATTACGCAAGACAGGAACGGCAAAGGGTGGCTATTGGAGCGGTCAGTGGTTTGCGGCCGAGCCTTCGCAATGTGATCGAGGTTCGAGAACTCCAAGAGTCCTCCATGAGGGAAACGGCAGAGCGATTGGGGGTCTCCGTGGCAGGGGCCAAGGGAAGGTTGTTTCACGCCAAAGCCGCGTTGCGTAAAACGCCCCGCTTGAGGGAACTGAGGCGGGCTCAAGTTCGCCGCGCCGCATGAGGCATTAGCCCGTGGAGTGAGGGGCAACGGCAGATGGCGTGCAGATTGGACCAAGGGAAATACTACTTAAAAGGGAGGCAAAGGAAATGGGAAAAACCGAGACGGCACATTTGGACATCCCAGTGAAAGGAAGCACCGAACCAACAGCCGACCTCGACCGCGACGGTGTTGCGGAGATCGGCGTCACGCTGCGTCACTTGCTCGCAGACGTCTTTGCACTTTACGTAAAGGCCAAGAATTTTCATTGGCATATGAGCGGCGCTCATTTCCGCGACTACCACCTGCTTCTTGACGAGCAAGCCGAACAGATATTCGCGATGAGTGACGACATCGCGGAGCGGGCACGCAAAATTGGTGAGCCCGCACTTCGCTCCATCGGCGACATCGGCAAGCACCAGCGCATCAGAGATAACGACAAAGTGTCTTTGAGTCCGAAAGACATGTTGCTTGAACTTCGTGCCGACAATCGGGAACTGACTCGGTTTTTGCGCCTGGCACACGCGGTCTGCGAGAAGCACGAGGATGTCGCCACGGCAAGTCTAGTTGAAGTCTGGATTGACCAGACCGAGCGTCGAGCGTGGTTCTTGTCAGAGGTTGTGAACGGGCTGTAGCATCAGCGTGCAGTCGAAAGAAAAACGACGCGACTCTACAAGGAGCATTAATGAAACGGGTTTATAAACTGTTTGCTTCCTTAGCCGTACTTAGCTTTTGCTGCCTCTCCACCGCTCTCTGGAAAGAGGCACGTGGATCTCCCGAGACGATCGTTTCGCGGATGGCGGAGGTTAACGGAGTCAAGCTGCATTACTTGATGGCCGGCCATGGCCCAGCGGTGATCTTGCTCCACGGCTACACGCAGACATCGCGCATGTGGAAACCGATCATCCCGCTTCTCGCCGAGAAGTTTACAGTCATTGCCCCAGACCTACCCGGGATCGGTGACTCGGAGATCCCCGCGGATGGTTTGGACATGAAAACCGCGGCCATTCGCATCCACGCGCTTGCTAGGTCACTGGGAGTCGAAAAAGCAAGAGTCGTTGGCCACGACATCGGCTTGATGGTTGCCTATGCATACGCCGCACAGTTCTCGGCGGAAACAGAGAAGCTCGTGGTGATGGATGCTTTTCTCCCGGGTGTTGCCGGATGGGAAGACGTATACAACAACCCCGGCATCTGGCATTTCCGTTTTAATGGTCCGGCGCCGGAAGCGCTGGTGCGCGGACGTGAGCGGACCTATCTCGAGCACTTCTGGAACAACTTCGCCGCCGACAAGGATCATTCGCTTCCAGGGGCTGACCGCGCCGCGTATGCGACGGCATATGCCCAACCAGGACGAATGCGCGCGGGCTGGGCTTATTTCGTTTCCTTTCAGCAGGCCGCCAAGGATTTCGCGGAGCTCTCAAAGACCAAGCTGACCATGCCGGTCCTCGCGATTGGTGGTGAGAAGGCCAACGGAACTTTGCTGGGGCAGCAAATGAAGATTGTGGCGTCAGACGCTACGATGGTCGTTCTCAAAGACACCGGGCATTGGGTACTCGAAGAACGGCCAAAAGAGACCACTGACGCTCTGACGAAGTTTCTATAAAAGAACACATGATCCCTGAAGTGCGAAGGAAGCTTTGATAAAGGAGAGTACAAAATGACGACAATCACTACGAAAGATGGAACACAAATCTATTATAAGGACTGGGGAAAGGGACAGCCGATCGTGTTTTCGCACGGCTGGCCGTTGACCGCAGACGACTGGGACGCGCAGATGCTCTTCTTCGGGCAACAGGGCTATCGCGTCATTGCCCATGACCGGCGGGGCCACGGGCGTTCCAGCCAGACTTGGGACGGCCATGACATGGATCATTACGCCGACGACCTGGCGGCGCTGACCGCACATCTCGACCTCAAGGATGCGATTCATGTCGGCCACTCGACCGGCGGCGGCGAAGTGGTGCACTACCTGGCGCGCCACGGCGAAAGCCGCGTCTCAAAAGCGGCGATTATGAGCGCGGTGCCGCCGTTGATGGTGAAGACGGCAGCCAATCCGGGGGGGCTGCCCAAGGAGGTGTTTGACGGGCTGCAGGCGCAGCTCGCCGCCAACCGAGCCCAGTTCTATTACGATGTGCCGGCTGGACCGTTCTATGGTTACAATCGGCCTGGTGCGAAACCCTCTCAGGGCGTGATCTGGAATTGGTGGCGCCAGGGCATGATGGGGGGCGCCAAGGCGCATTATGACGGGATCGTCGCCTTCTCCCAGACGGACTTCACCGAAGACCTCAAGAAGATCACTGTGCCGGTCCTGGTAATGCATGGCGATGACGACCAGATCGTGCCTTATGCCGATTCTGCGCCGCTGTCGGCAAAGTTGCTGAGAAATGGCACATTGAAAACCTACAAGGGCTTCCCGCACGGCATGCCCACGACCAACGCGGAGCAGATCAACGCGGACTTGCTTGCGTTCATCAAGGGCGCGGCTTCAGCTTCGGCGTAGAGAGGAATACCCATGTCGGACGACAAAAGGGGGTAGCAACGGATCCGGCGGCCAGCGTCAAGAGTCGCTACCATTTGGAATACGGAACTGCTCCCCTTTTGTTAACCGGCAGAATGATTTTCTACACATTCGGCGCTGATCTCCGCGAAACAATCCAGTGGGTGGACCGCGACATTTCTCGTGACTACGGCGGCGACCAGCGTGACCGGATTCCTGTTTCCATTCCACAAGCTATTGCCTTCTCACATTCTTGGCATTATCTCCTTGGTCGTTTTGGCAGTGACGATTCCGGCCCTTTACACCTTTCATCTCGCGGGCCCTTGGCGACGCGTCTATGTCATCGGTGCTGTCATCGCCCTTTATCTCAACGTTTTCGTTTTGATCGCCCAGTTTTTCATGAAGATTCCCGCGCTCAAGGCTCTGGCCCCGACGCAATCTGAACCGCCGTTTCTCGCAACGCAGGTCGTGGTCATGTTGATTTTCATCGTTCTTGGCGTTCTCGCGGTTAAGCGTTTTCCATCGGAAGCCGTCCATGCAGCCTGAACGCTCTCATCAGAGGGATTGTCTGTATCCTCCTCGTCGGGCGTAGCATCAACTTATTCAATTCCGCGCGAGGCGGAAACAGTGAATGTCAGTTCAAAGGGAAGGCCTCACTGCCAGGGGGAAAGATGAACATGCTCTCGAAATACAAATACTGGATAGGTGGAGCGTCTTGCTTTCTGGTGATCGGCTTGATCATTGGGGCGATACGCCCAAAGCAGGTATCGGGAGCGCCGCCGGGCGCTCCGCCGGATGTCGAAGTCGTGCAGGTTGAGCAGAAGGATGTTCCGATCTACCGTGAATGGATCGGCACGCTCGACGGATTCACCAATGCCGACGTCAGGGCAC
>WNFB01005540.1_pt1 | contig 11279 bp, 10 predicted proteins | sample 5400501 | NCBI WGS metagenome assembly WNFB01 (sample SAMN13153341, study PRJNA577476) | soil metagenome | isolation source: 200 cm saprolite under Douglas fir tree site 2 hole 1 | place: USA:California | collected 2015-04-18 | reverse complement strand
GTACTGCGTCGCCGGCGAGCTCTTCGGCTATTACTTCGGGCTCTCGAAGGGTCTCACCATGCTCGGATTCGACGACGAGATGCGAAAGCGGGTGAACCGCCGCCAGATCTTCGAGAGCCAGATCGTACCGCTGGACTGAGGGCCATGCGGGTGCGAACCGCTCAAGATGCCTCCCGAGCTGCGCGCGATGGCCGATCGCGACGATCGCACGCGGCGAAGTGATCGGTGGGCCTGGGTGAGTAGCACTGTGAGCCGCGCGATGGTCCTCGAGGAACCGCGTCGGTTCGCGCAACGAACATTCCCGCTACCGAACGTCGGTGCGGACGAATTCCTCCTTCGGGTCGAGATGGTCACGATCTGCGGCGGCGACCCCATCGAGTTCGAGGGGCGGAACCGCAAGACGCGATATCCGCTCATCCTCGGTCACGAGGTCGTCGGTCGGGTCGCGGAGATCGGAGCGGTGGCCGCGGCGCGTCATCGCGTGAGCAAGGGCTCACGCGTCATCGTCGAGCCCTACATCGCCTGCCGCGGGTGCGACAGGTGCCTCGCGGGCGCTTACGACTTCTGCCGCGAGGGCATGGTGTACGGCGTCACGGTCACGTCGGATCGTCCGCCGCACCTCTGGGGAGCCTACGGCGAGCACCTCTTTGGCCCACCCGGCGCGCGGGTGCACCGCATCTTGGAGGAGGTCCCCGCAGCCGCGGCATGCCTGACGTCCGTGGTTGGCAACGCCGTACGTTGGGTGCGCACGCGGGGCCGAGGGCAGGTTGGCGAGAGCATCGTCGTCCTCGGAGCGGGCGTCCAGGCGCTGGCCACGGTCCTCGTGGCGAAGGAGGCCGGGCTGGCGCCCATCATCGTCGTCGCCCGTGGCACGAACCTGCGCAAGCTCGACCTGACGCGCCGCTTCGGCGCAGACGCTGTGATCGACGTGCTGCGCGACGACCTACCGGACGCGGTCGCGGACGCACTCGGCGGGCAGGACCTGAGTCTCGCGGTCGAATGTACCGGCGCCGAAGCCATGCTCGCGCTCGGCGTCCAGCTGCTCGGCCCCCGCGGTCGCATGGTGCTGGCTGGCACGCGCGGCGGGCTCGCTGCGGCCGTGGACCTCGACGCGATCGTGTTCAAGGAGATCGAGTTGCTCGGCGGACTGGGCCAGGCGCATGACACGGAGCTCGCGGCGGACATCGTCAACAGCCGGCGATATCCGATCGAGGAGATGGTGACCCACGTGTTCCCGTTAGCCGCAACAGTGCAGGCGTTCGACCTGTTCATGGGGCGCCGCGATGGCGTCATCCACGTTGCCCTCGACCCGAATCGGTAGAGGTGAGACCCGAACCTCCGCGAAGAACTGAAGGTGATTGGCTGATTCGGCGTGATCGACTGATTCCGCTTGTTAGTGGGCCTGCCCGCCGATTTCTTGCGCTAGGAATTCACGAAATCGCCCAATACTCGAGTTCGCGACCGGGTGAGGTGATTAGCTGACTCTGGATCAGCCAATCGGAGGTTCGAATCCTCCCTCCCCAGCCTGGGGTTGGTCGTCCACCGCAGCCTAAAGCTTGGCTGACTCGATCACCGAACTACGATTCGGATGAGCATCCCGATCATGTTGTGCACTCCTCTGCCTAAGTATCGGCGTGGGCAGGCCGGATGGAGCCACATCTCGCTACGACTGCTTTCTGGGCATTCGCTCGAGAGCACTCATGACCGTTCTACGGAGGAGATCCACCATCGCGGCGTTTCCGGTGACATCGAGGCCGTCCACGGAGAGGCCGACGCCGGGCGCCATGCCATCGACAGCACCTTCGTGCACGCAAGCCCTGACCATCTCCAACTCGAGCGGCCCGTCGTGAAGAACGTCGGTACGACCGACGAGCGCCGCGATGAGCATGCCGAGCGCGTGTCCACCCCAGTTCGAGATCGTCGCAAGAACGAGCGCGTCGGTGGCCACGTGCGACGCCATCCCGTCCCCACACGGGCACTTGCACTTCGCGCCGTACGGCACACGTTCTCGGATGGCATGTTCAATCCGACCCATCCCGATCTCGGCGCCGCCGTCAGCGATCCCGACGCTGGGCACGCCGCGCTCCGCGGCAGCGCGCAGGAGGACCTCGAAGCGCGGGACATACTCGCTGGGTACTCCTAACCCAGTGCTCGTGTGAAACGAACCGTTTCGCCCGACTCCAGGCATCTCGATCGCCACGATCGCCGCCGGATCCGCGACCCCAAGCAAGCGCGCAGCTTCCCGCTCTGCCTCGTCGATCTCGACAGGAAAAGGGAGCACGGAAGTCGCACGAACTGGCGCGGGCCGGGTTTCGCGTCCCAGTGTGGCGCCCTCCGGCGCGACGATGAACCCGGCGGCCCGAGCAGCCGCGACCATGAACCGGCTCAGCCGCGACTCGATCATGAAGACCGGTATCACCCCGCAGGCCAGATTCAGCATGCGACCGAGTGACGCGGCTCCGACCGGGCCGTCACATTCGGTCAGACCTGGCGTGAACCACGTCTTTGTCGGGTAGCCGGTGAGGATGAATACCGTTGCTCCAGAACGCAGACGCGGTAGCAGCAGCGAAGCAGCGAAGTCGAGGAGCGGGCCGCTCTGTTCCTTGCGCCCGGCGTCGTAGAGAACGTCGATCACGCCGCGCGCGCTCACGTCAATCGTGATCAAACGTTCCAGGCGTTCAGCGATCGCCGCGCGAATCGATCCGTCGAGATCAGTCGACGTCTTCATGTGATCCCCAACTCCAGTCGTCGCCAGCGCAGCGCGGTCCGCTCCACTATGAGCAGGAGACCATAGAGGCAGCCCATCGCCACCGCGATTATCAGGATCGCCGCAAAGGTCAGGTCGGTCTGCAAGCGGGCCGACGAGTCGAGCAGAAGCGTCCCAATCCCACTTTGTCCAGAGATGAATTCCGCGGTGATCGCCCCAACCATGGCGAGCGGAAGCGCGACCTTGAGGCTGTCCATGACATAGGGGAGCGCGTGGGGAGCGCGGATCAGAGCGAGCACGCGCAGCGCGGATGCGCCTTGACAGCGTGCCAAATCGAGGAGCTCGCGGTCTATCTGCGCCAATCCGGTCGTGGCACCAATCACGACCGGGAAGAAGCAGATCAGAACGGTCAAGACGAGCTTCGATTCGATGCCAAGCCCGAACCAGGCGACGAACAACGGCGCGAGGGCAACCTTCGGCACCGCTTGACTCGCGACGACGATCGGATAAAGGAGATCGCTCAGCACACGGGAGTGCACGACGATGACTGCGATGGCCAGCGCCAAGAGCGTCCCAAGTGCTAAGCCTGCCAACGTCTCGAGCAAAGTGACCTGGAGATGCATCCCGATCAGCTCGCGCTGGGTCCACAAGCGTGTCGCGACGGCGAGGGGCGGCGGCAGCACGTATGTAGGCACGTGTCCGAACTGCACGTAGAGATACCACGCAGCCAGCACGAGCACGCTTCCGATCGTTAGCCGAACTGATCTCAGCGCCGACGCTGAACGACTCACGCTCCGGCGCTCCCCAGATGCGAACGTAGTTGGCCGACCATCATTCCGAACTCGGGCTCCTCCTGGAATGCGAGTTCGCGCGGTCGCGGCCGCACTATGTCGACGGTCTGAAGCAGCCGAGCAGGCCGTGGGGAGAGCACGCAGACACGACTCGAAAGCAGCACCGCCTCCTGAATGCTGTGAGTCACAAAGACGACGGTAGCGCCGCTCGCGCGGGTGACACGAGCGAGTTCAACATCCGCGCGGTCGCGCGTGAGCGCATCGAGGGCCGCAAACGGCTCATCCATGAGCAGGAGTGGCGCCTCGCACAACAGCGCTCGACACAGCGACACGCGTTGCTGCATCCCAACCGAGAGTTCCGCCGCATAGCGTCTCTCGAAACCGCGCAACCCGACCTGGCCGAGCAAGGCGTGCGCGCGCTCGATGTATGGTCGACGATCTTGACCACGCGCATCCAAGGGAAACAGCACGTTGTCGAGTACGTTCCGCCAAGGAAGCAGGACGGGCCGCTGGAACATCAATCCGACCTGGCGGCTTGGTCCGTCAACGGTTTGGCCCTGAACACAAACCTCACCCTGAGTCGGCTTCAGCAGGCCTGCAACGATCTTCAACAAGGTGCTTTTGCCGCAGCCACTTGGTCCGATGATCGAGACAAATTGCCCCGGTTCGACCGTCAGCGTGAGATCGCGGATGGCGGGCAACTCGTGCTTCCGACTGCCGTAGCTGTAGGAAACGGCTCGGAGCTCTACGGCAGACGGGCTCTCGGTCAGCTCGATCGGAGCCTCCGCCGTGACGCTAGTCACTGCCGGACTCGACATCGAGTACCCGGGTGGCGATGGCGACGTACATGCGTGCGGCACGCTCGATCGCCTCGAGACTGACGAACTCACCACGGCCACCGGTGAGGTGCGCGGCGACTTGAGGGGGGCCCGCCGGACCCAAGGTGATCGCGTCGCAGCCATGCTGGCGCAGTACGTTCGTGTCGTCGCTGAAGCTCGTGGACTCCGGAGGACACGCCGGAGCGTCGCTCCCTAGCACGTCGCGGTAGGCCGCGTGCGCCGCCACGACGAGAGGCGAGCTCGAAGCCGTCTCCGTGCCAGGAACTTTCGTGAGGTATGCCCGTGTGGTCACCTCGATCTTGTTCGTGGTCGCGAAGGCTGCGACGAACTCTCGCAGCTCGCGGTACCCGTCGAGTCGCCCGCGATCGTCTGGGGACGTGCGTAGGTCAACGTAAAGGCGCGCAACGGCCGGAGTGAAACCTGGCTTGTAGGGCCAACCCGACTCGATCGCACCGACGATGACGTTGGGCACGAGAGCCATGTCGTCGCGTGCGAAGCGGTGGCGCGCAGCGTAAGCAGGGGCGAAATCCTCCTCGATGGCCGTCGTCAGCCGCGCCGCAGCGGCCAGCGCGCTTCGACCTAGGTGCTTCCGGTTGGTATAAGCGAGAATCCCACGGACTTCGATTGCCGCGTTCACCAGCCCAAGCATGGCCCGGCTGATATTCAATCCAGTCGGCTCACCGACGACCGCATAGCGCGGGAGAAGTCCGTGCTCGAGCAAGAACCTCGTCCCGAGGCCAGCCCCAAGGTAGTGGCGACCCGTGTACGAACGATGAAGGCCGTCGATGGGGGCCTTCTCGATCTCACCGGCGACGCCAGCGAACGCGAGTGTTCCTCGCAAGCGTGCGCCTGAACGCGCGAGCGCAGACACCGCTCCGACGAGGGCCGCGACGCCGCCCTTCATGTTCACAGCACCGAGGCCAAAGAGAAGATCGCCCTCGATCCGAGCGCTTGCCCGCGGAACGCCGGCGGCGCCGACCATCGGCATGTCGTCGGCGGGGTCGCCTGTAAACGACGTGTCGAGGTGCCCGTTAAGTAAGAGCGCGTCGTTATCGATGCGGGAGCCTGCGAGCAAGCCCACGGCATTCGCCCGTCCCTCGTCGATCTGCTGCAGGGAAGCGTCGATTCCCTGGCTTCCCATGTAATCAACAAGGAACTGCGCGATCGGCAGTTCCTCGCCGGTGCGACTTGGGATCTCTACCAAGCGCCGCGTGAGCTCCGTGAGCTCGCTCTGATCGATCAGGGCCCAGGCGCGATCAACCGTTGCGCGCTGCGCGGGAGATAGTGCCTGCACCGGTTCTGGAGCCAATCCCTAAGCGATCAAGGCGCCGCCGCTGATCTCGACAACTTGGCCGGTAATGCTCGCGGCCAGAGGCGACGCGAGGAATAGCACGAGATGTCCGATCTCCTCGGGCTCCGATACGCGGCCGATCGGAATCCGCGCGAGGGCGGCCCGGAGCCGTGCCTCGTCAGCCATGAGGGGTGCCATGATGTCCGTCGCCGCGATACCCGGCGAGATACCGTTCACGGTTATCCCCGCGGATCCGACCTCGCGCGCGAGCGATTTCGTCAGCCCCGCTAGCGCCGCCTTCGATGCGGCGCCGTGCGCCGCCGAGCCAACGACCGATCCGCCGGTGCGTGCGCTGTATCCGATGAGGCTAATGATCCGCCCCCACCGCCGCTCGACCATCGCCGGGAGCACGCGGCGCGAGCAGAAGAACGCGCCGTTGAGGTTGACGCCGAGGAGACGATGCCACGTTGCGCTATCGATCTTCTCCAGAGGCAGAGTCGTGTAGATACCCGCGTTGTTAACGAGCACGTCCACGGGGCCGAACTGAGACTCGGCCGTGCTGACGAGTCGGTCGACCTCGGCCTCGTCCGTGATATCCGCGCGAATCACGGAAGCTTCAGCGCCCGCCGATCGGCATTCCGCTGCCGTTCGCTCCGCCGCCTCTTGGCTGCGAGCGAAATTGATGGTGACGCGGAGGCCCTCGCGCGCGAGGGCGAGCGCGATCGCACGTCCCAGGCCTTTTCCCGCGCCCGTGACCAGCGCGTGTTTGCCAGTTAGCGCGAGATCCATATGTCTTCTACTTCAAGAACTTGTCGGTGTAGAGGTCGGACGCGGGAATCGTCGCGGTCACCCCGTACGCCTGCAGGACCACATCACGCGTCTTCGTCAGCTTGGCCTGATCGGCGACACCGAATCCGTTCGAGCGGAACGCCGACGTATCGACCACCTTGATCACCTCAGCGACCTGAAGCGGGGTGGCGTTGGGATCCAGCGTGGGTATCGCCGCCGTCAGAATCTGTACCGCCTCTGTCGGATTCTGCACCGCGTAGCGCAATCCCTTGACGGTCCCGAGGGCGAACGCACGCACCAGGTCCGGCTGCTGGTCGATCGTCTTGTCTGAGGCGATGAGGCAAAGCTGATAGATGTCCAGGTTGAAGTCGCGAGACGCGATGGCGTGCACGCTCTTGCCTGCTGCGTCGGCCTGCATCTTGAGCGAGATGAAACCACCATTCGTGTACGCAGGAACAACGTCAACCTGACCATTTAACAGAGCTGAGTTGTAGACGCCGGCCGCGAGATTCTGCACTTTCACTTTGGCAGGATCGCCGCCCGCCGCCTTGACAAGCACGGGCAGGAGATTCGCGTCGCCGGAGCCAGACGCCACTCCGACAGTCCGTCCCTCAAAGTCCTTCGGCGACTTAATCGCTGGATCGATCGCAGCGAACGCCTGCGGGGTGCTGTCGACCATGAGCATGAACGCCTTAACCTTTTGGCCCTGGTTCCGCGCGACGACGACAGTTGGCATGTCCGCTTCGCCGATGAGAACCTGGCCCTGATCGACGCTATTCGCCGTCGCACCGGAGCCGTTACCCCGCAGGATGTTCACATCGAGACCCTGTTCTCGATAGAAGCCCTTCGCCTGAGCTACGTAGTACGCGACGTTCTGTGGCAGCGGCAGGAAGCTCAGCTGGAAGTCGATCTTCTGAACGGGACGCGGCGTCGCGGACGCCGAAGCCGTCGCCGCTGCGGTGCCGGCCGCCGAACTAGGTGTTGCCGACGTAGCTGCAGGTCCGCTGGAGCACGCAGCCAACAAGAGCACCGCCGCTGTAAGTCGAACGAACGTCTTCGTGTACATCCCCCGAGTCCTTCCTTCTGCGGGCCGTCGGCGCCGCAGTCCAGCACGTCGCCACCCGCCACCCCTTGGCGCGCGCCGCGGAATACGTTCGGCGTGCGGCGGCTCGCTGTCAAGAAGAGTGTTGGCAATGAGCCAACTGCGGGCGACCGAGTGAGTCGACGAAATGCCCGGTTTGCCTCGGTAAAGCCGCTTACCCACCCGAGCCGTTAGTGCGGTCCTGGCTAGCCCCGGCGGTCTTGGCCGCGTGCGACCTCCCCGCCCGAACCCGAGTCGCCCCCGGCCGGCGCCGCTCCTGGCGAAGACGGTCCACCATCTGATGTTCTTGGGAACTCAGTCGTTTTGCGCGACCACCAGACGTGCGCTCTCGCACCTCGTCACTTCGCGGCCGCTGATAGTGTCCTGAGCAGGTAGCGACGGGTATGCAAGCGCTCGAGCGAACTGTCCTTGGCCCCGGAGGACGCGCCGCCTTCCGCGTCGCGCGCGGAGATCTCCTGCGGATCGTCGACGTCGAGGGGCAACAGGTCTGCGATCTTGTTTCGTTCGCCGTCGCGGACGCGTACGAGCGACTCGGTATGTATCCAAGCCGCGCGGTCGCTCGATCGTGGCGTCTTACGAAGGGCCACAAGCTCTATAGCAATCTGGCTCGTCCGATGTGGGAGATCGAGGACGACAGCGTGGGCGAGCACTACAGCGGCGGTGGCTTCTGCAACCCTCAGATCAACAAAGCGCGTTACGGCGTAACTGATGCGCCCACATGCATGGACAACTTCGTGGCGGCTCTCGCGCCCTACGGCCTCGGCGCCAAGGACATCGACTTCGACGCCTGCTTCAATGTCTTCATGACGGTCGCATACGAACCTGACGGAGGCTGGGCGATCCGCGAGCCGAAAAGCCGCGCGGGGGACCACATCGACCTCCGGGCGTTGATGGATCAAATCGTGGCGATCTCGAATTGCCCGCAGCTGCTAAACCCCGTGAACGCCGGGAGGCTGAAGCCGCTGGCGCTCGAAATCACCCGCGCGTAAGCGCACCCCGGACCGCGGGCAGCTCTCTCAGGACGAACTTCTGAACCTTCCCGGACGGCGTACGCGGCAACTCCTCGCATGTCACGAGCGCCTCAGGCCAGAACTGACGTGTAACACGCAGATCGTCGAGGTGCCCACGTAGGGCTGCGAGATCAAGCGTCATGCCGTCCCGCAAACGGACGCACGCGACCGCGCGCTCACCAAGGCGAGAATCCGGCACTCCGACTATGGCAACTTCGCGCACCGCCGGATGAGTGGAGAGAAGATCCTCGATTTCCTTGACCGGAATGTTCTCTCCGCCACGCAGGATCAGGTCCTTGGCCCGCCCGGTGATGCGTAGATAACCTTGCGCATCGATCACGCCGAGATCCCCGGTATCGAAGAAATCGTCCTGGTCGAAGAACGGCTCCGTGAAAGCACGGCCTTGCACGTATCCGACGAAGTTGAACGGCCCGCGTAGCTGCAGCCTACCCTCGCGGCCAGCGGCAAGGACGGCGCCTCGATCATCCACGACACGAGCTGCCATTTCGGGTTGGAACGACCCGTCGGTCGTAACGATCTTCTCAATCGGCGTCGAGTCGTCCGTTCCCGTGCTGTGGCCGTGCTCCGTCATTCCGAAGACCGGGCAAAAGCGGCCGCGAAGCTCGCGCACCGCGCGCTCTGCGATGGTCGGCGGGATGCTGGCGCCGCCACACATATAGACGCGCAGTGAACTGACGGCGGCGTCGCCTCGCTTTGCGCACTCGAGCAGATCAACGAGATGCGTGGTGGCGCCCATCGTGAACGTCACCCCGTGATGAGCAATAAGTCGGATCGCCTCGCCCGGATCCCAGCTCTCCTGCATCACGAGCGTCGCACCCGACTGAAGAGCGAGCCGGACGCCGTAGAAGTAGCCCGCGTTGTGCCCGACAGGTAGCGCCACGTGGATCACATCGCTTGGACCAATCTTTTGCCGCCGAAGCGTGGACCCGACTGTGGAAAGCGCGGTGTTGTGCGTGTGCATCACGCCCTTCGGCATTCCCGTCGTGCCCGACGTGAACGCGAGCTCAGTGACATCGTTGGACCTCGGCCGTAGCAGGTCGAGCGCGCGAACGATTTCTTTTCCTTTGGAGGGGTCGCGCTCGACAGCATCCCACGACAACGCACCATCGGTGCCCGGCGCGCGCGCCACAATAACGTGTTCGAGTGCTGGCAAGACCTCGCGCAGGCTGAGCGCCATTTCGAGATGTTCAAAGCCACGAAAGGTGCGCGCGACGACCAGGCAGCGCGACGCCGCCAAGCGCAAGATCTGTCGTACCTCACGTTCGCGAAGGATCGTCGTAATCGGATTCAGGATCGCGCCGAAGCGCTCAACGGCCAGTAGGAGCACGACGAATTCGGACCAATTCGGAAGCTGCGCGCTGACCACGTCATCGCGGCGAAGTCCCAGGGCAAGGAGGTTCGCTGCTACACGGTCAGCCGTCTCTAGGAGTTCCGCGTACGTAAGCGAGCGGGTAGTGTCGACCACGGCGACTTGGTTGGGTGAGCGCTTCCGATGCCGATCAACATGATCTCTTAACAGCAAGTCGCCCCAGTGGCCTGCGGAGGTGTAGCGCTCGACGTGATCGCGGGTCAGTCGCGTCTCGATCACGCCCCTACTCATAGAACGACTTGATCGGCTCTAGCGCACGGTCGGCGTGCGCTCGAACGATGATCCGATCGTCGTGGCCCGGGAAGATCTCGGCTTGGTACTGCTGCGCAATCCGACGGACCTTGACCGCGGAGGCCGCCCAGCGCTCGGGATCATGATTCAGCGCACTTCCAATGAAGGGTTCTCCGTACGTCTCAGCCAAGTAGATCGCGTCCGACGCGATGAGTCTCCAACCCGACGCGAGATGCACGGCGACACCCACGGTGCCCCACGTGTGACCTGGCAAACTCACAACCCAAACGCCTCGGACGATCTCCTGATCCCCATAGATCGTCGTCGCACGATCAGGAACGAGGAAACCAAAATCTCGTCGCGTAAATCCCTGCGGACTGGTCACGCCCCACAGCGTCACGTCGTCGTCGCGTACGAGACCGCCTTTCTTGAGGACGGCCCCCTTGAGCTCGTCCTCGTGCACGAGAATCCGAGCCCCCGCGGTCGCAAAGAGAGGCGCATTCCCGGCGTGATCGGTGTGTAGATGGGTAAGGACGACGTACTCGAAGTCTTCAGGGCTGAGGCGGTGTGCGCGCAGGCGTTGCTCGAAGAGCCCACCCTCGCCCGGGTTGTACTGCATCGCGTCCCGGTAAAAGGGATGTTTCCAGTTGCGCTCGAAATCCGCGCTCACTCCGGTGTCTACGAGGATGCGGCCCTCTGGGTGTTCGATGACGTATGCGTAAATTGGATGGTGAAGCCAACGACGTACGTTCTCCGGCCTCGATCGCCGAAGCAGCTGCTCCGGATGGCCGGTGAGTGCGAGTTCGTAGTCCAGGCTCGTGCGACCGCATTCAAGGACATGTAGCCGAATCTCACTCATCGAGCGGTCTTCCTCTCGAAACCGAACGTCGGACTCGTGCCGATTCGGTCACCCGTCCACGGGCTAGGGTGATCCTCAATGAGGCAGAACGAAGGCGCTCGATTACCGTCGAGTCGCGTCCGTCCAGCTCGAGATGTTGCGAAGAGACTGCGACAAGCGCGGCCCCGACGACTCCCGATGCATCAACGACCGGAACAGCGACCGCGTGCTGACCAAGGAAGTACTCCTCATCGGCTTCGGCGTAGCCGCGCTGACGGATCCCGCGCAACG
>WNFB01006827.1_pt1 | contig 11280 bp, 15 predicted proteins | sample 5400501 | NCBI WGS metagenome assembly WNFB01 (sample SAMN13153341, study PRJNA577476) | soil metagenome | isolation source: 200 cm saprolite under Douglas fir tree site 2 hole 1 | place: USA:California | collected 2015-04-18 | reverse complement strand
TGAAGATGCTGTTGTTGCGCAAATATCCCATGATCGTCGGGTCGGAAATTTTATAGTCGGCCAGGTTGCCTGAATTGAGCGCGGACCTGGTCGGACTGGGGATGATCTGGATGAGCTCGAAGAGCTTCATTTGATCGATCGGATTCGGCAGTGCTTTCACGATCGCCGGTATTCGCGGGAAAAGGTCTGCGTGTGCGTTCATGAGACCATCTCTCACAGCGGTCCAGTGATTGAATCGATGATCCAATTTGCCGACCCGCGCCTCTTCCCTGTCGTCGCGAGCGCTCAGTGCAGGATCGAAGGCTGCGATCGACCTCTTGATCGCTGCCCATTTCCTTTGACCATTTTGATCCTCGGATACGCCTGTTTGCAGGCTTCCCTTGTACGTATTCGAGCGCGCATTCCCCATGTTTTGGTTGCCGTTCGTCTCGGCAAAGAAGATGCCGAGGCTGATAAGACCCGCCACCTCGGCATTTGCCGCATCGAGCCCCTTGGCTCGTGCAATATCGGTCCCCAAGGCAACAACGTCATGAAATGGAGTATCCGAGCTTTGCGCATTGGCGGGCGGCGCCTGCATGAAGTTGAAGAGGCTAGCATACTCATCCAGAAGCGACTCATTGTCGGCATCGAAGTACGCCGGAGGAATCCCGAATTTATTGGGTCTTCCGGTCTTGGACGGAAGCGCGTCGGTGAGATCTTTATACGCGCTTATCATGTTGTTGCGAGCAAGATAGAGTGCTTGTCCCGGCAAGCTCGGCAGCTGTTGGTTCGCGTTGATCTGCGCGCGCCGCTGGCGCAAGATCGATTTGAAGTCGTTGACTGCAGCGTTGTACGTGTTGAGCGCATCCGACTGTGATGTCGTGAGCGCGGCCGGCTGGCCCTGCGCGCGTGCGGCAAGCGGCCACGCAGCAACCGTGCCTCCCAATGCACCGATAAAATCTCGCCGCCTCATGCCCGCCACCGGATCAGGACAAAACATCGTAACTGCTTATTCCGGTATTCGGGAGGGTCTCCGGCTGCGAGTCATGTCTGCTCCGGGTCGAAATCGGTGGACATGCAGGCGCGGTTCCTTCGGCTTGCCGAGCGCATTGGCCAAGCGGGGCTGGAAAGCCTGAGCGAGCCACATGTGAAACACCTGGAGGGGAAGCTGTGGGAATTGCGGCTGACAGGCCGCGACGGAATAGCCCGCGCACTCTATGTCACGGCGATCGGCCGGAGGGTCGTAGTTGTTCGGGTGTTCGTGAAGAAGACACAGAAGACGCCGCGTGCCGAGATCGAACTTGCGCTGCGGCGAGCGAAGGAGATCACATGCCAGTCCCGTTCGAGAGGCTCAAGGCTCGTCTGCTGGCCAACCCGAAGGTCAAGGCCGAGTATGACGCGCTCGCTCCGGAGTTCGAGATTTCCGCCGAGTTGCTGCGGGCTCGGTTGCGCGCCGGCCTATCCCAGGCTGAACTGGCTGCCCGGATGGGCACTAGCCAATCCACCATCGCACGCCTGGAGAGCGGCCAGACTCTTCCGAGTACCAAGTCGCTCTTGCGCTACGCCGAGGCGACCGGCAGCAAGTTTCATGTGCGGCTGTCGGCAGCTTGATGCGCCACTCGCGCCCCTCCCGGCCATAATTTCGTGCAAAATCGTACGGTGGGGCGCCACGGTCGATGAAGATGGGCGCTATTGCTTCGCCGTGGCGCTATGATGCTGCGGCAAATTCCTCGACTCAATTGTGGGGGCTGCGACAGCATGCGATTTCGCACTTCGTCTTGCGGTTGGCTCACTCACCTGACCGGACCCGCCGGGGCTGTCGCCTTCAGCAATGCGCGGATGGCGCGCCCGCTCGTCGTCGGCTGCTCGACTGAAACCGGATCGGACGCCGGAAAAGTGTTCTTGAGAGCGTCGTCGAGCGCCTCTTCCTGGCGCCTGCGCTTATCGCTATCGCCATCGTCTTGATGAGGTTTGCATTTCGGATCGGCAATCATTTCGGTTTCTCCGACGGCGCTGATAAGGATCTTCGGGGCGCTGACGCAAATTTCGGTGCGTTGATCGTCGAGCGGTACCCCTTTCGCGTTGGCCGATTGCCGCAAAACGTACTCATGGCGACACGTCCATCGACAGTTTTCCCACCGCTGGAGAGGGTTGGAAGCTAGTGCACCGGCAGGCGCGCCGGAGTTTCGATCGCCGCGACCCGGTTCTTGACCGCCTTCTGGACCTTCTCGAAGGCGCGCACCTCGATCTGGCGCACGCGCTCGCGCGACACGCCGAACTCGTCGGCTAGCTCCGCGAGCGTGATCGGGTCTCCGGCCAGACGCCGCCCCTCGAAGATGCGCCGGTCGCGCCCATCGAGCACGCCAAGCGCATCGGCCAGCGCCTTGCGGCGGTTGTCGAACTCCTCGCCTTCGGCGAGCGTCGTCTCCTGGTCCGGGGATTCGTCCACCAGCCAGTCCTGCCACTCGACGGAATCGCCGTCCTCGCGGATCGTGGCGTTGAGCGAGGCATCGCCGCCGAGGCGACGGTTCATGTCGATCACATCCGTTTCGGTGACGCCGAGCTGCTTGGCGATGAGCTTGACCTGATGCGGGCGCATGTCGCCCCCGTCGAGCGCGGAAATCTTGCTCTTGGCCTTGTGCAAGTTGTAGAACAACTTTCTCTGGTTGGCCGTGGTGCCCACCTTCACCAGCGACCACGAGCGCAGGATGTACTCCTGGATCGCCGCCTTGATCCACCACGTGGCGTAGGTGGCGAGCCGAAAGCCCTTCTCCGGCTCGAAGCGCTCGACCGCCTGCAACAGGCCCATATTGCCCTCCGAGATCACCTCGGAGATCGGCAGGTCGTATCCGCGATAGTCCCTGGCGATCTTGGTTACGAGCCGCAGATGGCTGGTGACGAGCTTGTGCGCCGCCTGTTGGTCGCCGTGCTCGCGCCAGCGCTTGGCGAGCATGTATTCTTCCTGGCGCTCCAACATCGGAAACCGCCGGATTTGCTCAAAATAATGGGCGAGGCCGGCTTCGGCCGCAAGGATCGACCCGGTCGCGGCGCGGGGCATGCTTGCCGCCCTCCAAACTAGTTTCGAAACGAAACTACGAAATTATCAGGTTGTCAAGGTAATTTCGAAACACTATTATATGTTCGAAGAGGCGATCATGTCAGCGCGCGAAACGGCGGAACTCCTGCTGCTGGTGGGGCGGCTCGTGCAAGCCGAGGGCTATGACGGCGAACTCAGCCCCGCCCAATGGATGGCGCTCCGCTTCTTCGTCCGCGCCAACCCGTTCTCCCGCACCCCGTCGGCATTTGCGGAATTTCAAGCGACGACCCGTGGCACCGCATCGCAAGCCATTAAGGCGCTTGAGGCAGGTGGATACCTGGTCCGACAGCGATCCCAGGCGGACGGGCGAAGCGTAAGTCTGCGACTGACGAGCAAGGGCAAAAAAGCGATTGCACGCGATCCGTTCGAAGTTCTGGTCGGCGCCGTTGACTCGCTCGACGCGGAAGAGCAAACCGCGATGCATGACGCTCTGCGCCACGTGCTGACCACTGTAGCTGCGAGTGGGGCGCATCGGCACTTCGGGGCTTGCCAGGACTGCGCGTATCTCGGGGGCAAAACCTGCTGCAGCCCAACGAGCGCGGCCGGGTCGGCCGTCGAATGCCTACTGTTCGGCGTTCCGATCGAGCCGGAGGACGCTGGTCTCCTCTGCGTCCATTTTCAGGCAAAGAGCGACCACCGCGAGGACGGACACCGTGAATGAGCTCACCGCTGCGATCTGCCGAAAGGACGCTTAATTGACCTACGTCGTCAACGAGAGCTGCATTCGCTGCAAAACCATGGACTGCGTCGAAGTGTGCCCCGTGGACTGCTTCTACGAGGGCGAGAACATGCTCGTCATCCACCCCGACGAATGCATCGATTGCGGGGTGTGCGAGCCGGAATGCCCGGTCGACGCGATCAAGCCCGACACCGAGCCGGGGCTTGAGAAATGGCTGTCGCTGAATGCGGAATACGCGAAAATCTGGCCAAATATTACGGTCAAAAAAGCGCCCCCACCCGACTCTAAGGAGTGGGAGGGGAAGCCTGACAAACTCCAATACTTCTTACCAAATCCAGGCGCGGGTGATTGAGGCGGACAGCCCCAGCGCCGTGGTATACGGAGGCGCCGACATGCCTCTAACAGGGCCAATTCCTGATGGCGAGACCTTCTTTTGTCCCCATTGCGGAGCACTTTATTCGGTGACGTATTCGCGGCTTTCCAAGGGTGATAGCAACATCGCAAAATGCGTGGTTTGTCTGCAAACTATGGACAAACGAGATTCAACCAACGTTCCGATCTACAAGCTCGTTCAGCGGCCCGAAGATGCCTAAGTGATGATATCAAATCGTTTGAGGGGTAACCGGCCGACGGGCTAGAGAGCATGACAGCGCGCAAGTTCAAAATCGGTCAATCGGTTCGATTGCGGTCGACCGTAGAAGCGCGCCAGGCGGCGGCAGGCGAGTACCGGATTGTCCGGCAACTCCCGCAGACCGATGGCAACATGCATTACCGCGTCAGGAGTTCGGCTGACGAACAGCATGAAATGGTTGTCAAAGAAAGCGAGCTTCTCAGCTGGCCGGCTTCTCAAGCTCGTTCTCATCGTTCAAAGCGTTGAGCTGGTCGGGCGTCGGCACTTCGGCGGTGGGTGAGATTGCACGGACACGCCCGAAATCGCTGTGAGATGTGGTACACTTCAACCGTCCCGCCTTGAGCCCTTCGCGATACAAACGCACGTTGCCTCTCACACTACTTCCTCGCCCGAGCGGCGGCGGTGCGTGCGACAGAGTGATATGGTATACTGGGTCCATGATGACAAAGTTGCTTGAAGAGGCGATTGCCAAGGTTCGCGAGTTTCCCGCTGAAGATCAGGACACGTTCGCCGTCGCGTTGCTCTCGATGGCGGGTGAAGATACGCCAATAGTGCATCTCGATGACGAGACGCGTGCGGCAGTACGCGAGGGGCTGGCGCAGGCCCAACGAGGTGAGTTTGTACCGGACGAGGAAATCGAGGCTCTCTGGAAACGCCATGGTGTATGAGAGTACGCTACACGCCGCGGGCTATGGAGGAGATCGCCGGATAGACGGGCTATGGAGGAGATCGCCGGATAGACATGGGCGTGGGGTCGGTTATTCCATAGCCCTGGTTGAACGCCTCTCTGCGTTCTTCATAATGTTCATCGGATTCGAAGGGGTACGCCCACGGCTCGCTCGAAGAACGTGAGCGACCTTCATTTGCGGCTTTTTGTCCGCGATCGTGCTCGCGCACTTTCTGCTCGGCCGTTAGTTTGCCCATGCGCGCCTCCTACGATTTAACGAGAAGGGTGGTCGGCCGGGGCCGGGGAATGACTCACCCCGGCTTATTGACCGCACTCATGGTCGCTGCCACGCTTACGCAGATTGCAATGGCCGCAGATTGCAATGGCGAGTCAGACGGTGGACAGCAAGAGCCACAATCTTGCGTCCTCCGAGCTATGACGACTCTTTGACGCCACTCAACCCTGATCAAAACGTCTGAATCACCGTATTGGTTCCACGCAACTGAGCTATATTTGTAGCGAAGCTCCAAAGACGGCGTGTCCTGACCGCCCGACTGAGGGCAAGGAAGGGCAAGATGTCTGATTTTGGCAACGTGGATTTTGATCCTGAGACGCTTGCAATCCTGCAAGGTGTCTTTGATGAAGCGTGGGCGTCTTTCCAAGCACAGCGGAACGGCAATATCACGCGCGCCGCTCTCGCGAAGCGCATTCTAAATCTCGCGGTTAAAGGAGAGCGCAATCCCGCGCGGCTACTTGATGGCGCGCTTGCCCAACGATACCGAACGACGTTTGGACAGGGCAGTCACTCCAAAAAGGACGCGGAACGCGACCGCCTCGAAAAGGCGCTCGAAGAAGGTCTCCAGGAAACTTTTCCCGCTTCAGATGCTGTTTCTGTAGTTCAGCCCGCACCGCTCGAACCACACGACGACGGTTGACATGAGAGGAAAGCAACATGACCGAAGCTCTTGTTAGCAAAACCTGTACTCCCTGTCGCGGGGGAATTCCTCCACTCACGCGCCAGCAAGCTGAGCTCTTTCATGCACAGGCTCCAGACTGGCAACTGCCAGAGGAAGCTCACCGCATCGAGCGGAGCTTCCGGTTTCGCAATTTCCGGGAGGCGCTTACCTTTGTCCAGGAGATTGGTGAACTCGCGGAAGCTGAAGGCCATCATCCGAATATCAGCTTCGGTTGGGGCAATGCCACGGTCTCTCTGCAGACCAAGAAGATCAAGGGACTGCATGAGAACGATTTCATCATGGCCACCAAGATTGACCGCATATTCGCGCGCACGGCCACGGTGTGAACGAGTTCTAGTTGTCCTGCAACTTGCGCCCCTTTTTCGGTGCCGAGCGCGTTCTCCGATGCGCAGCATCAGGAATGGTGTCCGGCGATCGCGCGACCCGAATGACGGGTCCCGGCACATCGCGGTCCAATGATCGCCGTTGATCTCCCGTTCCTGCGATGATCCGGCCATTCGCGCATGCGCCCCAAGCGTGGGTGCGGGGAGGGGGATGGTATACTTCAACTGTCGCGCTTTGAGCCCTTGACGCGACAGTCGGAAATCTGAACACCTGATTTTCTGCGCCGAAAATCGCCGTCACGCATCTATTCCGATCACCGAAAACGGTGCAGTCACCCACTGCGAATTTCGAGCCGAGCACGGGGCGATAACGCGCTGCGCCACGCGAAGCAACCCAAGAACACCGGTACAAGAGCGGTACGCCTGATTTGTACCATTTACTAAAAATTGATCGGCAAAAAGTTCTTATCGCACCTCGCAATTCGCCCCCGCTTTGTCGGGCTTGCCGCTCGACCCCGCGCCGCCACTCGTTCATGCCAAGGCATGACGAGCTGGCGGCCTGCGCTCCTTGCCCTGCGGCTGCGGTGCTCGGCTGGCGGCACGGGGTCGGCCGGCTGCGCCGGGCGGTCAAGCTGCCCTCTCGGCGGGGTAGTGCACGTCTCACGCCGGTCCTCGCAGTGCTCAGCGCTATCCAACACGTCCGATACCCGCCTCCGGGCCTTGACCTCCGACAAAGCGGGGGCGGGGAGAGCATGAGAATCCCAACAGAAAAAGCACCCCAAACGCGAACAACGCTCTCGGGGTGCGAGGGGACTGACAATTGGGCTTCTGCCGGACGGGGGACTTTGGGGGGCAAAGGGGTCGTCCGGCGTGCCACAACACACATAGTGACGGAGCCGACAGGTTCAAGGGGGAAGCCGAAGACACGCAGTGTCGCGCGCCGCAGATCGCGCCCGTCAAGGCGACCCCTCACGGGGCGGCCGAAGCCAGCCGGCCTTGACGGTCACGTGCGGCGCGCACGCGCGAACGCGTCGGCTCCGGGGGGAATGCAGCCGGTGTCTCCAGGGGGAATGACCCGAGCAGGGGGTAGCCCCGTCACAATGAGCGCTGCACAGCCTCAAAGCGCACGAGAACCGCAAGCAGGCGTTCAGCCCCGCGCTCGCCGACGGGGTTGCCGTCGAGGTCGCGCGCGATTGGCAACAGGTGCGGGTCAAGGAGCATCTGGACTGGGCTCTACCACTACGACGCGACGGCGGTCGAGATTTGAGCGACCGGATGCGCGATCCGACCGCGCCTCGAGCGGCCGTTGCCAGCGCGACCCGTGCGCGTGGTTAAGGCGCGCGGCGCGCGGGGCGGCGACTGGTTTAAACCAGACTGCCGACAATGCTGGCCGCGCCTCCAAGTGATCGAAAAGCCGTTTCCCATCTTTCCAACGTCATTTCAGGATCTGTCATTTCAGGATCTTGATTTGTGATCCCATTGGACGTACATTCGTGGAAGGCGAATTTCCGCTGGGGAGACCGGATATGCCTCGCGCTCGGACGGCCGCTGTCACCAAAGAACACCGTGCGCGCGCGGCGCGCCTTGGCATCCGCCTGGATGGTCAGACAAAGAAGATGGTGGCGCGGGCGGCCGAGCTTGAACGGCGCAGCTTGACCGATTTCTGTCTGACGGTCCTTACCGAGGCGGCCCGACGGACCATCGCCCAGCATGAGACGCTCGTTTTGTCGGAGCGTGACCGACAAATATTCTTCGATGCGCTGATCCATCCACCGAAGCCCAACGCGCGGCTGAGACGTGCGTTCAAGATCGAGCGTGAACGTCTTGCTCCCTGATGGCGGGTCCGGCCGCGTACGAATTTCGTCTCGAATCCCTTGCAAAGCACCACGACCGGGTAGCATTTTCCTGCGGCGTGCAAAGTCTCGATCATTACCTCAAGACGCAAGCGTCGCAGGACATGCGGCGCAAGGCAAATGCGGTCTTCGTGATGGTGAGCGCGGAAGCGCCGACGCGGATCGTCGGCTATTTTACACTCTGCGCTTTTACGTTGAGTCAAAATACGGTTCCGGAGGCGGCACGCAAGCACGTCCCGCGTTATCCTCTGGTGAGCGCTACGCTCATCGGCCGCTTGGCGGTCGATAAGACCAACCAAGGCCGCGGCATGGGCGCGGTGTTGCTCGCGCGGGCGCTGCGCATGGCCTACGAGAACACGTCGGTTGTCGGATCTTCCATGATCGTCGTCGACGCGATGGACGAGCGGGCGGCCTGTTTCTACGAGGCTCACGGCTTTATTCGGCTCGTCGATTCGATGCGGCTCGTTCTCCCCATGCATACCACGGCGAGCTTGATCGAGCACGAGCCGGGGCAACCCTGACTTTCTTCCTGTTGGCGTCAAAGCGCCGCCTTGTCGATCTGGCCGTTCGAGCGCACGAACCAGCGCTCGCTCGCGAACGGTTTGCCCGCCAGCCGGTCGGCCATTCAGTCGGCGACCCGGATCGGGGGGAACGGCCCGAGATTGACGGCCGGCACGTTGCCGACCGAATGGCGCGACTCCTGGTAGACCACCATCTGCTTCGGGCCCTTGACCGCCTCGAGCAGCCGCTCGGAATGCTCGACAGCTGCTGCGCCCTCATGCAGAACGGCTCCGCGCCCGGCGGCGCGGTTTCTTGCCGGAAGGTGAAACCAGAGCCTTGCCGAGCTTCGCTGCAATGATTTCGACGATTTCGCGCGGATGCGGAACGATCGAGACCACGATCGGACGCTCATCGGCCTGCGGTTCTTGCAGCGTCGCGAATTGGCTGTCGAGCAGCGAAGGTGGCATGAAATGACCGTCGCGTGCCGCCAGCCGATGCGCGATCAGGTCTCGCTCACCTTTCAGAAAGACGATCCTGACGTTTCGCCGCTCACCGACCAGGATATCGCGGTAGGCGCGCTTGAGGGCCGAGCAGGCGATCACGGCGCGATTACCTGCTCGGCAGGTCGCGTCGATCCAGGCGGCGATAGCGTGAAGCCAAGGCCAGCGATCCTCGTCGGTGAGCGGCTCACCAACATGCATTTTTTCGATATTGGACTGTGGATGGAACCAGTCGCCGTCCTCGTAGATCCAATGGAGGCGATGGGCGAGCATCGACGCGATCGTGCTCTTGCCGCAGCCGGACACTCCCATCACCACAATGACGGCAGGATCACCCGCTGGGAAGTCAGATTGCATCGGCAGTAAGATACGCTGCTTGTCCGTAGCCGACCAATACACAAAAAAGTCACGCGCCACAATGTCGGAGAAGGCTGCGAATTACTGTGCAAAATACGGCAAAAAGGCTCGATCGATTCGCCTTTGCGCTGATCGCGAACCAGCTCAACGGGACTCAACTGCCGTCGCACCCGTTCATGACACCGCGTTGAGCTCAACTATGAGGAGCACAGCATGGCATTCAAGGTTCACGTTGGCCCACCGCAGATCGCCATCCACCAGGGTCAGACGGTGCTAGTCAGCGAGCAGGACGGGCAGATCACCTGGCCGAGCGAGAAGGGGCTGTACTTTTTCGACACGCGGATAGTCAGCAATTGGGCGATTTACGCCAACGGTGAACCGTGGGAGCTGTTGAACGGCGGTCCCGTCAAATATCATGACGCACGCATCTTCCTCACCAATCGGTCCATTCCGACCGAAGACGGGGTGATCCCCCCGCGCACCCTCGGCCTCACTATCAGTCGATCGATCAGCGGCGGCTTGCACGAAGACCTTGACATCACCAACAACAGCATGAAGCCCGTGCGTTTTCAGCTCGAGATCGCCCTCCGATGCGACTTTGCCGACGTCTTCGAGGTGAAGTCGGGACAGATCGTGCGCCGTGGCCAGATCACCACGGAATGGTCGGAGCGACGGCAACGGCTTCGCACCGCGTATTCGAACCGGGATTTTCACCGCTCGGTGACAATCACCGTGTCGCGTGCAACGAGCAAGGCTGTTTCCGCCAACGGGCGGCTCAGCTTCGAGGTCGTGCTTCAGCCGGGCGAGGCTTGGCACGCCTGCTTGCTCTATACGCTCGAGGATAGCGAGCACCAGCTCCGCGCGCCGCACGATTGTGTCGGGGAAGGTCACAAGTCCCGCCATTCCGAGAGCATGGCGGAATGGTTGAAGACAGTGGTCAAGATCGAGACCAGCAACGAAGAATTCTACCGTCTCTTTCACCAGGCGCTGGAGGACATGGCCGCGCTGCGTTTGCCGATCAAGGGCACGGACCATGTGGTCTTCCTGCCTGCTGCCGGACTGCCGTGGTTCGTCGCGCCGTTCGGCCGCGATAGCCTGATCGTTTCGCTGCAGAATATCCTGATCTATCCGGAATTCGCCCGCGGTGCCTTGGAGATTCTGGGCTCGCTGCAAGCCAAGGACGATGATCCATACCGCGATGCCGAACCAGGCAAGATTCTCCACGAGCTGCGCCAGGGCGAGCTTGCGCATTTCAAGCTGATCCCGCACACCCCCTATTACGGAACCGCGGATGCAACGCCGCTTTATCTGATAACCTTGCACGCGGCTTGGCGCGCGACCGGCGACAAAGGCCTGCTGGAACAGCATCTGCCGACGGCGGAAGGTTGCCTCGCCTGGATCGACAAATACGGCGATCGCGACGGCGACGGGTTTCAGGAGTATCAGACGCGCTCTTCGGCCGGCTACGAGAACATGGGCTGGAAGGATTCCGGCGATGCGGTCATGTATCCCGATGGCTCTCTGGTGAAGGGACCGAAGGCGCTGTGCGAGCTTCAGGGCTACGTTTACAATGCTTGGGTTCGCATGGCCGAGGCTTTCGATGCGCTCGGCAAGCCCGACCGCGCGCGGGAATTGCGTGCCAAGGCTGCCGCGCTGTTCGAGCGGTTCAACGAAGCCTTCTGGGATGAGGATCTGGGTTTCTATGTCTATGCACTC
>WNFB01005538.1_pt1 | contig 11281 bp, 12 predicted proteins | sample 5400501 | NCBI WGS metagenome assembly WNFB01 (sample SAMN13153341, study PRJNA577476) | soil metagenome | isolation source: 200 cm saprolite under Douglas fir tree site 2 hole 1 | place: USA:California | collected 2015-04-18 | reverse complement strand
GAAAGACATCTTCGAGACCCGATCCAGGAAGTCCCGCATTCTCCCTCAGGTCCTTGGAAGTCCCCTCTGCCAGAATTTTCCCTCCTTGAAGGATGGTCAGCTTGTCACAAATGGCCTCGGCTATTTCGAGAATGTGTGTGCTGAACATCACCGAGACTCCTTCCTTCGCGAGTCCGTGGATGAGCTCCTTTACGAGTCTGGCTGATTTCGGATCTAGCCCATTGAGCGGTTCGTCCATGAGTAGGACCCGAGGCCGGTGGAGCAGTGCTCCGATAATCGCGACTTTTTGCTTCATTCCCTGGGAGTAACTGCTGATCATGTCTCCCTGTTTTCCCTCGAGGTCAAGGGCGTCAACAAATCTCGCAATGCGCTCCTTTTTTTGTTCGTACGGTATTCCTCGAACATCGGCTATGAAATCAAGATATTCGGTCGCAGTCAGGAACTCGTACAGCCTCGGTGACTCGGGGACGTAGCCGACAATTTTCTTGATCTCCATCGGGTTGGTTCGGACGTCGTATCCGAGGACCTGGATTGAGCCATAGGACGGCTTCGTCAAACCTATGATTGTCTTCATAAGGCTCGATTTTCCGGACCCGTTGGGCCCGAGAAGGCCTCGTACTTCGCCGGTGCTTACTGCCAGTGTGACATCGTGGAGGGCGACAGTAGACCCGTAGGCCTTTGTCAGGTGTAGGACATCGATTGCTGAGCCTGTGCTTGTCATGTTCGGTTCGTGGTGTTACTGGATTTGGAGATGAAGTTTAGCTCCACTGTTCCTTAGGTCAAAGAGAAAAGAAAAGTAGAGAAGGGGGAATTTTTTTGGACTATCGGCCGGGAATAGGTGGACCTGAAGGAGTTGGATCCTGAGTTGGGCTTGGACCAGTAGTTCCAGCTCCGCTGACAGCGATACCAGCAGTTCTTCGTTTCTTGAATAGAAAGGCGAATAGCCCTCCGACTCCCGCTGCGACAGCCACGGCGAGGAAGATGGCTGTGAGAAGTCCAACATTGCTGGCCGGGGTGTAGAATGCTGTGTAGTCTGGGTCGTGCACTATCTTGTAGCCGCCCCAAGTCGGGTAGGATATGACGTAGAGGTAGTCGGCTGTCGTGAAGCTTACTAAGCCCGCTTTTGCTTGTTGGATCAATCCAGGATCAACGTTCACGACGAAGAGTGGTAGGAATTCCATGAATTTGTTCTGGAAGCTGAAGACTGGATTGCCACCCCATCCATGGACGTCAACAGTTCTTGCGTTGACAGTGTTTGTAGTGTAGGTGTTTTCCGAGCTGTCAGAAGTGTAGTTATAGAGCTTGTAGAACGATTTTACTCCAAAGTTCGCTTGAGAGATCTTATCGCCGTCGTCGGCGGTCGTTGTAACGGAAGTGTGAGTGACATCGGTGGAGTTGCTGTTGTCAACGTTTGCTCCTGAGTCATCTTTGTCAGCAACGGCATGGCTGGCGATTATTGCCTTGTTTGCGAGGACTATTGAGAGCTTGAACTGTTTTGCTTGCAAGTATTGGTATATGTTTGGTGTGTTGGGTGCGGTAACCTTGGTGCCGTTCAGATAATATGTCCCTGTCGAATTGAGGTGAGTAACCGGACTAGTTGTTAGCAGGTACAGATCGGTCATGCGTCCGATCGTGTATGTGGTGGTGAGGGTGGCTGTCTTGGAAGCTGGGTCGATGGCTAGCGCGTAGTTGAAGGTCAATTCGTTATACTGTGCAAATCCTCTTGGAACGTTCTGGTCCCACCATAGTGTGAGGGGATCGGGGTTTATTTTCCACCAAATGGCGTTGAGGTTGGTGTATTTGAGCGCCCATGTGAAGTGTAGACCATCGCTGCTGGTTGTCATGGGAGTGACTTGACTTGTCGCAACGTATGTTACTGGGTGGCCGGTTAGGGCTGCGAGGTTGACGCCGAGACTGAAGCTGGCGTAGATTTCGTCATTCTTGTCAGGCGAGTTCGGATAGAGATCGGTGCTGTTCTCTTTGAAGCTAACGAGGCTCAGGAATGAAGAAGCGGTGATAACATCTTTGCCTCCTACGGTCTTGTAGTGTTCGAAGAACGTTTGCAGAGGCACCGTTACGAACATACCATTGTGGGTGGCGTTTACTAGACCCACGTAGAATAGCTGGAAGCCTCCGACATTGATGTAATTGGTATAGATATACGCGTGCTCGTTTGTGGGTGGCGCAGTCAAGTTATGTGCGGAAGCGTATTGTCGAACGTAACTGTACCAATCAACCACCTTAGAAAAGCTCTGTGCTTGGAAATCTCCATTACTAACAGTATCTGCACTTGCAGTGTGTGTTGCAATCGGTATCAGGAATAGGAGTCCAAGGATGATGAGAGGTAAGGCCCTGATCTTGTTTGACAGATGAGGCATTATTTTCAATCCTAATTGCGGCTTAGCTCGGCGGGGTCGAAGATAGAACTCCTGTTACCCTAACGTGGCGTTTCTAGAAACAGTTGTGCGGTTATTGCTGGTCTGGCTGCGCTGGGACCTTAGTTGTCCTCGGCTCCGTTATCTCCGCCGCCGCCCCAATCGTCGTCTTCGCCCCACTCATCTTCGCCGCCCCAATCCTCATCTTCGCCCCATTCCTCCCCATGGGTATAGGGTATCACTTTGATCGTCCCCGAAAACTAGGGGTTATCGCGAATTGTGCCTTCTTAAAAGGCTTCCCAAAAGAACCCTTGGAAAAAATGTGACGAGTGGATAGCTGAAAGTGTGCCTCGTGAATCAGCCGTGTATTTGCGATACGAGACCACGTTTCTTTGTTGCGCCGGCCCAGCAGAGGTGAGGGGTATTGTGAGCGACGCCGTATCGGCCTTTGCGGTCGAGGGTTACAATCCCTAGTCCCCTACCCGCGAGTTTCGTCACCCTCTTTACGGTTTGGAACGCTGCTTGCTGTGCGGTCAAGCCCTCCATGGCGTCGCAGGCCGATTTGGAAACGACGAATCTCATCGCTATCTCTCCAACACCTGTAGCTGTGGCCGCCCCTATCCTATTGTCAGCGTACAATCCGGCTCCAAGGATCGGGCTGTCGCCAATTCTGCCCGGGAGTTTCAACGAGACCCCGCCTGTGGAATCCGCGGCAGCTAAGTTTCCATTCTGATCAATCGCAAGCGCTCCGACAGTGTCTCCGAGTATGCTTTGGCCTTTGCTCCGTATTAGTTTCAGATTTCTTGACAAATTACCATGGAAGCCTTTTGCGAGGCGTCGTTTTGCCTGTTTCCATTGGTAGACTCGCTCGGGAAGCCTCAAGTTCGCCTTCGGCAACCCAAATGCTTCTCCGAGCCTCTCGGCACTCTTACCGGCAAGCAACGCATGATCAGTTCTCTCCATTACAAGTCTAGCCAGACTTATCGGGTTCTTGGTACGCCGAAGAAGAGCAACTCCCGCGCCTCTTCGAGTCTTCCCATCCATGATTCCGGCATCGGCCTCAACATTACCAGCAAGATTCAGGGTTGACCCGCTGCCTGCATTGAAGACTGGGTTATCCTCCATTTCCAAAACCGCAGCCTCAACGGCTTGAATCGACGAATCTCCTTGGTGAAGGAGTCTGAACCCTCTGGTTGCAGCCTGTCTGACGCCCGACAGTCCAGCTGCCTGCTTCGATTTGGGCCAATCCCCAGCGCCGCCATGAACGATGATTGTCGGACTTACCAAATTGTGTCACGGCGACGGGATGTGAACGAGATATAAGAGTCGACTTGGTCTGGGAAAGCTGCAGGCAATGCTGACTCAATTTCTCAACATTAATGGCGAGTCGATTCAGGAGGCAGCAGCCGCGATACAGAAGGGTGGACTCGTAGTCTATCCAACGGACACGGTGTACGGGCTAGGATGCAATCCCTTCGATGAGAAAGCGGTTAACACGGTCTCCACGGTGAAAGGAAGAAGTAAAGGAAACTTCCCAGTCCTAGTTGATACCCTTAGCAGGGCGCAAGAATTAGGCGAGATCCGCGGTGGTGTCGAAACGCTTGCGTTGCGGTATTGGCCGGGTCCACTAACGATCGTAGTTCCATCGCAAGCAAAACTAGCTCCCCAAGTAACCGGTCTTGAGAAAATGGTTGGCCTTAGGATCCCAAGCCGAGGGGACACGTTGGACTTGATCTCGAAGGCTGGAGGATCCCTTCTAGGGACCAGCGCGAATATTTCCGGCAACCTGTCGCTCAGGAAAGCCGAAGATGCGTTCAAGGCGTTCGAAGGCAAAGTCGACATCGTCCTGAACGGAGGCATTTCCTCTACCGGCCTCGAGTCGACAGTTGTAAGGCAGACCAAATTTGGCATCCAGGTTCTTCGGGAAGGAGCCATTCGGTCAAAAGACATCAGACAGGTTCTCCCGTCGAATGTCGAACTACAGGAATGATCACGCCTGCTAAGCGACTTCAATCTTCTTGTATCGAGTGCGAGAGGTAATGAGCGAGAGGCTAACTCGGAGCTGCTGTATCTCATTGCAGAGCTGGGGGACCGATCCGCCGAAGCTAGCTATACTCCAGTTAGCGGCCTGACTGTCGCCAAGACGTCGCTAGACCCGCTTAGAGTGGTGCGGAAATTACGTTCTACGCTGAAACAGAAACCATGGGAGTTTCGGTACGTTCTCAAAGTCAAACCGGTTCAGAGAGTTGTGCCCACGGAGATTGAGGCGATCGGGGATGCAGTTTCAGAAAAGTCTGGGGCGATTAAGGATGGTGAAACGTTTCGGGTCTCGATAGAGAAGCGGCGAAGCGATGTTTCGTCGAAGGAAGTCATCGACGCGATTGCGACAAAGATTCCGAGAAAGGTGGATTTACGGGACCCTGGCAAGATAGTCTTGATAGAGATTATTGGCAAGGTGGCGGGAATCGCCGTCATCCCGCCGGACGGCATCTTGGGAATAGAGAAGGAAAAGAGGACGCTCTAGTTCTCTAACACTAAAAGTGCAGAACGCTCGATCACTAGCCGCTTCAAGAGGCCGCTCTCAGTTTCCCCAGGCATCTTCGACGCGTTCAACAACTTATCGGAGAAATTGTAGGCCTTCTTCAAGTCTTCCTGTTTCTTTGTGGTTATGACGTCCAGTACAGAATCGTCCAAAGTTCCCTTGAGGACATCTGTCGCTTTGTAAATCAAAGCATTAGACTCGGCGCTGTCTTCGCAAAGCCCGACCAGAGCCAGCTCTGTGCTTAACTCAGTTACACCGAGAAACTTGACCGCTTCGACGATTTGGTGTTCTCCCGTGGCGAAGAGTAAGAACTCCATTGAAAGGTGTTTCGCCCTTTGACCCTTTCCTGTGAAAGAATCGACAGCGTTTCTTGCCGCGAACACCATGTGTTCAATCCCAGCAATCCTGTCGGCACGCAAGAGCTGAAGCTCAATGCCATCAAACAATCCACGCAGATCGTGCAAGGCTGTCTCAGAGTTCACGACTCTAGCGTCTCGGAATCCTTGGATCCACAGGAAGTACGAGCCGATCCTTTCAGTTATCATCGATCCAACGCCGAGAGCCTACGAACGAGCGAGGCGCTTAGTCCGCTTCCTTTCAACTCTCGAATTACAGCGCCCGTATTCCCGCCTGACTTGAGATTTCGTTTGATCAGGTGAATGGCTTCCAATCTCTCCCATGGAAAGATAACCCATTTTGACGTTGTTCTCGCGTAATGGTTAGGTTTGAAGATGCTTTTCGGCTTTAGGTAAAGCGTGCAGACCCTAATCTCGCGTGCTCCCTTTCGGGCAAGATGCCTGACTGTAACACGCAGACTGTGTCCCGAATCGGCGACATCGTCAACCACCAGAATTCGCTTTCCTTCTACCTCGGAAGTGACCCCCTGGGTGATCTTTGGCCGCTGTGCAGTGACTCCTATGTTCTTGTAAAACTCGACCTTCATATTGGCAAGATTCGAGTTTTCCAAGAGATCGCTCATGACTCGAGCGGGAGGCCATCCGCCTCTAGAGACTCCCACAATGACTTCCGGCGAGTAACCCGCGCTTTTGATCTGACGGGCAAGCTCTATCATCATGTCATAGACGTCGTCCCAGCTCGGAGCAACATATTTCCGGTTCAAAGAGCCAAACCCAAGAGCTAAGCTCGCTCCCGAACCATTGTTCCATTAAGCCTTTGTCAGTCAGCTGATGAGTGTCGCCTACCAAACCCAATATACGAGTTGAGGGACATCTTGTCCGGCGTTCCAAAGATTGAGCCTCGTGAAGAATTATCGGAAGGACGCCAATGATGTGGACTGACCTGCACAGAGGGCACCTCGCCCGGATGAAGAAATGCATCTCCACTGAAACCTAAGCCAGACCGGAGAATGCACAATGCGGAATGATCGGAGTTAGTGGAATCCACAATACCATTTTGGTTGCCAACTGAATTTCCAGGAGCAAACTGAGGTAATTAGGTGGAAACCGTCGGCGCCCCTTTTATCAAGACCTGCCATCAACATTCGTATTGATACCTTATGGAAAGGAGCAAGAATACTAACTCCCAACCTCAAGTATCGCACACGACCGAGCCACGCGACGCCTTCATTGAGGCCGTCTTAGCTAGCAGGATCCTACTGATCTTAATTCGGTAGCACAACTAGAACAGGCCCGACGCTTACTTTCAAGACTCAAAGGGATTCCCAGTGGTCTGACTCAGCACACAAGAAATTACCTGGAAGAGCTAAGACAAATCCTACCCAGCGACAAGCGTTCATGAGAATTCGCCCAGAATCAGCCCTGATCTTGAAAGGGGGAGGGGCTTTCTAGATTTCCCTCTAATCATTCGGGGATGACCCGTTAAAACCCCTAGATTCGCCTGTCGATCCGAGCCTGGATTGCGCCCTGAATCAGAGGAATCGCCCGGAAACCCTGCCAGACAGGAAATCGCTCCGTGGGGAGGGGGGGTCTTGCACAGCACACCTCGGGACGCAAGAACGGTCGAGGATCTAGTCAGACCATTTCGAAGCCGAGACTATAGGAATCAGAGTCTCAGTGTCGGTGACATCCCCAATCGTCTTGATGCGTTCAACGATGAACCAGTATATACTCTGGGCGTCAGGTTCAAGGAGCTTTCTGGGCACCTCGACAACGGCCATGATATCGTGCCGGCCGGGAATAACATGAACCTCTTTGACCTCGGCAAGTTTGAACAGTGCATCGGCAACTTTCGACTCCTTGCCAAGGACCGCGGCCACATAGATGAAGGCACGGACATGCCGCTTCATCTCACCGTTCGGATGGTAGTGAGCACCGACCAAATCCCAGATTTCCTCGAAACCGACCCCTAAGGAACTCCATATAACTCCTTGGACCAAAACAAACCGCAAACGCTAGTCCCGGCCTAGCCATCGGGTCGAAGCTCCTAGAAACGGACCTGGGCTCAGTTACGAGCAGAGCCAAGGGCCGGTATCGTAGAAATGATTAGGCTTGTTCTCAGAGACCGTTGGCATAGGATAGCCCAGCGAGACCATGTTTTGACTCTACCAGAGCACAAGTCCAAGTTCTATCTGCCCAGCTCCATCACGCTCCTCCTTTCTCCAGGCATCCGGGGACACACACTAATCTTCACAATCACAATGGCGTTTCTATTCGCCACAGCTTTCGTTGGCGCCAGACTGGGCTTAGCCCAAGCTTGGACTCTCGTTTTCATCGCTGGCGCCAGCAGCACAGGCGTCTACCTAGTACTCGCACCACTTGCACTGTACGAAAAATTCCGGACAGCCATCCTATTCTCCAGAATGACAAGACGAGTCATCATACTCGTCATCGCCTACGCTCCAATGATCGCGGGAATCGTGTATTGGATCCAACAAGCAGGGTCGGTTGAGGCTCTCCCCATATTCCCCGCGTTCATCATCATCTTCTACACATGGATCCTCCTACAAGCCTACTTCATCGCAACACCAGTATCCCAACTACTCGTCAAGGTCGAAAGAGGCCTGACGGGTGAAGGGCACACAAAGAAGCTGATGAGAACAGTCGGAATTTCAGTGCTCTTCCTCCCTATCGCGCCACTAACATACGGGGTATGGGCAATTTCAAACTGGCTGAGCTCAACCTATCGGAACGTGCAAGGTGCTACAGACAAGATCATCATCTGGACTATCGTTATTACAGTACTCCTCCTCGCGACCTATTTCTTCACCGCGCTCTGGGGATGGAGGGTTATCGTACAGAAAAAACCCCAAGCGGCCATATTCGCAGGAGGAACATTTCTAGTTCTCTGGGGATACCTGCTCTATAGGGCAACAACCATCGCGGTTGGATACGTCACGCAAAACCAGCCATCGAATCCCCTCATCGATAGCGGGCTAATGCTTGTTTCTGTTATTGGCGCGATGCAGACATTCGCAAGAAAGACCGTTACCCGCGCAGACCGAAGATGGAGCCAAGTTCTACCCTTCTTAGTGTTCGCGTTCGGCTCAGTCTATGCTGTAGCACAGTTCTACTTCATACTCCAAGTCCCCATAACCAGAATCGATCTCTCAATCATCGTCAACGCCACAGTGTTCGCGGCGGGAATATTCACCATGATGTTCCTGATAAGAAGACACCTTGTATCAGTGGAGTTGAATGCGTACAAGGCGAAAATGGCGGGCCCGAGCCTCGACGAGCCTTCAGCTGAGGCCGCAAAGCCTCATCGCTCAGTTTTCCGGCTTCCGTGGAAGAGAGTGTCAAAAGCACCCGAGCCTCAACCCGAAGAGCAACTCGAGGAAGCAACACCCAGCCAACCGATTGAGGAGCATACTGAGGCCGAGGCCCCTGCGGAAACCATCGAGGAACGAGCAGAAGAACGCGACCAGCCAAATGACCAAGACTACTAAGCTTGCTCACTAATCGAAGCATCTTTTTACCTGACCCGCACAACTTCTCTGGCAATGTCTACGATTCAGCTAGCCCAGATCAAAGTTGACTCTAAGACTAGTGCGAGCCAATCCGAACTCCGCATAGGACAACTAAGAATTCCCCTTCCCAACAGGTTCCCCATTAGCCCTGAGAGAAACGCGCTGAAGCCAGCAGGCGTAAAAGAACCGCTGCCGGGAGAGGTAGCAGTTCTCGCCCGGCTCGCTCCGCCCGACACGCTCAAGAGAATTCTCACCCAGGAAGAGGCCTTGAAGTCTACCGCCAGATTCCTATCCAGAGAAACGAGCCCTGACGCTGTCCGCCTTCTCTATCTCGCCTTCAAAGGCGGGGCCATGGTGAAAGAGACCCAGGACCTGAAGACGATACTGGACCTCCAATACCTCGCTGGACTTGACATCATCACGGTCCAGCACACTGTGGACATGTCTCCGGAGGACTTTGATGGCCAGGTCCGTTTTGCTGAGAGCTGGATGGAAGAGCGCGGCATCGAGAAGCCATTGATGCCGATAATACAGGCCACCGACAACAAGGAAGTTGGCGGAGAACTTGTCAAGATACTTATGAAACACGAGTCAGCCCAGGTCGGGATAGATCTCAGAGGCGCGTTTCACTATCATGCTCTGCGAGTCATGGAGGAGTTCAAGAAGAAGAACCCTGAAGTCTGGCTCCATGCATTTCAAGTTCCACCAAAAATACGGCTCGGAAGGAGCCCAATGCCCTGCAGCCAAGGAATGATCCTTCCAATGTTCAGCATAGACAGCTTCTCCAGATGGATTGTCCCACCACCCCCAACCCCTCTTACGAAAGAGGTGATCAATGTTTTCGATCGAAAAGGCTGGGGAGCTCTGAAAAAGAAGGACTACGAAGAGATCAGAGGAAACTCGACAAGCTGCAACTGCGCTGTGTGCCAAGGAAAGGATCTGGAACCATTCTACGAAGGCAAAGTCTTGGACGTCCTAGCAAAGGCAAAGGTCCATGATCATCTCGCTCAGAGAAAGGAGCTAGAATCTGCGAGGGCATCAATCAAGAGAGGCGAGTTCCTCTCACTGCTGAACTCGAAACAATACCCCAAGGAATTTCTCAAACAAATCCCTAAGGAAGTTTGAACGATCCAATCGCTTGTCTTATAGCCAAGTGACAGGTACTCGCGCCCGCAAGGTCGGATATGTAGATGAAGGCTCCGGACTGGGTTCGAGACGTTTTTGAGCATTATCTGATCTGCGAATTCACATCCATAGATAACGGGAAGCCCGTAACATTTCCTCTGCTCTTCTTCTATGATGACAACCCGCCTAAGTTCACAGTGACATCCAGTATACTGTTCTCTCGCAAGATTGAGCATATAAAGAAGAATCCGAAGGTCTCGTTACTCTTCTCAAATCCTGAAGGAAGCGGGGTCGAGAAGCATGTCGTCCTCGTCCAGGGCGTTGCAAAATGTGATGATTCCGATCTTGACCATGGATGGGAGCGGTACCTTCCCATGTGGCGCAAGAAGGAGCCATACATTGACGGGTTCCTAGAGGCTCGTGAACAGTTCGCTTGGTTCTGGAAGAGAATCGTCGTCGAAGTAGAACCAAAGAAGGTACTAGCATGGAAGAACGGAGACACCTCCAAACCCGCGGAGGCAATCAGCCTTTGACTTCTTTAGATCTCGTCGACCCCGACAGACTATCCCGGTTCAGATATGGTGTGGTCACCTGGATCGACAAGGATGGTTTCCCATTCAGCGTCGCAACTGACTTTCTATTGTCAGAGAACGGTGAAATTCTTCTGAAGAAACCCAGTGTTCCCGCAATAGTAACCGGCGGACGCGTCGGGGTTCTCTTCAACCACATAACCGGGATCCCATCGGGTGGATACACCGACCGACGCTACATGCTCGTATGGGGCAGAGTCAGCGAAGATAAGGGATTCCTAAAGCTTCATGCGGAGGAACTCTCTGAGTGGGACGAAAAGATTCTGCCCTTTGACAAACTCTGCGCTGCTGCAGCGCCACAAGCAAAAAAGTACCTAGAGAGTCTTCAGCCTTCGATAGAAGCCTGATCCTCATCAACAGGCTCGTTGACTTCGGCGGAAGGCGCTTTTGATTCGGCGAGCAGCATCATTAGGCTTGGGAGATCGAGCTCGGCACGTGTCCGCCAGCCGAGCTTGACCAGTCCTTCCTCATCTTCTTCCAAGTATCCAGATCGGAGAAACGTGTCCATTAGCGTAAGAGCTCTCCAGCGCCCAGCTTTGTTGCCGATGACGGTTTCCAATTCCTTCCTTTCGCTCTTCCCTTGTTTGGACACTACAAGCGCCAAGGCGCCTGCTAAGGCAGCGAGATTGTCGATCCTCCACCCACACAGTCTTGCTTCTTTGGGAGCCAAGGTTCCTTTGAGACGGACGAAATAGCGCGATTCTTCTTCGCCTGCTTCTGGGACTTGCTTGAAGTCAGACTGGTTCTGTGGTTCGACCTTCTT
>WNFB01005537.1_pt1 | contig 11281 bp, 6 predicted proteins | sample 5400501 | NCBI WGS metagenome assembly WNFB01 (sample SAMN13153341, study PRJNA577476) | soil metagenome | isolation source: 200 cm saprolite under Douglas fir tree site 2 hole 1 | place: USA:California | collected 2015-04-18 | reverse complement strand
AAACCTACGGCATCCAGGAGGTCGACAACTGGGTGAGGAGCAACGAGCCCCTCGCCGAATCGGGAAAGATCAAGTGGTCGGATTTCTACGCGCAGTACCTTGAAAAGGTCTCCGCCACTCCGGTGATCAGCCAGAGTCCTGTCGTGGAACAGCTCGGCATCATGATCACCGCGTCGCTTTTCTACGAGCAGGGGCGCCTGGACAGGGCCGGATTCGATTCCGTTCAGCGCATCGTGCGGACTTATCAGACGATCGACGGCCCGGCGGCGAACTTGCTCGCGCGAAACGCGCTCGTCCGGGCGTTGGAGCAAAGAGACAAGGCGGCGCGCGCGCGGGCGGGTGCTGCGTCTCCCTAGGGGCCGTGATCAGCCCGGGGCGACCCCGCTTCAGAATCCTACCGGCAGGCTGTCGCGCCTCGCGTCCGAGGCGCAAAGATAACCGTCCTCGAGCCGGTGCGCGAGCTGGGCGCAGCCGAAGGCGTTGTAATCCTCGGGCAGCTTCGTCACGCGGTGGCCGCGGCGCGCAAGCTCTTCGATCGTCGCGCGCGGCCACTCGTCCTCGAAGGTGACATCCAGGCCACGCACGACGCGGAAGCGCGGCCCGTCGATCGCGCCCTGCGGTCCCAGCCCGTAGTCGGCCATGCGCACCATCATCTGCGTGTGGCCCTGCGGCTGCATGCTGCCGCCCATCAAGCCGAAGCTCATGAGGGGTGCGCCGTTCCGGGTGACGAACCCGGGGATGATCGTGTGGAAAGGACGCTTTCCCGGAGCCACCTGGTTGGGGTGGCCGGGGGTGAGAACGAAACCCGAGCCGCGGTTCTGCAGGCTGATCCCCGTCCCGGGCACGACCACGCCCGAGCCGAAGCCCTTGAAATTGGACTGGATCATCGACACCATCATGCCGCTTGCGTCCGCTGCAGTGAGATAGACGGTGCCGCCTTCGGGCGGCGAGCCTGCGCCGAAGTCCTGAGCGCGCTTCATGTCGATCAGCCTGGCGCGTGAAGCGAGGTAATCGGGATCGAGAAGCTGCTTCGGCCTTATCCGCATCGCCTTCAGATCGCCGACGAAGCGGTAGGCGTCGGCGAACGCGAGCTTCACCGCCTCGATCTGCAGGTGCACGCTGTCGGCGGAATCGATCGGGTGATCGGCGAGGTCGAGGTGCGCGAGGATGCCGAGCGCGGCAAGACATACGATGCCCTGGCCGTTGGGCGGGATCTCGTGCACGGTCAGTCCGCGGTAGTCCTGGCTGATCGTGCCGGGCCAGTCGTTTGCGTGCGCGGCGAGGTCTTCGCAAGTCATCGCGCCCCCGTTCGCCTTGGCATGCGCGGCGATTTTTTCCGCGAGCTCGCCGCGGTAGAAGGCCTCGCCCCGGGTCGCGGCGATCTTCTCCAGAGTCTTCGCCTGGTCGGGGAAACGGAAGATTTCCCCCGAGCGCGGCGCGCGTCCCAGCGGCAGGAACGCTTCGGCGAAGCCGGGCTGGTGGCGCAGCTCCGGCACCTGCGGCGCCCAGCGCTCGGCGACGAACGGCGAGACCGGGAAGCCGCGGGCGGCATACTCGATCGCAGGCGCGAACAACTTCTCGAAGGGGAGCTTGCCGAACTTCTTCGACAACTCGACCCAGGCCGATACCGCGCCCGGCACCGATACGCTGTTCCAGCCGCGCTCGGGCACTTCCTCCTCACCCTTGAAGTATTGCGGCGTCCACGCGGCGGGCGAGCGGCCGGAGGCGTTGAATCCGTGCAGCCGCGTCCCGTCCCAGATGATGGCGAAAGCGTCGCTGCCGATGCCGTTGGAAATCGGCTCGACCACGGTGAGCGTGATCGCGGTCGCGAGCGCCGCATCGACGGCGTTGCCCCCGGCGAGGAGCATGCGCAGTCCGGCCTGCGCCGCGAGCGGCTGCGAGGTGGAGACGACGTTTCGCGCCAGCGTCGGGCGGCGCAGCGTCGGGTAGGGGGTGTCGAAAAGGACGGGTCTTACGGCTCGCTGCTCCATCTGGATCGTTCGAATTTACGATTTTGCGGCGGCGGAAAGCGCATTGTCCACATCCCAGAGGATGTCGTCCAGCGTTTCCAGCCCGACCGAAATGCGAATCATGTCGGGCGTGACCCCGGCCTTCGCCTGCTCCTCCTCGGACATCTGCCGGTGCGTGGTCGAGGCCGGGTGGATGATGAGCGTCTTCGCGTCGCCGATGTTGGCGAGGTGGCTCATGAAGGTTGCCGCCTCGATGAACGTCTCGCCCGCCTTCGCGCCGCCCTTGACCCCGAAGTTCAGGAGGCCGCTCGCCCCCTTCGGCAGGTATTTCTGCGCGAGCCTGCGATACTTGTTCCCCGCGAGCCCCGGATAGTTCACCCAGGCGACCCTTGGATGGTCTTCGAGGAATTTCGCCACTGCTAGCGCGTTCTCGCAATGCCGGTCCATTCTCACCGGCAGCGTCTCCAGGCCTTGCAGCAGCAGCCACGCGTTGAAAGGCGAGAGCGCCGGGCCGAAAGTGCGCAGCGTCTCCATGCGCGCGCGCATGGTGTAGCCGAAGTCGCCGAAGGTCTCGTAGAAACGCACGCCGTGATAACCCCGCGAAGGCTCATGCATGCCTGGGAACTTGTCGCGAATTCCTTCGTCCGCCCAGGGGAATTTGCCCGATTCGACGATGATGCCGCCCATGGTCGTGCCGTGGCCGCCGATGTACTTGGTGGCCGAGTGCACGACGATGTCCGCGCCCCACTCGAACGGGCGGCACAGATACGGCGAGGGCACGGTGTTGTCCACCATGAACGGGACGCCCGCCTCGCGCGCTATTTTCCCGACAGCCTCGATGTCGACGATGTTGATGAGCGGGTTGCCGAGCGTCTCGGCGTAGAGGAGCTTGGTCTTCGCTGTGATCGCGCGGCGGAAGTTCTCCGGATCGTCCGGGTTGACGAAGGTCGTGTCGATCCCGAGCTTGCGCAGGTTGACTTCGAGCAGCGTGTAAGTGCCGCCGTAGAGCGTGGACGCCGACACGATGTGATCGCCCGCCTCGGCGAGCGTGAGGATCGCGGTCATCTCCGCCGCCTGCCCGGTGGCGGTGGCCACTGCCGCGCGCCCGCCTTCGAGCGCCGCGACGCGCTCTTCCAGCACCGCGGTGGTCGGGTTGGAGAGCCGCGTGTAGACGTTGCCGAAGGTCTGCAGGTTGAACAGGCTCGCCGCGTGGTCGGCCGAGTCGAACACGTAGGAGGTGGTCTGGTAGAGCGGCACCGCGCGCGAGCCCGTCGCCGCATCGGGGATCTGGCCCGCGTGCAGCGCGAGCGTCTCGATACCGAACTTGCGGTCAGCCATCCGGGGCGTGGCGGGTCGTTGCGCGAAGGAAACGCGGGCGTTACCGCGCTGCGCGAACTATAACACGCGAGTTCCGTTCAATGCGCCGCTCGCAGCCGTCGATCACGCGAATTCAGACTCGTTCGCGGGCGCCTTGCCGTTTTCCCGAGTACCCGAGCACCCGGTTGCGCCCGGCCGCTTTGGCGTCATACAGCGCCTCGTCAGCGCAACGCAACAACGCCTCGGCTTGCTGCGCGTGATCGGGGAAGGCAGCAACCCCGAGGGAAACGGTGACGGGTCCGAGCGGCCGATCGTCATACTGAAGCTCGAGCTTTGCAACTTCCTCCCGCAGTTGCTCGGCTTTGCACAGCGCGGCGTCGAAGGGGCACTCGGGTAGGAGCACGAGGAACTCCTCGCCCCCGTACCGGCTGGCGACGTCGGACGCTCGCGCAAACCGCCCGAGCGCGCCCGCCAGCTCCCGCAGCACCAGGTCGCCTGCTTCGTGGCCGAACCTGTCGTTGAAACGCTTGAAGTGATCGATGTCCAGCATGACGGCGGAGACCGGCCTGCCGTGGCGCTGCGCGCGGCGCAGCTCCAGGCCGAACCACTCCTCCACGTAATGGCGGTTGTAGAGGCCGGTGAGCTTGTCGTGCATCGCCTGCTCGTGCAGTTTTTCGCGCAGCAGCGCCGCCTCGCGGTTGCGCTTCGCGAGCTCCGCGCCGCGCGACTCGGAGATTGCAACCGACGTCATCAGCCAGAACAGCAAAGCGCTGATGGCAAGCAGGGCCGCCAGGATCGCGGCGACCCCGGCCTTGTCCAGGAGATCGACGGGATCCTTGCGGGGAACGATCCGCAGCCGCCATTCGCGATCTCCCACGGCCAGACGGCGGGTCACCCCATATCCGGAGAATTCGGCCGGCGCGGCCGCAGAGGCTGCGGTGCCCGACGCTGCGCTGTCGAAGAGCAGCGTGCCCCCCGCCGCGCCTTCGCCGGGCGCGTTGCCACCTTCGTGAATCTGCAGCTGCGCGCGGGAGAGGATCTCTTTCGACAGAGTCGCATCGATCATCTCGCTGACGCGCAGCGTCGAGCCCACCATTCCCCAGTAGAGGCGCTGCCGCTCCTCGAGCGACCCCGACACGCGGCCGCCGCGGTACGCGGCGAGCCGCAAGATCGTGCTGGTCACGCTGACGTTGCTGTCCCTTATCAGAGTCACTCCCGAGCTCGAGGCTATCTGCCCGGAGTCGCGCGCGCGATCCACGGCCGAGCGGCGCAGCGGATCGGCGTTGAGGTCGAGCCCCCAGGCGGCGACGTTCTTGCCCATGGGCTCGATGTAGGTCAGTACCGCGTACTCCGGACGCTCGCCCGGGGGCTTGATGGCAAATTCCGGCAGCCCCTTGATCAGGGGACTCGTCTCGGCGCGCACCGCGCGCTCGAATTCGCGCTTCTTCTGGTGCGGGACCCGGAATGAGAACGAAATATTGGTGACCCCGGGGTAGCGCTCGCTCAGCGAGAGCGCCTGCGCGAACTGGTGGAATTCGTCTCGGGTCACTTTGGTCGAGGAGTCGAACAGCCCGCGCAGCGCGTAGAGCACGTCCCCGTAGGCGCGGATCCGCGATTGCACGTCGTTGGCGACGCCGATGGCGACGGTCTCGAACCTCGAGTGTGCTTCCTGCCGCACCCGGATGCTGAAGTAATAGGTGCTGGCGGCGGAAAACGCGAGGCTCGCCGCGAGCACCGCCCAGCGCAGCCACCGATGGCGCATCGGCAGCTGCTGCAGCCTTGCGATCAGGTCCGGCTTTGCGTCATCGGGTGCGACCATGGATATTCGCCCGCGCGCAGTAGGGCGCTGGCATTCCGGGCGTTAGTCTACGCCTTGTGTTTCCGGAGGAGAACGGTGATCGCGTCGAAATCGACGGGCTTGCTGAAGAGATAGCCCTGCAGCTGGTCGCAGCCGATCCGATCCAATACCTCGGCCTGTTCCTCCGCATCGACGCCCTCGGCGACGACTTTGAGCCGCAGCGAATGAGCCATCGAGATGATGGTCGAGACGAGCGTCATGATGGCCGGGTCTTTCAGCATCGTGATGATGAACGAGCGGTCGATCTTGAGCGAGTGTACCGGGAGCTTGGCCAGATAACCGAGCGACGAATAGCCGGTGCCGAAGTCATCGATCGCGATACTCACTCCGAGCACCCGCACCGCCTCCAGCTTTTTCATGTTCGCCTCGATGTCCTCCATGACGAGGCTCTCGGTGATCTCGATGTCGATTCCGGCCGGGACCAGCCCGAGTTTGATCGCTTCCTCGACGGTAGCGACGAAATCGCGCCTGCGTAACTGGACCGCGGAGACGTTCACCGCAACGCGAGGCGCGGATAGCCCCCGGCGTTTCCAGTCGCGGTGATCGAGGACGGCCCGGCGCAATGCCCAGGCGCCGACTTCCAGGATCAGCCCCGTTTCCTCGAGCAAGGGAATGAATTCCAGGGGGGGCACGAGACCCAGCTCGGGACTCTGCCAGCGGATCAGGGCTTCCACGCTCTCGATGCCCCGGGTGGCCGTATCGACCTTGGGCTGGTAGTGCAGCACAAATTGCTCTTTCTCGAGCGCCTGCTTCAGCTTGTTCTCCAGCGCTAGCTTCTCGGCGATCCTTTCGGTCATCTGCGGCGTGTGGAATAGATACCGCTCCCCGGTCGCCTTCGCCTTCTTCAATGCTGCTTCGGCGTTCCTGAACAAAGCTTCCGCGTCCAGGCCATCGTTGGGGAACAGCGCGATGCCGGTCTTGGCCGAAACCCTGAGCTCGGTGTCGTTCACCACGAACGGCGGACCGAAGTTTTCCGCGAACCGTTGTTCAAGGAGTCGCGCAACTTCACTCTCGGAACTTACACCCGGCCGCACGATCGCGAAGCGGTCTGCACTGATCCGCGCCAACCGGTTCGGGTCCACATAGCGCCCAATGCGTTCGGCGATCTGCCTGAGCAGATCGTCGCCCGCCTGCCTGCCAAGTGAGTCGTTGATGGTCTTGAACCTGTCGACGTCCATAACAGCTACAGCAAGCTTGCTCTTATCGCTTTGCGCCGCGCTCACGTATTGCGCAAGACGCTCGTGGAAGAGGGTGCGGTTGGCCAGACCTGTGAGGGAATCGTAGTACGCGAGATACTCGATCTTTGCTTCCTTCTCGATGTGATCGAGCGCGAAGGAGATGTCACCGGCCAGCTCCAGGAGGAGTTTCATCTCCTCGTCGTCGAAGAAACCGGGCGATTCGGCGTACAAGGCCAGCACGCCGACCACTCCATCCGAAACCGTCAGGGGCAGCACGACCAGGGAATGAAATCCACGCTCCAAAGCCTCCTTTCGCAGCAGGACTCGCGGGTCGTTCGCCATGTCGTTGGCGATCATCGCCTTGCGTTCCCTGACCGCGCGCCCGGCCAAACCGCGTCCCTCAGGCATGGCCTCGTTCAGCCCCAGCGGCATCAATCGAATGTAGTCTTCGCCGGCGCCGTGCCAGGCGGCCGGTTTCACCTGCATCGACTCCCGCTCCACCATTCCAATCCACGCCAAACGGAATTTCCCGGCCTCCACCGCGATTCGGCACGCCTCGCGGAAAAGCTCGTCCCGGTCGCTCACACGAACGATGAGCGCATTGATTCCGCTCAGCACCGCATAGACACGCGTGAGGCGGAGGATTTTCTCCTCCGCGAGCCTGTACTCGGTCACGTCCTGCAGCGTGCTGAACCATCGCGTTCCGCCTTCAACATCGGCTTGGCTACGGAGCGGCTCGATCACCTGGCGTACCTGACTCCATGCGCCGTCGGTGCGCCGCAGCCGGTACTCGACGTCCATGCGCGTACCCGCCCGGGCGGCCTCGATGGCCGTTGCGCGAAACCTTTCACGATCGTCCGGATGCAGGAGGTCCAGCCACTCGCGCGTGCTCCGGGGCATTTGCGCAGGTTCGACCCCGATCAGCTGCGGCAGGGTATCGGACCAGCGCTCGAACGATCCGTCCGGCCCTGTGATGATGTGCGCAATCTTCGCCATGAGCTGGGCACGGTGCAGCCCCGCCTCGCTCTCCCGCAATCTCTCTTCCGCGAGCCTGCGTCCCCGCCGCCCCTCCGCGTCCCGCAACTCGCGCTCGATCGCTGGGCCCAGCCGGGCGAGATTGATTTTCATGACATAGTCGTTGGCGCCGGACTTCATCGCCTCGACTGCGACGTCCTCGCCGATCGTTCCGGAAACAAAGATGAAAGGAATTTCGACTTCCGACTCGCGCGCAATCGCGAGCGCTGCCCTCCCGCTGAAGCGCGGCAGCGAAAAATCCGAAACGATGATATCGGGTTTAAAGTCCCTGAGTTCGCGCCGAAAGTCGGACTCCGTCTCCACTCTGCGACTTTGGAAGATGAGTCCCGCGCGCTTCAGTTCATGCAACGCCAGCTCGGCGTCCTGCTCGACATCTTCGACAAGCAGGATTTTGACTGGCTCGGCCATGTTGCTCGGACTTCGATCGCGTCAACTCGTCGTTTGAGGCGGCGGTTCGTTGATGACGGCCCAGAACATGCCGGTTTGCTTGATGGCGTCGACAAACTGCTGGAAACCGACCGGCTTGACCACGTAGGCGTTGACTCCCAACCGATAGCTCTTCACGAGATCTTCTTCCTCGCGGGACGACGTCAGCATCACGACCGGCAGGAGTTTGAGCGCCTCATCGCCCTTGATCTGCCTCAGCACCTCGAGGCCGTCCACCTTGGGCATTTTCAGGTCGAGCAGCATGACGATGGGCAGGCCGCCGGCCTGAGACTGGAATTTCCCGCGCCGATAAAGGTAGTCGAGCGCCTCGGCGCCGTCGCGGGCGACGACGACTTCGTTGGCAAAATTGTTTTTCTTCAAAGCCGCAAGCACCAGCTCGATATCCTTCAAGCTGTCCTCGACCAGGAGAATCGGTCTCAACTCGGCCATGAGCTACTCCTCCGCGGAATCCCGAAGCGTGAAATAAAAGGTGGCGCCTTCATCGGGTTTCGCCTCGGCCCAGGTTCGCCCGCCGTGGCGGGTGACGATCCGCCGCACGTTGGCGAGACCGATGCCCGTGCCCTCGAATTCCTCGGCCCGGTGCAGCCTCTGGAACACCCCGAAGAGCTTGTCGGCGTATTTCATGTCGAATCCCGCTCCGTTGTCCTGCACGTAGAACTCCAGTTCGCCGTTCTTCCTGCTGCAGCCGATCCTGATCTTCGCCGAACCGCGGGGCCGGGTATATTTGATCGAGTTCGACAGCAGGTTGGCCCAGACCTGTTTCAGCATCGCTCGGTCTCCCCACACGCCGGGCAGGGATTGAATCTCCCACTCGACCCTGCGGCCGTTCGTCTCGCTCGACAGCTCCTGAATGGCCTCCGCCACGAGATCGCTTATGCTGACCTGCGATTGACGCATCTCGACGCGGCCCATCTTGGAAAACATCAGCAGATCGTCTATCAGCCTACCCATCTGCTTAACCGATTCGGTGATGGTGTCGAGATAGCGCCGTCCGGCCTGATTCAGGGCCGGCCCGCACTCCTCGCGCAGCATGTCCGAGAAGCCGTCGACGTGGCGCAGCGGCGCCCGCAGATCGTGCGAGACGGAATAGGAAAACGCCTCAAGCTCGCGATTGACGGTCTCGAGCTCGGCAGTACGCGTTGTCAGCGCGTCCTCGGCTTTCTTGCGGGACGTGATGTCGCGCAGGATCGCCGTGAAGAAATTTCCATTTGCTGTAGTCCAGTTGGCGACGGAAATCTCTATCGGGAACTCTTTTCCGTCCTTGTTTCTTGCGACCAGCTCGAGGGTCTTTCCGATGATTCGGGCTTGCCTGGTGGCAAGGAACCGTTGGAAGCCCAGCGCGTGCGGCTGTTGGAACCGCTCCGGCATCAATAGTGTCAACGGCTCGCCGAGTGCCTCCCTTGCCGAATAGCCGAAGATGCGCTCGGCTGCCTGATTGAAATAGATGATAGTGCCTTGCCCGTCGGCTGAAATAATCGCGTCGCTAGCGGTTTCTGTCACAGCCCGAAATTGCTCGCGGCTTTCGCGCAGATTGGTCGCGAGCGGCCTGATTTGCGAGCGCAGCAGCAGCGTCCCTCCCGCGACGAGGAGGAGCAGAAGACCGATGACGATCTGCAACTGCTCGCGGATCGGCTGAAATATCTCGGCCGCGTCGATCTTGACCACCATCCCGAGGCCCAAATTGCCTATGGGGCCGTAGGCGGCGACCACGTTCTGCGCCCGGTAATCCCGGGTGACGATCACGCCGGACTCGCCGCGCAGGGCGCGGGTCATTGGGAGGAGCTCGCCGGCGACGTTGACCAGCGAGGTCGAGAAGGCCCGGGGATTGAGCTGGTTGGGAAAACAATGCAGACGTTCTTGGCGCGACATGCACAACACCATTTCCCCGGTCGCGCCCATTCCAGACATGTCTTGCGCGAGTCGCGTCAGCGCCGTGAGGGGTTGCTCGGCGAGCACGGTGCCAACCTCCCCCGTGGAGTCGCGCAGGCGGATGCGGTCGCGCAGCAGGAAGCCGCCGTCCCACAGCAGCTCCGGTTTGTCGGGGGTTACAAGCGTCACTACCATTGCCGGCGCTTGCACGAAAGCGCCTCCGCTCGCGACGACCTCGTCATCCGCATCGTGGTAGGCAAGGGCGTTGAACCCCTGCTTCAGGAAACTGTCGACGACCGCTTTGACGTTTGCAATGTTCGAGCCGTCGTCGCGGCCGGTGTGTATCACGCGCAGATTGCGCAGCACCGCGGGGCGCGTCGCGGCGATCCGGGCATTGACTTCGCGCAACTCGATCAAGTCCCGAAACATGTCGGTGCGGCGCGTCAACGCTGCGAGCGCGTTGTCACCGACCAGGGTTTGAACCCTGCCCTGAAGAATGGCGAAGCTCGCGATCCCGGCGGCCAGCGCGACCGCGGCCAGAATCGTCGCGCCGACGAACGTGATCCGGTCGTCGTCCCTCGCAAACAGCGGCACCCGGCCCCATTCGAACCGCCTCCAGGCGGACCGCAGGCCGACCGCGAGAACGAGTAGTCCCGCGGCGGTGTGCACCGCCACGCCCACGAAAAGATACTGCGGGAAAAGCAAGGGAGCGCTCACGAGATAACCCACCAGCCCGAGCACGCCAATGGCCCCGATCCCCAGGGTCAGCAGCCGGACCACAGCGCCCATCCACGGGCGGCGTACGCGCGTCGCAAGAATCAGCACCGCTCCGCTCATCAGGAATCCGCACACGGCGCCGGACGACATCCGGCCTGGGTTCGGATCGGAGTCGTGCAGCCAGTCGTGAAGCGGAGCCCAATCGATGCCGAGATCGGTCTGCAAGAGATGCTCGGCGAGCACCCAGGTCGCGATGATTGCGAGCGCGCCGCCCAGGACCGCGGTGACGCGCTCGTGTTGTTGCGCATCGGAAACCGGCGTCAGCAGCGCGCTGCCGGCCAGAACAAAGCACAACGCCGTGTTGAATACCATCGGCGCGAAACCCGGCAGCACGCGCACCAGAGGGGATAGCTGCATCCACCAGCCGAGCATCACCGTGCCGCCGAGGAGCACGAGCAGCGCTCCCGCGATTGCAGAAAACGGCGCGCGTTTCATCGCGAACTGTATAGCTCCAACGCACCCGGGTTGCAAGGGACGCCCACGTGAGGAACATCCGCTCAGAGCATTTCCGACACGACGTGTAAGGGTTTTCCTGACACGGTCCGACGCACGTCTGGGCGGATGCCGCAGCCACGAAAGGGCCTGCTGTGGGCGGAGGCCGGGGCTAATGCGTCAGGACAGCCACTGCGGGCGCTTGGCGGAAATCACCTTCGTGTTGACCCCGCACCAGTTGAGACCGCCGAAGAGCCGCCCGTGCTCGATCTTGACGCAGCGATCCATCACCGCGTCGAGTCCTGCCGCTTCGGCCTTTCTTGCCGCTTCGGCGTTTTTCACGCCCAGTTGCTGCCACAGCACTTTCGCGCCGATCGCGATCGCGTCCTCGGCGATCG
>WNFB01005533.1_pt1 | contig 11283 bp, 14 predicted proteins | sample 5400501 | NCBI WGS metagenome assembly WNFB01 (sample SAMN13153341, study PRJNA577476) | soil metagenome | isolation source: 200 cm saprolite under Douglas fir tree site 2 hole 1 | place: USA:California | collected 2015-04-18 | reverse complement strand
AGTCTCATGCATCTCTTGACATGCGTCCAGGAGAGCGAAGGCTATCAACGCAACTGATATAGTACCCAGGCGTCGTACCATGTTTGACGATAGCAGTCCCGTGGCAGGAGGGACTATGCCGCACGTGGGCCATCATGACTTCCCTCACGCACGTTGGCGTTACGAGGTCAGGGCCGAGCGCTCGAGACGTGTGAGCGAACCGCACACATCCTGGGGTCGATGCCATCATCCCGCTCAGCGTGACAGGTAATCGAACGCCGACAGTACGTGCATGCGTACGATGTGCAGGTACTCCTCGATCTCAACGTGCTCGTCGGCCTGGGCCATGCCGCGTGGAAAGGGCCCATGCACGAAACCGGGGATCCCACGCTGGCGCCACAAGCGTGCGTCGGTGCCGCCCAAACTCACGATGGGTGCCGGCGCTGGTCGGCCGAGGGCTCTGGTGTTGGCGCGCAGGATGCCCACCATCTCGTGGTTGGGGTTACAGATGCTCGGTGCGCTGTAGTTGATCTCTTCCACCGTCGCCGCGGGATACCGCGCGAGGATCTGGTAGATCTTGGCCATCACCTCGTCTTTGCCCAGTCCGGGTGGTACGCGAATGTCGGCCTCAAACCAGCACGTCCCAGGCACGATGTTCACTTTCAGGCCGCCCTGAATCACGCCGATGTTCACAGTGACTCGTGGCACGATGTCCTTGGCGCCGGGCCCCTGCGCCTCATCGATGGCTGCGGCGGCGCCGGCGAGGGCATGGGCGACGTCGATGGGCAGCGACGGGTGGAGGGTCGTCACCTCTTCGAGATCGAAGATGAGGCGCGCTGCGAGCTTTGTGGCACTCGGCGATAGGTGTGTGTAGGCCCCGTGGGCGCCCGTGGTCCGTACCGTGAACTTGAGCCAGAGTGGCCCTTTCTCACCGAAGCGAATGGTGAGTGGACTGCTCGGCTCGCCGTTCAGCAGACAGTCACCGTGGACCTCGGGATGATGCTCCATCAGATACCGGGCGCCCCACGGGCCAAACGTCTCCTCGTCCGAGACCGCGGTGGGCGTCAGTCGTCCCTTCAGATAGTCACGAACACGGTACAGGTAGTAGTAGGTGAAGACGGAGGCCGACGTGCCGGCTTTCATGTCAGCCACCCCGCGGCCGTAGATCTTGCCGTCCGCGATGACTCCGCTCCATGGGCCGTGCGTCCAGAGCTCGTGCTGCTCGTCGGCAGGGAACACGTCCATGTGGCCGTTGAGCACAAGATGGTGACCGAGCGTCGGCCCTGCGAAGGAGCCCACGATGTTTGGCATGGTGGGCTGGGGCGCGATCACACGGAAGGGAAGCTGATGCGCTTCCAGGAAGCGGGTGACGTGCGCGGCGGCCAGCGTCGTGTCGCCAGGCGGGTTTGGGCTCTTCGCGCGGACGAAGTCGCATAGAAAACCAATGATCTGCTCGCGATCCTCATCGATCCACCGCATGAGCTGCTCTTTCAGAGTGTTCATGGCGTCCTCTTGCTGGGAGAAGTTGTCGAGGCGCAGACACCGCCAGCGACGTGACAGCCGGACGCTGGCGCTGGACCATTCCCGCATCAGGGGGTCACCCTCTTGATCGACGGCGGCAGCAGCTCCAGGCGTCTCCTCATGGTGGCCTGCACACGCAGCGTATAGGATGGTCTCGATCATCCATGCGCATCGCGTCCCATGTCCTCTAGGGCGCGGCGCCACGCGACAGCACCGGCAGTGGGCCGAACGCCGGCGGAGGCACGCGGCGCTGCGAGGCGGCTTCATAGGCCGAGGCGATCTTCACGAGCACATCCTCCTTGCCCGGCTCGGCCCGGAACACCAGGGAAAAGGGCAACCCGGGCGCTGGAATGGTGGCAGGCGTGTCGGAGGCCACCGACACGTAGCATGTACCGTCCGGACTGAGCGTGAAGATCGGATCGTAGACGGTCGTGACATAGCCCGGCCGGGATCAGGACCTCCGTCAAGCCCGCGTTCGGACCGTTGAACGACTCAAGGCGCAGATTCTGGCGGCTGCCCGGTGCCGCCGATCTTGCCTGGCGGAAACGGCGTATGCAGGCGGACCAGCGCCTCCAGAAGATTTTCCAGGAGCACCATCATATCCACCCGGCGCAGCAATGCGCGCAGCATGCTGTGCTGATGAGGTGTGCGGGCTCGCATCAAGCGATCCCGTGCGAAGATGTGTCGAGGTGGTCTCGACAGTCGCCCTTCCCGAGGCCGTCTTCAGGGCATCCCTGAGGCGCTACCCTACCCCATCCTGAGGCACATGTCTAGCACGAACCAAAGCCACGCAGCGCCGTGCTCCGCTTGGCTCCGGGGCGCTCTGGCAAGGCAGCCGCGGCGCGCTGGGCGGCATGCCAGAGCCCGGGGTGAAGCGTGGCCGCCGGCGGGGGTGCTGGGGGTGCGCGGCCGGGAAGGGGCGCCCCAGGCATGCGGCCGCCCGCGGCGTCCCTGCTTTCTGTGGATTCTCTCTCCGCACTGAAGTATGCGCTTGAGTGAAGAACCCGAGCTCGCCCGCGCCACGGCGGCCTCCGTGAAACAGTGTCTTGCCTTTGGGGAGCGTGTCGGACAGCAGGTGCGACGGATTGGCTCGGGCTTTGGGTATGCAGGGGAACGCCCCGCACTCACAAGTCCCCGCTGTGCCAGTGTCCATGGGTTTTCGCTGCACGCCAACACCCACATCCCAGCGCACCGGCGTGACCAGTTGGAGCGCTTGATTCGGTACACTGTAAGAGGCGCCGTAGCGCTCGATCGTCTCCACGAAGATGCCCGTGGGGACCTCGTCTCCACGTTCACCAAGCCGTGGTCTGACGGCACGACCGGCCTCACACGGTCGCCGTTGGCACTGCTCGAGAAACTGGTGGCGCTCGTGCCGCTGCCTCGGGTCCACCTGGTCCGCTATGGGGGCTGTCTGGCGCCGCACAGTCTGCGGCGTGGGGCGATCACGCCGACGCCACGCCAGCAGGGCGTAGAAAAGCCTGAGGCCAGCCACGCCGCGCCGCACGGGAGCTGGGCGCGGCTGCTGAAGCGGGTGTTGGCGCTGGCTATGGCCACTTGTCCATTTTGCCGTCAGGGAGCGCTGCGGATTATCGCCGCCATCACCCAGGCCGAGGTGATCCGCACGATTCTCCGCCATCTGAAACTGTCTGTAGACCCACCCCCCATCGCGCCTGCCCGTTCCCGCCAAGCAGCTTTTGACCGGGTCGCCTCATGCCCGCAACGTTGTGCGTGGTCTCGTCGGCGCCGTGCGCGCAGTGGAGGGGTCTCTCACACCTCTCACGACTTGCAATCCCGTTTGCAATGGCTGAAATTGCCCCCCCAGCCTTCCAAAACCGCCTGTCCCGAGTCTTCCCCCTCTCGCACCCCTCTCAAGCCCTCCCTTCCCCCATCCAGCGCATCCTGTCCACGCGCGCTGGGCCTGGCGCTGGGGCGCGCTGGGCACGCGGGAAGAGCTATCGACGGGGTGTGGCCGCCGGCGGGGGGCTGGGGGGCGCGCGGCGGGAGGGCGGCGCCAAAAGGCCGTTTGAATTTCCTATCCGCCTAATATTCTATCCATATCGGTATAGAAAATCAATACAAAAAATCATTTATTGTATCAAAAAATCCCTTTTAGTATACTTGTAAGAGAAAGGAGGTGTGTATGACGCTTGGTGAAAAGGTGCATCTCTTGCGGCGCCGCCTTGGCTGGACGCAGAGGGAGCTTGCACAGGCTGCACAGATAAATGCTAATACCCTCGCACGGATTGAGCGGTCCGAACTCCGCGATCCTGGAGGGCAATTAGTGGCACGTGTGGCACAGGCACTAGGATGCAGTACGGATTTCTTGCTGGGCTTAACCGAGAAAGAGGACCCCGCGCTAGCGGCATTGGCATCTGTGTAAGCAGGATGCGGCGTAAAGGGGGACGAGGGGAAGCATTACCATACTCCTAGTAAGGTATCTCGACGAGACCATGCGGAAGCCAAGAGGGAGAGACTCATGACGCACGAAGGCGTCAGGCTGAATTTACGTCCAATGCAATTCAAGGATCATGAGGTCCAAGTCATTATTGATACCCAGGGCGAGCCCTGGTGGCCCGCAGCCAGCGTCTGCGAGCTGCTCGGCTTGGGCAACGTCGCCAGGACCGTAGCCCGGTTGGATGCCGATGAGAAAAAGCAGATTCGCCTGGATGTCTCGCGTCCGGGGCGCCAAGCCGTGTGGCGCATCAACCAGTATGGCATCAATCGGTTGCTCATGACGAGCCGCAAACCCGAGGCCAAAGCCTTCACGCGCTGGATCACGCATGAGGTCTTGCCAGCGCTGCGCAAGACCGGACGCTATCAAGTGACTCCAGATCGCTTCATCGCCAATACCGAACGCCCCACGCAAGTCCAGAATGCCCGCGATGTCGGGGCGCTGCTGAGCATCTTTGGCGGGCGGGGCTATTGCATTGCCTGGTATCGGAAAAGCCTGAACGAGATCACCGGGCTTTACCCGAAGGAATGGCGTGTCATTGGCCGTGCCGAGCATTTCCCCTCCAAAATCTATCGGCGCGGGCGGGAGGTCGTGCGCAAGATGCAACCGGCAGGCGCCTGTGCGGCCTCCCTCGCGGATGAACTTGTCGTGCGTGGTGTCGAAGAAGGGGAGGCCCTGGCCATCGGCCAGCAAAGCACGGCGCTCTTCCAGCGCATCATTGAAGCGGGGGTCAGGCCAGCGGAGTTGGACAGCTCGCCGCTCGACGGGCTTGGTGAAGACTTGCGGCGAGGAGGCAATGGCCGTGACGCCTAAAGACGACGCCTACGACCGCCTTTCCATCCTGGAGCGCGCCCAGCTCCTGCACGACGCGACGCTGCGGCGGCACGGCGAGATGCTCGACCGCCACGACGACCACCTGGCGGCGCTGGCGCACATGACCGAGCAACAACGGCAGCTGACCGACCTCTTGCAGGCGATCACCGACCGCCTCACCCAGGAACAAGGGCTGCATACCGACGTCCAGCGCTGGCACACGCAGATGCTGGCGCAGCATGAAGAGCGCATGGCCAAGCTGCAGCAGACGCTTGACGCGATCAAGGACATGCTGGATCGCGGCAACGGGCACTAGAAGGCTGGTGCTGTCCAGACGCGAGGAGGAAAGGGTACAATAAGACAATTGTATGATGTCTCCCCCCCTCGCTTGCCACCTGGTGGACAGATGGACACGCACCTCCTCGCCCCCGACGCGTCCGGCATTGGCGTACGCGTCCTCGAACAGCGCCATGCGCGCGGCTGGTCGCGCCGCGAGCTGGTGCGCCGCTCCGGCCTCTGCGAACAGGAACTCTACAAGCTCGAACACGGCAGCCGCCGGCGCGTCGAGAGCCTTCCCTGTCCCGAGTCTTCCCCCTCTCGCCCCCTTCTCAAGCCCTCCCTTCCCCCATCCAGCGCATCCTGTCCAGGCCGCGCTGGGCCGCGCGGCGCCTGGCGCTGGGGCGCGCTGGGTACGCGGGAAGAGCTCTCGACGGGGGGACGCGCGGCAGGGGGGCGGCGCCAAAAGGCCGTTTGAATTTCCTATCCGCAATTTCCTATCCGCCAGCGACACCTAAGCAGCAGCTTTCGGCTTCGTGGTAAGAGCGCTCGGCGATGCCGTGCTGCGCTTGGGCTCTGACGCGGATGCCTCTTCCCTCTTGTCCTGCGGTAGCGTCGCGTGTTGCGCACTGCCAGCGGGCGTTTTCAGCCTCCCGCCTTTCAGGAGCGTGTCGATGTGCGCGCGATGTTGGGCCATAAACAAGGTCAGGGCATCGAGGGTATCTTCGGCAATGTTGAGATCAGCAGCGTGCAGAAAGGCGTAGAGCCGCTCGGCGATGTCGAGCATTTTGTCGTGGGCCTCGGCCTCTTTCCTGGTGCTAAAGATCATATCTTCTTTTCCATCCGTTACCACCACATACTTTACGATAACAGCCATGCCGTGCTCTCTCCGGTCAGTGCAGTAGACGTTGCCTTTGTTGGGCTGAGCCCGTGGTGGGCATGATGCCGACGCCACGGCCCTCGCCCTATCCCTACCATGCAAGTTCCAGTGCGGTCGTCAAAAAGTGCGTCAACGGTGCAAAGGCCCGACAGGTCTCGATAAAGACGTGCAGAAAATCGGGCGTACAGGCTTGTTCCTCCGTGAAGTGGGTGAGCGCAATATAATCCTTGCGCTTCAGGTCTGCCAGGAGCGGGTGCTCCGGGTCATATCCACTCGGGTGGCGCTTGAGCGCGTCGCCGCCAAGGGCGCCAGTGGCGCGGAAGGCATTGGACGAGATGACGTGCTGCCAGCGCTGCGGATACGCCACGATGGCGTCGCGAATCTTCGTGAGTGCGTGCCTGTCAGGATGCCATACACCACTGGCGACAAACACTGTCCCAGGCTCGAGGTGCAGGTAAAAGCCAGGGGCATGGGCATCTCGGCCAGCTTCGTGGCGAAAATGTGCCCCAGCGTTCGTCTTGTAGGGACGCTTGTCTCGTGCGAAGCGCACATCGCGATGGATACGAAACAGCGAGCGACCATTGGGGCGAGCGTCAGCGACGAAGCGCGGACTGATCTGCCACAGGTGTGGCCCAACGTCACCGATGAAGCGGAGCATGGGACCGCGCACATCCCTCTCATAGCGCTGTCTGTGGGCTTGAAACCACGTGCGATTGTTGTTGCTGCGCAATGCTTCAAGGAATGCAAACAAGGTTGCGTCAAAGTGGGACTGTGTAGTCATGAGTGACTCTCCGTGCCTCTGCTCCTTCCCTCTCCCGGGGCAGAGAGGGGCTGGCGGTGCCGTCTCACCGGGCGCTGTTCATAAGGGACAATATATCTGAACGGATGTGCAGGTGTCAAGAATATCTGGAGTGAGGTCAGTACCCATCAGGATAGCCAACGGTTGCGCCAACTCCTTGTGGAGTCGCGGCGCCCCAGACGCGTCTGGATGTGTCCCTCCCCAGTCGTCTCTCTGAGGGAGTGCGCCGGAAGGTGGGCGTCATCCCATAGGCGCGTACTTTAGGCGTTTTCTCCCTGGGGCCTCCCTCGTCAGGAAGGGCGGGTGACAACCCGCCCAATCACATGGGCTATGCCATGACGGTGCGCAGCACTAGAGGTTCATCTGGGGCACCAGGTAGTTGGAGAGCTTGTTGTATATCTGAATGCGGCTACGCTGCGTGTCCGCCACCAAGATGCGGTTGGTTGCCGCGTCGAACGCTACGGCGGTAGGCTGAGCGAAGGTCCACTCCGGCTCCGTACTAGGGACTTCACGACGGCGCTTGAGATAGTCCGTATTGGCAGCCACGGTCATCTCGGCCCACATGGAAAGCTGCTGGGCGTCGCCGACCAGACCCGTGAGGAAACGGCCCTCAGCATCAAAGATCTGAATACGACCCCGGTCCCAGGCATTCTTGTTCCACGTACAGATATACACATCACCTTCGGGGTCCACTGCCACGTCGGTCGGATACGACAGCGCACCTCTCTTCGTGCCAGGGCCGCCGATCTGGGCCACGAATTCACCATCGCTGGTGTATTTCTGGACCCGATGATTCTTGTGATCAGCGACGTACACGTAGCCCTCGTCATCCACGGTAATACCCCATGGGGAATCCAGTTCGTTGGCGCCACTGCCCAGGCTGCCCCAACTGCCCAGAAAGGTCCCATCGGTTGCGAACTTGCGCACCTTGTGGCTACGACCGTCAGTCACATACAGGGTATTGTTGGCATCAATGGCAAGGCCCGCGGCCCCGTTGGGTTCGCTCTCGCCGTTCTGGACGGTGTTCCAGCACGACAAGAAGTTCCCTTCTTTGTCAAAGACGGACACCCGGTTCAACCATTCGTCGGTTACATACACATGTCCCTGAGTATCAACAACAAGACCCGCCGGCCAGATCAACTGGCCTGGCGCGCTGCCATAGCGGCTGAACTCTCCCAGGTACTCTTCTTCTCCTGTCTGGCTGCCCAGGGATACTTTACTGACCCGCTGGCCTACCCCCGTGCGATCCCACGGGACGTTACTGATGCTCTCACTTCCCCGGTTGACCACGTACACCACGCCGTCTGCGTCCAGAGCCATGGCCACCGGGTTGTTAAACCCCATGCCGGTCTGGGCGCCTCGCCCTACATTGTGGCTATAATCATAGGTTCGTCCTGCGACCGTTTCTGTAAGCATGACACTCCTTCCTACCCTGGCAGTTTCGGCCAGTACTGCGTACCGGTACTGCGTACGGTTATGTCGCCTCGCCAGTGTGGCGAGGGGGCACTGGTACACGGGTGATGCACGCACCACCCGCACTGACATGCCATTGAGGACCGGGGGCAAGAGAGTTCTCCCCAAGCCCTGACTCTGTTCTACTCGAGGTACGCGAGCTTTTCAAACGTCCCACCGACGAGAGGCTTGGCGTCCAGCCCCATCCAGTCCTCCAGAATCGTACTATACAAGCCCCGAAAGTCATGGTTGGGGACAACGTCGCCTTGCTCCAAGTCCTCGCTTCTCATGGAGGGGAACTCGCTGTACTGACCGCCCTTGACCCGCTCGCCCAGGACAAAGGCCACGCCACCGGCACCGTGGTCAGTGCCGGACCCATTGTCACGGGTCCGGCGGCCGAACTCAGAGAACAGGAGCATGATCACATTATCGCCAACGCCATGCTCCTGCAGGTCAGCGAAGAAGCATGCGACACCCTCGGACACGTCCTTCCACAGCTTGTCGTGCATGCCATGCTGGTTGGAGTGGCTGTCAAAGCTGCCGTGATCGCAATAGAAGATGCGCGTGCCAAAATTGGCCATGTGCACCTGGGCGATGCCCTTCAACTTTTTGGCGATAGGTGTTTCTGGGTACTTCACGGTGGAAGAATACATCTTTGGCGCATTCTTCAGGACATCGGCACCCTGCAAGGTGTCCAAACCTGTCTGGCCCAGATAGTCCATGACCGGGCCGCTGCCGATAGCCGGGGAGTACATGTGCGCAAACCACTGGAGAATGCGGGCGCGCTGCCGCTGTTCCGAGACACCAGGCAACAAACCATAGTTGTCCAGGTTGTCCACACAGGCCACCGGCACACCAGGCAGTGTCAGCGCCCGGAACAGCGATGGCCCGAAGCTGACGGTGGTGAGCACGTTTTCTTTGTGAGGATCGATTTCCCGGGTCGCCCGGCCCAGCCATCCCTCGGTGCCCAGCTTGTGCGGCTCGCAGGTATGCCAGATGTCCATGGAACGGAAATGCGAGCGCGGCGCGTTCGGGTATCCCACCCCGTGAATAATGGCCATATCCCCACGCTCGTAGAGAGGTTTCATTGGCCCCATCGCCGGGTGGAAAGCGGCCTTGTCGTCCAGGGGGAGCACCTTATCCTCAGGGATGCCCACCACAGGCCGGTAGTCCCTGTACAGAGGGTTGGTATAAGGGATGACCGTATTGAGGTAATCATTGCCTCCGGTGAGCTGCAGTACCACCAGAACCGGCGCTTTACTGGTACTCGTCATGGTGACGTCCTCCTTCGTTTAGACAAACTGGTATTCACGTGTGGCCACAATCAACTGCAGGAGCTCGGACACCCGGGCCGTGGAGCTCTGGATGTACTCAGCGGTGTCCCAGCGAAAGTCCCCGCCTTCCTCGCTAAAACCGATCAGCCCCGCACGGGTTCCCTCGGAGACGTCCAGCGGACCGAGCAGGTCGAGGCATCTGTCCACAACCTCGGCAGTGGTCTGGGCCCCCTGGGCCTGGAGACGGTCGAGAATAGCCTTGATGCCAGGGCGGCTCACATCGCCCACCAGCTCAGCGGTAAAGTTCACCCGCTGCATCAATGACCCGCTGTTGATCCACTCGACGCCCGTATGCCAGCCCTCGACGCTTGGGGGGTTCAACAGATCCTGCCCCATGTAGCCGGCTTGGCGCGACAGGTTGCCGAGGCCGGGAGCCGGAAAGGCGCTGCCTCCCACCAACCGTAAGGTGCCTACAACCACCTCCGCCGGGCTCTTCAGGCGTGCAAAGCGAGCGTTTTTGAAGAAGTCGGCATGAAACAGGACCCGCAAGGTCGAGCGGATGTCGTAGTTGGATTGCACGAGCGTCGTGCTCAGTAGATCAATAGCGGCCGGGTCCCGGGGCGGCGTCACTGACCAGGCCGGCACCTGCGTTTCGTCAGCCACGAAGAAATTGTAGAGATGCCGGGCGACAAACCGGGGTGTTGCCGGCTGCTCACAAATGATGCGAATGATGTCTTCACCGTTGAGATTGCCCGTCACCCCCAGGAAGGTCTTTTCGCTGTCGTCGTGGTCTTCTTCCCGATACTCGAAAAACCAGTCGTGGCGACCAATAGGGCCGCGGGGCAACTTGGGCAGGATGGTCCACCCTGTGAACGCCCGGGAGCACTCGCGCACGTCCGTCTCCGTGTAGTTCCCCACCCCCATGCTGAAGAGCTCCAGCAGTTCACGTCCCCAGTTCTCATTCACCGCCATAGCGTGGTTTTCACAGTTGTCCAACCAGTAGATCATCGCCGGGTCTTTGGCCATCTCGACGAGGAGTTGGCGATAGTCCCCCATGCCTTTGGCGCGGAACTTGACGATCATGTCCATGACATCGTCGTAATGATCTACCTTGGACACCCCGGTCGCGAACACCTGATGCCAAAACAGGGCCATCTTTTCTTCCAGGGGCCGCTTGGTGTTGAGCATGTCGTGCAACCACTCAGCGGCGCCCATGCCCGGCAACGTCCCCGGGCGCCAGGTCCACGGATGGTAGCGCATCATTTCGTTGCGATCGAGGGGCGCTTGCGCCTCTGAGTGCAAGAGTTCTTCCACCGTCGCCTCGTACCCTTTGGCAGCACGGACTTCCAATTCTTCCCGCGGGGCGCCAAACCCGGCCCGGCGCATCAAGTGAGCCATCATGCCTATATCATGGTTACTCATGACCTTTCCTCCTCGTGTCAGTCACACAATCTGTGCTCAGGACATCCTGGCCTGTGCACGTCGTTTTGACAGAGTCGCCGCTGTTCGACCAAGCATAAGTGGACAGCTTGGGTCTGTCAATCATGCCGCCGACTGCGCTCGTCCTCCTGCCAGCCCATGGGAAGCAGGTTGTCGAAGGCCAGGGCCCACGGCGGCCGCAAGTAGCCCCGGGCTTGCACGTCGTGCCGCCAGGCGCCCAGGGGACAGTACCAGGTGGAGGCGGCACCGCCCGTCAGCTTGCACAAGCGGCTCCATGCCGACTCGGCCAGTCGCGCGATACATTCTGTCGTCATCAGGATCTCCCCATGCACCGTACACAAAGTCCAAAAGCTTCATTTCCAGGGGGGCCTGAGCGTTGGGTCGACTGTCCTTTGAG
>WNFB01005526.1_pt1 | contig 11286 bp, 6 predicted proteins | sample 5400501 | NCBI WGS metagenome assembly WNFB01 (sample SAMN13153341, study PRJNA577476) | soil metagenome | isolation source: 200 cm saprolite under Douglas fir tree site 2 hole 1 | place: USA:California | collected 2015-04-18 | reverse complement strand
TCCCGCGCGCGCTTGCGCTCGGTGACGTCCCGGATGATTCCCGTAAAGGTGCGTTCGCCGTGGGTGACAAATTCGGCGAAAGAGATTCCCAGGGTGATCTCCGTTCCACTTTTGTGGAGGCCGGTGAGTTCCGCAGAGTCCCAATCGATGTGTCTTCGGCCGGTCTCCAGGTATCGTTTGAGCCCGGCCCTGTGTACCTCGCGGAGATTTTCGGGCATCAGCAGGGTGAGACTCTGCCCGAGCATCTCCGCGCAGGTGTAACCGAAGATTCTCTCCGCAGCGGCGTTGACGAAAAGAATCCGGCTTTCGGAATTGATGGTAATGAAGGCGTCGTTCGCGGTTTCCGCCAGAATGCGGTAGCGGGCTTCGCTTTCGCGGAGCGCCTGTGCGGCGCGGGCGCGGTCTTCGCGCAGCGCCTTTTCTTCCAGGGCGCGACGAACGGCCACTGGCAGGCGGGCCAGGCGTTCCTTGAGAACGTAGTCGCTGGCCCCCTCCTTGATGCACTCCACCGCGGCTTCTTCCCCCAGCGCGCCCGTCACCAGCAGAAAGGGAATATCCTGGCCCAGTTGTCGAACCAGCTTGAGAGCGTCCATCCCCGTCCAGTTGGGCAACCGGTAGTCGGCCAGAATGATGTCGTAGGTGTTTGCGCCCAGCCGCAGGGAAAATTCCTCGGCAGTCTCCACCAGATCCGCGCTGACTTTGAATCCCGCCTTTTCCAATTGGTTCAGAATGAGGTCGGCGTCCGGGCGGGAGTTTTCAACAATTAGAGCGCGCAGGGGCTGTTGGACGTTCACGTTCCGTTCGGCTACGGCTGGATCCATCAGGCCTGGCTCCGTGACGCGGCGAGGAAAGCTCCCAACGACGGCGGCGGCTCATTCACCAGAAGCCAGTACAATCCGAGTTGCTTGACCCTTTCCCGGAACTGGTCAAAGTCCACCGGCTTCTGGATATAGCTGTTGACTCCCGATTGATAACCCTGCACCAGGTCTCTCTCCTCCTTCGAGGAGGTTAGAATGACCACGGGGATGGCTTTAGTCCGCGCATCACTCTTGACCTGCCGCAGCACCTCGAGCCCATCCACTTTGGGCAGTTTCAAATCGAGCAGGATCAGCCTGGGCCGGTGGCTTGCCTCGCGCCCGCTGAACACCCCGCGGCAGAAGAGGAAATCCAGAGCCTCCTCGCCGTCGTGCGCCACGTGGACGCGGTTGGACAGCTTGTTGTGGCGGAGGGCATGCAAGGTAAGCTCCACATCCGCCGGGTTGTCTTCTACAAGAAGAATCTCTAGCTCGCAGTTGCTCCCTTCCATGCGGCACTCCCTTCCGTGAAGGCGGTATCTGTCCTGGTGTACTTCGGCGCGCCTAAAGTGAAGAAGAAGGTGGCACCCTTGTCGAGTTCCGCCTCGGCCCAGACGCGCCCCCCGTGTTTCTGGATAATCCGCTGAATAGTGGCCAGGCCCACGCCGGTGCCTTCAAAATCCTCCTTGCGGTGCAGCCGCTGGAAGACACCGAATAGCTTGTCGGCGTACTTCATGTTGAAACCGACACCGTTGTCCCGGATGAAGATGACCGGTTGACCGTCAACCTCCCTCTGCCCCACCTGAATGACAGCGAGCTCGCGCGGCCGGGTGTACTTGATGGCGTTCGAGAGCAGGTTGGCTAACACCTGCTTCATGAGGCCCGGGTCGCATTCCACGAACGGCAGCCGCCCAATCTGCCAGTCGATCTGCCGGCCGCGCGTTTCGGTCTCCAGGTCCCCGAGGACCTCCTCGACCAGGGCGTTCAACCCGGTGATTTGCAATTGCACCGGCTGCCGGCCGACCCGTGCCAGGTTCAACAGGTCGTCCACCAGGTGTCCCATGTGCCGGGTGGACTCGTGGATGCGCTGCAAGTGCTTTTGAGCGAGAGGGTCCAGTTGAGACTCAAAATCTTCCAGAAGGATCTTGGAGAATCCATCGATGTGCCGCAGCGGGGCACGCAGGTCGTGGGCGACCGAATAAGTAAAGGCTTCGAGCTCTTTATTCAGGGTTTCCAGTTCGGCGGCCCGCCGGCTCAAGTCTTCGTTCAGCTCCTTGATTTCCTGTTCAGCCCGTTTGCGCTCGGTGATGTCTTTGATGACAGCAGCAAGGCCGGCTGGCCCACCATTGGCCCCTCTAACGAGAAAAACGGTGAGCAAAACGGGGACACGCGATCCGTCCTTTCTTACGTACTCTTTTTCGTACTCGGCCGGTTTCCCCGTTTTCAGGACCTGTTCAATGATGTAAGGCTCGGGATCGCCGTATTGAACTGGGTTGATGTCCCGATACTTTTCCCCATCCAGTAGCTCCTCTCTGGAATAGCCCGTGAGAGCGAGAAAGGCGTCATTCGCATCCAGCAAGCGTCCGTCGAGAGCCGTGTACGCCATGGCATCTTTGGAGCACTCGTAGATTCCTCGGAAACGTTCCTGAATCTTTCTATACTCATCCTCGCTGCGTTTGCGCTCGGTCATGTCCCGGATAGCGCTGGAGACCAATATCCCTTCCTCGGTCTCCAGCGGGCTCAGGCTGATCTCCACCGGAAACTCACTCCCGTCCTTCCGCCGCCCGTTGAGTTCCAGCCCCGCCCCCATGGATCGCGGGCGCGGATCAGAAAAATAGCTCGTGCGGTGCCCCGGATGCGCTCCTCGAAACCGCTCGGGAACCAGAATCTCAACCGCTTGCCCGAGCAACTCCTCGCGGGTGTAGCCGAACAGCTTCTCTGTCTGCGCATTCACCAGCAGGATGCGGCCCTGCCGGCCCACGATCACCATCGCATCCGGCGCCGCCTCCAACAGGCCCCGGAACTTCACCTCGGCCTTTTCTCGCTCGGTGATTTCGCGATTGATCTCGAGAATCGCGGCCGGGGTACCTTGCGCATCCCGTTGCAAAGCCCACCGGCTGGCCACGACGATGCGCGTGCCATCGCGCTTGCTATGGACCAGTTCGCCCTCCCAGCACCCGTCCCGCAGTAGCTCGGTTTCAATCTGCTCCAGCGGCTTGGGAAATTTGGTTTCGAGCAGCGCGTGGCTCACTTTTCCAAGGGCTTCTGCCTTTGACCAGCCGTAGGTCTGTTCCGCGCCGTGGTTCCAGAACAAGATGGCACTAATCATGTCTCGGACGATGATGCTGTCGTGGGCGAGGTCAAGGAGCGCGGTCTGCTCGCGCAAACTGGCAGCTAGAAATTCCATGGGAGTCCTCCCGGCCCATTAGCGCTCTGCGGCCGGGCGAAAAACGATCGGCAACCGCGGCTCTTGGCCGGCGGTAGAATCAACATGCCCAGCACACAAACTTGGCTCTGGCAGGCTCGGAAGGGAACAGTCGCGAGCCTGAAAGAAGGCTTCCGGAACGCGAATTTCATTCTGCCCAAGCAACGGAACCCGTGCGAGGTGAACTCCCCATTCACCGGGCCGTCTTCCACAAGAAGAAGCTCTAACTCATATCTGTTATGGCTGTTCCCCTGCATGCGGCACTTCCCTCCGTGAACTGGGTATCCGTTCTGCTGTCCTTCGGCGCGCCTAATGTGAAGAAGAAGGTGGCACCCTTGTTGAGTTCCGCTTCGGCCCAGATGCGCCCGCCGTGCTTGTGGATAATCCGCTGGACAATAGCCAGACCCACGCCGGTGCCTTCAAAGTCTTGCGGGCGGTGCAGCCGCTGGAAGACGCCGAATAGCTTGTCGGCGTACTTGAGGTTGAAGCCCACGCCGTTATCCCGGACGAAGACGACTGGCTGGCTGTCTCTGGTGGTCCGGCCCACCTCGATGATGGCGCATTCACGTGGCCGGGTGTACTTGACGGCATTTGAGAGCAGGTTGGCGAACACCTGCTTGACCAGGCCCGGGTCGCACTCCACAAACGGCAGGCTCTGGAGTTGCCAGTCAATCTGCCGGTCGCTTGTGTCTGCTTTGAGGCCCGCGACGATTTCCTCGACCAGCGCGTTCAACCCGGTGATTTGCAGGTTCAATTCCTGGCGGCTAAATCTGGCCAGGGACAACAGGTCGTCTACCATACCTCCCATGTGCTGGGTGGCTTGGTGGATGCGCTGCAGATACTGCTGGGCCGGGGCATCGAGTTGAGGCCCAAAATCTTCCAGAAGGATCTTGGAAAATCCGTCGATGTGGCGCAGCGGGGCGCGCAGGTCGTGGGAGACCGAATAGGTGAAGGCTTCCAGCTCCTGGATGGCGTCCGTGAGTTCGGCGGTCCGGTCGGCCACCCTTTTTTCCAGTTCCGCATTGAGCAGCTGGATTTCTTCCTCCGCCCGCTTGCGTTCCATTACCTCCCGTTTGAGCGCAGCGGCATGCTTCTGGATTTCATTGTGCTGCCGCGCGTTCTCGTAGGCCACGCCCGCCTGCGCCCCCAGGGTGGCGATCAGGCGCTCATCCTCTTCGCTAAACTCTTCTGCACCGAGCTTTTCGATCAAATAGAGGATCCCGTAGAGCTGGCTCGGCGAGCTCAGCCGCACGCCAAGGAAAGAGCGCGTGGGCAAGTAGGCTGGCGGCATTCCCTGAGCCACGGGGTCGGTACCGATGTCTCGCAAGCGGAGCGGGTGACCCTCTGTGAGCAACTGGGCGAGGACCCCCTGATCAACGCGCTGGAAGCCAATTCCCCTGGCCGTTCCAACGTCTGTGCCGCGGGTGAAAAAGTGCCGCAGCGTTCGACCATCTTCTGCCAAGAGTCCGACGGCAGCGTATCGGGCGCCGATCAACTCGCGTGCCGGTGGGCACAACTCGTTGAGAATCCCTAGCGGATCGAGCTGAGAGGCAAGTTTTTGGCCTACCTCCAGGAGTGCGGTCAAGCGGAGGGTTGCCGCCTCCAAATCGTTTACCTTCTCGGAGAGTTTGTCGGTGACCAGTCGCAGGTGCTCGCGGTCGAACTCTCTGGTTGGGGCAGCGGGCGGAGGAGGGCTCAGGCTCAGAGCGGCATTCACGATTCTCAGAACGGTTTCCGGCTCGGCTGGTTTGGTGAGAATGTGCGAAACGCCGCAGGCCTCGGCCAGCGCCTGCGCTTCGCGCTCATGATAGGTAGCCGTATAGAAGATCACCGGTGTCTGAGCGATGGTGGGGTCACTCCGCAGTTGGCGGACAAGTTCGTACCCGTCCATCGTTGGCATCACAACATCTGCGATGACCAGGGCGGGGTGCTCAGCCCGGACCTGCGCCAGCGCCTCGGCGCCATCGCCAGCTTCGAGTAGACGGTGTCCGCTATAGCCGAGAAGCGTGGTCAGGAATTCCCTGTTCACCCGTTTGTCGTCCACCACTAGAATCGTTGCCATGCTCAATTCCTGCTTGCCTTCTGCAAGCAAGCCTCAATGAAGGACACCAACGCCTGCGGCTCGATCGGCCGCAAGAGGAATCCATCCGCGCCAAGCGCCATAGCCCGTTCTTGTTCTGTCCGGCCCGATGTCGAAGCGGAAAAAAGAAGGAATGGAATGGGTCGCAACCCGGGTTCGCCTTTGACCTGCCGTAGCAGCTCCAGGCCACTCTCTCCCGGCATGTGTAAGTCGGACAAAATCAGGTCCGGGGAATGCTGGCGGGCGAGTTCGACTACTTCCTCGGGTCTCTGGACGGCGATCACTTCGTAGCCAAAAGGCTCGAGAGTGCTGCGAACCAAGCTCAAGTTGATGGCGGAGTCGTCCACCACCAAAATGGTTGCGCGTCTCGGCGGAGGCGACGCGGGCTCCCCGGGCGAGGCGTACGGTTCGCGTCGCTGGCTGGAGCGCTGCTCGGGAGGCAGGAAAGCTTCGATCTGCCCTACAAACGTTTCGGGATTAATCGGCTTCGGAATGTATCCGTCGAATCCCGCCATAAGGACTTTGTCGCGGTCTCCGACCATGGCGAAGGCGGTGACAGCTACGACTGGAACTTTTTGTAAGCGGGAACGGGACTTGACCTGCCGGCCGACCTGGTAGCCATCCACCCCGGGCATTTCCAGGTCGCAGATGATCAGGTCCGGCGCCTCGCGGGTAATTGCTTCAAGGCCCTCCTGGCCGTCTCGGGCGGTCAACGGCGCGTAACCGAAGGCTCTGAAAAGATAGACCATGAGCTCGAGGTTGGTCGGATTGTCTTCGATAATCAGGATGCGCGCGGTCATCGCTGCGTCCTTTTTTCCTCTTCCTTATTTGTTCCTAGCACGAGGGTGAACCTGCTCCCTTTGCCGTACTCGCTCTCCAGAGTGATAAAGCCGCCGAGCAACTGGGCCAGCTTCTGGCTCAGATGGAGGCCGAGTCCGGTACCCTCAAACCGCCGCGCGTCGTCGGTGGTTACCCGTGTAAAGGCCTGGAAGAGCTTGGCCTGGTCTTCGGGCCGAATGCCCATGCCGGTGTCGGCCACGCTGATTTCTGTTCTGACCCTTCCGTTTTCATGGTGCTGGCGGACTTCAAGACGTACCCCACCTTTCTCGGTGAACTTGATGGCGTTGTTGGTGAGGTTGATGAGGATCTGACTGAGGGCACGACGATCGGTCATTGCTATCAGGTTCTGTCCGGGAATGTGAGCTTCAAGCTTCAGGCCTTTGCTTTCCGCCAGAGGCCGAAGGGCGGTGAGAACCTCCTCGACGACACTCTCACAGGCCACCGGCTCGAGGTTGACCTGCACCTTGCCCGATTCGATTTTGGCCAGGTCCAGCAGATCGTTGATCAGCGACAGCAGGTGTTTGGCGCTGCTTTGGATGGTCTGAAGCTGCTTGTCCTGATCCGGGGTCAGCGGCCCGGGCAGCTTCATCAGCAGGGTGCCGGTAAAGCCGATGATGGCATTCAGCGGCGTGCGCAATTCGTGCGACATGGTGGCCAGGAAACGGTCCTTGGCCTGGTTGGCGCTCTCCAGCTCGACGTTCTTCTCCTGGAGCTTCTCCTCGAACCGCTTGCGCTCGGTGACGTCGCGGGCCGCCGCGAACACCCCTTGCAGCTTGCCGTCGCGGTCGTAGAAGGTGGCCGCGTTGTAGGAGACCACCGTCTGGCGCCCCTCCTTGCCCCGCGCCGTCAGTTCGTAGTTGGTCACTTTCCCCTCACGCAGCACCAGTTTGATGCCCTGCTCGGCCCGCACCGGGTCGGTGAAGTAGCTTTTGAATGCGGTGCCGATCAATTCGTCCCGGGAATATCCGGTGAGCGCCTCCATCTGCTGGTTGACGTCGGTGATGATTCCAAGGGGGTCGGTGGTCATCAGCGCGTCGATGTTCGATTCGATCAACGAACGGGTGTAGAACTGTTGGTCGCGCAGCTGCTGCTCGAGCTGCTTCTGCGCGGTGCTGTCGCGGGCGGCGGCCAAGATGCCCAGCGGCGCGCCGGCGGCATCGGTAAAAACGCCGGCGTTGAAACTCACGGCAATCCGCCGGCCGTGGCGGCTGATGAGCACCAGTTCGTAGGCAATGACGCGCCCTTCGGCCAGCGTCTTCTGGACTCCCCCGCGCGCGCGCTCGGGTTCGGTGAAGTATTCGGCAAACCGCGAGTTGATCAGATGCTTGCGGGTATAACCGGACAGCCGGGTAGCCTCTTCGTTCACGTCGGTGACCGTTCCGTCCGGAGCAATGGCGAACAGGGCGTCGGCCGAGGCTTCGATCAACGAGCGGTTGTACGCCTGCTGCTCGGCCAACTGCGTCTGCAGCCGCGCCTGCTCAGCGATGTCGCGGGCGCTGGCAAAGATGCCCTGCACCTTGCCGTCGCTGCCCCGGAAAACCGAGGCGTTGAAAGAAACCGTGCGCTTGCGTCCCGGCTTGGTCTGCAGGACCAGGTCATAATTGGTAACCACGCCCTCGGCAAAGGTGCGTTTCACCCCGGTATCGGCGCGCTCCGGCTCGGTGAAATACCTCTTGAAGAGCGAGCCGATGAGCTCCTGACGGCTGTAGTCGGTCACGCGGCACATCTGCTCGTTGACGTCGGTGATGAAGCCGTCCGGGTCCACCGTAATCAGGCCATCCACCGACGACTCGATCAGGCCGCGCAGGTAGGTTTGCTGCTCGCGCAGTTGTTCCTCCAGACGGACACGATCGGTGATGTCGCGGGCGGAAGCGAAGATCCCGCGCACGTTCCCGGCGGGGTCTTTAAATACAGAAGCGTTAAACGAGACCTGCAAATGCCGCCGGGTGCGTGAGACCACCGTGAGCGCATACTCGGTGACGAAACCCGCCTCAAAGGTTTGCCCGACGCCCGCTCGAGCGTGTTCCGGCTCGGTAAAGTAATCGGCAAACGGCGTGCCGAGCAGCTCAGCGCGGGTATAGCCGGTCATCTGGCACATCCGGTCGTTCACGTCGGTGATGATGCCCTGGGGGTCCACGGTGATGAGCCCATCCACCGACGATTCGATCAGGCCGCGCAGGTAGTTCTGCTGCTCGCGCAGTCGCTGCTCGAGTTTCTTCTGCTCGGTGATATCGCGGGCTGCGGCGAACACGCCCTGCAGCTTGCCGTCGCGATCGTAGAAGGTCGTGGCGTTGTAGGAGACCACCGTCTCGCGTCCCGATTTGCTGCGCGCGGTGAGCTCGTAGTTGGTCACCTTGCTTTCGCGGAGGACCTGTTTGATGCCTTCTTCGGCCCGCTGCGGGTCGGTAAAGAATTGTTTGAACGGCGAGCCGATCAGCTCGTCGCGGCCGTTTCCGGTCAGCGCCTCCATCTGCTGGTTCACATCGGTGATGATGCCGAGCGGGTCGGTGGTCATCAGCGCGTCAATGTTGGATTCGATCAGCGAGCGCGTATAGGTCTGTGAAACCTGTAGTTGGGCTTCCAACTGTTTCTGCGCGGTAATGTCGCGGGCGGAAGCGAAGATGCCGCGCACCTTTCCGGCCGTGTCTTTGAAGACGGCCGCGTTGAACGAAACGGGAACCTGGTGCCCGTCAGCCGCCTGCAGAGTGAGCACGTAATCGGTGACGGCGCCTTTCTGGAAGGTCAGCCGCACGCCTTCCTCAGCGCGCTCGCGCTCCATAAAATAGGCGGGGAAGGAAGAGCCGATGATCTGGTTGCGCGGCCGGCCCGCCATGCGGCACATCGTGTCGTTCACGTCGGTGATGGCCATCGACTCGTCCACCGTCACCAGGCCGTCTACGGAAGCCTCGATCAAGCCCCGGTTGTACGCCTGTTCTTCCGCCAGTTGGGTTTGCAGGCGGGCCTGATCGGTGATGTCGCGCGCGCTGGCAAAGATGCCGCGGACCGCCCCGGCTTGGTCTTTGAAGATCGCGGCGTTGAACGACACCAGCCGCTCGGGCCCTTCTTTGGTGCGCAAGGTTAATTCGTAGTTGGTCACCGCGCCTTTGTCCAGCGTGAGCCGCACGCCCTCCGCCGCGCGCTTCGAGTCGGCAAAGTACGCTGGGAACTGAGAGCCGATCAGGCCCTCGCGCGAGTAGCCGGACATGCGGCACATCGTTTCATTCACGTCCGTGATCGCCAGCATGGGGTCCACGGTAATCAGGCCGTCGAGCGAGGCTTCAATCAAGCCGCGGTTGTACGCGCGTTCCTCCGCCAGTTGGGTTTGCAGGCGCGCCTGCTCGGTAATGTCCCGAGCGGAGGCGAAGATGCCGCGCACGTTCCCCGCCGAAGGGTCCTTGAAGACCGAGGCGTTGAACGAGACGCGCAAGTGCCGTCCATCCCGCTTGGCGAGGGTGAGCACGTAATCGGTTACCACGCCCCGCTGGAGGGTCTCGTTCACGCCGGCCATCGCCCGTTCGGAATCCACAAAGTAATCGGCAAAAGGTGTTCCGATGAGTTCCTCCCGGGGATAGCCGGACATGCGGGACATCTGCTCGTTCACGTCCATGATGGCGCCGCTGGGATTCACCGTGATCAAACCGTCCACGGAGGCTTCGATCAGGCCGCGGTTATACGCCTCCGATTCGCGCAATTGCCTTTCCAGCTTCTTTTGCTCGGTAATATCGCGGGCCGCAGCGAACACGCCCTGAACCTTTCCCTGAGCGTCCCGGAAGATGGAGGCGTTGTAGGAAACCAGCGTCTCCCGCGTACCCCGGCCGCGCGCGGTGAGTTCGTAGTTGGTCACCTTGCCCTCGCGCAGCACCAGCTTGACACCCTCTTCGGCGCGCTGCGGGTCGGTGAAGTACATCTTGAAGGGCGTGCCGATCAGCTCGTCGCGGCCGCACTCCGTGAGTGCCTCCATCTGCTGATTCACGTCGCTGATGATTCCGAGCGCGTCGGTGGTCATCAGCGCGTCAATGTTGGATTCGATCAGCGAACGGGTATAAAACTGCGTGGCCTGGAGCTCTTCGGTGAGGCGAATCTCATTGGAGATATCTTTGGAGATCAACAGGAAGCCGATGGGCCGGCCTGAGGCATCGCGGCGCGGAGTGAGAACGACGCGCGCGGTAAAACGCTGGTCGTTCTTGCGGCGGCGAACGATGGTCCCTTCCCATTTCCCCTCGCGCAAGGCGCTTTCCATGATTTCTCGAGGCTTGCCGGCCTGAACATCTTCCGGGGCGTGAAGAATCGAGGAGTTGGCCCTGCCCACCACCTCTTCCGGCTCGTAGCCGTAAAGGCGCCGCGCACCCTCGTTCCAGAGCAGGATCTTCCCCTCGAGATCCTTCCCGATGATGGAATACTCGGTGGAGGATTCGAGGATATTGCCAATGAAGTCCAGCGCCTGCTCCTCACTGCTGGCAATCTTGTTGTCAAAGAGTTTGGTGGTCACTGCCGCCTCCTGTCGAGTCGCGGGCGAATCGGGCTAACAAACACGCGGATGAGCTAGGTTCTGGCTCCGCAAAGCTTGCCCCGTGGGCGAGCCAAGAGTTCTGTCTAAGGAGACGAAACCGTGATTCGCACCGCGATTTGGCTCTGGCAGGCTGCGAAGGGGGCAGCCGAGAGCCGGCTACATTTGGAAGGGTGAATCCTATTCTGCACCATCACCGGACACTGTCAAGAAAGCAGCGGCATCGCCGTCCGCAACAATCAACAGTACGAGGCGATGAAGCTGGCGTGATGGATCGTGCCGGCGGCAGGCCGGCGCGACTTCGATGTCACTTCGACGGGTGGCAGTGACGAATTTTATCTCTATCTCTCCCGGCCACGGCTTTGAGGTGGGCAGTGATGGCCTTTGAATCGACGTCGGGCTCTGACGGCAGCGTGGCGCTGGCTGCCTCCTCCGGGCTCCCAGTGGGAAGCTCAAGGCGCTTCTCGCCGAGCCGGTTCAGGCTCGCGGTCCTCACTTTACTTTCAACTGGTGGTGGTACACTGCCTGTCCTAACAGGTGAAGGCCGCGCGGGCTACCTGCGCTCATTCTTCCGTGGGGTTGTCGTTTGATGATGCTCCTCGGAGTGTTCTCGGCTGCGGCGGAGCTCCTCCAGGAATTC
>WNFB01020667.1_pt1 | contig 11292 bp, 8 predicted proteins | sample 5400501 | NCBI WGS metagenome assembly WNFB01 (sample SAMN13153341, study PRJNA577476) | soil metagenome | isolation source: 200 cm saprolite under Douglas fir tree site 2 hole 1 | place: USA:California | collected 2015-04-18 | reverse complement strand
CCTGATTGCCGGCGGCATCCTGGCGCTGGCTGCAGCATTCACCATCGCCAATGTCATACGATTAACCATGATGCTTTATCGTGACGAAATAGCGATCATGCGCCTGGTCGGCGCAACGGAGCGCATCATTCGCGGTCCGTTTCTGATCGAGGGCGTCCTGCAAGGCATTCTCGGCGCGTTGCTGGCGGTGTTGCTCCTTTTCGCGACTTTCGAGACGGCGCGCCGGATGCTGCCGCCGGCGAATTCGCTCATCTGGAGTTTTCTCTTCAATGGTTTTCTGCCGTGGCAGAAGATCGTCGCCCTGGTGATCGGCGGAATGATCGCAGGCTATCTCGGGAGCTGGCTCTCGGTCCGCGAGAGCGGCGAGGAGCCGGCGTGAAGCTCGTGGAATGCGTCCCGAACATTTCGGAGGGACGTAAGCGCGAGATTTACGAGGCGGTGGCCGCCGCTGCGGCCGCCGTTCCGGGCGTCACGCTGCTGAACATCGATCCTGGCGCGGACACAAATCGGACCGTGGTCACATTCGTCGGCGAGCCGGAAGCGGCGCTCGAAGGAGCCTTTCAGCTCATTCGAAAGGGTTACGAGCTGATCGACATGAGCAAACATCGCGGCGCTCATCCGCGCATCGGCGCAGTGGACGTCGTACCGTTCGTGCCGGTCTCCGAAATGACCATGGACGAATGCGCGGAGCTCGCGCGGCGGCTGGGCAAGCGTGTCGGCGATGAGCTCTCGATTCCGGTGTATCTGTACGAATTCGCTGCCTCGGCCGCGCACCGCCGCAACCTCGCCGACATTCGCGAAGGTGAGTACGAGGGCCTCGCACAAAAAATCGTGCACATGGACTGGAAGCCCGACTTCGGGCCGGCGAAGTTCAATCCGCGCTGCGGCGCAACCGTCATCGGCGCGCGCAAGTTTCTGGTCGCGTATAACGTGAACCTCAACACGCTCGACAAACGCCTCGCGACGCGCGTGGCGTTCGACGTGCGCGAGCGCGGCCGCATGAAGCGCGATCAGGACGGCCAACCGCTGCTCGACAAGCAGGGCGAGCCGATCTGGGAGCCGGGGTTGCTCAAGTCCGTCAAAGCCGTCGGCTGGGTGATTCGCGAATATGGCTGCGCGCAAGTCTCGATCAATCTGACGGATCTCGATATCACGCCGCTGCACGTGGCGTTCGACACGAGCGAGGAGCGCGCACGCGAGCGCGGTCTGCGCGTCACCGGCTCGGAGATCGTCGGCCTGGTTCCTCTTTCGGTTCTGCTCGAGGCGGGCCGGCATTACCTGCGCCGGATGGGTCGGCCGACGGGCGTTCCGCATTCTGCGTTGCTGCGCACCGCGATCCAGACTCTGGGACTCTCCTCGGTCAAGCCGTTCGACCCCAAGGAGCGCGTGATCGAGTACCGGCTCGAATCGGCATCACGATTGGCGGCGATGTCGGTTCACGATTTCGTGGATGAGCTTTCCAGCGACTCGCCGGCACCGGGCGGCGGGTCGGTTTCCGCCCTGGCGGGATCGATGGCGGCGGCGCTGGCGGCGATGGTCGCCGTGCTCTCGCACAGCAAGAAAGGATTCGAGTCGAAGCACGAGGCGCTCGAGACGATTGCCGTCCGCGGCCAGGCTCTCAAGGATCAACTGCTCGCCGCGGTCGACGCCGACACGGCGGCGTTCGGTCGCCTTCTCGATGCCTTGCGGATGCCAAAAGACGATCCCGGCCGCGAATCGGCGATCGACGACGCCACAGTCGCGGCGACCGAAGTCCCCCTCGGCGTCCTCGAAGCGTCTCCAGAGGTCATCGAGCTCTGTCGCGAAGTCGCGCGCATCGGCTTGCAGGCCTCACTCTCCGATGCAGGCGTCGGCGTGCAGATGGCGCGCGCCGCGGCAGCGGGCGCGTATCAGAACGTGTGCATCAATCTCGCGAATCTCGCAGGAGCCCGTCGGACCGAGCTACTGCGCCGAGCGGACGCAGCGTGGCTAGAATCACAACAACTGCATCGAGTCGCGGAAGAAGAGATCCTCCGCGGACTGCGTGAAAACGCCAATCCCGAGCGCAGCGAGGGATCAACGCTCGCATCGCGATGAAGCCGATTGACTGGTACGTCTACATTCTGAGCAATCGGACGCATCGTTTGTATGTTGGTTGCACGAACGATTTGCCGAGGCGCTACCGCGAGCATGTTGAGCACAAACATCCGCAGGCATTCACTGCGAGATACACATACAACAGACTTGTGTATTACGAAGTCCTGCCAGCGGAGAACGTGGCCTTGAAACGCGAGCGTCAGATCAAGTCCTGGTCACGTGCGAAGAGAGTCGCGCTCATTCAAGCCATGAATCCGAACTGGTATGACCTGAGTCGGAAATGGCATCGAATGTTACGTGCCGATTAGCGACATCATCGCGAATGCCAGCGTTGACCCCTCGCTGCGCTCGGGGTTTTACTTCTCGAACTCCCACGCCACCTTCTTCAGTGCCCGGTCGGCGCGCTCGATGAGCTGCAGACTGTCCTTCTTGGCGTGAGCGGCCGAGAAGAACGCCGCCTCCATCTGCGACGGCGGCAGATAAACGCCTTCGGCCAGCATGACATGGAAGAAGCGCGCGAATTTGTCGCGATGCGATCGATTCGCCGATTCGAAGTCCGTCACCGGCCCTTCGTTGAAGAAGATCGTCCACATCGAACCGACGCGATTGAACGTGATCGGCACGCTGTGCTTCTCCGCCGCGCGGTCGACGCCATGCTCGAACTCGGCGCTGCGCTCCTCCAGGTCGCGGTAAATCGATGAATTCTTGAGAACCCCCAGAGTCGACTTCCCCGCTGCAACTGCGATCGGATTTCCCGACAGCGTGCCGGCCTGATACATCGGACCGAGCGGCGAGACGAAGCGCATGAGCGCGCGCGATCCGCCGTAAGCGCCGATCGGCATGCCTCCGCCGATGATCTTGCCGAGGGTCGTGATGTCCGGCTTCACGGCGTAGAGCGACTGCGCGCCGCCGAACGCCACGCGAAATCCGGTCATCACTTCGTCGAAGATCAGCAGCGCTCCGCGCTCGTCGCAGATCTGACGCAGGCCTTGCAGAAACCCTTCGGCGGGCGGAACGCATCCCATATTGCCCGCCACCGGCTCGACGATGATGCCGGCGATGTCGTCGCCGTGCTCGTCCATCGCATGTGTCACAGCGTCGAGATGGTTGTACGGAACGCTGACCGTGAGCGCGGTGATTTCCTCCGGCACGCCTGCCGAGTCGGGAACGTTGAACGTCGCGCTGCCGGAACCGGCTTTGACCAGCAGGGAGTCCACGTGGCCGTGATAGCCGCCATCGAATTTGAGAATCTTCTTGCGACCGGTCGCCGCCCGTGCGAGGCGCAGCGCGCTCATCGTGGCCTCGGTTCCCGAGTTGACGAGGCGCAGCATCTCGATCGATGGCATGGCGGCGATGATCATCTCGGCCAGCTCCACCTCGCCCACCGTCGGGGCGCCGAACGAGAATCCGCGCGTGGCGGCCTTCTTCACGGCCTCCACCACATAGCGGTGCCCGTGTCCGAGGATCATGGGGCCCCACGAGCCGACACAGTCGATGTATTGAAGGTTGTCGGCGTCGAAAACGCGCGAGCCCTGCCCCTGCTCGATGAATGGCGGCGTTCCGCCGACTCCGCCAAACGCGCGCACCGGCGAGTTCACGCCGCCCGGAATGATCTCCTGTGCCCGATGAAAGAGCGCTTCGGATTGCTTCGCCATTTTTCGAGTTTACCGCGCCCGCTCCTCGCGACGAATGACCAGCTTCAGACTTTGATGTCCACGAATCCCATCGGCAGTGGGAACCTTGGCGGACTTTTTCGGCCATGAGACCCAGACCGCGGCATCATCGCGAATGGCGTTGCGATATTTGCGCAATTTCTTTGATAGCTCTGCGGCGCTCTTCCGGAGAGCGGGCGTCTCGCCCGCAGCGGGCGCGCGTCTCGCGCGGCCGCCCATGATCGCCGACGAGACGCCCGGCGACTGCGGCCGGGACGGCCGCTCTCCGGTCGCATCAGAACGCGTCGAGGATGTGCGCGACGTCTTTGCCGGCGGCGTGAATGCTGTCGCGCATCACATCCATATCTTTTCCTCCGGCGACTTTGAACGTGCCGCCCGAGCGCCGCTCCTGCGAAAACCGCGCGAGCACTGTGCCGCTCTTTGCGTCGACGATCTCGCCGGAGAGCTTCGTTCCGGCTGCGCCGGCGCCGAAGCCCCCGAAGTACCGCTTGGCGCGCGAACCGGGCGAGAGATCCTCGACCTTGCCGCGAATGATCAGCGTTTTGGCGGCCTTGGTCGATTTGTCCGATTGCGTGACGTCGACCTTGGCCTTCAGCTCCGGTCTGAGCGCTTCGACCAGCGTGGCCGTGTAGCTTTCCAGCACCGATTTGATCGTGTCATACGACTTGTCGCTCTTGTCGGGCAGCGGCGCGCTACTGGTGTCGAACGGTTGTACGACGATGTGGTCATAATCCGACATCTTGAACGTCTTGATGATCTCGATGGAGTCGATGTCCTGTCCCCACTGCTTGTACGTGCCCGGCGCTGTTGGCGCCGGTTTGCTTCCACGCGCAAATGCAGCCGGCGCGACAGTCGCGAGAACAAGAATCGACACAAGAAATCCGCGTGATCTCATAGTCTTCGTCCTCCTTTTGTTGTCGAGCAGATTCTAATACGCGTTCTCGTGCCGCAGGCCGTGGATGACGGTCATGAAGAGGATTTTGAGGTCGAGCAGCAGCGACCAGTTCTCGATGTAGTAGAGGTCGTGCTCGATGCGCATGCGCACGGAAGTGTTGCCGCGCCAGCCGTGTACCTGGGCCCAGCCGGTCATGCCGGCACGGACTTTATGTCGCAACATATAGTGCGGGAATTCATCACGAAATTGTTGTACGAATTGAGGACGCTCCGGCCGCGGCCCCACGATGCTCATGTCGCCGAGGAGCACGTTGATGAGTTGGGGGAGCTCGTCGAGTGACCAGGCGCGGATGAGCCTTCCGACCTTCGTCCTGCGCGGATCTTCCCGCTCCGCCCATTTCGCGCCGCCCTCGTTTTCGGCTCCCACCTTCATCGATCGAAATTTCACGATGTCGAACGGCTTGCCGTCCAGCCCCATGCGCACCTGGCGATAAAACACTGGTTCGCGATCCTCGAGCCATATTGCAAACGCGATGAGGAGCATGATGGGCAGAAACACGATCAGCGCCGCCGCAGCCACGATCAGGTCGAACCCGCGCTTCACGAATCGGCTCCATCCCTCCAGAGGCGTCTCGGAGAGGTTGATCGTCGGCAGACCGTCGATGTCCTCGACACGCGAGCGCAGCACCATGAACTGCAGCAGATCGGGGACGACGTGGATCGAGACGACACAGCGCACCAGGCGGTCGAGCAGCGCGGTCATGGTCTGCGACGACGCATTCGGGAGCGCCACGAAGACGTGATCGATCGCGTTGCGCTCGACCACCCGTTCGGCGTCGTCGACATTTCCGAAGCATTCGAGATCCTGCAGGAGATCTTCGCCGCCGTTGCGCAAATAGCCGACGATGCGGAAGCCGAGCTCGCGATGCGATCGCATCCGCTCGACCACCGCGCGGGCGAGCTCTCCATTTCCTGCGATCAGCACGCGATCGAGATTCTTCCCCGCCCGATGCCGCCGTTCGACCGCCCATCGGACGATGCTCCGGCCTAACACGACGAACACGATCGCGCACAGCATGAAGATGCCGAGGGTGGCGCGCGAGTAGAGGACATCAGGACGCTTCGGCGGGCGAATCCACAGCAGCACTCCCGACAACACGACCGTCGCGACCACCGAGCCGATCGCGACCGACATCCACTCCTCCGCTTTCGATCGCGTCGGCCGGGTCACCGGAACGATCTCGACATGGAAGCGAAGGAACCAGGCCGCCAGCATGGCGAGATTCGAGGCCACCGCATCGTTGATGAGGTAGACCGACGCCAGCGCCCGATTTTTCTTTTCGATCAAGCTGCCACCTGCCGGAGGGCGTTCATGAGTTGCTGATGAAAGCAGGCGCGCGAAAACTGAGCGGCGTGCCCGCGCATGGCCTTTCGGTCCCATGTCCGCGCGTCGGCGGCCTCGAGCGCCCGGCGCAGCGAATCTACCACGGGCTCGTCGAAGAAAATCCCGGTTCGATTCTCGATGACAGAATCGAGGACCCCTCCGGCGCGAAAGGCCACCACCGGCGTGCCGAGGGCCATGGCCTCCACGGGCGTGATCCCGAAGTCCTCCACGCCCGGCAAAATCAGCGCACGCGCCCGTGACAGATGATCGATGATCACCTCCCTCGGTACGGCTCCCGTGAAGCTAACGTTGGGCCCGGCGAGCCTTTCGAGCCGTTTCCGCATGGGGCCATCGCCGATCACGATCATGCGCCGGCCGGTTTCAAAGGCCAGCTCCAACCGCTTGTACGGAACCAGCGCCGAAATGATGCAATCGAAATCTTCGCGCGCCTCGCGCAGCGGCGCCGAGAGGAAGACGTCATTGACGAACGGATGGATGACGTCCGCGTCGCGCTGGTAATGCGTCTGGATGCGCCCGCGCACGAAGCTCGAGTTCGCCACGAAGCGCGTGACTTCTTTCGCAGTCGCGACATCCCATCGCCGCAAGCCTGGAGCAAACATCGAGACCGCTGCGCGCAGCAGCGGCCGCGATCGGGGAAAGTAATCGTCAAAGCGGTCCCAGATGTATCGCATGGGCGTGTGGCAGTAGCAGAGATGCGGCTTTCCGCGCGCATCCACGCCTTTCGCGACGCAGTGACTCGACGAAATGATCAGATCGAATCGGCTGAGATCCCAGCGCCGAACGGCCCCCGGGAAAAGCGGAAGCAGCTTGCGGTAATCGCTGACGCGCGCGGCGATGGTTTGAAGAGAGGACGTGTGGATCGGGCGCAATTCGATTCTTCGCGAGACCGATCCCTCAAAATGAAACAGTGTGAAGATCTCGGCCTCCGGCACGAGATCGAGGATTCCTTCGAGCACCTGCTCGCCGCCGCGCATTCCGGTGAGCCAGTCGTGGATGACCGCCACCCGGCCGAACGATGAACTCGGAACGATGAACGATGAACTTGTGCCAATCTGTTCATCGCTCATCGTTCATCGTTCATCGTTTCCGGCGTCGACTGCAACGGGTACTCCTCAATCTCCGCACACCTGTCACAGAGAAAATCATTGCGCAGATACTCCTCCCGCGAAACCTCAGAGAGGCACTTCACGCAGCGATGCTTCTCGGTCTGCTCCTTGAGGAATAGCTCGTTGACCGGCCCGTACGTACCGTCTTTTGCGAACGGCACGTATTCGAAGCCGCGGTTGAGCGGGTCGTCGTGCCGGACGGTGGTGTAGTCGATGCCGAGTGCCGAGTAGATCGTGGACGTGACGTCTTCCGGACGGACGTCGCGGTTGGCCGCCCATCCGAATTCCTTCGCGTCCTTGCCGGCATCGTCGGTAGCGCCGATGACGTTGCCGCCGCGAATGCCGCCACCCGCGAACACGACCGACATGCGGAGGAAGTGATCGCGTCCCCCCTGAGCGTTGAGCGCGCCGACGGTGCGGCCGAATTCGCCAAGTACGACGACGAGCGTTTCATCCAGCAGCGTCGCGCCACTCTGCGAGCCGGCGGTGTTGGCGAGGTCCGTCAACAGCGCGGAGAACGCCGGATCGAATGTCTTCATCTGCGTGTACAGCGAGTTGGCGTTCTTGTTGTAGATGTTCGAATGGTGGTCCCAGCCGCCGAGAGTCACCTGCACGAATCGCGTGCCGCGGCGCGCATTGACCAGATTTCGCGCGATGATCAACGAATTGCCGAAGCCCGTCGTGCCGTATCGCACACTCTCGTCGGTGGTGTAACTGAATAAGCGATTGACGTCGGGCGAATCGATCAGTGTCTTCGCCTGATCGTAGAACGTGCCCATGTCTGAAGCATTGCGGCCGAGGGCGCCGGTCTGACGATCGGAATCGAGTAGCTGCAGTGTATTCCAACGATCGGCGAGTCGCGCGGCGCCATCGGGATGCGTCAAGGCTGCCAGCCCGGCTGCGGACGGTGTAACCGCAAATGGGGCGTAGCGCGCCGGCAGATATCCGGAGCTCGCCATCACCTGGTTGAGGGAGACGAATCCAGGCAGGATGTCGCCCGTTTGGCGCGAGGCCTGCGATTCGAGAGCCACGACCGCGCCGATGTGCGGCGCGATGCTCCCGGTCGCCCCGCCCGGATTGCGCGCAATCTGAGCCCACGCCTGCGCGAGCTGATGCACTGCGGCCCACGAGAGACCGGAGCGCACGATCGCCATATTGCCGAGTTGGTTCGCGGTGTTCGGCATCAGACCTTGAGGAAACCGAATCTGTCCGAAGGTCGTCGGCGCGAAATCCAACGGAGTCCAAGCACCTTCCTTCAGATCCCATGTGTCAATGTGACTCGGTGCGCCGGAGAGGAAGATCATGATGCAGTTTTTCGCCGTGCGATGGAGCGAGGGATTAACCGCGGTTGCGCTTTGAAGCAGCCTGGCGTTCGCGACCGGCAGAAAATACGAGGCCACGATTCCCGTTCCGGTGACTTTGAGGAATTGCCGCCGCGAGAATCCGGCGGCGCTGATCGGAAACGATCCGCCCCGTTCGCAATCGCACTTCGTTCTTTTCGCCATCGGCTAACTCCTCAATTGAACAGGAACTCGAGCTTGTTCAGCAGCGCGAACTGCAGGTCTTCCGATTTGCGGTTAATGTCGCCGCTGCGCAGCACCGTGATGGCCGCGCTTCTCTCGGCAGGCGTCGGATAACGCGAGAGCGTTGCGAGATAGAGAGCATCGGCAATCGCGGCCGCATCTTTGATCGCCTGCAGCGTCGTCGCGACAGTCGACCCGGTGGTGGTGGCTTTGATGCGATCGGTCACGGTGCGATCGTTCATCAGCGACAGAGCCTGCACGATCGAGCTGTCTGCGCTTCGTGCCTGATCGTCGCGATTGCCCCGTCCGAATCCGTTCAAAAAATTACGTACTCCGCCGCCTTCGGTCGTATCGGGAAGCTGCATGGCCTTGGTTACCGGAGTGCTCGAGCCGATCGCGATCGAGAGGCTCGTATTCGTCGCTCTGATGATCGCGTCGACGACCTCCTCTGCCATCAGCCGCCTCGGATAGTGCCGGGCGTAATACGGCACCCAGGCCTCGTTCCATCCTCCAGGCGTGTAGCGCGACGAGAGCTGATAGGCGTTGGAGCTGACCATCAGCCTCAGCGTCGCGCGCAGATCGAAGTGATTGGCCACGAACGCGCTAGCCAGTTGGGTGAGAAGCTCGGGATGCGTCGGCTGAAGCGTCGCGCCTTGCGCGAGCGTCGTCGGATCCTGCCGGTTCAAATCGAACGAATCCACCGGCTCGACGATGCCGAGTCCAAAAAGTTGTTTCCAGAGATAGTTGACGGTCGCGCGCGCGAACTGTGGATGCGCGGTCAGAATGCGGCCGTATGCCGCCCGACGCGCTTCTCCGCTGGCCGGCGTTTCTTTCGTCAGGAAAAAGGCCGGATCGACGGTGCTAACGCCGCTGACCGGCTGGCGCGGCGTCTTGTTCCCGGAAGTAGTATTGAGGCGATAGAGGCCGGTGGTGTTGTCGTTGATCGCCGTGTTCTGGGTGCCATTTGCAGCGGCAACGCGATCAAACTGCACCTGCGCGAAGAATGCCGCGTTCTGCCAGAAGTCGTAGCGCACCTTCCTGGCGAGGCCGGTGTTGACCTGCTCGAGGTGTCCCAGCCCGTTGTGACAGGAGAGGCACTGCAGCGGCATCCCCAGGAATCGCGAGCCGGTCGAGGCAGAAAGATTGTCGTAGGTATCCTGTGCCGGCCCGTTGTTCTGGCGATCGCGGTTGTAGTAGTTCGCTTCTCCCTTGACGGTGACATCGCCGGTTCCGGCGATCACTTCGCGAACCATCTGATCGTAAGGCTTCGCCTGCTGGATCGAATCGTGGATGAATTTGTAGTATGCGTTGCGGGGAACGGTGCCGATGTTCGTGTTGGTGGCCGTCTGGACGTTCTCGACGAGATCGCCGAACCACATCGTCCAGCGATCGGTGAACGCGTCGGAGGCCAGCAGACGATCGATGGCGCGATCGCGCTTGTCATTCGACGGATCGACGAGAAATGCGCGAAGGGTCGCTGTGTCCGGGATCTCGCCGGTCAGGTCGAGCGTCACGCGGCGCAGAAATTCTTCATCCGAGGAGCGCGCGGTCCAGAGGATGCCGTCGCGAACCATCTTGCCGAAGACTTGCGTGTCGATGAAGTTTTTTGCGACGAACGGATCGCCCTTGGGAGGATTGGAAACGCGTCGACGCGACGGCGACGGCGCCACCGCTTCCGCGCGCTGCGACAATCGGTGCCACATCTCCGGGGCGGAATGAAATTGATCGGCTTGGAACGTGCAGTCGGCAGCGGCCGGCGGTACGATCTCGTCATCGCCGCGCGACACGCCCGCGGGCGTTAGAACGGCGACGATGAAAAGCGGTGTCACTGCTGTGCGTGACCATCGTCTGAGCCGCGTCATGCTAAACCTCCTGCCATAATTCCGGGAATGGTTATTTTAACGGAATGCGCGGTTGTTGGTAGTGATAGAGATTACGCCAAAATGATTCGGATTCGGAAGGGAAAGGATCGAGGGCACTTCGACCACGGCTGGCTCGATACCTATCATACTTTCTCCTTCGCCGATTACTACGACCCTGAATACATGGGTTTCCGCGCACTGCGGGTGATCAATGAGGATCGCGTCCAAGCCGGCCGCGGCTTCGGGACCCACAGCCATCGCGATATGGAAATCGTTACTTATGTCCTCGAGGGAGAGCTGCAGCATCGCGACAACATGGGCACCGGGTCGATCATCCGTCCCGGCGAAGTGCAGCGCATGAGCGCCGGCACGGGTGTCCTGCACAGCGAGGTCAATCCCTCGCGCGACCAGTCCGTGCATTTGCTGCAGATCTGGCTCCTTCCCGACCGCCGCGGTCTCAAGCCGGAGTACGAGCAAAAAGCCTTCCCGGCTGAGGAGCGCGCCGGGCGACTGCGGCTGGTCGCGTCGCCGGACGGCTCGGACGGGTCGCTCACCATCCATCAGGACGCGAAGATTCTCGCCGGAACCATTCGCGATTCGGTTCAGTACGACTTGCAGCCGGGACGCTACGCTTGGCTGCAGGTCGCGCGCGGGAGCCTCGATCTCAATGGACAGACATTGAACGCCGGCGACGGCGCGGCGATCGAGAACGAACCGGCCCTGACCCTGCGCGGAAAAGATGCCGAGGTCCTG
>WNFB01010934.1_pt1 | contig 11294 bp, 7 predicted proteins | sample 5400501 | NCBI WGS metagenome assembly WNFB01 (sample SAMN13153341, study PRJNA577476) | soil metagenome | isolation source: 200 cm saprolite under Douglas fir tree site 2 hole 1 | place: USA:California | collected 2015-04-18 | reverse complement strand
CCAGAATTTTTCCGCCCGGATCGACAATCACCGACGAACCGCAAAACGTAACGCCGTCATCGGTCCCAACGCGGTTGGCAATGATTAGATAGCTTTGGTTCTCGACCGCGCGCGCGAGCGCGAGGATTCGCAAATGTTCCGCGCGCACCACGGGCCACGCCGAAGAATTCACGATTAGGTTTGCGCCGTGTTTCACGACGAGCGTGCGCGCCATCTCCGGAAAACGCAGGTCGTAACAAATGCTCAACCCAACTGTAAATTTGCGGACCTTGCAGCTGACGAAGTCATTGCCGGGCAAAAGACAGACGCGCTCATCGAGGGGCGCAGCCATCACGAGATGTGTCTTTCGGTATTTCGCGAGCACTTCACCCTGCGCGTCCACAAAAACTTGCGCGTTAAAAATGGACCCGCCATCGCGATCCGAAATTCCGGCAACAATCGCGATTGAAATTTCCTTTGCGATTTTTTGCAGCTCAGAAACCGCGCCATCACTCCACGTTCTCGCATGTTTTTGAATCACCGGCATCGAGTAGCCGGTATCGACCATCTCTGGAAACACGACGAGCTCTGCGCCCGATTTTTTTGCGAGGGCAGCGAAATCACTAATCTTGCGCAGGTTCGCGTTGAAATCGCCGAGCACGCAGGCAATCTGAGCGGCCGCAATTTTCATGAGTGATTCTCGATCTTAGCGCAAATTTCTGTCGAGTGCGCCGATCTTCCGGATTTCCGGCCATTTTAACGCGGAACCGATGACGACAAAAATGGTCCCGATTCCACCGGCAACGACCGAAATCACGGGCCCGAACAAGGCTGCGGTCAATCCGGACTCGAGCGCGCCGAATTCGTTCGAAGTGCCGATGAAAATATTGTTCACGGCCGAAACGCGGCCGCGCATTTCATCCGGCGTCACCAGTTGAACGATCGATCCGCGGATGATCACGCTCACGCTGTCGAGCGCGCCGGCAACAAATAACATCGCCAACGATAGCCAGAGCGCTGTCGATAAACCAAAGACGATAGTGGCGATTCCAAATCCGGTGACGCACCAAAGAAGTGTTTTGCCCGCTTCTCGCATCGGCGGCAGATAAGCGACGATCAGGGCCATTGCGAAAGCGCCGATCGCGGGCGCCGCGCGCATCCAGCCGAGGCCAACTGGACCGCAGTGCAGAATTTGATCCGCAAAAATCGGTAACAAAGCAACGGCGCCGCCTAGCAGCACAGCAAAAAGATCGAGCGTGATCGTCGCCAGAATTACTTTCTTGCTGAACACAAATTTTGCTCCGGCGGCCAAACTCCGCCACGTGCTCTGGTCGGCTCGTTCGCGCGTTTGTTTTGCGCGCGGGATCGGTAAAGCGAGCAGGAAAAACGCGAAGGACGTGATCGCGTCGATGACGTAAACAATCGGGAAGCCGCGGCGCGCGACGACGAAGCCGCTAATGGCCGGGCCGACGACGGAACCAATTTGAAAGATGCTGTTGTTCCAGGTGACCGCATTCGAAAACGCGTCCCGCGGCACCAAGGTTGGAAAAAAAGAACTGCGCGCCGCCCATGAGAACGTTCGCGCTATAGCGCCGAGAAAAAGAAGCAGATAGATGAGTGGAATCGACGCGTCGTCGAAATGGAATGTTTGTTGATGTTGTTCAAAGACACCGGCGATCGCGCTGAGTCCGTGATTGCACGCCCGCAAGATCGACATCTGCGGGATGGCGAGATGTTGCCAGGAAACCAGTGCCAGCAGCGCCGACGTAACGGAACTGAAAATTTGAGAGACGAGAATAATGTTTTTGCGACTGATGCGATCGGCCAGATGTCCGGCCGGCAGCGAAAAACCGACGATTGGAATCGCGAATACGAGCCCGACCAGCCCGAGCGCAGTCGCCGAATGCGTGCGCCGGTAAATTTCCCATTCCACCGCGACTGCGAGCATTTGTCGGCCGACGATCGACAACAAATTTCCAGTCGTGAAAAAACGAAACCCGCGCGAGCGGAACGCGGCATACGGATCATGTCTCGGCGCCGGCGGAATGACCACGCCCGTAATTTCCGGTCGCTGACCGATCGGCGATTCGTATTCGTTAGGCATACTCGAGCGCATTCGCTCGCATTCGAATACGCCCGCGAGAGTGTAGAGTTGCCGCTGCTCGCCGCAACCATTTCGCTCGGGACGCCACGGGAACTCGTCGACACGCTCGCGACGCTTCTTCCGCGGATGTATTTAATCTCGTCGAGTTTGAGGGCGCATCCTGTCGCGCGACTCGGCGGAGTTTGCGACGAGCGCAGATCGCCGCTAGAAGATCGACATGCCGGAAGTTACCGCACCACCGAAATCCGCCGCGTCTGCGTCGCCATGGACGCGTCAAAATCCGTTTCCTGGAAAGCTCGTCGTCAATCGACGCTTGAGCAGTGATGACTCAAAAAAGGATACGCGGCATTTCGAGATCGATCTCACTGGCTGGGGATTAAATTTTGAAACGGGCGACTCGGTTGCGGTTTATCCGACCAACGACCCGAATTTGGTGAAAGAAATCATTCGCGCGCTGGGGACGACAGGTGACGAACCAGTGCCAGCAGCGAAAACGACGAAGCCGTTTCGTGAAGCGTTGTTGCGCGATTACTCGATCACTCAGCCCACGCCGAAATTTTTGAAAGCAATCGCAGAACGGGCGTCGGCTGCGCCGATGCTCAAGGAGTTGCTGCGCCCGGACCGCAAACACGATCTCGAAAATTATCTTTGGGGCGCCGAAGTAATCGATTTCTTGCTCGATCATCCATCAGTAAAAGTTAAGCCTGAGGAATTTGTCGGATTGCTCACCAAATTGCAGCCCCGGCTTTATTCGGTCGCGTCGAGCCTGCGCGTTTTTCCGAATCAAGTGCACCTGATTGTCGATGTTGTACAGTATGAAAGCCGTGGCCGCGTTCGCAAAGGTGTTGCGTCGACATTTCTAGCCGAGCGTGCGGACAAAGTTCCGGTGCCGGTTTATCCCAGTTCGGCGAAACATTTTCACATGCCGGAAGATCAGAGCTTGCCGCTGATCATGATTGGACCGGGCACTGGTATCGCCCCTTTCCAAGATTGGGAACGTTTCACACGCAAAGGCTTTCTGACGCGATTGGATTGCGCGTGGTCGCGCGATCAAGCACACAAAATATACGTTCAACACAAGATGCTGGAAAACGCCGCTGAAATTTGGAAATGGATCGACGGCGAGGGCGCGCAGTTCTTTGTTTGCGGCGACGCGCGCCGAATGGCGAAGGATGTCGACGCAGCACTGCGCAAGATCGTGCAGGAACAAGGCGGTAAATCAGTCGACGAGGCGAACGCTTACGTCGAGAAACTGAAAACCGACAAACGTTACAAGCGCGACGTCTACTGATTTGCTGTAGAGGCCACCGCCCTCAGTGGCGCTGGTAGGGCTTGCCGCCGGGGACGGCGGCCACTACAACGCCTTTGAATGAAGCTCGCGCTTTGTGGTCTGTTTCTCTTTGCGCAGATCGCTCACGCCGGTCTGGAAAAATATTCGTCGCTAGTTGTTGCGGACAAATATCCATTCACTGAGACCGAACCGAATGCGATTCGGGTGACTTATCTGGGCGTTAATGGCTTTCAATTTGAAACCAGTGGTCACGCGCTCCTCGTTGATCCTTATTTTACACGCGTAGCACTTTTCTCCGCTGCGCTTAATCACCGGATCGAATCAAATCCCGGTCGCGTCAACGAAGGTTTAAGACATGTCCAGCGTCGCGTCGATGCAGTCCTGGTGACGCACGCGCACTTCGATCATTTACTCGATGTTCCTGAAATCATGCCACGCACGCACGCGCAACTTCTAGCCGGACCAACCGCGATTCAGCTAGTCGAGTCGTTTGGAATTCCGCCTAACGAATGTCAAATCGTCAAGCCTGCAAGTACGCGCAAGATCGGTCCGTGGACGATTCGTGTCTTCGCAGCGCAACACGACCGTTTGTTCGGAAAAGTTCCATTCGACAAGTGCCCGCCGACAACGCGGAGCGAAAAGATTCCCACGAAAGCATCCGATTGGTGCCTCGGTGAGCCGCTCGCGTTCGTGATCGAAGCCGCTGGTAAACGAATTTACATCGATTCGGGCGGCGTTCCCGGCTCACCGCCGGATTCGCGAATAAGAAATGTCGATCTTGCAATCCTCGGAGTGGCGTTACCGGATAGCCGACGGCGATTCGCTGAAGTCGTTAGGCAATTAAGGCCACGCTATGTTTTGCCAAGTCATCAGGACGACATGTTCGCACCGCTCGGTCGCGGATTTGTTTTCGGAAAAATGTCGAACTTTCCGGCGCTCGTACACGAAGGGCAAAAACGGAAATTGCCCGGCCGTTTGATTCTCCTCGATTATTTTCGGCCATGGACACTGCGTTGAACCGACATCCGCTACTGGTGACGGCGTTGGCGCCGCTCATTCCACACGTCGTCGGAAGCGCCTTCAACATTTGGTACAACATGACGGTCATTAACCCGCTCCTCGAAGCGGCGGGTTTGAAGCAACGCTTCATCCAGACTGTGATCGTTTGGAATCTGGTTGCCTATCCGGCAGCAGTTGCGATCTGGCTGTGGCTAATTCTTTCGTTGCGCCCGGCATTTGAACAACTGCAGCGTGGCGAGAACATAGCCGCCGATGAACTCGATCGGGTTCGCAGGCGTCTTGTTCACTTGCCGTGGTCCGGCGCTGCAATTTCCGGTGCGGCCTGGTTGATGGGAGCCATTGTCTTTCTGCTGTCGCTGTCGATGGCTGGCCGTGCAATGAGCGCACAGTTGTTTTGGCATTTGCCAATTTCGTTTGGTATTTCCGGCTTCATCGCGACGACGCAGGGTTTCTTTCTGATCGAGTTGGTGAGCCATTGGGGATTGTTTCCGCTCTTTTTTCAGGACGCGCGGCCTGATCGATTAAAAGGAATCCGCCCGATCTCGCTCCGGACGCGCGGGTTTATGTGGGCGGTTTCGGCGAGCATCTGTCCGATTGGATCGCTGCTGCTGCTGCTCTTTGCGCCACCATCGCCTGGAACGAATCCGCAATCGTTCGGGCTCTTCGTCGCTGTCATCGGCGCCGCGTTCGCACTATTTTCTGCGCTGTTGATCGGCCGCTCGGTTGCGGAGCCGGTTGATGAATTGCGTCAAGCCGCTCAAGCAGTAACTGAAGGCCGGCTTGACGTTCAGGTGCCGTTGCGGCGGGCTGATGAATTCGGTGCATTGATCGGCGAATTCAACCGGATGGTAACCGAATTACGCGAAAAGGAACGGTTGCGACAAACTTTTGGCGCGCACGTCGGCCGCAAAGCGGCCGAGGAAATATTGACCCGCGATCCGGGACTTGGCGGAACCGAACAAGAAATCACAGTCATGTTCGTCGACATTCGATCATTTACGGCGCGGTCCGCGCACTTGTCGCCGACTAAAGCGGTCGGCCTATTGAATGAGTTCCTGCGCGCGATGGTGGAAGTGGTGGAGGGCGAGCATGGTGGCATGATCAACAAATTTCTGGGCGACGGCTTCATGGCGCTTTTCGGAATTGGCAGCGACAGTCGCAATCATGCCGATAAAGCATTGGCCGCAGCGCGTTCAATTCAGCGGACGATGGAGCGGTTGAATGCGCAGCGCGCCGCGCGCGGCGAGGACCCAATCCAGATCGGCATTGGGATTAATACCGGGCCCGCCATTGTCGGGAGCATTGGTTCGCCGGAGCGGATGGAGTTCACGGTTATCGGTAACACCGTGAACGTCGCTTCGCGGATCGAAGCACTCAATAAGACGCTCGGCACATCGCTGCTTCTGAGCAAAGAGACTCGGGACGCGTTGCGACAGTTACCAACATTGCGCGCGCTCCCCCAACAGCCCGTAAAAGGTGTCGAGCAGTTGGTTGAGGTTTTTACGTTCGCGAACTGATCTGCGCGGAAACGGCTAATCGCGCCACCCCGAAAAAGCGAACACCTCTTCATGCTCGCGCGGATCGATGGGTCGCTTTTCGCCGAGGGCCACCCGCTCCGTTTCAACGGCATGGCTTCGAAGCAAGTAGCCAATTTGCTTGTCCCAGTTGTTCTGGTAGACGAAAAGTCGCCAACCACTCTGAGGCGCCGGTGGTAATGGCGCTGGCGGAGCCGATTCCGCTTTGGGAAATCTTCCGACCAGGAAAACTTTCTGGCCGGATTTCAGGGTCGATTCGATCCGCCACAAAATTTCACGGATCGAATCGGGATGCATCATAGCGTCCCTCGCCAGGTCCCAACGATGTTGTCGGTGGTCGCTAATGTCGGGGACGGATTTCCAGATTGCTGCGCCCTGATAATAACGCGCAAAGGTGATCGCGTGCGTGAACCGCATCACAATCGCGAAGTCATTCTTGTCGGAGCGCTGAGCGACAGCCACCGCAGCCAGATCGCAGTCGGTTCTTCGCAAACTTGACCAACGGTACGCGACCGGAATGACGATGGTGACTACGGCGAGAAACGCGAGCAGGTTCAGAAATCTCAGTCCGATATTTTTCTGCAGCGCTCCAGAGAGAACATGAACTGACACACTTGCAACAGCCATCATCGGCAACAAGTGCCGTGAGCCGGGCACGCCCGAAGTCCACAGGAATGCGAAAGTCGCAATCATAGTTACCGCGACCGCTAAAAAAGCAAAAAGAATTCCGTCAGCCGGCAGGCCTAACGAGTGACCGAGACGGCGCGTCGCCCAGGGCACCACGATGAGCGCAAAAGCGCAGGCGGCCAAAATCAGCCACAGATAGGAATGCGACGCGTCCAAAACGCCGCGCTCTTCGCGTTGCAAAGGCCAGAGCTCGCGAGCGCTATTTATGATTCCAACGTATGGAAGCAAAGATATTGCAGCGACAATGCCGACGGAAAAAATCACCGCTGCGCTTTGGAATTCGCGTCTTTTTACCGCAACCACAATCCCAGCGAAACAAATTCCGAAGGCGACGAAGGCGTTGAGGTAAAGCGATTGAACCGAGAGCAGCGCTACAATCGCCGCCAGGACCACCGTTCCGATCCGGCTCGTCTCAAACGTCAGCTTCCAAATCAGGGCGAAGACGAGGACGACACACATCATGCCGAGGCCGTACGGCCGCAACGAATCGCCATCGCTAATCGTCATGGCTCTGGCCGCGAACATTGCCAGTGGCCAAAGCGGCGCCGACCAGCGGTTGTCGATCCAACGACAGCTCAACCAGATCGCGCCGATGAATAATAATCCGATAATGAACCCGAGAATGCGCAGATGGAAATCGCTGTTGCCGAAACCAAGAGCGATCCAAATCCGAAGAACGGCGGCGAAAAGGGCCGGAAAGGGATTGAATACAAGCGCGGTTTCAAAATCGTGAACGGTTTGGGTGTTGGCGACATACAGACTGTTAATTTCGTCCCGCCACAACGGTCCGGCGTGCATCAACAATCGGAGATGCAAAAAAATCAGAAAGAGCGTGAGCAACGTCGCGGCCGCGAATTCGCAGCGTGCGAGTGCCGCTTTTTCCGGTAGGAATCGCTTCATGCGAAGCGTACGCGCGCGGCAGCGAGAAATCCGAGCAACCAAATTGCCGCAGATAAGATCGACAATCCCCCGCCGAAAACGAGCCACGCCGGCCGATAAATGAGACTGAGCTTTCCGTGCAAACCGCTCGGCACTTCGACAATCGGAAACAAGCTGCGATAAGAATCGACCTGAAGCTTTTGATTTCCGAGCCTCGCTTCGTAACCACGAAAGAAAGGTCGCGAAAAAGTCAGAAGTGCGGGGGCGCCCCCACTTGGAACATCGACATCTGCCGCCACATGATTTCGCGAATCATCGATTTGGGAAACTGTCGCCGCGACAAATTGCTCGTTCGGTTTGGAATCGATCGATGTGACTGAGCGAACACGTGCGAACGGCGGGCCGATTCGATGATAAAGAGCACCCTCTTCCGTTGACGTAACGAACTCCCAATCCGGACCCAGCGCAGGATCGATGCCTAAGTCCCATGCAACAATGATTCCGTCGACACCGAGTTGCGCCAGCAGCCCATTCGAATTCGACTGCGCCCAGACAAGATACTCGGCCTCGTGCGGATTGATCTCGCCATGAATGCGGAAATCAAATTCGCGCGCGACGCCGGCGGGGAGAATCGGGCTGTAACCATTGACGAAACGCAGACCGGCCCACATCGATGTGCTACCTGGCCTAACGAGTTGGCCAACAGGCTCGGATTTCTTTTCCAAGCGATAATTTGATTCAGCGGCCGGATAGATACTGAGATATAAACGTTGCGGATCGAGCGGCGCCGGATGGAGCAGTTGCTGACCGAGATTGTATTTCGGCACGCCGCAATTCGGCGGAACACAAAAATAAGTGGCGAGCAAGACAGCAAAGGTGACGGCTGGCGGGGCCCATTGGCGCAGTCTGATACCAGGCAGAAACAATTCGCAAAGCGCCCAGATGACAGCGATCTGAAAGTAAAACCAAGTGACCGCCGGGCCGTAGTTACCCGCCGTGCCAAAGATTGACATCGGAATCGTCACGACGATCAGCACCAGGACCATGGTCGAACCAGTTGGAGAGCCTGGCCGAACACGGAGCACTTCCGCAGCGCAGATCGCGAGGACGAGATGAAAAAATGGCAACCAACGAAAGCTCCAACGAAAAACTCCCGCAGTCGGGATCATTGCGAGGAAGAGCACGAGCAAAAGTAAGGTGAGCTCCCAGTTCATTCGCCTCACCAACATCCGCGGTCGCCAGATGAATCCGGCAACGAGCGCGGCTGGCGCAACCAAGCCAGACGCCAGCTCGGTCGCGGTGTGCGGAAGATAATTCGTAGAAAAATCGGCCCAGTTCACCGTCCAACATGGCAAAATGAAACCGGGCAACGCGCGCCAGGGAACAATCCATTGCCAATGCGCGGCGCTTGCATACAAGGCGCGCGCGGAACCGTGGACGTAATCAAAAATCGCCAGCCAGGCAGGCGCGGACATTCCAAGACCGAGGGCGGCGCCGCTCAGCATCGGCAAGATCGATCCGCCACCGGGCGGATTCGCCGTGGCGACCGTCCAAGTTTTCGTTTCGACTAAAGACTTGATCGACAACCACGCGATCAAGAGCACGAGCATGAGCACGGTGTAAGGAAAACCGCCGGTGACGACTAGGTAAACGAATGGCGCCGGCCAAAGAAATCGCCAGCGAGTTCGTTGTCGATCGAGCGCCCGTTCCAAACTCCACCACGCCCATGGCAGCCACGCGAATGCACCGAGCGCACCGAACCAGTCGGTTGCGCCCCAGCAGATGATCCAGCCATTCAAAGCGGCGATCAACGCGACGAAGATCGACAACGGAACGGAAAGTTTTCGATCGCGTGCGAGCAGAAACGCGCCAATGGCGAGAACGAAAAGATGCGTAATCGAAAGTGCAGCGGCCTGCTGTGGAAAGGTCAGTGGAAATTTCCAAATACCAACGACAGCAGCATTAACAAAAATTGAAAATGTTCCGTACTGAAATTCGCCGGCGAGATTGCTGCAGACCCACGAATACGGACTAAGCAGCGGCAGATGACCTTCGCTCCAACTCCGAGAAATGTCCGCGAACACGGGCAAGACCGACAATTCGTAGTCGTCATTCCAAAAAACGAGCGGATCGTGCCAAAGGAGAAGCACGCAGAATCCGACGACGATTAATCCGGCCATGATTACGCCGGGAAAATTTGGCCAACGATTAACGCAGATTTTCACAGCCGCAGAAAAGGACGCAACCCCTCACCTTCATCCTCTCCCCTTGGGTAAGGGGAGAGGGCAGGGTGAGGAGTCGTTTCTGCGAATCTGTGTTTCATCTGCGTCCATCTGTGGCGAGAAAATTATTTCTTACAACACAACCGGTTTTCCTTCGGTCATGACGAGAACCTTGTCTTCAATGCCGTGAACGCGCGCTGACTCACGCAAACGCTCGAGCGGTTCTTCCAGCGGCTCATAACCCAAACGGAAGCTGCCGTAATGCATGGGCACGAGTGTTTTTGCTTTGAGCTCATTGAATGCGCGCACCGCTTCTTCCGGATTCATGTGCACTTCGCGCGCAAGCGGCGGATCGTAAGCGCCAATGGGCAGGAGCGCGATCTCGATGTTGTGGCGTTCGCCGATTTCCTTGAATCCTTCGAAGTAAGCGCTGTCGCCACAGTGAAAAACGGAGCGCCCGTTCGCGCCGATTACGAAACCGCCAAAGCCGCGATGAGTATCAGCAAGAAAGCGCGCGCCCCAATGATGCGCGGGCGTAAGCGAGACTCTGAGCGGGCCGAGCTCGATCGTCTGCCATTCATCAAGTTCGTGCACGATATTGAAACCGAGCCGATGAACTAGTCGTCCGACGCCAACCGGTACGACAATTGGCTGATCGGATGCGACTTTGCGCAACGTCCGGCGATCGAGATGATCGAAGTGCGCGTGGGTCACGAGCACGAAATCAATCGAGGGCAGATGATGAATGTGAAATCCGGGCTCCTTCAATCGCTTGATAACGCTGAGCCACATCGACCAGATCGGATCGATCAGCACATTGACCTTGTACGTTTGAACTAAAAACGAAGCATGCCCGATCCAGGTGATGCCAATCTGACCGGGCTGCACTTTCGGAAACAGCGGACGCGCGCGCGCGCCGGAACGTTTCGTGAACAGCGTTGGGATCCAAACGCTGGTGATGAAATTGCGCTTGGTCCAATCGCTGCCAGGGCGGAGTTTTACTCGCGTCGATTTCTTCGCGCCACCGGAAGAAGTTTGGCGAACTATCTTGCGCTTTCTTGAAAAAGGATTCGGCACAGTCGACAGATGATATAAGCGTCGCGAATTGAATCAAACATTCATGGATTGCCGCGAAGCATTAATTGGAGTCGCAATAGAAAATACGGCGTCGGCAGTCGTGGCGGCAGACACACGAAAATTCCGTAGCGGCGCTGCGGATTTGGGCGGGGATCGCGTTCGCTATCCAAGCTTTGAAAGCGCTTGAAGAGCGGATCGTCGCCGAAGAATGCACTGGGAAAGTTACGCTCGACAAACTTTCGCTGCGGCGAGTTTGGCGGGAAATCGTGAACGAAAACCGCGCACGGTTTTCCAGTACGCAGGAGATCGATAGCAAGCTTGAGCGCGCGAAAATCTTTTGGACCATCGATCAAGACGGCGTCGCCATTTCGCAATCCCTGCGGCAAGATTTCGCGCGAATCGCCGTAGAGAAGATCGACATTCTTGCACGATTTGAGTTTCGCTTCCGCAGCGGCGGCGTTTTCTGATTGTCGTTCATATTCGACGCTGATAACGCGCGC
>WNFB01005522.1_pt1 | contig 11294 bp, 9 predicted proteins | sample 5400501 | NCBI WGS metagenome assembly WNFB01 (sample SAMN13153341, study PRJNA577476) | soil metagenome | isolation source: 200 cm saprolite under Douglas fir tree site 2 hole 1 | place: USA:California | collected 2015-04-18 | reverse complement strand
GCCGGGCTGTACGCCATCGGGTTGGCGCCGGAATACAAGCTCGTCTCGAGTTTCTTTCTGATGGTCGTGCCGCCGCGGGCGGGAATGGAATTCGGCGTCGAGGGCGCGCTGCTGTTTGCCGATTGCGGCGTCGTCCCCGACCCCTCGGCCAGCGACCTGGCCGATATCGCCCTGGCCACGGCCGAAAGCGCTCGCGTGTTCCTCGAGGCCACCCCGCGAGTGGCGCTGCTATCGTTTTCGACCAAGGGCTCGGCCGAGCACGCCCGCGTCGAGAAAGTCCGCGAGGCGCTGCGCATCCTCAAAGCTCGCGCCCCGGACTTGGCCGTGGACGGTGAGCTGCAAGCCGATGCCGCGCTGGTGCCGGCGGTGGGGGCAAGCAAGGCGCCGGGCTCGCCCGTGGCAGGCCGCGCCAATGTGCTGATCTTCCCCGACCTGGACTCCGGCAACATCGCCTACAAGCTGGTCGAGCGCACCGCGGGCGCCGAGGCGCTGGGACCGATCCTGCAGGGCCTTGCCCGGCCGGCGAACGACCTTTCGCGCGGCTGCTCCGCCGACGATATCGCGAACGTCATCGCCATCACGGCCCTGCAGGCCATTGCACGCAAGCAATCCTACAGCGCGGGCGCGCATCCAACCGACTAAGGCCTTTCGGAATCACCGATGAACACAGATCCACGCACATGGTTTTCTTCGCTGGCTGGCAAAACGACTCCCATGACAGCAACAATGGGCTTCGTGCCCAAGATACTTAGGGGCTCCGCGTTCATCTGTGTTTGTCTGTGGTTTCTCCCTCTGCCAGCCCCGGCGCAAGAGAGCGAGCAGGAAGTGGCCGCCAACCTCGCCGCAGGCCGCGTGGTGGTCTACGTTGCCGGCAACGGCATCGTGATCGGAGCCGCCGAGCCCGCCGGGGCGGGCGTCGAGCCGGGGTCGCGGCCGCCGGCGGTGCTGCCGCTCGGCGGGGGCCGCATCGGCATCCTTCTGGGCGCAATCGAGTGGCTCGCGCCCGCTTCCGGCCACCCACCGGTGCGCTTGGACCGCGAGTTGCCGCGCTTGGCCAGCGAGGCCGCCCCTCGGCGACGCCAGACCGAGCCGGAACAGGCCAGCGACATCGAGTCAATCGGCGTGGCGCTGCTCGAGCGCTTGCACACCCTGGCCGGCCAACTCCACCGCAAGCTTGATCTCAAACCTGAGGAGCCTCTGCTTGAGCTGCTCTTGATAAACTATGTGGAGAACTACGGCCCGGAAGTCTGGCTGCTGAGGTATCGGATCGCGCAGGATGCGTGGCGCGGCGACTACTGGCGCACGCGAGTGCTGCGGCCAAGTTACACCCAGCTTTATCCGCCGGAGAAAGGCCACCCCCGCACGCTCATCGAGGTGCGTTACCCGGCCGACGCGCCCGGCCCTGCGCTGCTCGATCTGCTGAAGCAGAACGACCCGCGGGTGGCCCACCTAGGCAGCGCCGACGAAGCAATGTCTCGCGCCAGCGAGCGCGTGATTCGCGGCGAAACCAATAAGGGCTCTGCCGATGATGCGGCGGCGTTTCTCCGCGCCGCCCTGCCCGCTGTTTGGGGAGCGGATGCGAAGCTGGTCCTCGGCGTGCTCCGCGAGCAGCGAGGCTTCGAATGGGTGGTTCAGCCGCCGGAGCTGCCGCAAACCGCCGAGGAAGGAAAACCGCGCGAGCCCGGCGCCCCCACCTTACTCAAGAAGCCGCCTGAGTAGAGGATGACGCCTTCAGGCCGAGCTTTCTTCCGCTCGCCCCGGCCCGCCACTTGACACCGCGCCACCCGAGCGGTAGCTTCCCACAACTCACCAATGATTCTCACAGGCGCAGGGAGACACAGATGCATCGCGGCTGGCTGTTGACCGCTGGGGCGTGTCTGGCGGCATCGGCCTTGGCACAAGACCTGACGAAAGTGGACCCGAATCACGCCAAGGTCGAGTTCGAGAACGATCAGGTACGGGTTGTGCGGGAGCGCTACGCCCCTCGCGAAGTCGCCCCGACGCACGAGCATCCCGCGCGGGTCTCCGTTTGGATCACGGACGGGCGCGTGAAAGTCACTTACCCGGACGGCAAGGCGGAAGAGAGCTCCTGGAAGGCTGGACAGGTCACGTGGGGCGCACCTCGAGGAAAACATATCGGGGAAAATGCGGGCACCAAACCGTTTGAGACGGTGGTGGTGGAGATTAAGCCTGCCGCCGCCAAGCGCGAATCCACCAAGCTCGATCCGGCGCTCGACCCCGCCAAAGTGGACGCCAAACACGTCCGCGTGGAGCTGGAGAATGACCGGGTGCGTGTCCTGCGTGTCCGCCTGGGACCTCACGAGAAGATTCCCATGCACCAGCATCCCGCCCGCGTCGTCGTTTCGCTGACCGATACGGAGTTAAAAGCGACGTCGGCGGACGGAAAACAGGACACGCTGCGCGCGAAGGTCGGCGAGGCCCGCTGGGCTGCAGTCGCCCAACATGGCGTCGAAAATCTCCGGGACACACCGGTGGAGTCGATTGAGGTGGAATTGAAAGACGCTCCGCGCCGTTAACCTGCCTCCCCGCTGGAGTTTTGCTTGCCCCGGCCTGAGAAGAACCGCAAGGCGAAACTCACAAGCCGTTCAGTTGTGCGCCTGGATCCGGCTCAGAAACGCCTGCAATTGCGCGCGGTATTCTGCCGGGGCGACAAGAGAGGCTTCCTCGTGGCATTCACCTTCCACGCGCCAAATCGTTTTTGGCTCGCGAGCTCGCGCGTACACTTCCTCTCCATGAGGAAGAGCAAGCACAGGGTCGCGCACGCAGTGCACGATCAGAATCGGCGCGTGAATGCCGGGAAGCTTTCCGGCAGTGTCAAATTTCGATCGCGCCATCAGCTCCAGCCCGGGTAGAAACCAGTAAACGCGCCGCGCCACGGCCCGAGCGGATGGGAAAGGCGCCTCAAGCACTATCCCTCCCACCTCGCGCTTCGCCGCCAAGTCCACGGCCACTGCCGTCCCGAGCGACTGCCCATACGAGATGATCCGCCCGGGAGCTATGCCCCGCTGCCGGGCCAAGTAGTCGTACGCGGCTTGCGCGTCGAGATACAGACCCGCCTCTGTAGGAGAGCCTTCGCTGCGGCCATACCCTCGGTACTCCACTGCGAGAACGTTGGCCGGCAGCGCATGCAAGAAGCGAAAAACCTCCGCCCGGGCGGCTACGTTGGCTGCATTGCCATGAAACGCCACGAAGGTGAATTGGGAGGTGGCACTGGGAATCCACCAAGCGTGCAGCTTCACGCCGTCGCCGGTTTCGAGCCACACATCCTCGACCGGGAGGCCCTTGGGTTGCCAGTCGCCCGCCAAGCGGCCGGGATAGTCGGGGAAGAAAACCAGGCGGTGCTCAAACAGGCGGAACACCAACAGCACAAGCAGGTACACTGCGCCGAACGTGGCAAGAAAACCCGTCATCCTTCGCAGGGCTGAGGCGCGGGTCAGAAGGCTACCCTGACCTACCCTGACCGGTTGACAAACTGCTGCTTCACCCGCGCGCTTTTTTCCGCCACCGAGCGCGCCAGCTCGTCTTTGTGCGCCGACAGCCGCTTGCCGACCTCGGGGTCGAATGTCGAGAGGATCTCCGCGGCGTAGATGGCCGCATTGACAGCCCCCGGCTTGTCAATGGCCATCGCGGCCACAGGCACTCCAGCCGGCATTTGCACGCTCGACAGCAGCGCATCAATGCCGCTGAGCACAGTGGTGGCCATCGGTACCGCGATCACGGGCAGGGTCGTGAGCGCGGCAAACACCCCGGCCAGATGCGCGGCACCGCCTGCTGCCACAATGATGACTTTCAGTCCCCGCCCGATAGCTGTCGTCGCGTACTCGTGCCCCCGTGCCGGCGAGCGGTGCGCGGAAATCACCTCGATCTCGTAGGGGATCTCAAACTTCTCCAGCATCTTTGCGGACTCGCTCATCACGGGCAAGTCGGTATCCGACCCCATTACGATGCCCACTAGCGGCGGATGCTCGTTCTTCTCCATGGCCACATCTCCTAGGACTCAGCTCGCCCCATTGAGAACCTCAATTGCGTCGCCCCGCCGGATCCGGCCCGCCTCTATCACCCGGCAGAGCATCCCGCGGCGCCCGCGCAGTTCATCTTGCAGGCCCCGCCGGATTTCGTCCATGCGATAGCAGGGCTCGCAAGGCACAGTGACCTCGAGAAGCGCCTCCCCTACCCGCAGGCGTTGGCCGCCTTTCAAGTCCCGCACGTTGAGGCCGCGCGTGGTGATGTTCTCTTTGACCGCTCCCGGCGGAATGCCCAACTCCTCGAGCGTCTCCCAGTCCATCAGCAGGACCTGCCGTCGGCTACCAGGTCGCCCATGGACACACCCCGCAAGGCCCCGGTCGGCAACCGCAGTCACGTCCTCCATCTCACACATCGCTTGCCGGTGCACGACAGCGGTAAACAGCCGCGCCACCTCACCCATGGCGTATATCCCCCGCGGCCTGCGTCTTCAGGCCGCGCGCCCCAATATCTGTCCGATAATGCGCCCCCTCAAATCGAATCTTACTAACTACCTCGTAACACCTGGCTAGGGCTACCTGCAGATCAGCCCCAACCGTCGTCACACCGAGCACCCTGCCACCACTTGTGTAGCAGTTGCCTCCCTCCCGCCTCGTGCCGGCATGGAAGACCACTACGTCCTCTAGCCTCGGGACCTCCGGTAGACCTGCTATGCGCGCGCCCATTTGGAACTCACCGGGGTAACTGCCCGAAGCCATCACCACGCAAACACTTGCTCCATTTTTCCAGGCCGCTTTGATCGTGTCGAGTTGCCCAGCTGCCACGGCCGTGAGTGCTTTCGCCAGGTCAAAATCCATGCGCACAACCAGCGGCTGGGCTTCCGGGTCACCCATCCGGCAGTTGAACTCAAGCACCTTGGGGCCGTCGGCCGTTAGCATGAGGCCAAAATACAGGAAACCGTTGTAAGGCCGTCCTTCGGCTGCCATGCCTCGTATGGTCGGCTGCACAATCGTACCCAGGATGGCTCTCTCCAGCTCGCGCGAGAGGAGGTCATCACTCGAGTAAGCACCCATGCCTCCGGTGTTTGGTCCTTGGTCGGCGTCAAAGACGCGCTTATGGTCGCGGGTAGGGGCCAGCGGCAGGATGTGCTCCCCGTCAGTGAGCACGATAAAGGATAGTTCCTCGCCTGCGAGCGCCTCTTCCATTAGGACTCGCGCGCCGCTCTCGCCGAACTCGCGTTTTTCCATCACCCGCTCGATGAACGCGGTGGCCTCATCCGGCGAGGGCGTCACCAGCACGCCTTTGCCCCCACAAAGCCCGTCGGCCTTGATGGCCACCGGCCAGTCCACGGCGCACAGCGCCCCATAAGCGTCGCCTGGTGAGTCGTAAATCCCATAAACGGAGGCCGTGGGGATCCGGTGGCGCTCGAGAAAGCCCTTGGCGAACACTTTGCTGCCTTCCAGTTCAGCAGCTTGCTTGGACGGTCCGACGATTGTGAGCCCGCGGCGCGAGAACTCATCCGCGAGCCCCAGCACCAGCGGCAGCTCCGGGCCGACCAGGGTGAGATCGGGCCTGAGCCGCTCGGCCAGCGCGACCATCGCACTGACGTCCTTGGTATCCACCGGGATGCACTCGGCGTCCTGTGCGATCCCGCCGTTGCCGGGCGCGCACCACAGCTTCTCGACCTGCGGACTCCGCCGCAGCTTCCAGACCAGCGCGTGCTCGCGGCCACCGCCGCCAATGACCAGGATTCTCATCCAGGCGCAACGATAGTCGGAGCGCGCCCGCTGTGTCAATCGGTCGCCTGTGCGACGTTGACGCGCTTCGGCCGCCACACTACGATGCCAGCACCGTGAGCCATTCTTCCGCGTGCCGCGCAACTCTGTACACCATCCTGCTGTGTTTCTTCTTTTCTGGCGCGGCCGGTTTGGTTTACCAGGTCGCTTGGGGAAAAGCGCTCGGCCTCATCTTCGGCCACACCGTCTATGCGATTGCCACGGTGCTGGCCGCGTTCATGGGGGGTCTCGCGCTCGGCAGCGCGTGGCTCGGGCAGTGGAGCGAGCGCCACGCGCACCCCCTGCTCCTTTACGCCTGGCTCGAATTGGGGATCGCGGCAACAGGCGCGCTCTCCCTGGCGGGCCTCGCTGGCGTGCGATCACTTTACTTGGCTAGCTACCACGCAGTCGCTGGCTCTGCGGTCGCGCTGCTCGCTCTGCGCTTCGTGGCCGCCGCAATTGTTCTCCTGCTGCCGACGTTCCTGATGGGGGGCACGCTGCCGGTGCTGGTGCGCGCGTTGACGCGCTCCTCGTCCGAACTGGGCGCCCGCGTTAGCCGGCTTTACTGGGTGAACACCGCCGGCGCGGTAGCCGGCACGCTTGCCGCGGGCTTTTTTCTTCTTCCCGCCGTGGGTCTGCGGCGCACGGTGGCCGCTGCAGTCGCGCTGAACGTGCTGGCCGGCGCAGTGGCGCTGCTGCTCAGCCGGTCGGCCTCAGCAGCCGCCGCCACACCAGGGGTTGCGACAGTGCCAGCGCCGGATGCCAGCGTGGCCGCATCGAAGTCGGGGCTGCTGCTGGCAAGCTTTGCGGCGGTCGGCGCCACCGCGATGGCCTACGAAATCAGTTGGACGCGCCTGCTGGCGACCATCGTGGGCAGCTCCACGTACGCGTTCACGCTCATGCTGGCAACGTTCCTCGCAGGAATCGTGCTTGGCAGCGCGCTGTTTGAGCAGTGGTTTGCGCGCACACACGCGGTGTGCTTCCACACCTTCGCCGTGACCCAGACGATGACGGCGGTGGCTGCGGCGCTCTTCCTGGTTTTCTTCCAGCAATTGCCGCGCGTCGTGCCGCCGCTGTTGCGCGCGACCCAGGAAACATTTGGCGGGCTGGTTCTGGCACAGTTTGTGACCAGCGCCCTGGCCATGCTGCCCGCTGCAATCGTTTTCGGCTTCAACTTTCCGGCGGTGACGCTGCTGATTGCGGCGCGCGAAGAAACCTTCCGAGGGCGCGCGGCGTCGGTGGGCCGCGCCTATGCTGCAAACACGCTGGGCGCCATCGCCGGCGCCACGGCCAGCGGCTTCTGGCTGGTGCCGCGGCTGGGCAGCTTCCGCGTGGTGGCGCTGGCCGCGGCGGTCAACCTGCTGCTCGCCGCGATGCTGGAGTTGCGCTCAACGCCGCGGCGGTTCCCGCTTGCCGCTGTGGATCTGGCGCTGGTCGCAGTGGTGGCGGCGGTAGTGTGGTCCGGCGCCTTTTACGACCAGACGCTGGCGACGTTTGGCACCGTGCTCTATTGGAACCACTACGAAGGCCGCCTCACACTTCCTGAAACGGCCGCCACCACCGACATCGTGTTTGCCGCGGATGGTTTGAACGCCTCCATCTCGGTCGCGCGCACCGAGGACTATCTCGCCTTGCGCACCAACGGCAAAGTGGATGCCTCAAACCGCGACGCCGTAACGCAACTGCTGGTCGGCCACCTCGGCGCCGTCTTCCACGCCGGTCCGCGGCGCGCGCTCGTGATCGGCTTCGGCAGCGGCATGACCGTTTCGGCGCTGGCGCGCTACCCCGAGGTCGAACACATCGACTGCGTGGAAATTGAGCCGGCAGTGATCCGCGCGGCGCCGTATCTCGAGCCGCTCAATCGCGGCGTCCTGAGGGATCCGCGGCTGCGCATGATCCTCGACGACGCGCGCAACTTCCTGCTCACCACGCGGGAGAAGTACGACTTGATCGTCTCCGAGCCGTCGAACCCGTGGATTGCTGGCGTGGCCGCGCTTTTCACCGAGGAATACTACCGCGCGGCGCGGGCGCGCCTGGCCCCTGGCGGCGTCTTCGTGCAGTGGGTGCAGGCCTACTCGCTCTACCCCGAAGATCTGCGTATGGTGCTGGCCACGTTTGTGTCACAGTTCCCCCAGGTTACAATGTGGCACGGCGACGCCCCGGACTTGCTTCTGCTGGCGCACAGCGAATGGGCGCCGCTGCGCTTCGACCGCTTCCGCGCGCTGTGGGCGAACGCCGCGCTGCGCGCCGACTTCGAGTCCCTCGGCCTGCGCCGGCCCGAGGGCTTGATAGCGTTCTATCTGCTCGGCGATGCCGAGCTCCGCCGCCTGGCTGTGAGTTCGCTGCGCAATACCGACGACCACACCCGCCTGGAGTACCGCGCGCCGCGTGCGTTGCTCGCCAAACAGCTCGAGCAGAAAAACCGCGAACTGATCCTCGACTACCAGGAGTCTGAGCTGCCGCCGGATTGGCCGCGTAGCCGGCGTGCCCCCGCGCTTGCTGCTGCGGCCGAGGCGATGCTGAACCTCGACGAGAAGGAAGAAGCCGACCGCTTCCTCAACATGCTCGCCGACGATCCTCCCACCGCCGAGCGCGAACTTCTCCGCGGGCGGCTTGAGCTCGCCCACGACCGGCTGCCCGAAGCCAAGGCCGCATTCGAACTGGCCTTGCGGCTCGACCGAAACTCGCTCGAGGCTGCGCACGGCCTCGCTGAGGTGGCGCGCCGCCGCGGCGATGCCGCCACCGCGGAACTTCTGCTCCGGCAGATCCTGGCGCGCAACCCCAACTTCGTGCCTGCGCTCCACGACATGATGCTCATCGAGCGCGACCGCAAAGCCTCGCCGCAGGCCGCCCATTGGCAAGCGCGACGCATCGCCGCCGACTCTGCTGCCGGCCCCGACGAATACTGCCGGCTCGGCGAGATCCTGGTCCGCATGGGCGAGCTTCAGCGCGGCGAACGCGCCTTTCTGACGGCACTCGAGCGCGAGCCCTATAGCTACGCCGCCCACCGCAACCTCGGGGAGCTCTACAGGCAACGCAAGCTCTGGCCGCAGGCTCGCGCGCACCTGGAATTCGTGGTGCGATACTTTCCCGATGTCGATCCGGACACGTTGGTGAGCTTGGCCGAAGTCTACCGCGCGATCGGCGAGACTGCCGCCGCCGCCGCCATCGTGCGCAAGGCCCGGCGGATCTTCCCCGGGGACGCTGATCTTCGTCGCCTCGCGCCCGTCCCCTGAGTGACGTCTGGCCTTCGGCTGGTCCCGTAGTGCCCTCATCACCTGCCCTGGCTCCAAGTTCCCTTGCGCGCTTGCCCTCGGCGTGCAAAAAGTGGTTTCATCATCCTCCATGCCGTGGGACTTTGCGCTGATCCTGCTCGTCCTGGCGGTGCTGGTGCCCTGGCGCGGCGCGGCCCGCATCAAACAGCTTCTCGCCCGCCCGCAGCTCGCTACGGCCGACCGCCTTGCACTCTATGCCTCGACGATTGCATTTCAGTGGCTGGCCGTGGGCGTTACGGCTTGGCGCTGCTACGCGCACGGCCTCAGCGCACAGCGGCTCGCGCTCGCCTTTCGCGAACCGCAGCTTGCCACTGCCACCACCGTAACTTTGGCGCTGTTTTTCGCCGCCAGCCAGCTCTTCAGCCTGCGCCGCCTGGCTCGCCTGGCCCCGCATCGCCACGGCTTTCTCCACCACATGGTCCAAAAGGTCATGCCCCAAACCCCGGTCGAACGGCTCGCCTTCGTTGCTCTGGTCATTACAGTCGCCCTGTGCGAAGAGTTTCTCTACCGCGGCTTCGCCTTCGCTGTCATCCAGGAAGAAGCTAAAGGCTCCGTCATCGTTGCGGCGCTCGGCTCCTCGGCCCTCTTTGCGCTGGCGCACATCTATCAGGGACGCCGCGGCTTGCTCACCACGTTCGCCGTGGGCCTTGTGTTCAGCGGTGCGCGCGTCGTGACCGCCAGCCTCGCCCCGTCTATCGTCGCCCACTTAGTGGCTGATCTTCTCGCTGGCCTGGCGGCCCCGCGCTTCCTGCGCGGGCCCCCCCCGCAAGCGCTGCCAGCACCTCGGCCGGTAGCGCCCGACCCGCCCGCGGAGCCCCGATGATGCCGATTAGCAATGAGAATATATACTCATGAAAGAAATATCTACCAGTAAATGTAAGGAACCCTCGGCCGCGCTCGTCCGCCAAGCCCTGGAGCCTTACGCCATCCAGCCCACGGACGCGCAGCTGAGGCTTATCCGGCAATACACGGAGACATTACTCTTGTGGAATCAGAAGGTTAGACTAACGGCGATCACGGAAACGCGCGAGATCCTGGAACGCCACTTTGGGGAGAGCATGTTTGCCGCCCAGGTCGTGCCTCTCTGCCAAGGTCGGCTCGCCGACGTTGGCTCGGGCGCCGGCTTTCCGGGGTTGGCGCTTAAGATAGCCTGTCCACGACTGGATGTTGTCCTCATCGAAGCGAATCAGAAGAAAGCTGCGTTTTTGGCTGAAGTAAGGCGACGGCTGCGACTCGAGCGTGTAAAGATCGTCTGTAAACGCGTGGAGGAACTTCACGTCCTGCCCGGTTTTGCCGACTTTGTCTCAGCCAGGGCCTTGGGTGGCTTCCCTCGCCTTCTGAGATGGTCGCGGGAGGCCCTGTCCGCAGGTGGCAGGCTTCTGCTCTGGCTTGGCGTAGACGATGCGAGCAAGGTGGCCAAGACTGGCGGATGGGCGTGGGGCGAGGCGATTACCATTCCGAATTCGCGTCGCCGCGTGCTTCTCATCGGGCAGCGCAAGTCCGATTGAAGCTTGCCAGTGTTCCACGTGGAACAGTCCCTCTTTGCCCACAGCGCGCACCAACGCTGTTTCACGTGAAACATCTTGCGCTCCCCTACTCTATTCTGCTAGATTCCCACCGCCATTCTGGGGGAACGCATTGGGGCGGGTCATCGCCGTCGCTAATCAGAAAGGCGGTGTCGGCAAGACGACCACGGCAGTCAACCTAGCCGCCTCTCTGGCCGTCGCTGAACAACGCACCCTCGTCATAGATTCCGATCCACAGAGCAACACCACGGGCGCACTCGGCTTCGCCAAGGACCCTTCCCGGCGAACCCTCTACCACGCTTTGGTCCTCGACGACCCTCCCACTCGAATCCTGCTCAAGACCCAAGTCGATGGTCTCGATCTTATTCCGGCGGAAAAAAACCTCGTGGGAGCCTCACTGGAACTCGTGAGCGCCCCGAACCGTGAGTACCATCTTAAAAACGTCCTGGACCCGATCAAGGGCAATTACACGTACATAATCATTGATTGCCCCCCAGCCCTGGACCTGCTAACGCTCAATGCCCTCGTCGCCAGCGATTCAGTGCTCATTCCTATCCAGTGTGAATACCTCGCACTCGAAGGAGTTTCGGAGCTTCTCGACACGCTAATGCGCATCCGCCGTACCCTCAATCCAACTCTGGCAATCGAAGGCATCCTTCTCACCATGTATGATGAGCGTACAACCCTTTCCCGCCAGGTAGCCGCCGACCTCAGAAGCTTCTTTGGCGCACAGG
>WNFB01007720.1_pt1 | contig 11296 bp, 12 predicted proteins | sample 5400501 | NCBI WGS metagenome assembly WNFB01 (sample SAMN13153341, study PRJNA577476) | soil metagenome | isolation source: 200 cm saprolite under Douglas fir tree site 2 hole 1 | place: USA:California | collected 2015-04-18 | reverse complement strand
CGCCGCATGCTTCCCAGATGACACAGAGCCCGACGGCTCCCAACGGTAGAAGTCATAAATCCCCAATTCGTTGTAGAAACGGATTCGCTCGACGAGCGCTCTGCGAAGTTCAGGATCCAGGGTGCGTGGCACTGCAGATAAGGATAACAAAGGTAGGGAAATTTCTACCGGGATGCCAAGGTACTGCGCTTGCGCAGTTTTACCACCTGGTCAAGCACACGCTGCGCAACCTCCCACTTCGAGGTTTCGGGCACTTCGACCACTTCGTCGTGCGAGATGATGGTGACGGCATTGCGATCGGAATCGAAGCCCACGCCCTCGCGGGAAACATCGTTCACCACGATCGCATCAAGCGACTTCGAGGTCAGCTTCTTGCGGGCATTCTCCAGCACGTTCTCTGTTTCCGCCGCAAATCCGACGATGATCTGCGAACTCTTGTGCCGCGCCAGTTCTGCGAGGATATCGGTCGTCGGCTCCAGTTCCAGCGTCATCGGACCTTTGCGCTTGATTTTCTGCCCGGCCGCTACCTTGGGCCGGTAATCGGCCACCGCAGCGGTCTTGATCACCACCGTGCTCTCGGGAAGTAATTTCATGACTGCCGTCCGCATCTCTTCGGCGGTTTCGACACGCGTCAACTCCGTTGCGCCCGGAGGCGGTATCGCCGCCGGTCCGCTTACCAGCAGAACCCGTGCGCCGCGCCGAAGCGCCGCCTCGGCGATCGCGTATCCCATCCGCCCGCTCGAACGGTTGGTGAGGTAGCGTACCGGATCGATCTTCTCCCGCGTCGGACCCGCCGTCACAAGCACGATCTCGCCGGCCAGATCCTGCGACGCACCCAGCACTTCCAGCACCGCTGTGACGATCGCCTCGTTCTCGGCCAATCTGCCGGGACCAATCATGCCGCATGCCAGATATCCGCTGTCAGGTTCGACGATGCGCACGCCGCGCCTGCGCAGAATCTCAAGGTTCGCCTGTGTCGCCGGGTGATTCCACATGTTGACGTTCATCGCCGGAGCTACCACGACCGGCGCGGTAGTCGCGAGGTAGAGAGTCGTGAGGAAGTCATTGGCGATGCCCTGGGCAAAGCGTGCGATGACATCGGCCGTCGCAGGCACGACCAGAAGCGCGTCAATCGCCTGTGCAACTGCAATATGCTCGATCGCGGAATCGACGTTCGCCTGCTGATCTTCCGATCCAAACAGGTCGGTGATGACTTTTTCTCCGGAGAGCGCCGCGAACGTGAGGGGACGAACAAACTCCTGCGCAGCACGTGTCATGATGACCTGCACGCGCACTCCGCGGTCCTGCAGCAGGCGGACAATCTCCGCCGACTTATACGCTGCAATTCCCCCGGAGACTCCCAGAGCAATTTTCATAGCGAGAAAAGGCGAGCGGCGATTTCCTGAATCCGCCGAGCCTATATAACAGATGAGGCGAAGCGCACCCCGGGTTCAAGCCGGCTGCTCTTGCCCAAACACCAACGCCGATCCGAACGCCAGGCGTCTTATTCCTATGCGTCCGGCAAGAATGCCTTGTCCAGAGTTTCGGTCGCAGCGTCCACGGCCGACTTCGGAATTTCCGGGATCAGCCATTTCACCTTGCCCGCCCGGATCTCATCCTGCGCGATCCGGCAGGGTTTGCGCGATATGGTTTCGATTACCGGCGGAGCGCCGCCTTGCAGTTGCCGTGCCCGCCGTGCCGCTACCAGAATGTAGCGATAGTTGCTGTCGAACCCGTCCATTAATTTCATACTCTCTCTCCCCCACAAGAGCTAAATCACTTAGCGTCCAACCCGCTCAGAGCTCCGAACGATTCCAGAATCGGCCGGACGCGCTCACGCGCCTGGTCAAGACAGCACGATCGCGCGATCTCCAGGAGCCGCAACTCCTCCGGCGAAGGCTTGTCTCCGGAACGTCGGATCCGTTCCGCCAGCACGATTGACTTCAATTCGTCGGTCGCTCGCTCGAGCCTCTCATTTACCAGTATATAGTCGTATTTGGAGTAATTCTCAATCTCCCGCCGGGCCGTGTCCAATCGGCGCCGAATCACCTCTTCCGAATCCAACCCCCGGTTTCGCAGGCGCCACTCCAGTTTCTCCCGATCGGGCGGAAGAATGAAGATGCTGGCGGCGTCGGGAATGCGCTTCTTGACCTGCTGCGCGCCCTGAACATCGATGTCGAGCAGCAGATCGTTCCCCCTCGCTTCGGCGTCGCGCAAGAACCGCTTCGCAGTGCCGTAGTAGTATCCGAACACGTTAGCGTACTCCAGGAACTCATCGGCCTTGATCATGGCCTCGAACTGCTCTTTGGTAACAAAGAAGTATTCTTTGCCATTCTGTTCGCTGCCGCGCGGTGGCCGTGTTGTGTAGGAGATCGAGAAATCCAGGTGCTTCACGACTTTGAACAGTTCATTGACCAGCGTGGACTTCCCCGAGCCGGAAGGCGCCGAGACGATATAAACAATGCTCATTCCAGGTTCTGCACCTGTTCGCGCGATTTTTCAATTTCGGCTTTCATCAGCAGGCCCATCTCCGTAATCTTCAACGCCTCGCCGGCCAGTCCGGAGGTCTTCGATAGCAGCGTATTCGCCTCGCGGTTCATCTCCTGCAGCAGGAAGTCCAGCTTCTTGCCGACTTCGCCGCCGTGATCGAGCAGTCCCAGAAAATGTTTGACGTGAGTATTCAGGCGAACGAGTTCCTCCTGAATATCGCTACGGTCAACCAGCACCGCCGCTTCCTGAAGAATGCGTTCCTTGTCGACCTGCCCCCCCAGCATCTCCTGCATGCGCGCCTGCAAGCGTTCGGCATAGCCGCGCAGAATGGCGTTCCGATGGCCTTCCATTCCCGTACCCGCTTTGGACAAATGGCTCATGCGTTCGCGCAATTCCGTCTCGATGCCCCGGCCCTCCTCCTCGCGCATCTGGTTCAGTTTGGCCAACGCCTCTTCGACGCGCGTCAGCACCGCCGCCTCCAGTTCTTCTCCGGACTTCTCGGCAGCAGACTCCATCGCCCCCGGCATGCGCAAGACCACGTTCAGATCAGGCTCTCCGCTGACGCCGAATTCGTCGGCCGCCGCCCGAAAAGCTTGTACGTAGCTGCCTACCAATTGGCGGTTGAGCGCGACACCGTTGCTGCCCGAGTATTCCAGACTGAGCGTTACTTCCACGTGGCCGCGAGCGAGTTTTTCTTTCAGCAACCTGCGCAGCTTCATCTCCAGCGCATCCGCGTCCGACGGCAGCCGGAAATGCAGGTCGAGAAAACGATGATTGACCGACTTCAACGCCAACGCAAACGCCAGGCCGGCGTTCACCTGTCCTTTGACCTGCGCGAAACCCGTCATGGAACGAAGCGGCATGATCACCAATCACTAATCACTAACCATTGACTTTCGGCGCGTCCGCCTCCGCGAACTGCAACTCGTAAAGCCGCCGGTAGGTGCCCAACTTTTGCATGAGTTCTTCGTGCGCGCCCATATCGCTGATGGTGCCATTCTCCAGCACCACGATGCGGTCCGCGCGGCGCACCGTGGAGAGCCGATGCGCGATTACCAATACAGTACGCCCGCTCATCAGATTTTGCAGAGCCGACTGCACCAGCGACTCCGATTCGCTGTCGAGCGCCGAAGTCGCTTCGTCCAGAATCAGGATGGGCGCGTTTTTAAGAATCGCGCGCGCAATGGCAATCCGCTGTCGCTCCCCGCCGGACAACCGCACTCCACGCTCTCCGATTACCGTCTGGTACCCCTCTGAAAGGCCAAGGATAAACTCATGAGCCAGCGCCGCGCGCGCCGCCTCCTCAACCTGCTTCTGCGAAACATGGGGCTGGCCATAAGCAATGTTGTTGCGAACCGTGTCGTTGAATAACACCGTCTCCTGCGTCACGATGCCAATCTGCGATCGCAGCGATGCCAGCGTGACATCCCGAACGTCGTTGGCATCGATCAAGATGCACCCGCCGCTAGCGTCAAAAAAGCGCGGGATCAAATGAACCAGCGTGCTCTTCCCTGCGCCGCTCGATCCGACCACCGCCAGCACTTCGCCCGCCTGCACCTCCAGGTTGATCCCGTGTAAAACGTCACGCGAGCCCTCCCCGCTTTCGTATGCGAATGAGACCTCCTTGAACCGGATGGCCCGCGCGAACTTCGGCAACCGCTTCGCCCCGGCTTTCTCGCGCACCTCGTCTTCAATATCCATAAAACGAAAAATCTCTGAGGAAGCTCCCAGGGCCTGCTGGAAGCTGTTATTGAACAGGGCAAATTTTCGTACCGGGTCGTAGAGCTTGAAGACCGCAATGATGAATGCCAGAAACGTACCCGGAGTGAAGAACCCCTTGTTGATCTGGTCGCGCCCCAACAGAAGGAGTAGCGCAATCGCGACCGCTCCGATGATATCCATCAATGGAGAACTGACCGCGGCAGCAGCCACCGACCGCAGGTTAGCGCGGAAAAATCTTTGCGCCGCTTTCCGATAGCGCCCAGCTTCCCAGGACTCCATTCCAAACGCCTTCACGATCCGGTTCCCGGTGATGGTCTCGTGCAGGATGTTCTGGACCTCAGCCAGCTTGTCCTGGCCGCTTCTTGTCGTGGTCCTTACTTGACGCCCGATTTTCCTGGACGAATAAAGAATGACCGGCACGAATAGCAGCAGCACCCAAGCCATCTGTTTCCCAATCAGGATGACCACCGCCGCCGTAAACAGGAAAGTAAAAAACTGCTGAAGGAATTCCGCCATCACACTCGACATGGCGGACTGCACCTTCTCAATGTCGTTCACGATGGTCGAGATGAGTGTGCCCGTAGTGTGCTTGGAAAAGAATGCGGTCGAGCGGCGCAGGATGGTGTTGTAAAGATCGTCCCGCAGATCGGTCACCATCCCGAAGCCGGCGTAATTAACCAGGTACGTCCCCACGTAGTCGAAGATTCCCTTGAGCACGGTAGCGCCCACGAACGCAAACGCGACCACGGTCCAGGGATTGTGAAAATGCGGGGGGACCAGTTCCTGCAAGGAGAGCGTTCGATCCGTGCCCGGCAGACTGGGCAACTGAATCGGCCCGCCGTGCGCGGTGGGATTCAACACGCGGTCAAAGATCGGACCGATCAGCAGCAGGCGGAACGCATCCAGTAAACCCACCATCGCCATAAGAAGCACGGCGGGCAGGAACTGCCAAACATAGGAGAGCAGATAACGTAAAAGACGCGCCACTCGCCGGTTTGGATTTTCCAGAGCTCGTGGCTCAGTCGCGCCCGCTGGTAACGTGGTTGCCATGCGTGAACCCTAATTCTATATGGGCTTCGGGTTTACAGTTTGCCGAAAAACTCTGACTTGGGGGGCGCAGCGGCTTACCGCTGCGATAAAGGCCGCCGTTTTGTTGCGGGCCTCGGCCCCTGAGGCCCGAGCACATCTCGAAGTGTTCACCAGAGACGACGGATGGGCGCCGAGGAAGAGTAGTTGGTGTAATCGTGATTTCGTCAGTTAACCCTTCGCCTTCCACTGGAAGCAGAGGCCGAAACCATCCGGGTCACGGACGGAGAGTTGCTTCATGCCGTATGGCGCAACCGTCGGCTCTTTCACTTCGATTCCCTTGGCGCGGAGGTAAGCGTATACAGCATCAACGTCGGGAGCGCCGAAGAAGAGCGCCGTGTCGCGGTGGGAGGCGACACGACGCGAGTTGGCAACTGGCGGACGCTTGTCATATTCGTAAGCCGTATTCAGCATCAGATCCGTATCGTTCAATCTCAGCCAGACCCAGTTGTGATTCGGTGCGGTTGTGTTCGTGTCGGTTTGCACAATCTCGAAGCCGAGAACGTCGCAGTAGAACTTCAGCGAGGTCGCCATGTCGAAGACCTGGAGCAGTGGCGTCATCCCCTGAATATCAATCGTCATATCGAACCCTCTAGGGAAGCTGCGGCGCGATCCGAATTGAAATCCGTCCACGCCTTTTGCAAGCGCATCTTGCCGATAAATCGCCATTGCACTCATTGACTGGGTTGTTGGTGAAATTGATTCCATGCACCACCAAACTCTACTCGTGCGTGGGAGCCGACATTGTCATGCTACCGAGCTGTTGGTGGGGAAACCAAAAGGACATACTAACCCTCGGGAACGGCCGGGCAGCCTGCAAATTCCCGGACGTACGTGTTACCGATGTATTGCAGGTCCTTGATACCGATCTCGCTGGTATAGAAGCCGTCGCTGGTTAAGCGGCGCAGGAAGGCAAAGAATTCCACGCCCTGGCTGAGCGCAGCGTCCTTGTCGGCATTCTTGCGATAGGCAATCAGGTCAAGAACTTGTTTCTTCTGAGCAGGTGAACAGGTGAGGTAAGGGCTGCCGAAACGATCAGCGCAAAGGCCATCGAGCCACATCATTCCGCCGCCGAGCGCCAGTTGATAGTCCTTGTTTTCGCTCGTAAGGAGATCGATGAACTCCGGCGCACCTGCCTTGACGGCACCCGCGGAGTGCTCGTCCGCCGGGATGATGGCATCGCAAAGCGAAGCAAGCGTCTGGTACTGATGCGCGGAGAAGAACTTGGGTCGGTAGGTTCCGGCGGGAGCGTGGGATTTCTCTTTAGCGATCATGCGATGCACGTGCTGCGCCGCCTGCAAAGGCACGGACTGAAGTACGGAGCCTCCCGCGACTCCCATGGCCAGCGTTTTCAGGACATCGCGTCGGGTGATCGGGTTCTTCGCCATCGTCATCTCCTTCTAATTCTAGAGACTTCCCTTTCGGGCCTCGTCCAGCAAGTGATCGGAAGCGCGCCATGACAGCGCCAGGATCGTGAGCGTCGGATTCTTGTCGGGGTTCGTGACCAGGCCCGCGCCATCGACCACAAACAGATTCTTCACGTCGTGCGCCTGGCAATATCCGTTCAGCACTGACGTCGCCGGATCAGTTCCCATGCGTGCCGTGCCCACTTCGTGGATGATGACGCCGCCGTCTGCGATTCCGTGTGGATTGTCGCCCGGGCGGCTTCGCGTAACATATGTGCCCCCGGCCGCTTCCGTGATCGCGCGGAATGTTTCCTGCATATCCTTCGCCATCTTGAGTTCGTGGTCGCTCCACTTGAAGTGGAAACGCAACACAGGGATTCCCCATTGGTCCACCACGTCAGGATCGATGTCGCAGTAACTGTCCGGATTGGCGATCATCTCGCCGCGCCCCGAAAATCCCATGAAGCACCCGTACATCTTGCGGCAAGTCTGTTTCAGGCTCACTCCGTAGCCTTCCTCTTCATCGCAGATGTCGTGAAACATTCCGACTCCAGGCATATCGCGACCTCCGCCCACTTCGATGTGGTAGCCGCGCGGGAAATCGTTTTGACGGTCATACTTCCACCAGGGCACGTACACGTGCATGCCGCCAACCCCATCATGGTTATGCGGAGGAATTTTCTCCATCTGCGGGAAGTAGCCCTCGCCATCGCTGCCGACCGAGTCCATCAAGTTGCGACCGACCATGCCCGACGAATTCGCAAGGCCGTCAGGGAAAAGCGAGGACTTGGAATTAAGAAGAAGACGCGCCGACTCACAGGCGCTCGCCGCCAGCACCACAGCCTTTGCGTGAACGCGCTTCTCCGAGCGACTGGCTTTATCGACGTAGGAGACGCCCTTCACCTTGCCATCTTCGCCCAGCAAAACTTCCCGGGCCATCGCGCCAGTAATGAGAGTCAGGCGTCCCGTCTGCTGCGCGGGAGGGATGAGCACCTGACTCGAACTGAAGTTGGAGGCGACACGGCAGCCGCGTCCGCACTGTCCGCAGTAATGACAGGCTGGACGGCCGTTGAGCGGCTTCGTGAGAATCGCCATCCTCGACGGAATGCACGGAATCCCAACTTTGTCGCAGGCGCGTTTGAAGATCACTTCGCTGCAGCGTGGCTTTGGCGGCGGCTGGAAGACGCCGTCGGGCGCGCTTGGGATGTTTTCCTTCGTACCGAACACGCCGATGTAGCCTTCGACCTTGTCGTAGTAGGGAGCAAGGTCCTCGTAGGAGGTGGGCCAATCCTCGCCCAAGCCGTCGCGAGTCTTGGATCGAAAATCCACGGGCGCGAAGCGCAGTGCGATGCGGCCCCAGTGATTAGTGCGGCCGCCCACAATGCGCGAGCGGAACCAGCGAAACTTCGAATCGGCTGCCACCGTGTAGGGCTCGCCCTCGATGGTCCACGCGCCGGTCGGTGCAAGGAACTCACTCTCCAACCCGTTGCCGGGCTTGATGGCATTGCCTCCGATGCCGGCGCCGCGGTGCGGCAACTCGTACGACCACACATGCTCCTTGTAGTCCACGTCAGGATTGAGCGGCGGGCCCGCCTCAAGCAACACGACGTTCAGTCCCCCCTCCGTCAGGACCTTGGCGGCCATACCTCCGCCCGCTCCGGAGCCAACAACGCAGACGTCATAAGGCTTGGGAGATTGAACGACCTGGGGCATGAGTGGCCTAACCTGCCTTTCCTTGAAGCGCTGATTGTAGCGCGCAGTGCAGAATCTGCCCGTAATTCTTGCATACCGGCGAGTCCCTTTGGGGGAGAGGTCGCTGGAGATTCGCACTTGTTAATCATTAAAGGATCGTTGGTGTAATCGTGCTAGAGTGCAGCACCAGGCCCCATGCCTATCTACCGTTTCCAGATCGACGTTGATGCGCCGCCGCAGATTGTTGCGGAGCGCCTGAGGTCTATAGTGCGCCAAGATCGGCGGGAGCCTTTTGGCATGGACTGGTGGTCATGGCGCTCACGGGACCCAGCAAGCCCACCGTTCATGGGCACTGTTCGGGACGACTCGTTCAGGCTACGAAGAGATATTCGGGGGCGCAACTCGTTTCTGCCTCAGGTGAGGGGTCACTTCGCATCCATACCGACTGGTACACGAGTTTGTGTAACCATGTTCGTCCACCCGCTAGTGGTGCTGTTTATGGCATTTTGGTTAGGGCTTGTAGGCTACGGTGGACGGGCCGATCCGTCCGCAAATTCTCTTGTACTGTGGTGTATGTTCATCTTCGGCATCGTTCTGACTACGGCCTCGTTCTTTCCCGAGGCGCTACAGGCCAAACGCATCATTTCCGCCGCTGTTCTTGGCCCACGCCCAGTTCTCGGGTTGTAACCATCAATATTTGCAGCAGCAGACCTCTTCGGAGCCAACTTGCACCAGCAAGGAAACGGAGAGCGCCGAGCCTTACTTTGGCACATCCCGATGCACTACCTTGACTTTGTAGGCAGCCTTGCGTAGCCGCTTGCCGACCTCTTCCGCGATCATCACCGAGCGATGTTGCCCGCCCGTACATCCGAAGCTGATGGTCAGATAGCTCTTCCCTTCTCGGATATAGTGCGGCAGCAGGTAGACCAGCAAGTTCGAAATCCGGCTGATGAACTCCGTCGTCTGCGGGAATGACCGGATGTACTTAGCGACACGCGGATGCTTTCCTGTCAGCGGCCGGAACTCCGGTACAAAATGAGGATTCGGAAGAAAGCGCACATCGAACACCAGGTCCGCGTCATCGGGGACTCCGTGACGGTATCCGAAACTCACGCATGAAACCAGAATCGTCTGATGGCCGTGCTGTTTGAAGCGATCGGTCAGGTGCGCGCGCAATTCGTGAACATTGAACTTCGAAGTATCGATGACCATGTCCGCCAGCGCGCGCAGAGAGCGCAGGTGCCGTCTCTCCGTCGTCAGCGAAGCCTTTACCGTGGTGTCGGTGCCGAGCGGATGCGGCCGGCGGGTTTCACTGAACCGCCGCAGCAATGACGCGTCACTCGCCTCCAGAAAAATGACCCGCGTCGGAATCATCCGCTTGATGGATTTCAGAATGCGCAAGTTCGGCAAACCGGGGAATCAGATCGACCGGCAGGTTGTCGACGCAGTAGTAGCCCAGATCCTCGAACGCCTTCAGCGCCGAAGCCTTCCCCGAACCGCTCATGCCCGTAATGATGACCAGTTCTGTCCCGTCTCGATGGTCAACCTTGCGGGCGCGAACAGGCTTGGCTGCCGCGCGCACCACCTTTTTGGCCTTGCTGCGAGGGGGCATGCTTCGGGAATCTTAGCATCTCAGTGAGTTGGGACCTGACAACAGCCGCGGGGACGCCGGCAGAATCGGCGTGTCGTCGTCGGCTTATTTGCTACAATTTCCGTACCGCATCCTAGGGCGCTTAACTCAGCGGTAGAGTGCCATCCTCACACGGTGGAAGTCGTAGGTTCAAATCCTACAGCGCCCACCATTTTTTGCACCTTTGTATCTGTCCGTGTCTTGACCGCATCGCCCGGTGCGGATAGCCTCTTTATTAAGGCCCTTCCGCCTATGTCGGCTTCGGACAGCCCCGGCGCTCAGCATGTAACTCATTCATCCGAAAGCGCTTCCGCTCCGCATGGTGGACTCAAGGGTCCGCAACTTTCTGGCCTGGCTGGGGTTTCAACAGCTGTGAGCAGTGTGGCCATCGAGCGTGGACTGCTAGCGCTGGCGGAAGTGGCCCAGACGAAGAGCGGCGCGACCATGCCGGATAGCGTCTCGGATGCCGAAGTGATGCTGCTCGTAAAAACAGGCGATGAGTCCGCCTTCATCTACCTGGTGCAAAAATATCGCCGGCAAATGGTGGGCTTCATGTACCGCATGTGTCACAACCCGGCAGCGGCCGAAGAATTGGCTCAGGAAGTGTTCCTGCGCGTGTACCGCTCGCGCGCCAGTTACGAAGCGAGCGCCAAATTCAATACCTGGCTCTATCGGATAGCGACCAACCTCGCCGTGAACCATGCGCGGGACACGCGCCACGAACGTCCCGAAAATACGCTGCGGCTCGACGAACCGGATCAGGAAACGGGCTCGACTCCAGACCTGGCCGACGGATCGTTGACGGCAGAAGAGCAGTTGTTGCACCGGGAACGGATGGCCGTCGTTCGTCGGAAGGTCCAGGGGTTACCGGAGCGGCAGCGGATGGCAGTTATCATGCACAAGTATCAGCAGATGGACTACCGCGAGATCGCCGACGTGATGAAGCTCAGCGAGTCCGCGACCAAGTCGCTGCTGTTCCGCGCCTACGAGACTTTGCGCGAGCAACTGAAAGAATTTGTTTTGACGAAATAGGGGAAGCGGTATGAATTGCAATCAAGTTCGCGAATTGTTGCCGGACCTGGCCGCCGGCATGAATATCGATAAGGGGACCGAGGACGTCCAGACACATATCTCCTCCTGCTCCGCCTGTGCCGCGAAGTTGCAGGGTTTCCGGCAAACCATCGCGCTGCTGGACCAATGGCAGGCACCCGAGCCTGGACCGTATTTCGATACGCGGCTGGGAGCGCGCATCCGCGAAGAGAGAGCGCGT
>WNFB01015927.1_pt1 | contig 11297 bp, 10 predicted proteins | sample 5400501 | NCBI WGS metagenome assembly WNFB01 (sample SAMN13153341, study PRJNA577476) | soil metagenome | isolation source: 200 cm saprolite under Douglas fir tree site 2 hole 1 | place: USA:California | collected 2015-04-18 | reverse complement strand
CAACCCCAGAGCGCACGGACACGCGATAATCAGCACCGCCACGGCGTTCACCAGCGCGTGCGCCAGACGCGGCTCGGGCCCGAAGAAGCTCCAGGCGATAAAAGTCCCGATCGCAATCGCAATCACCGCCGGAACAAACCAGGCTGAAACGCGATCGGCCAGCCGCTGTATGGGAGCGCGGCTGCGCTGCGCCTGGCTCACCAGTTGCACAATTTGTGCCAGCAATGTCTCGCTGCCCACGCGCTCAGCACGCATCACGAACGATCCCGTTCCGTTCACCGTGGCGCCAATTACCCGGCTGCCGGGAACTTTGCTGACCGGCATGGATTCACCAGTGATCATCGACTCGTCAATCGAACTTGTGCCTTCCAGTACCACGCCATCTACCGGAACCTTTTCGCCAGGGCGCACGCGCAACCGGTCGCCGGGCTTCACTTGCTCCAGTGGGATATCTTCTTCCCTGCCGTCACGCAAGATGCGGGCAGTCTTGGGAGTCAAATCGAGCAGCGCCCGAATAGCAGCACCAGTGCGGCTGCGAGCACGCAGTTCAAGCACCTGTCCCAACAGCACCAGCGTCGTAATCGCGGCGGCGGCTTCGAAGTACACGGGGGGCGTTCCGCTCATATCCAGGAACGATGGCGGAAAAATGCTCGGGAAGACCGTGGCCACCAGGCTGTACAAATAGGCGACGCCGGTTCCCATCGCGATCAGCGTGAACATGTTGGTCGAGCGATTGACGATGGAGGTCCAGCCGCGCTCAAAGAATGGCCATCCACCCCACAGGACCACTGGCGTGGCCAGCAACAGCTCGATCCACGGCAGCCAGCCCCCCGGAAGCGCGTGCTGCACCGGCATGCCGGGTAACATGTCAGCCATCGCGATTCCCAGAAGAGGCGCCGTCAGCAACAAGCTGAGCCAGAAGCGGCGCGTCATATCGCGCAACTCAGGATTCTCCTCTTCCTGCGCGGTGACCGTGCGGGGCTCGAGCGCCATGCCGCAGATCGGGCAACTCCCCGGCCCCGGCCGGACGATCTCCGGATGCATAGGGCAGGTGTACTCGACGCGCGCGGTTGGGAGCGGCATCTCCGGCTCAAGTGCCATGCCGCAGCTCGGACACGCTCCGGGCTTGCTCTCCCGCACATCGGGACACATGGGGCACACATACTTTCCCTTGGCAGGGGAGTCAGCAGCCTGTGTCTCTGCTACTTTTGCTCCTCCCGGAGCATGAGTTGAAGCGGGCGGCCTGCCCAGCGTGACCAGGCTTGGCGAGCCAGGCTGGGCCGGCTGGTTCAAGTATTTTTCTGGAGCAGCTTTGAACTTCTCCACGCACTGGCTGGAGCAGAAGTAATGAGTCTTGCCCGCATGCTCGAGCCTGTAGCGGGCTGAGGCCGGATCCACGGTCATCCCGCACACGGGATCCTTCACCGCAGTGGCAGACTTGGCAGCATTATCCATGATGACCTGGAACGAGCTTAATATTAGATTCTCTTGGCGGGTCCGTCGATTGTGTATCGTGGAATGATCTATCTCCTGGTTTGCTGTATGTTGGGGACGGAGGTGCGGCAGCCAAATGACGCAACTAGAAGTTGCTTACCGTTACGGTTCGGTGCCGGGTGAGGCGACCATGCGCGCCATCGACGGCGTGCGCGAAGTTTATGGCATCCGCCGGATCACCTTCGACTCCAAGGCAAAAACTGTCCGTGTGGAGTTCGACGCTTCGCGCTTCAAAGAACCGGAGATCTCAGGATTACTGCGGCGCGCGGGAGTAAACCTGCAGGAAAGGCTCACGCTGGCCTGATGCCATAGGGTCGGCCCTCATCTGATTGTCATTCTGCTGATTGTCATTCTGCGGAGCGCCCGAGGGCTGTTTTTCAGTCGGCGGCGGGGTGACTCTGGACTGCTCCAACAGGATCTGTGGGAGAAGTCTGGTAGGAAAAAGCAAGGGGCGCTCAAGAAAACCTCTGGCCGAAGTTTATTCTCGAGAGCGCCCCGTTGCGCGCCACTTCGTCTGGGTTGTCTATGGCATCCCTCGTGCCAATGCCAAGCTTCTGAAAATAAAGACCCGTCTAAGGTCCCCCACTGGTAGGAATTGCCGGACGGGAGGAAAGATTTACTTTGGGGCAGTCAGGCGCACGATCCCTGCCGAACACATTGTTGAAATCTCCCAAGCTGTAGAGACGCAGCTTGCTGCGTCTTCCCCGAATCGCACCCAGCGCCCCGGCCGGCTAAGGTTTTACACCTACCACTTGCACCTGTGCTGGCTGCAGATGTTCCGCTTTCCAACGCATTGCGGCCGTGATCCGCGTTCGCCCGCTGGGGTGGTCAAAGAAGATGAACTCCTCCACCGGTCCAGGATCCAGTTTGCGGTACTCGCCCAGTTTCAGGTCGATCTCAGCCTCGCCGTCCGGCTGCTGGCTGGCATTCAGGCCGAAGATGTCCGCCTCGTACTCCATGGTACGCGTGATGGTGTTTTCCACCGGGGTCAGCACCAGTGTGTAAACCGACAAAATCAGCGCCGCTAGGGGAACGATCGCCACATCGGTGATCCCTCGAACTCCCCAACTCTGCCCCCAGCGCGTCAAGCAGGCATTCAGGCTCCAATTCAGGAAAGCGAACCCGATGAACGTTAAAACGCCTTCAAAGACCAAACCTTTGTACTGATGGTTCATGACGTAGTGCCCCATCTCGTGCCCCATGGTGGCTTCAATCTCCGGCGGCGTGCAGCGGTTCAGCAGATTGTCGTTGAGCGAGATGCGCATGGTCCCAGCAAAACCGCTCACGTTGGCGCTGATCCGCTTGGTCTGGCGTGAGGCGTCAAACACGTAGACTTCGCTCGCGGGAATTCCATTGGCGCGCGCCATGCTGAGAATGGGATCTTTAACGTGGGGATCCTGCAGTTTCGTGTACGTATTGAACAGGGGAAAGATGTAGACCGGGGCGATGAGATCCACGAAAGCGAAGAACGCGATTGCCACTACCGCTCCCCACACCCACCAATTTTTTCCCAAACGCCGCACCACGCCGAACAGTGCCATGATCAGCGGCGCACCCAGCACCAGACCGACCGCCAGCATGACTGCCTGGTCTCGCATCCACGGGCCGAGGGTCTGGTTGGAGAGTCCGTACTTGTGCTCACGGAAATAACCTTCGTAGACCGTGAGCGGGAAAGTGAGCAAGCTTGTCACGATCAGGAACTGAAACCAATAGAGCGCGCTTTGGAGAGGACGGAAACGCGTGATGCGCTCGGCGAAATCGCGCATTCGAGCCGACCATCGGAAGCGTAGCAGCAGCCACAGCACAACTGCCGTGGCAAGAAAGTCCCACAGGATCAGCCAGTAACCGCCCTCAAAATAGGCGTCGGAACGGGCCCGCTGTTCCCGCGGGACCTTGGCCAAATATGCGTCAACCGCTGCCTTCACATCGAATGGCTGTGCCACTGCGGTGTTGGTGGCGGTGGCCGCGGGTGCGACCGCAGATGGGTTGCCAGTCTGTGCGGCGGCCAGTCCGGCAAGAACTGCGGGCCAGAGCAGCACCGGAGCCATCATCCGAACCATCCGCATCATCGGCCCTCCTCAAGTCACGGCAATATAACAGAACCGTGGCTAAGGGGACGCCCCCGGCAGAACGCAAGCCGGGCAGCGATGTGGGGAATCAATGCTCGACGGACCAATCTCGGCGCAAGCACCTGGCGGTGGTCCCGAGCAAGCGTTCGTTGCGCAAACGAGAGCCTGTCCTGAGCGAAGTCAAAGGAGATTTGGGCGCGCTGATTCGTGCCGGTGCGTCCCGAGCGCAGTCGAGGGACAGGCGCGCAGCCTTATGCGAACCGCACCACTGCGCAAGCACCTTATAAACTTTAGCGAGTTTCGCTATAATCGAATTCGCCGCCAACCGCATTGCATCGCGCCCTTAGCTCAGTTGGATAGAGCGTCTGGCTACGAACCAGAAGGTCGGGAGTTCGAATCTCTCAGGGCGCGCCATTCCTTTTAAACGGTTGCAAGAGCTTTTCGAACACTCGTTTGGGTCCAATTGGGTCCAACAACGAGATTAAGTCCCACTTTGCTTGCCGCTACACACCGGTATTCAAGTTCCTGATCCGTGTGAGAATACCTGTCCGTTGTGCGCAAAGAGGAATGCCCAATCCACTGCTTCCGTAAATCCTCCGGCGTGCCATTCTTTCGCAGCATGGTCACCCTAGAATGCCGGAACGCGTGAAGTCCTGCTCTCCGTTTCGCGCGAGGAGCTAGACGCGATGCCGACGCTCAATGGTTGAATCATGCAAATAGGTTGATCGCTCATGTTGATTTCTATTTCATGCTGGAAAACAGCGCATTGCCGACAGTTCACGAGGCTGCAGTGCCCGACGTAGGTTACCTTCTGTGACTGAAGTGGTACGACCTTTGGGCGATGCAGACCTGTACAGGAGCACGCTATTCTCTAAACAGGAGAAAAATGAAAATGAGAAATCTGACTATGAGCTTCCTGACTCGCCTTCACAAGGACGAAGCCGGGCAGGGCCTGGTGGAGTATCTGCTGATCCTCGCCCTGATCGCCTTTGCAGCCACGGCGGGAATGGGAAGTCTGGCGAGCGGCCTGAACAGCGCGTTCTCGGCCATCGGCAGCATGCTAGGCGCTTACATCACCTAGCCAGCCCGCGCACCAGGGGAAAAGCCCGCGCCGCATAAGGCGACCAACCGTGTGGCGCGGATGCTCGACGGCGAGCCGCAGGCGCCGAGTTCCAGCTGCGCTCGATGCGGTGCTCACGTTGTTCTGGTGAAAGCCTGCGGCGTCGCACGACTGGTCTCGTGAACCTGACGGAATCAAAGAAGCCGTAATCAGGCTGCGATCACTGCGCGAGGCAGTCGCAGAGCATCTTAGCGCGAAGAAATTTTTCTGCTACTTTTCCCTGGCTTCGTCATCTGAAGATGTGAATGCGAAAGAATCCTAGGCACCGCCTGCTGGAGATGGATGATGGCAATCATGACGAAAATAAAGCGTACGGGACACAGAATCCTGAGTTATGGCTTCACCCTCGTCGAACTCTGGTTTGAAGCGACCAAATTCGCCCCAAATTCTTCTAGACCGGAATTTCCGTTGTGATTTCTGGCGCTGCCTTCGCTGCCCAATCCATGGGAAACTGAGGGTTAGCAGCCCTTCCCGCCAGCCCTCCTGCTCCCTATTCATCATGGCTTCCGAACCAATGGAACGCGAGATCGTCTTTGCGCTCGCTGCGGGCGAATGGAAGAATCTCGATGACGTTCTGGAGCTGAAACTTACGTGGGCTATTCTCCCGGATGCCTGCGGCGCACCAGAGAACGATTCCGACCTTCCATCGTGGTGCCGAAAGTTCGCGTATCTCTGGCGACGCGGTTCCGGATGCTGAGCGTTCACGGTCGGTTCCCTTTTTCGACAAACCTACGGCTCGCACTCTTTGCCGCTCATGCAAGCTGCTACCTTTTCCTCTACGCACCCAACATCACCGCAACCAAAGCCGAGATATGACGCCTTCCCGTCTGGCTTGTGCGTGTAGAACGCGAGCAACTCTCCGGTCTGTCCGTCCTCAAGGTACGTTGAGTTATCGTACTTGCCCCACTCGCTAAGGTCTTTTGCATGTACCTCTAGGCGCACGTAGCACCTATTTGTAGTCGCGTTGTAGCGAGAGACCTGCTCTTGGGTGAGCACCGGACCGATTATGTTCTCCCGGAGAATCTTCTTGCCGCGCCGGGAGCAATCGTCCTGCAATCTGTACGCCTGCTCGGCGGTAGGCGGCACAAAGCTAGGTGTCTTTGCCTTGACCGGAGCCGAGGGCGCGGGCATCGGTGCTTTGTCACTTGTGCAACCTGCCGACATGAGCGCGAGAACCGCTAGCGCGAATGTGACTGGTGCGTTTCGATCTTTACGTAGCCGAAGTTCGCTGCCACGTAGTCCAGCGGGTACGGATACGGTACGGGTACGAGAAGAACGGATTCGGTACGGGTACGAGAAGAACGGATCAAAAACTTGGACTGGCTCCACGATTACGACGCGCGGCCTTGCCCGTCGCGCAGACGCCGTCGGTGCCAAGCTCAGCTAAGAAGATTATTTGCCCTTGCAGCACTCCCGGTCCAGAGCAGGCGGGCGAGTTGGTCCTGGCTTATAGGGCAAGTCTGCGGTCACGTCATAGCAGAGCTAACGGGGACGGCGAGCCGATATGTTTCCCAGGGCCGGATCTTGCTTTCCCTAAGGCAACACGAGAAAGGGTACGCTGTTCGATGTGATTGAAGTATGCGAATTCCTGTTTGCCACATCAATCATAGCTATCTTCGGTTGGGCCAGATCAGCCGCGGTTGCCTCGAACGCCAGAACCTCCGGGTTAAAGACAACGGTTGGCCGGTCAGATCCACCGAACTGCGCAGTGCTAATTCCGGCCGAGAAATTCTGGCCAACAACAAAAACGACGAGTGTCGCCGTTCCAGCCTTAACCGACGCGGGATGCAAGGCGCTAATGACCGGCGGTCGTAGTGTAGCGGGTGTGGGTGGCATCGGGCCCGGTCCTTGCGGATGAGCGAACGTAGCCAAGAGCAAGACACTCGCGGTGAGCCAGAAAATTGCAGACTGTTTCCTCATACATTCTCCTTCAGGGTTTAGCAGGCGATTTCCCTGGGGGGCAAAATTCGTGGATCATCTTGCATGACCTCCCATTGCAGGGTCGCACCCGACCTTGTTGTGCCACCAAGATTGCGAAGTGGCAATGGCACGCGGCGCAGGCTCAGCATACCCTCGCGGTGGGTTGCGGCCCGGGCCATGTGCAGACGCCATCTAAGTCGGCATTTCGATCAAGACAAAAATTCTGGACGGTTGCCGGGGGACGCAGCCCTCAAAATTCAACTAAGGACTAGCTAGTAGGTTGCTGAGTGGAAAGCCCATTTTTTTTTGCTAGCAGACGCAAACCCACGAAAGATCAGGGCTAACGGCACGAAGGCACAAGCGGCGGAAGTGCCGCGGAGGCGGGGGCGTGGCGTCTTGTAGAGTTCTCGAACGAGTCCGGCTGGACAGTCAACCGCGCATCCCCTTTAATCTGGAAAAACAAGGGGGAGAATCAACATCTCAAGAATTGATGTTGTTTCTGCCCATTCTTTGGGGTATGCTTCCGCGCGCGTCTTTAAGCAAAGGCGCGACTGATCCGGCTTTCGGCCCCTTCCTAGCTAAGCACACTGAGTTCAGAAAACTTGAGCCTCCGTAGCTCTCTGTCCGTGAACGGGGTGTTAAGCAGCGTCGCTCGTAACCTTTGAAGCATAGGAGATGACGACCATGACAGCAAACGATAGTAACCCACATTTCGTTTTTGAAGTTCGTGTAAGAAAACAGGAGGATTTGATGTCGCGAACAGAAAAACCAGCCAAGTCGTTTCGGTTATTCTCACTCAGCCTCATCGCCCTGCTCGTGACCGCCGCCGGGGCGAGCGCCCAGGTGTGGAAACAGGCGAGCCAGCTTCCAACATGCCAGAAGATACGCAACCACCAAATCCATGCTTCGTCCGGGGCACAAATGGCTTGCTTTGGTCCGCAATCCAACGGAGCCGCGCCACATGCCTTGTCGGCACTCGCCATTGCTCAAGTCAAAGCCAGCGGGGGCGGCGGTGACACATTCACCAAAAGCAATGCGGATGCCGGCAATCCGGCAGAAGACCAAACCAACGGAACCCAGGCGTACGGGCAATCCGAGGTTTCGATTGCCGCCGCCGGTCCGTACGTGGTAGAAGCATGGAATGACGCAACTGCTTTCTTTGCACCCCTCTGCTCCCCCCAATTCAAGGACCAGTTAACCGGCTTCGGTTTCTCAAGCGACGGGGGCAAGACCTTCACCGACTTGGGTGGCTTGCCTAACGTCAATTGCGCTAACTCCGTGTTTGATGGCGATCCCAGCGTGGAGGTCTTTCAGACAGGGGGAAAGACCTACTTCTACGTGTCCAGCCTGTTCTTCAATCTCAGCGCTTTCTCGTTCCAAATAGCCATGGACGTCTGCCAGGTGGTGGGCTCCAGCCTGAGCTGCAACCCCAATCCGGTCATCATCGCGGATCCCGGGTTCTTCGGGTTCGACGACAAGGACTTCCTGTCCATCGACGCAGCGCGTGGCCTGCTTTACGCCACCTATACGGACTTCAGTACCGCCGACGTCATCTCACTCTCGGTCTGCGACATCGGTAATGGCGCGCTGGGCGGGACTGCGGGTGCGCCTGTGTGTAACTCGAAGACTGGCCCGGGTCCTAACTATATGCCGATCGCATCCCCCTCTAGCTGCGCTGAGCTTGAAGGAGCCTATCCGGCGGTGGATCCGGCGACGGGAGACGTTTACGTCGCCTACGAATCCAACTGGGCAAGCAATCTTTTCTTTTGCTTCACGGAACCCGTGCAGGACGTGATGAACTTTGTGCCGGCGAGCTGCATCGCGCTGCCCGGTCCTACCTCCTGCACAGGGCCTGCGGCCACAAACAGCGTTGACATCACGTCCATGGATGGAGCCTTTATCCCCGGTTACAACCGCTTCCCCATGAATGACTTTCCTCGTATTGCGGTGAGCGATGCGGGGGGAACGGTGAGCATGGTCTGGAATGATGCGCGCGCCAACCCCTCGGGGGACATCCTACTGCAAAGCTTCAGCCTGGGGACTCTCACACCGGTCCAGTCCGCCCCAGTGAAGCTCAACAACGATAAAACCGGGACCGGTGCCTTCCATTTCCTGCCAGCGTTGCGGAACGTGGACGCCCATGGGAATCTCAACGTGACTTGGTACGATCGCCGGCTGAATCCCAGCTCGGCCTTGACCGACGTCTACGGAGCGCTCGCGGTGCATCCGGGGACGACGAGCACACCGAAGTTCAACACCCGAGTGACCAACGTTTCATCCAATTGGCTCACCGCGAACTCGGACATCATCCCCAACTTCGGCGACTATACGGACAATTACATCGAGAGCACATCCGGCAACGGATTTACCTCTCGGATCTTTGCGGCCTGGTCGGATGGACGCATCAACGATCCTCAGCCGTTCAACGCTCACCAAGGGCTGAAATAGGGCAAGCAAGAAGTCGTAGCGCGACGGAAGTCGGCCACCGTGCAGGGTGTCCTCCCGCCAGGGCGCCCCGCGCGGTGGGTAGCTCTCTCCCCTAGGGCCACCCAATAAGCGACAGTGTTGAGCTGATGCGCAGAACGGGAATGAGCCAGATAACTACTTGCTCGGCTCGACCCTCCACGTGGCCTGGTCCGATGGGAGACTCGGGATCCCACAACCTTTCGAGGATCACTTCAAGGTGCATTAGCCAGGAGGTAGATCCCCTGAATCATTGTTTCTAGAGGGGCACCTGTTTGTTGGGGAAGAGCGAGGGTTTGAGGGAGGTTTGCAAGAGCGAAATGCTTTTCCGAACCTCCCTCCCATTGCAGAGGGGACAGGTTCCGCAATGTAACTCACGGTTGAGCTGAATCAATATGCTGCCGGAGAGGCTTTGATTGTGGCTTGGTCGCGGCCTTACAGCCCTCCCAAAAAACCTGTCACTTTAAGCCTTCGACCAGGTAAAGGTCGGCCAGCATGCGGTGGTATCCGAATACGCACGTCTTGGCATCGGATGTCATAAGGATGGGACCGATGGTCTCGACTCCGGCGGGATCGGATGGCATGAGCTGCTTCCAGAGAGTGCGTTGCCCCGTCTGCAGATCGAGGCGATCGACCCGAGCCGGCAGTTCACCCGGCTGGTAGATGTACAGGGAGCGTCCGTCCGAGCTGAAGGTGATTGGCTGCTCCCCGGGATTCAGCCCATTAATGGTGCGTGGCTCGCCACCAGCAACGGGATAGAGATATCCCTTCTGGTCTGGACCGATCCCAGCCACCCACTGAGAGTCGGGGGAGATTATAAAAGCGGTCCCGTTCACACCCTCCGGCGTGATCGCCTGGCTCTTGCCCGAAGAAACTTCGTAGACGTATAGCCGTACTCCCTTGCCGGGCTCATTTCCCGAGAACAGGATGCGCTTGCCATCCGGAAACCAATGTGCCCACGAGTGGTTCATGTTGCCCTTGGTGAGATCCTTCGCTTCCCCGGCGCCAGTGGTCAGCAGCTTGAGCTGTGCCGGCGAATCCTGTGTCTGGGCAATCGCCCGTTTCCCGTCGGGCGACAAGGCCACCGCTCCACCCTCCCCGAGCAATACAGCGGGAGAGCCGTCGGTCTTGCGAATGTACACTGCATAGGACAACCCACCGGATTTCGAGTAGGCCAGCGATCCGCCGCCGCCCTCCTCATCAAATAGCAGGGTCTTGCCATCCACTGAGAGTTCGGCGGGATAGGAGTAGTCCAACCAGGAAAGATCGCGCTGGCGCGCCTCGCCGACAATAACCCCCACCAGTTCACGCCGCCAACTCGAGCGCATCAACAGCACCCGGCCATCCTTCCAGATGTCGAACAACATCACCGCCCCGGGCAGGCGTAACACCATGCGCTCCTTGCCATCCAACGAGACCGCGTAGAGTGTGCGGTCCACACCGGACTTGCTGGCCGTAAACCAGACTTCCCTGCTGTCAGCAGACCATGCCAGCCCCTGAATCGTGGCCCACTCGCCGGTGAGACTCTTCTTGTTTCCTGCCAGATCCACGAGGACGAGCGAACCTCTGTCATCACCCTGAACCGGGTGGTCGAGGAACGCGATCTGATCGCCCTTGGGGGAGACACGGGGATGGCCGATCCAGCCCCCGGTCTGGTACAGCGGCTTTCCAATCGGATATTCCAGCTGGTTTCGGCCGCCGAAATCGCGCACCACAGCCAGATTGTTTCCGTCAGCGGACCAGTCAGCCCACTGCGCCTGCTCCAACACTTCGCGTGGTGCGCCACCGATCAGCGGCGCCCGCGCTAACGTGCCCATGCTCACCCACGTACCGATCGCTTTACTGTTCAGCAGGACGGCCATCTCGGAAGCGGAGGATACAGATAGCAGTTGGGTTCGACTGAGGCCCATGGAACGCGCTTCGGGAGCCTCAGGACGTGCCGTGAACACATCCACTGGACTGCCCTGCCAAGCGGCGCTGTAGAGAATTGTCTGCCCATCCGGCGCGAACCGGGCAGACCGGATGCTGCCGCGGCGGAAAGTTAGCTGCCGATAGAGCGGGGGCGGCAATGGCGGCTTCGAAAAGAGCAGCTTGCCTGCGAGCAGTCCTGCCCCTATTGCCAGCACCACACTCAGCGCGAAAACCGGGCGGGACAGAGCGGTCTTGCGCTCGGCTTTGGCCGCTGAGGCAATTGCGCCAACGGTCGCTGGCGCAGCCGTTTCGGCAACCAC
>WNFB01005519.1_pt1 | contig 11299 bp, 9 predicted proteins | sample 5400501 | NCBI WGS metagenome assembly WNFB01 (sample SAMN13153341, study PRJNA577476) | soil metagenome | isolation source: 200 cm saprolite under Douglas fir tree site 2 hole 1 | place: USA:California | collected 2015-04-18 | reverse complement strand
AAGCGCGCCCCACGGCCAATACCGCGGCCATGGCGACTCCAACGCTCTTCCTCATCTCAGGCGCGACCTCCATCTTCTATCCGAAAGCCCTGCTTCTCCAGATAGCTCTTGCTGATCTGCCCCGAGTCCTTCGGCGTGCGCGTCTTGTCGGGCACCGCGTCCAGCTCCACCACCGCCCATCCCTTGAAGCCCGCCTTCTTCAGCGCCGCGAACACGCCCGGCAGGTCGACGCGTCCCCGGCCCAGCTCCACGAAGCGATAGGACCGCGCCGGATCGGCCCCCGCCGCGGGCGGCACCGGCTCCACGTCCTTGAGATGAAGGAAGAGCAGGCGATCGTGGTAGCGGTCGATGGCCTTCACCGGATCGCCACCACCCTGGGTGTAATGGGCCACGTCCAGCTCCAGCCGGACGTAGCGCGGGTCGGCGGCGGCCATGATCTCGTCGACCTCGTCCGGCTTCTCGCCGAGGCTGTTCATGTGGTTGTGATAGCCGAGGGGAATGCCGATGTCGGCGGTGCGCTTGCCGATCTCGGTCATCCGCTCGCCCAGTGTCCGCCGGTCGGCCGCGGTGGCCGGCCGGCCCTGGGGGAGCTGATCGGTCACCTGCAGATACATGCCGCCCACGGCGCGCACGAACACGGCGTTGCGCTCGTGCTTCACGAACTCCTCCGCGGGAGGCGTGGTCACGCTGACGCCGCCGCTGGAGAGCGCCACCATCTTCAGATCGTGCGCCTGCAGGAGCTCCTTCAGCGCCGCCGGCTTGTCGCCGAACTCCGCGAGGATGTTCGAGCGGAGCTGGATGCCCGGGAAGCCAAGAGATGCGACGTCTTCGATGGCCTGGCGATCGTTGCCGCCCCAGGTGATGGCGGCGTAGCCGAAGCGCAGCAACTGGGGGCGCTCCGCCGCGAGCGCTTCCGTCGCGTTGAGGGCGACGCCGGCCCCCAGGCCCGCGGCGGCCGTCCTGACGAAATCGCGCCTCTTCATCGCGCCCCCTTGCCCAATCCGCCAACGAGACTACACTCGGAGCGCCCCGTCAAGGGGGCCGCGCAAGAGGAGGCATCGACGATGCTCATCCGCCGCTGCACCACGCTGTGGGCCGGGGCCGTGCTGGCCGCCGTCTCCGCCGGAGCGCAGGTGAAGCTCGACAAGGCCGCCTGCTTCGACCAGCCCGACTGCGACCGCCTGTCGAACGGCACGGTCGAGGTCGTGGTGCCGACCTCGTTCGGCCCGCGCGTGGCGCGCTACGGCTTGGTGGGCCAGGAGAACGTCCTCGGCGAGGCGCCGGGCGGGTCCGTCACCGATCTGGGCGAATGGAAGCCGCGGGGCGGGCATCGCCTGTGGCACGCGCCGGAAGGCATGCCGCGCAGCTATTCGCCCGACAACGCGCCGGTGGAGCGCGAGGTCTCCGGCGCCACCATCCGGCTGCGGCAGGCCGTGGAGCCGAAGGTCGGGATCCAGAAGGAGATCGCGGTCACCCTCGATCCGTCGGGCACCCACGTCACCGTCCGGCACGTCCTCGCCAACCGCACCCCGTGGCCGGTGGAGCTGGCGGTGTGGGCGATGTCGATCATGGACGGCGGAGGGACGGTCATCCTCCCGCAGGAGCCCTACGTCGACCAGCCCCACAACCTCCTCCCGGTGCGGCCGCTGGTGTTGTGGTCCTACACGGACCTCAGCGACCCGCGGTTCACCATCGGCCCTAAGTACATCCGCGTGCGCGTGATGGCCGATCGCACCGAGCCGCAGAAGATCGGCATCGGCAACCGGCAGGGCTGGGCCGCGTACCATCGCGGCCGCACCCTGTTCGTGAAACGCTTCCCCTACGACGACGCGGCGCGCTACGCCGACTTCGGGTCGAACTGTGAGAGCTACGTGAAGGGCTCGTTCGTCGAGCTGGAGTCGCTGGGCCCGCTGCAGCGCCTGGAGCCGGGGGCCTCGACGGAGTACGTCGAGCACTGGTACCTCTTTCCCGACGTGGAGATCGGTGGGACCGAGGCCACCCTGGACGCGGCCCTCCGGCCGCTGCTGCCGAAGACGGCGCCGCGCTAGTCTGGCGACCCGTGCGCGGAGAGGGCGAGAGGCAAGAGCTGCGAGCGGAGCGGGATTCAGTCCCGCGAAGCGAGCGGGTGGTCTGGGGGGTGCGCCGCTAGCACCCCCCAGCTCAATGAGGCGTCGCTTGCTGGTCTTCTTCGCGGTTCTCGTCCTCGGCCTCGTGCTGGTGCCCGTGCTCTTCGAGAAGCGGCTGATCTATTTCCCGTTCCGCACCCTCGAGGTCACGCCCAAGGAGCTGGGCCTGCGCTACGAGGAGGCGCGGCTCGTCGCCGAGGACGGCGTCACCCTCCACGGCTGGTTCCTGCCCGTGGAGGGCTCGCGCTTCACGGTGCTCGTCTGCCACGGCAACGCCGGCAACATCAGCCACCGCCTGGACCGGGCCTTGCTGATGCACGCGAAGCTGAAGACCGACGTCTTCCTCTTCGACTACCGGGGCTACGGGCTCAGCCAGGGCGCCCCGGACGAAGAGGGCACGTACCGGGACGCGCGGGCCGCGCATCGCTACCTGAGCACGGCGCGCGGCATCGCCCCCGGCAACCTCATCATCTTCGGCGAGTCGCTCGGCGCCGCGGTCGCGCTGCAGCTCGCGCTCGAAGTGCCGGCGCGGGCGCTCGTGCTCGAGGCTCCGTTCACGTCGATCGCGGACATGGCCCGCAGCGTGCTTCCGTTCGTTCCCATCGGCCGCCTGCTGCGCACGCGCTACGACAACCTGGCCAAGATCGGCGGGTTGCGGGTGCCGCTGCTCGTCCTGCACGGCGATCGCGACACCACGGTGCCCTTCGCCCAGGGGCGGCGGCTGTTCGAGGCCGCGCCCGAGCCCAAGCAGTTCTTTCCCATCCCGGGCGCCGGGCACAACGACACCTATTTCATCGGGGGCGATCCATATTGGCAGGCGTGGGCCGCGTTCCTGGATGGGCTGGCCGCGGCGGCGGGCTCCGCCAATTAGAAGCGCCCTTTTGCTGTTCAGGTCCTCTTGATTTGACGCCGCCGGCTTCGCCGCCGAGCTGTCTGCGACCCCGCAGTCCTGTCCCGTGTCGCTTCGGCCAGGAGGCTCTTCGGCGCCTGTAGTCGCCAGGCCTGCTCGAGGAGATGCTCGAGCAGGTCCAGCCGCACTTGTCTCAGACGGACCAGCATTGCCGGGTACGGCCGGTAGTGGTCGGTCAGATAGAAGGCCGCCGGGTCCAACTCGAGCAGCACGTCGCGGTCGGAGAAACCGATCTTTATGGCGACGCTCTCCCCGTCCTCCTTCAGGCGAGCAAGAAACCTCTTGCGAACGTGCAGAGCCGGGGTCCCGTAGGAGGTGCCTTGCTCCACCCCGGGCAGCTTCGTCGCGAGCTTGCACAGCGTCGACCACGTTGTGCCGCGTTTGGCCGGGCTCCCTTGCTTGCCCATCGTGCTTCAGTCACCCCAGGTCCGCCCGCGCGCCTGGGTGTTCACTCAAGCACTGCGGTCGCTTCAATCTCGATCAAGAACCCAGGATCCGCAAGCGAGACGACGCCGATCCACGTCGTGGCCGGCTTGGCGGGACCGCTGAAGCACTGTCGAAGGGCGTTACCCACGGCCTCCGCCTTTTCAGGGCTGTAGTCTACGACGTAGATCCGGAGGCTGACCACGTCGCTGATGGTGCCCCCGCTCGCCTCGACGACAGTCTGGACATTCCGAAACGCCTGCCTCGCTTGATCCGCCAGGTCGGTGCCGCCGACGAGCTGCTTGTTCGCATCCCATGCCGTCTGGCCCGACACGTACAAGGTTCGTGTCCCGCTCGCCGCGACTGCCTGCGAGAACCCATGGTCTCGGCTTCGGAACAACGATGGTGGATTGATGTACTCCTTCGGCATGCGTCCGCTCCCCAACTCGCCCCGGGGCGAGTTCGGACTCACTCGACCTTCACCCGGAAGCCAGCGCACGACTCGTGGCCGTCGATGCCGTCCGTGGCGCAGAACGTGGCCTGGTACACGCCGGGCGTGTCGTAGGTGTGGTCGTCGCGGCAGAAGTAACGCGTGTGGCGGCGACCCTCTCCCCATGCCAGCGTGAACGTCAGCGGGTAGCCGTCCACCGGGGGCACGGGACGCGACCCGCACAGGCTCACGTTCAGGGTGAAGGGCGTGGCGCCGGAGGGCGGGTTCGGGTTCAGCTTCACCGAGAGGAAGACCGGCTGCGTCGGCGCGGGCGGGAGCGTGGGAGGGGGGGCGGGTGTGGGTGTGGGCGCGGCCGCGGGCGATGGCGTGGGCGTGGCCGTGGGCGCCGTCGAGCTTCCATGTTGGCATCCCGCCGCCAGGCAGACGCCCACGAGCGCCAGCGCTCCTGCCTCGCCGCGCGCCCACCTCAGCTGCGGCGCAGCCACACGACGGCCGCGCCGGGAGCGCCGCCGCCCTCGTCCTGCTTCTGCCATTCCGCCTCCGTCAAGACGTGGATCGGCTCGAGGCGCTTGCCGGCCAGGCTCCGGTTGGCCGCCGCGACCTGCCGGCTCATGAGCTGACCCAGCTCATGAAGGACGTCCTCCAGCTCGCGCTGAAGTGCCTCGGTCCGGGCCGCCTGCGACGCGGTCGGCCGGCCGTCGTACCCGTTGACGTCGCCGTACAGGCCGCCCAGGTACTCGCGCAGGCGCTCCTCGCCCGTGATCATGCCACCCTCCTTCGTGGCCACGATCTTGGCGCGGATGGCGTCGGCGGACTGGGCGAGTGCGCTGAGCTGCCGCGCGAGCGAGTCGTTCTTGCCGAGCTTCGCGGCCCGCGCGTTGGCCTGGTCCCGGACGGCGATGATCGCGTCCACCGCCCAGCTCATGTGGTTGAGCAGGTTCGACAGCCGGTTCACCAGCTCGAACTGCGCCCGGCGGTCCTCCACCGTGTACCTGGCGCGCGGATCCATCAGCACGTCGAGCTTCGTCGTGTACACCAGGTCGCCCTTGGTCATCCTCACGGTGTAGGTGCCGGGCAGGACACGCGGGCCGAACGCGGCACCGAAGAGAGCGCTGGCCGCGGGCGGCACCTTGGGCGGCTTCAGGCGCATGGACCAGCCGGCGCGGTTCACGCCACGGTGTTTGCCGCTGGGAACGGTGTCGACGAGCTTGCCCGCGGAATCGAGGATCTCGATCTTCAGGTCGCCGAAGACGTGGCGGCTCTTCTGGTAGTACGTGACGAACGCCTCGCGCGGCCGGCCGGGTCCCGTGTAGGTGGCGTCGCCCTCCGGCCACCCGCCGTTCGTGTCCATGTACTGGATGACGGGACGCCCGGCGACGAAGGCCGCCGTCTGCGCCATCACGGCCGGGTCGAGCCCGCGCAGCGGGGTGATGTCGTCGATGATCCAGATGCCCCGGCCGTGCGTGGCCAGGACGAGGTCGGACTCTCGCGGGTGGACGACGAGGTCGCGCACGGCTACGGCGGGGAAGCTGGCACCCTTGTACTGCGCCCAGTGCTGGCCGCCGTCGAGGGAGATCCACAGGCCCAGCTCCGTGCCCAGGAAGAGCAGGTCGCGGTCCTGCGTGTCCTCGCGGATGACGTGGGCGTAACCCCGCACGCCGCTCTCCTGCAGCGGCAGGGCCGTCCAGGTCCGGCCGTAGTCGGTGGTCTTGTAGCAGTACGGCTTCATGTCGCCGTAGGTGTGGCGATCGAACGCGGCGTAGGCGGTGCCTTCGTCGAAGCGGCTGGCCTCCACCCACGAGACCCACGGGTTCTTGCCGACGCCGCTCACGTTGCCGACGAGGTTTGTCCACGTCTGGCCACCGTCACGCGTGAGCTGAACGTTGCCGTCGTCCGTGCCCACCCAGATCATCCGGCCGTTCCTCGGCGACTCGCTGATCGAATAGATTGTCGTGTGCATCTCGGCGGCGGAGTTGTCGATCGTGACCCCGCCGGACTCCTCCTGCTTCTGCTTCTCGGGATCGTTGGTCGAGAGGTCGGGCGAGATGCGGTCCCACGACTGGCCGTGGTCCCGGGAGCGGAACAGGAACTGGGCGCCGATGTAGATCGTGCCCTTCTCGTTCGGGCTCATGTGGATCGGCGTGTTCCAGTTGAAGCGCAGCTTCTTCTCGCCGTACTGCGCGTAGGGCTTGATGCTCCGGATCTCGTGGGTCAAGCGGTTGATGCGGCCGATCTCGCCGCCCTGCGCCTCCGCGTACACGTACGCGGGATCGGCGGGGTCCTCGAACATCCAGAAGCCGTCGCCGCCGTACATGTTCTCCCAGCGCGAGTTGCTGACCCCGCCGGGATACGACGAGTCCCCCACCCAGGAGCTGTTGTCCTGCAGCCCGCCATAGACGCGGTAGGGATCGGCCCCGTCGGCGCTCACGTGGTAGAACTGCGAGACCGGCAGGTTCATCAGGTGCTCCCAGCGCGTTCCTCCGTCGGTGCTGCGCCAGAACCCCCCGTCGTCGCCGGTGAGAACGAGGTTGGGGTTGGCGGGATCGATCCACAGATCGTGGAAGTCGCCGTGGGCGCTCTCGGAGGTGACGCTGAAGCTCCGCCCGCCGTTTACGCTCACGAGCAGCGGGCCGTCGGGCTTGAAGAGCTTGTTCTCGTCCTTCGGATCCACGACGAGGTGCGCGAAGTAGAAGGGCCGCCAGACCATGTACTGGCTGGCGTCGAGCGCCTTCCAGCTCGCGCCGCCGTCGTCCGAGCGGAACAGCCCGCTCTTCTTCGACTCGATCATCGCGTACACGACCTGCGGCCGGGACGGCGCCACCGCCACCGCGACGCGTCCGTACGGCTTGGCGGGCAGGCCCTTGCTGCTCGCGGGTGTCAGCTCGCTCCAGTGCTCGCCCCCGTCGGTGGACTTGAACAGGCCGCTCCCGGGACCGCCCGAGCGGAAGGTCCATCCCTGCCGCCGGAAGTCCCACGTGGAAGCGTAGAGCGTCCGCGAGTCCTGGCTGCTCATGGCGATCATGCCGCAGCCGGTCGAGAGGTTCGCGCCCGCCAGCACCTTGCGCCACCTCCGGCCGCCGTCGGTCGTCTTGTAGACGCCGCGCTCGGCGCTGTCGTCCCAGAGGTGGCCCGTCGCGCAGGCGTAGACCGTGTTGCCGTCCCGGGGGTCCACGAGGATCCGCGAGATGCGCTCGGAGTCCTTGAGCCCCACGTTCGTCCAGTTCTCGCCGCCGTCGGTCGACTTGTAGATCCCGTCGCCGATCGACACGCTGTTCCGCGTCCACGACTCGCCGGTGCCGACCCAGACGTTCTTCGCGTTCCCGGGATCGACGGCCACCGCGCCGATCGACTGCGTCCCTTCCTTGTCGAAGACAGGCTTGAAGGTCGTGCCGCCGTTGATGGACTTCCACACCCCGCCGCTCGCCGAGCCGACGTAGACCGTCAGGCGGCCGCCGTCTTCGACGGCCGTCAAGGCCGCGACGCGGCCGCTCATCGTTGCGGAGCCGATGTTGCGGGCGGGGAGTCCCGAGATGGTGCCGGCATCGTAGCGGGCGGGCGCCTGCGCGGCGGCGGCGGTCGCGATCAGCAGCGCTCCCGCCGTCGCCCCCGTCCCAACCCGGTTCACGAAGTGGTTGCGGGCTCTCATCACACTACGATCCTTTCACGGGAGGCTTGGGCATCTTGAACGCCGCGTCGTCGATGGGGACGTTGGCCTCGATGCTCTCGATGGTGACCTTCGCGCGCACGCTCGGGTTGTTCTTGGGACCGCTCTCGATCGCGTAGGGGAACATGACGCCTGCGACCGGCTTGTAGGAGCCGAGGTCGGTCTGGCGCTCCCGCACGGCGCCGCGGATGAACTGCTGCCGCTCGGTCCGGATCTCGAGGGAGCTGTCGGGATCCAGGTAGTAGTCGACGATGTCGCCGTTTTTCAGCGTGCACTTCAGCCGATAGACGTCGTCACCGTCGACGGTATCGTGACCGAGGTAATCGACGGTGTTCCCCTTCTCCTTGTAGTCGACGAGGGGTCCGTCGATGTCGGCGTCCTCGACGAGATCGCGCAGGTCGTCCTCCCCCAGCAGCTCCGGGTCCTTGCGGCCCTGGAAGGGCGAGATCTGCCAGCCGGTCTGCCCGTCGTAGGCCTGGATGGCCGTCATGCCCTGGACCGTGAAGGTGGAGCGCAGCATGCCCGGACGCTTGAGCTCCTGACCGACCACGGCGATGAAGCCGCCCTGGTTCAACCGCCCCCTCGTCCGCAACGTCTTTATCGCCTTGATCTTCTCCAGGCCACCCTTGGCCTGGATGTTCTTGGCTACGAGCTCGTCCGCGGTCTGCGCCCACGCCGAGGCGGCCAGGCACGCCAGGCCGAGCACGACGGAGGCGGAGGCGGTCTTGCGCATTCCGTTCACTCCTTGTTTTTAGCCGATTTACGTGTCAGCAGCGCATTCTAGCCCAGGGGATGGAGAATCGGCGGCGAGGCCCACCGAGGCCCGCGGGCGTCGCTACAATCGGCCACGGCATGCCCGTCCTGCTCATGGTGCCTGGCGATTCCCCCGAGCTGACGCAACAGATTCGTGCGGCGACCGATGGGCAGGTCGTGGCTGGCCACCACGTGGAGGGCGTGATCGACGACCCGCTCCTCGTCGGGCCGATGGTGCCGGGGAAAGACGCGGCCGTCGCGGGCGTCCCCGCCTTCCGCTCATACTCGGAGAGCCGTTGGCTCGCCGCGCTGGCCCTGCTGGCGACGGTGCTGTCCCTCGGTGCCGCGTTCCTCTCGGCCCAGCGGCAGGACTGGACCTACGACGAGGGCGACCACCTCGCGTACTCGCGCCGCCTGCTCGGGACCGGGGAGACGGAGCGCCGCAGCTACCTGCAGTTCAACTCCAAGACCCCGGCCGCGGTCCCGAACGTTCTCGCCCTCAATCATGCGAGCCGCTACCTCGAGGGGCCGGAGCCTCTGCGCCGCAAGCTGGCCGCGCGGCTACCGACGATTCTCTGGTTCGCCCTGCTGCTGGCTACCGTGTGGGCCGTCGCGCGGCGGATCGCGGGCCTGCCCGCGGCCCACCTTGCGCTCCTGCTCACGGCCCTGGAGCCGAACCTGGTGGCGAACGCGAGCATCGTCACCGTCGACGTCGCCTTCACGCTCACCGCGGCCCTGAGCCTCGTGGCCGCGTTCGCCCTCGCCGAGCGGCCGGGCCTCGCGCGGAGCCTGATCCTGGGGCTCGCGCTGGGCGCGGCGTTCGTGACGAAGTTCTCCGCCTTCCTCCTGCTTCCCCTCGTGCTCCTGGCGACCCTGCTGGTGCTTCGCGGCCTGCCGCCTCCGGAAAGGAGGCGCGCCGCGGGGATGCTCGCGCTGTGGTTCGGGGTGGCGGCGGTCGTGGCCGGGATCGTCCTGTGCGCCGGCTACGGGTGGGCGGGCGTCGGCGCTCCGCTGTCGAGCCGCACCTGGCGCGGCGAGCCCATGCAGACGTTGGCAGGGCTCGCGCCGTGGCTGCGGTCTCCGGTGCCGATCGACTTCCTCACCGGCGTGGACATCACCACGGCCCAGGAGCGCTCGAAGGAATGGCCGGTGCTCGTGCTGGGCGAGATCCATCACCCGGTCTGGTACTACTTCCCCCTGCAATGGGCCCTGAAGACGCCGATCGCGCTCGCGCTGGCCCAACTGGCCGGCCTCTGGGTTCTGCTGCGGGACCGCCCGCGCTCGGTGCCCGGCCTCTTCGCAGGCCTCAGCCTGCTGGCGTTCGCCGCGTATTTCCTCGTCGCCTTCCGGGCCCAGATCGGCTATCGCTTCGCCCTGATCCCGGTGTCTCTCGCCTGTCTGCTGGCCGGCATCGGGCTCGCGCGGTTGCGCCACCGGGCCGCCGTGGCCACCGCCTTGCTCGTGCTGGCCGCGGCGGAGCAGGTTCCCTATCTGGGCAACCACCTGGCCTTCACGAACCTGGTGGTGTGGCCGAAGCGGCACGCCTACCGGCTCCTCGGCGATTCGAGCATCGACTACCGGCAGAACGAGGACCGGGCCCAGGCCTGGGTCGACTCCCAGCGCGGCGCCCGGCTCGATCCCGTCCACATCCTGCCGGGCCGGAACGTGTTCGGGATCACGCGCCTGTACTCGCCCGAGCACGACTGGGTCCGGCGCCACCTGGAACCACGGGCCCACTTCCGCTACTCGCACGTGGTCTTCGACGTGGACGCCGAGACCTTCCACGCCTTCCTGCAGGCGGAGCGGCGCCTGGCCTCCGGGGCCGACGACGAACGCCTCTGCCACCCGCCGGACGCGAGCCCGGTGCTCCCCGGAGGGGAGCTGAGCGTTGCTCCTCCCGCGGGCCCCGGCCGCGTGGTGCTCGTGTGCATCGAGGCGCCGCAGGCCACGGCCCTCGTCCTCCGCGGCCAGGAGGGCTTCGCGGGCTTCGGCATGCCCGAGGAGCGCCGGAAGCGATGGTCGTCGACCGGGCCGGGCCAGGTGGCGTGGTTCTGGGCTGAGCCGGGCACGCACGCGATCCTCCTCGTGGCCCTGAAGGGCAGCTTTCGCGGCCGTATCGAGGGAGACCCGGGCGTGAGCGTGAGGGCCAGGCCGGTGCAGCTCGAAAAGAGCGGCTACCTTCCGGACATGGAGCCCTCGCCGCCGCAACCCTGAGCCCGAGGCGGCGGCTCTCGGGAATGCGCGTGGTAGATTTGGCGTCCATGCGTCGCGTGCCCGGCTGGGCCACCAACCTGGCCCTGGCCTCCGCCTCCCTCGTGCTCACGGCGCTGGCGGTCGAAGGTGCGGCGCGGGTCTTTGTCGAGCTGCAGGGGCGCCGGTTGGAGCAGAGCGCCACTCCCACCACGCGCTACCACCCCGTGCTCGGTTGGCAGAGAGTGCCCGGGACCGGGCAGCGCATCGTGCGGCCCGAGTTCGACGTCACGCTGAGCTTCAACGCCAGGGGGCTGCGAGGGCCCGACCTACCCTACGAGCGGCCTCCCGGCGTGCGCCGGGTGCTGCTGCTCGGCGACTCGTTCGCCGAAGGCTACTACGTCGAGGAGCCGCAGACGGTGCGCGCGGTGCTGGAGCGGCTGCTCAACATGCCACCCGCGGCGGGCGGCGCTGGATCCCCGGCGGACCGGGGCCGGTGCGGGGGGGTCCAGGTCGTCAACGGCGGGATGGGCGGCTACAGCACGGACCAGGAGTACCTGTTCTACACCACGGAAGGGCACCGCTACGGCGCCGCGCTGACGGTGGTCCTGTTCTACTACAACGACCTGCTCTACAACACGAGTCCGACCGGCAGCTCGGGGCTGCCGAAGCCCCTGTTCATGCCACAGCCCGACGGTACCCTCACCGTCCCGGGCTCCCTGGTGCCACCCGAGTCCCCCCGCGTAGCGGCGAGCCAGGACCCCGACGCCCCGCGCCCGCGC
>WNFB01005518.1_pt1 | contig 11301 bp, 9 predicted proteins | sample 5400501 | NCBI WGS metagenome assembly WNFB01 (sample SAMN13153341, study PRJNA577476) | soil metagenome | isolation source: 200 cm saprolite under Douglas fir tree site 2 hole 1 | place: USA:California | collected 2015-04-18 | reverse complement strand
GAGGCCGTCAATCAACGTGGGCGCCACTTCGATGCCTTCCTGGATTACAACTACGGGAGGTTTCTGATGAAAGGCAACCAGCTCAAAGAAGCCAAAGAGCATCTCGATCGCGCCGTGGAACTGACCCCAAACGTCCGGGCGGTTTGGTACGAACGCGCCAAAGTGAATTTGAGCATGAAGAACTATGCGGATGCTAGAGCCGATGGCGAGAGAGCGGCGACCCTGCGCGACACGAGAGGCGTAATTCTTGACCTGCAGATTTATGCCTTGCTAGAGCAGATTTACGGCAGACTCGGCAACAAGGAATTGGCGAGCAAATATGCCGCTCTGAGCCGCGTAACGCCCGTGCCCATCAAAGAAACCCGCTAAGTGATAACCTCGGTTCCCCAATCGAATCGGTTCAATCTCAATTGAGAAGGCTCTGGAACCAACTTTGTTGCGCGATACCGCATGATCGATCAATTTCTCGATGCTACGGCGTCCGTGGTCTGCCACGGTGATGCCAGAAACTATCGCAACAACTTTGTTGTTGTCGCTTGCGCGCCGCTGTACCAAGGACGATCACCGCGCGGCCGCCCTGGGCGTTGAGGAGAAACAACTGCGAGTTCAGTTTGCGTTCTTTTTGCGTTGTAGGATCGGAAATGATAGGCAGTGATGGGTTGTGAAGGGGAGCTAAACTCTTGAGTTTTCAGCCATCTCGTTTGTTTGACGTGTCCGACCGCAGTTTATGAGCCCGACGAGCTACCAGGCTTCTCCAGGCCGCGTTATAGATACTACGCGGCTTGCCGCTCTTACTCAACCGGACCCGCCTCAGGTGCCCGATGAGTGGCCCAGAATTCGGGCACGGCAACGGTCACATTGTTCGATGCGCTGAGCCAAGACATGAGCTAACTCGGACGGATTGCATCCAGATACGCCGTTTGGTAACAGTAGCTCATCTGCCTCCAAGAAGGCGTTCGACTGGAGTGAACCCCTAGAATGAGACAGACTGTGCACGAACTGTGCAAGAATCCAACATTTTCATTCCATTCAGGTTACTTTTGAGCGAAAAGCCAGATTCCCCGATTTGCTGAAAACGTTAGTAGTTACAAGTAATGGACGGAGTTGGTGGAGTCGAGTTGCGTGCGCCCAAGAGAGACGGGCGACCCAAGCTCCGCAGTCCCTGCTCGGAAACAATCACGGACTCACGGACCAACCTGAATAGGAATCCTGAACCCGTTCGCGGTTCAAGTATAAAGGGTGCCAACCCGCCTTCCGCGTGGGACCAACTGTAGGACCATTAAGCGTTTCTGACCGCTCTAAATGCTACTTAGTGCTCGTGAAAATGCCTCGTAAGTTGTTGACACTCCGTTCCCTGCAGACTTGCCAAGGTTCAGGTGTCTGTTCGATTCCGATAGGCCGCTCCACTTCTCATTCGGCAAGGACCAGCCCTTTGAGAATGTCCCCCCTGAGTTTTCCTCAGCCCCGCGAATTCCCAGTGAACTTTTTGTCAAACTACCGTTAGAATCTGTCCGTTGCTATTTTTCCAGATGAAGAAAATCACCATTGCCGTCGGGAGCAAGCGCGGCCCAAAGCTCAACGCCGTCACCGAAGCGCTCGAGTCATTCTCAGCGGCGCTTGCTCACGATGCTCGATTCGAAGTAGTCGGCGTGGAAGTGGAGAGCGGAGTCAGCCACACGCCGGCGTCTTGCGATGAATTGATGCGCGGCGCCCGCCAGCGCGCGGAAGCGCTGGTGGAAATGGCGCGCCAGGATGGAGCGGCCTGGCAATACTTCGTCGGCCTTGAAGGCGGGCTCGATGTCGTGCACGAAGGTGCGTCAGCGGACGAGGTGCTGCGTCATTCGAGATTGCGGCACAACGGGCGCCGCCGCGTTTTTTTGGAAAGTTGGGCCTACGTCTCCGACGGCGCTCAAGGGCATTACGGCCGCTCGGGAGGCATCGAGCTGCCGGAAACGCTGGCTCACGAAGTTCTCGAAAATGGCGTGGAGCTTGCCATAGCGATCGATCGCTTCGCCGGCGCCGTAGGGATTCGCGATGCACAGGGCGCCTGGGGCGTGCTCTCGAACAATTTCATCACGCGGCAGCAGGCGTTTCGAGTTGCTGTGATCGCGGCGTTCGCGCCGTTCTATAATACGAAGATGTATCGCGCCGCGGCCGTCGGCGCTTCGGACTCATCTCGATAAAGGCATGGTAGATATAGGCACAAATCATTGAAGATTGCAGTTCTTTACTGAATACTTAGAACTGAAAACTGATCACTGGTTTCAAGGGAGCGACCGTGGACATCGTCAAAGGCAATATGGGCTGGATCGAAGTCGTCGTCGGCCCGATGTTTTCCGGCAAGAGCGAAGAACTGATCCGCCGCCTGCGCCGCGCGGAGATCGCGCGCCAGCGCGTGCAGATTTTCAAGCCGGCCATCGACGAACGCTACGCCGCCAACGAAATCGTCTCTCACTCGGGCCTCGGTATTCCCTCCGACAACGTGTTCAATGCCGCCGAAATCATGGAAAAGCTGTCGCCGCGCACGGAAGTTATCGGCATCGACGAAGCGCAATTCCTCGGCGATGAAGTGGTGGACGTTTGCACCAAGCTCGCCAATCTCGGCAAACGCGTCATCGTCGCCGGCCTGGACACCGACTATCGCGGCCGCCCGTTCGAACCGATGCCACGCCTCCTCGCCATCGCCGAAGAAATCACCAAGCTGCTCGCCATCTGCGTTCGCTGCGGCAATCCCGCGGTTCACACCCAGCGCCTCGTCGAAAGCGAAGAGCTGATCGTCGTTGGTGCCATGGGCGCCTACGAAGCCCGCTGTCGCCGCTGCTTCGAACCCAATCCCGCCCTCGCCCAGGAAATAAAGGACGGCCCGCAACTCATCGCCCGCAACCGCGCCGCCTCCGCCGGCGGCAGCTGATTCTTTCCTTCGGATGAAGGGCAGTTCTTTGCTCGTCCACCCCAGCGGATGTCATTGCCTTTCCGTGGACAGTCACTCCGTTCATTGCTTGAGATGGCAGTCTCATTCCGTCAAACTGGCTCGACTGAAAATTCCTCTGAATCGAGCTAGCGCGCACACATGATCATCGAATCCAAAGCACCGACCCGCGTGGACTTCGCCGGGGGAACTCTCGACATTTGGCCCCTCTATCTGTTTCATCCGGGCGCGGTCACCGTGAACGCTGCAATTTCGCTATACGCCGCGTGCGTCATCGAGACGCAACCCAGCGGCGACAACCGCATCAAGCTGGTTTCCCGCGATATCAAGCGCGAAGAAAGCTTTGCCTCCTTCGCCGCCCTGGTGAAGGCCAAGCGCTACCGCCTTCCGCTCCTCGCGGAAATCGTCAAATTCTTCCATCCGCAGGGCGGCTTCACGCTCACCACGGATTCCGAAGCTCCCGCGGGCGCAGGCATCGGCGGATCCAGCGCCATGGCCGTGGCCATTTGCGCGGCGCTCGACCGCTTCACCGGAGCAGGGAAGAGCAAGGTCGACTGGATCCACATAAGCCGCGACGCCGAAGCCATCGTCATCAATGTTCCCACCGGCACGCAGGATCATTACCCGCCGGCCTTCGGCGGTGCCGCCGCCATCGAACTCCCGCCCGGCGGCGAGCATCGCGTCGAGTTGCGCGTGAATCTCGACGAGCTCGAGCGCCGCGTCATGGTTTGCTACACCGGCAAGCCCCGCCAGCACGGCATCAACAATTGGGAAGTCTTTAAGGCCCATATTGGGGGCAAGCTCGCCGTGCAAAACAGCCTCGAACGCATTTCCGAAGTGGCCCAGGAAATGCGCTTCGCATTCGAAAAACCCGATTGGGCCGAAGCTGGCCGCCTGATGCGCGAAGAGTGGTCGTTCCGCAAGCGAAACTTGCCCACGATTTCAACGAAGACGATCGACCGGGTCATCGACAACGCCCGCCGCAACGGCACGCTGGCAGGCAAAGTCTGTGGAGCGGGTGGCGGCGGCTGCGTGGTCCTTTTGATCGAACCAGACTCCCGGGAACGCGTGCAAAAGTTCATTCGCGACTCTGGAGCCGAGATTCTGCCCATGACCATCGACCGCCAGGGTGTCCAAGTCGTGTCTCGTTAGAGAGATGGCGCGAATCCCCGTACGGTAGTACAGTTCCACCCCAATCGAGGACAGGTAAGGGAGAGGTGTCCGCTCCAAAGAGAGGCACCTGTTCAGCGGCTTCGTGGCATCGTAGAATAGGGCAAGTGGACCCCGGCCATGTCAGGGTCCGCCGTGCATATGTCAAACTGGCTCGCCTTATCGCTAACGATTTTTCTTTTCGCCGACGCGGACGTCCCGCGGATCAACAGCCTCCGTCCGCCTGCGAACCCGGCTCCCAGCTTTTCTTCAGACGAGGAGATTCCTCTTTTCCCGAACGCCGGCGCATCCTCGGACAACGCGCAGTCCCAGGGCCAATCGTCTTCGAAAACTCCGCCGGCTCCCAAGAACACCACGCTACAGGAAACTTCAAAGCTCAATCTGATCCGCTACGTATCCGGTGAATTTGCTAAAGCTATCAAGCCGCTGCCGGCGGGCAAGGAAGGTTTCCATGTCAGCGTAGGCAAGCCGTTACAGACCGACATGCTCGACCGCGCCGTCGCCACCCACGGCCCGGCGGTGAATACCGGCGATAACGTGCAGATCACCAAGCTGGAGTTCCGCGACCACCAGATCATTGTCGATGTGAACGGCGGCGGCCGCGGCAAGAAGCATTGGCGCGATCATATCCAAATCGGCCTGGGCGGCGGCGGTTATCCCCCGATGCAGACCGCCTCGACTCAGGATCAGGGCCCGCCGGGGATGCAGCCTGGCATGGGCAGCACGATTTTCCTGGAATTCAACAAGCCGCTGCCGGACCTCACGCCAGACGAATTAAAACAGCTCCTATCTCCGTTTCTGAATTTTGCGAAAGAGCGTTCCGCTGCCGTGCAGTGGTTCGATACGCTGCCCCCCGAAATGAAGAAGGCCATCCAGGACCGCAAGCCCATGGTAGGCATGGACCGTGAAGAACTAGTTGCGGCGATCGGCAAGCCCGACCACAAAGTGCGCGAGCGCGATTCCGACGGCAACGACATCGAAGATTGGATTTACGGCCAGCCCCCCTCAAAGACCGTCTTCGTCCGCTTCATGGGCGACCACGTCACCAGCATCAAGCAGTTTCCTCAGTAAGAACTCGCTTATTGCCCATGCTGGCCGAAGGGACTACCATATCTTCATGAACTCATTGGATTTCAAGGTCTTCCTAGAGCGCGACGAAGACTACGGCGGCTATGTTGTTCGATGCCCCTCCATTCAAGGTTGCTACTCGCAAGGGAAGACGGTTGAAGAGGCGCTCGCAAATATTCGCGAAGCCATTGAACTCTGCCTTGAGGACATGGAAAGTCGGGGAGAGCCGCTTCCAGAACCCAATAATGTCTTGATCGGCAGTGTTCTTGTGAATCGATGAGCCCCAAACTCCCCGTAATTTCGGGAGAAGATCTTATTCGTGTACAGCGGAAGTTCGGGTACGAAATAGCTAGGCAGAAGGGCAGTCACGTGCGATTACGCAATGAGGCAGAACCACAGCGCCTCCCTGTCACCGTTCCACTTCACAAAGAACTTGCTCGGGGTATGCTGAGGAGCATCATTCGGGACGCTCGCATCAGCGCAGAGGAGTTGCTTGAAGCCCTTTGATTTCTTGACCGACTTTACTCCCGTGGTTGCTCAGCCATAGGCCATTGAAGCACGACAATCCTGCCATCGGATTCGCGTTCCAGCGTGGGAGCGTAGAGCCCGAGCTGTTGACGCTTCCACCACAGGCCCTGTGCGCGCTTTTCGGCGGGCGTTGTGAACCAGTATTGCCAGATCACCGCGCGCACTTGCCGCGGCGGAGCGTGCGGAAACGGATTCCCAGAAAAAAGCAGCAGCACATCCGAATCGCCGCGCAGTAAACTCTGCTCCGTGCGCACGGCGATGGGTTCCTGCCGCCACGAACTCAGCGAGGCAAACCACAGATTCCAATCGAACCGCGGCTGATACGGCGCATAAATTCCCGGCGGCTTGCTGGGATCTTGTGGCTTGAAGCGGAAAGGATAGATTAGCCAGGTTTGTCCATCGTTCGAGCCCTGGAACTCAATTTCGTACCGACTGCGCGTCATCATGCCGAAGAGCCCAAAGCGGTTAGCGATACGAAACGGCTCCAGCGCCGAGACCAGCATGCTGGGTGGGGGCCATGGTTTTACCATCCGGACCATTTCCAGCAGCGTTGCGTAGAAAATCCACGTCAGCATCACCGCCGTTACCGCGAGCTTCAGCGCGGAGGACTGTTCAAGAAGTTTCTTTCGCCAGTTATCTTCTACAGCCGGCGCGGCAAGAGGTTTGGCCTCCTTGGTGGCGAGGTAACTATTCTTCAAGAATCGCGGCAAGCAGGGCAGCAGAAACTGGTCATCGAGCAAGAGAAAGCCCAGCGCGAGAACCAGATAATTCAGAAACGTGTAATTCGCCGAGAGAATGATGCCGATCTGCCACGGCGTGACGATCAGAAAGCACAATACTCGCAAACGTCTCGGCAGAAACATCATCCATACCAGAACGAGTTCCAGCGCCAAAGTTCCAAACGCGGTCGCCGCATGGAACCAGTGCGGCCAGTGCTGCATGTACCAGCCGATCCACGTCGGCAGCGGACCATTCTGGTAATACTCGTCTAGTGCGGTGAAGTTCCGCCACTGCGGGTCGCCGCCCATTATTTTCGCCACGCCCGATTCGAAATAGATCCGGAAGCCTTCCCATATCAGCAGGAACAGGCTCGCTCGCGAGGGCGGACTCTCTTCTCCCCAGCGTGGCCGAAATCCACTCGGGGCGAAAAACATCGCGATGAATCCCGCCTCCAGCAGCATTCCATCGGACTGATAAGCAGAGAAATCTTGCGCCGCACTCACAAACGAGAGGAAGCACACGAAACAAATCATCAACATACCGCGCGGCCAAAAGTTCAGGACCAGCAGCGCAGAGGCGATCATGCCCGCCCAGCAAATCCCCGTAACCATGTGCGGCCCATTCGAAAGCCACAGCAGTGTCGGCGCATACCAGTAGCCCACATGGCCGAATCGCTCGGCCAGCGCCTGCAGGTATTCGCCGGCAGGGAGAATTCCATGCGGCCCAATCAATCCGCGAATTTGAAATATCAGCGAGAAGAACGCGGAGTAATAGATCAGCCCAAGAGCGCGCAGAAAAATCCAGCGGGGAAGCAGGCGGCCCGAAGCGCCATGTTCCGAATCGAAAATCCAACGCAGAGCGGATGCAGGTGATCGGCGCGTCATCATCCGCCATTATAGCGGGCCAATTTTGGCAGTGAATCAGTTTCCGATTTCCCAACTTGGCGTACAGGTGGAAGAAGGGCTCGGCGTGAAAAACAGCCGCGTCGGGCTTTGCGACATTCGACGGAGGTGGCATTGCACGGTTCCGCGGTCGCTAGAGGCACCCAGCATGGAAGCCCCACTTGCCCCTTTACATTTCAAAGCGGTCGGGTGTATGTTCCCAATCAGCCGGGAATCAAAATGGAAACCCTGGTTAAGCCCTCTTCCCCCTTCGAAGAATCTCATTCCTGGAGGCCCTTCATGTTCAATCGCATAAGCACCTGGACGAAATTCGTCTTTGCAATGTTGCTATTGTCTGGCATTCAATCCGCGTTGGCTCAAACCCCTAGCCAGGTCAAGCAGACACCCCCCATTCTGCTAGGTACTTCCGGCGGCAACGTCCACGACGCCAGCAGGGCGTTCTGTTGTTCCGGCACGCTCGGCTCGCTGGTGACCAAGGGCGGAATAGACTACATTCTCAGTAATAACCACGTCCTTGCCGATGCGGACGCCGCCACAGTGGGCGATGCTATCAGCCAGCCCGGCCTGGTGGATGTCGGTTGCAATGCCAGTGCGACTCAGACTGTTGCGAACTTCTCCCAAGCCGTCCCGCTCAAAACCGCCAATGTGGACGCTGCCATCGCGCAGGTCGTCCCCGGAGAAGTGGATACCTCCGGAGCCATTTTGAAGATCGGTAATCCTTCCAGCACAACGGCTCCCGATGACAGCAGCGCCGTTAACCGTGGCGTGGCCAAAAGCGGGCGCACCACAGGCCTCACCTGCGCTGCCATCGCTTCCGTTAACACCAACGTCAAAGTTCAATATCAGCGAGGGTGCGGAAAAGGAAGGAAGTTCACGATCCTTTACAACAATCAGGTGCTCATCAACAGCAGCTCGTTCAGCGCCGGCGGCGATTCCGGCTCCTTGATCGTGACCTCCGACACGGTTCAGCCCATCGCCCTGCTGTTCGCCGGCAGCAACACCACCACCATTGGGAACCGCATCTCCGACGTCACATCGGCTCTGGGCGTCAGCTTTGTCGGCCCCGCTACCACCTCGTCCTCTTTTACATGCCCTGCGGCAGCAGCAAGTGCCGCAACACCGGCCGGCCCACGCCGGACCGTCTCTCCGGCCGGCTTTGCTCGAGCCGTGGCGGCCAAAGAACGGCATGTCGATCGCCTTATGCTCGATGACTCCATTCTCGGCGTCGGCGTGGGCGCCAGTTCTGAGGACCCCTCCGAGGCCGTGGTCTTCATCTATCTTGAGGAGGGCCGTGCTCACTCTCCTCTTCCTGCTGACCTCGACGGTGTCCGCACCGAGGTCGTTCGCACCGACGCTTTCCGCGCGTTCGGCTGGAATGAGCCTCCGCAGCCCGGCTGCTCGGTCAAGTAACCTCTACAAACCCGGAATCTTGCGATTGCGGACGCTTTGGGGATTCTTCGTGCGTGACGACGCATTCGCAGACAATCCACTTGTCTGCAAAACGCTCTTACAGGACTAGTGGATTCCACACATCCGATTACCCCGCTTCTCCGGACTTCGATAAATCGGCAGCTATTGCAGCTCTCCCCACAACCGGGCGGCCATTTGCCGCCGCCTCTTTGGACTCACACATCGCAATTCCGCTTAGGGGACACGATGTGAGTAGGCTCTTCCATAATTCTGCGCGCGTTGACTTTTATCCGCGCAACCCATAGCATTTTCTCTTCACCCGCGGCCGTCTTTCGCCCCTTCGCCGCTGCCATTTCTAGAACCTTCACTGGAGGATGAATGCCCATCAAGGTCGGCATCAACGGCTTCGGCCGCATCGGGCGCAACATTGTGCGCACGGCAATCGACGACAAGGACATCCAGTTCGTCGCCGTCAACGACATCACCGATTCGAAGACCCTCGCCCACCTCTTGAAGTACGACTCCGTCCTCGGCAACTTGCCACACACCGTGACCCACACCGAAGACTCCATCGCCGTCGATGGCCGCAGCTTCAAGGTTTTCAAGGTGAAGGATCCCGTCGAAATCGATTGGGCTTCCGTCGGCGCGGATATCGTCGTCGAATCCACCGGCCTCTTCACCAAAGGCGCTGATGCCAAGAAGCACCTTCGCGCGCCGGTGAAAAAAGTTATCATCTCCGCGCCCGCTGATGGCCCCGATGCGACGTTCGTTCTCGGCGTGAACGATAAGACCTACGACCCCGCGAAGCACCACGTCATTTCCAACGCTTCCTGCACCACCAACTGCCTCGCGCCCGTCGCCAAAGTTCTCCAGGAAACCTTCGGCATCAACTGCGGCACCATGACCACCATCCACTCTTACACCAACGACCAGAAGCTCCTCGACCTCCCGCACAAGGACCTGCGCCGCGCGCGTGCCGCCGCCATCAACATGATTCCCAGCTCCACCGGCGCCGCCAAAGCCCTCCACCTCGTTATTCCTGAATTGAAGGGTAAGCTCGACGGCTACGCCATGCGCGTGCCCACGCCCAATGTCAGCGTTGTGGATCTGACCGTTTTCGTTGACAAGCCCGCCACCAAAGAGACCGTCAACGCCGCTCTGAAAGCCGCCGCCAGCGGCCCCATGAAGGGCATCCTCGGCTACACCGAAGAGCAACTCGTCTCCGCCGACTTCAAGGGCAATTCGAATTCGTCCATCGTCGATGCCGAATACACCAAGGTCGTCGGCGACCGCTGCGTAAAAGTTTTGGCCTGGTACGACAACGAGTGGGGCTACTCCTGCCGTTGCCGCGACCTCATCAAGCTCCTGACGTCGAAATTCTAACCGTGGGGGCGGAGCTTGCCTCGCCCGCTCTTTCACGAGTCACCAGTCACAAATCACGAGTCACGAAACCATGAACAAGCTCACCATCGACGACCTCGACGTTCGGGGAAAGCGTGTTTTCATCCGCGTGGACTTCAACGTCCCGCTCAAAGACGGCGTCGTCACCGACGACACGCGCATTCGCGAATCGATCCCCACCCTCCGCCTCATCATTCAAAAAGGCGGCCGCCTGGTGGTCGCTTCGCATCTCGGCCGTCCCAAGGGCGGCCCTGAACCGAAATACTCGCTCCGTCAGGTCGCCAAGAAGCTGGAAGAACTCATCGGCCGGCCGGTTCGATTTTCCTCGGATTGTGTCGGACCCATCCCGGAGTCGAAAAGCAAATCACTCGGAGACGGCGATATCCTTCTCCTCGAAAACGTTCGCTTCCATCCCGAGGAAGAGAAGAATGGCGAGGCTTTTTCGAAACAGCTCGCCGCGCTTTGCGATGGTCTTTTCGTCTGTGATGCGTTCGGCTCCGCGCATCGCGCGCACGCTTCTGTCGTCGGCATCACGCGTTTTGTCAAGCAGTCCGCTGCCGGCTTGCTCATGGAAACAGAGCTCGCCTACCTTGGCAAAGCGATTAGCAATCCCGCGCGCCCCTTTGTCGCTATTCTTGGCGGCGCCAAAGTCAGCGACAAAATCGAGGTCGTCGAGAATCTCATGAAAATTGCCGATGCCATGCTCATTGGCGGTGGCATGGCCTACACCTTCCTCAAAGCCGAAGGCCAGCCCATCGGCAAGTCGCTCGTCGAAGACGACAAGCTCGACCTCGCGCGCCGTTTGCGTGCAGAGGCGCAAGAAAAGAAATTCGCCCTTCTCCTTCCCGTCGATCACATCGTCGGTGCCGAATTCAAGGCCGACACCGCCACACAAACGGTTTCGGTTTCCGCCACTCCCGACGGCTGGATGGGCCTCGATATCGGCCCCAAGACCATCGACACTTATCGCCAGAAAATTGTCGCGGCAAAGACCATCGTTTGGAACGGTCCCATGGGCGTGTTCGAAATGCCCATTTTTGCCAAAGGCACGCTGGAAGTCGCCAGGGCTGTCGCTGTCGCCACCACTGGCGGCGGCACTTCCATCGTCGGGGGCGGCGACTCCGTCGCCGCCATCCAGCAATCCGGCGTCGCATACCAGATCTCCCACATCTC
>WNFB01005516.1_pt1 | contig 11304 bp, 11 predicted proteins | sample 5400501 | NCBI WGS metagenome assembly WNFB01 (sample SAMN13153341, study PRJNA577476) | soil metagenome | isolation source: 200 cm saprolite under Douglas fir tree site 2 hole 1 | place: USA:California | collected 2015-04-18 | reverse complement strand
TAGTGGATGCGAGCCCCAGTGTGTTCCGCGAACTTAACGAGATCAAGGCGGCGGCGCGCACGCTCGCGGCAACCCTCGCGCCGCTCGACGAAGTGGCTGTGGTGGCGTTCGCTGGGCAAGCGCAGTTGCTGCTCCCGTTCTCGCGCGACCGCGCGCTGCTCGAGCGGGCCTTTGGCTCGCGAGAGCTGGCTCAGGTGGCCAATTCGGCCCAGTCGAATATCTATCAGGCGGTTTATCTCGCCGCGCGGGAGCTGTTTCGCGGGCGCACGGGGCGCAAGGCGATGGTTCTGCTCACCGACGGGCAGGATAGCGGCCTCGGGCTGAGCTGGGACCCGGCCAGCGCTGCTCCGCAGCGCGGCGCGCAGGCTGACCGGCTAACGTTCGAGGACGTTGCGCGCGAACTTGCGGCCGCAGGGGTCGAGCTCTACGCGGTTTCCACGCAGCCCCGCCCGCGCGCCATGACCGACGCGTGGCTCGACGCCCATCGGAACGAAATGCTCGTGACTCCCGCGGCGCACGAGCTGGGCATGCCGCACTACACGCTGTATCTGGCTGAGCTGGTGCGCCGCGCTGGCGGGCGGCTTTACTTCCTTGGCGAGATGGAGACGCTCAGCGAGGTCTATCGCCGCATCGCTGGAACTCTGGGCGCGCAGTACACCCTTGGCTACTACCGGTCCGCGGGCCTCGCCCGGCCCGGCTGGCGCGCGCTGCGCGTCGAGCTGCGCGAGCGTACCACTGCGCCCGCCGCACTGCGCCTTGCCCACCTCACCTACCGCGTGGCCTACTACGTCCCCGCTGCTCAATAATTCTGCGTAGGACGCTCTGTGTCCCTCTTTGCTTATCTGTGGTTTACTCTTCCTCGTGTTTCGTCGGAAGAAATTCCATCTGCGGCTGGGGTCACGCACTCTGGCGTTGGGCGAGCGCACGCTCGTCATGGGCGTCCTCAACGTCACGCCGGACAGCTTCTCGGACGGCGGGCTCTATCTCGACCCGCGCAGGGCCGTCGAGCGCGCTCTGGAGCTCGAGCGCGCCGGAGCCGATATTCTCGACGTTGGCGGTGAATCCACTCGTCCGGGCGCGGCACCGGTCACAGCCGAAGAAGAGCTCAAGCGCGTTCTGCCGGTGCTCGAAGGACTGCGCGGCAAGCTGAAGATCCCCATCGCGATTGATACGCAGAAGGCCGTGGTGGCCGCAGCCGCCGTGGCCGCCGGCGCGGAAATCCTCAACGACACCTCCGCGCTGCGCGCCGATTCCGCGCTGGCGGAGGTCGCGCGGCGCCACCGCTTGCCTGTAGTCCTGATGCACATGCGCGGCGTGCCGCGCACGATGCAGAAGCGGCCGTTTGCCCGCGACGCGCTGCGCGACGTCGCGGCCGGCCTGCGCGCCGCGCTCGCCCGCGCCCGCAGGGCCGGCCTCGCCAAACGCCAAGTCATCCTCGATCCCGGCATCGGCTTCGGCAAAAGTTTTCGGCAGAATTACGAGCTCCTGGCGCGCTTGCCGAAGCTGGCCGCGCTCGGCTGCCCGCTCCTTGTGGGCCCCTCGCGCAAGACGTTCATCGGCGCCGCCGTTGCGGGCGCCGCTGCGCCCGCGCCGCCGGAAGAGCGCGTTTGGGGCACCGCGGCCACCGTGGCGGCTGCGATCTTTGGCGGCGCCCACATTGTGCGCGTGCACGATGTCGCCGAGATGGTCCAAGTCGCCCGCGTCGCCGACGCCATCCTCCAGGCCGGCTGAGCGTCACGGCCGGCGCAGGGTCGCAGTATCCTCCGACACTTCGGTTATAATTCGTGCGCTCGAAGCTCAGAAACTTCCGCTTGGGAAGTGAAAATGTCTTCACGCAAATGGTTCTTTCTTGCTTTCTTGCTTCTTTGCCTCCTTGCCTCCCTTCCTCCTGCCGCGGCGCAGCTCCCCCCGGCCAAGCCGGATCCGCTGGCGCCGCAGGCCCCCGTGGGCAGCGGCACCTGTTCGGCCACGGAAACTTCCCTGTGCGACGAAGCCCTGCCGAAGGTCATTGCGAATGCGCTGGGCCCATCGCCGCTCGAAGAGAACCTGCGCCGGCTGGCCGACGAGGTGGGCGGCCGGGTGACGGGCTCGCCGGCAATGGCTCGCGCGGTGGCCTGGGGAGTCGCGGCATTTCGCCAGGCGGGCGTGGACAGCGTGCACACCGAGAAGTACACCATTCCTCTTTCGTGGAGCGAAGGAGCCACGCGGCTGGAAATTCTCGCGCCCGTGCCGTTTCCTGTGCGGTTGGTCTCGGTGGGCTGGTCGCCGCCCACTCCCGCTGCCGGCATCGAAGCAGGCGTAGTGGATATCGGCGAAGGCAGCGAGGCCGACTTCGCGGCCGCAGGCGTATCCGCGAACGGCGCCATCCTGTTGGCGCACTCGGGGCTGCTGCGGACTTGGGACGATCTGTTCAACGAGTACCTGCGCGCGCCGGCCATCATTGACCGCGCGGTACGTTCCGGCGCGGCGGCCATCCTGTGGATGTCCACCCGCGAGCGCGAGCTGCTCTACCGCCACCAGAACACACTTACCGGGGAGCTCGACCGCCTGCCGCAGGCGATTGTGGCGCGCGAAGACGCCGAGCGCTTGGCGCGCTTTCTGGCGGCGGGCCGGAAAGTGCGCGTGCGGCTGGTCATGCCCAACCGCGTGGGCGGCCCGGTGGAGCAGGAAAACGTCGTCGCCGAAATTCGCGGCCGTGAGAAGCCGGACGAATTCGCCCTCCTGGGCGCGCACTTGGACTCCTGGGAGCTGGGCACCGGCTCGCTCGATAACGGCTGCAACGCCGCGCTGGTTGTTGAGGCGGCGCGCGCCATCGCGGCCACGGGCCGGCGCCCGCGGCGGACGCTCCGGTTCGCGCTGTTCTCCGGCGAAGAACAAGGGATGCTGGGCTCCTGGGCCTATGCGCGGGCGCATCGCAACGAAATGGACCGTGCGGTGGCCGTGGTGATTTTCGACGAAGGCATTGGGCGCGTGACCGGCTATTCGCTGGGCGGCCGCAGGGACATCGAGGCCGGCGTGCGCGAGATCCTGAAGCCGGTGGACTCCTGGGGCGCCACGCGCCACACCCTTGACGCCTTTATCGGCACCGACAATTTCGATTTCCTCGTCGAAGGCGTGCCTACGCTCGTGGCCAACCAGGAAGAGGCCAACTACCTCCCCAACTATCACGCGATCTCCGACACGTTCGACAAAGTGGACATCCGCGAGCTCAAGCTGCACACTGCGCTCGCCGCGGTCACTCTGTTCGGCATCGCGGAGCGCCCGGAACGGCTGGGCAAACGCCAAACGCGCGCCGAGGTGGAAGCCCTGATGAAGGAAACCGGGCTGGACAAGCAGATGCAGAACCTCGGGCTGTGGCCCATGTGGGAGCACGGCCAGCGCGGCTGGCCGCAATAAATCCCCGCCGCGGCGCTCGCGGAATGCGCCTGAGCGCACGAACCAAAACGACAGGACCGCAAGACACAAAGGCCCGGAGCGCAATCGGCTCCGGGCGTGCGAGTAAGCGCGCTGTGCTTCCCCTCCGCCCGCGGCACTCACGTTATAATGAGTTGAAATGGTTTCGTCCCGAGATGCGTCTTCGTCCTCGCGCGAGCTCCCGGGCGGCCGGATTCTCGCGATTGACTACGGGCGGCGGCGCATCGGCTTGGCCCTCTCGGATGCGCTGCGGCTGACGTCACAGCCGCTGGCCACGATCGCGCGCACGAACCGCCGCAATGACTTGCGGCGCCTGCGCGAAATCGTGCGCCGGCACGAGGTGCGACGCATCGTGGTCGGCCACCCGCTGCATCTCGACGGAAGCGCGGGCGAAATGGCGGCGGAGGCGGCGCGGTTTGCCGCGCGCCTCGAAAAAGAGCTGCGCCTGCCGGTGGAACTTGTGGACGAGCGGCTCAGCAGTTGGGAAGCCGAACAGCTCCTGGCCGCCGGCAGACCGGTCTCCGCGAAGCAGCCCGGCGGAGAGAAAGTGGATCAGGTGGCTGCCGCAATCATCCTGCGCGACTATCTCGAGCGCGCGCAGAAGCGGTTGGCCCCTTTGCATCCGAAGGCGGGCTCGGGGCAAGGCCCCGCTCGCCGGAGGTGGGCGAAGAACTGAGATGCGACGCCTCGTCTCGGTCATTTTGATTGGGCTCGTCGTGGTGGCGGCATGGCTCGCCTATGCGCTGTGCGTCCCTTACCAGGGTTTTCCCCGCGAGGGCGTCTTCGTGGACGTGCCGCACGGCGCTTCCGCCAGGACCATCGGGCGCCTGCTGGCGGGAAAAGGAGTGGTTCGGAGCCGCCTCGCGTTTGAGGCGTTGTCCCGCTGGCGCGCCCGACGCGTGCTACAGGCGGGCGAGTATTTCTTCGATCATCCGGTCAACACGTTCCAGGTGCACCAGGCCATTGCCGAGGGCCGGGTCTTCGAGATGGAGGTCGCCGTGCCCGAGGGCCTCACCATGTACGACATTGCCGACCTGCTCGCGCGGCAAGGCCTGATCAGCCGCCAGGCGTTTCTCGTGGCCGCGCGCGATCCTGCGCCGGTCGGCGACCTGGCGCCCGCTGCGGGGAGCCTCGAGGGCTTCCTGTTTCCGGCGACGTACCGATTCCCGCACCACGTCACGGCGCAGGAGATTGTTCAGGCGATGGTGCTGCGCTTCCACGAGACCTGGCAGACACTGTCCGAGGCAAGCGCGAGCCGCAACGCCCTCTCCGCCGAGGCGGTGGTGGCGCTGGCCTCGCTGGTTGAGCGCGAAACTTCCGTGCCGGAGGAGCGGCCGCTCGTTGCCGCCGTTTTCGCCAACCGTTTGCGCCGCGGCCTGCCTCTACAGTGCGATCCCACAGTGATTTATGCGCTCAAGCTCGCCGATAAGTACAGCGGCTCGCTTGATCTCGGTGATCTCCGCTTCGATTCGCCCTACAACACCTACCGCCACCGCGGCCTGCCGCCGGGGCCGATTTCGAACCCCGGAGAGGCGGCGTTGCGCGCCGCGCTCAACCCGGCGCAGGTGGACTACCTCTACTTCGTGGCTAACGGTCAGGGCGGGCACGTGTTCAGCAAGACTCTGGAGGAGCACAACCGAAACGTGGCGCGCTACCGCCGCCTGATCGCGCAGAGCGCTGGCGAGCAAAGCGGCGCGAGCAAGCCCGGCGACGCGCCGGAAAAAAAATCAAGCTCCAAGAGGTTGCCATGACCCGCGCCGCGCGGCCCACCAAGAAACGCCTGATCCTGGAAATTGCGCGCGGCTTGGCGGCGCCGCGTTTCACCCCGGCCGAGGTCGAGCAGATTCGCCGGCAACTGATCGCCCGGCAAGGGGCGGCGGGCAAAACTTCACCGGACTACATCGCGGGCGTGCTGGAGACAGCGGGACTGCGCGTGGTATGGTCCACTCGCGCCGATACCGAAGGCCGCTACGAGGAGGAATTCCGCGACCTGCTGCGCTTCGCCAGCCTCGAAGAGGCGGAGATGTGCCTGGTGCGGCTGGATGAGCTGCTGCGAAAGTTCCGCGCCGAAGGCGAACGCGCCGCGGCTGAGCGCGTGCTCGAGGTCGCGCGCCTGGGTCGGCGCCGCGCCGAGATGATCGCGCGCAACCCCAAGGTGGAAGCGCGCAAGCGCGCCGAGAAGGATGAGGTCATGCAGTGGTTCAAGATCTGGCTCGACACCCCCGACGCCTTCTTCGATTGGCTGGACCTGCGCAAGCAATCGCCGGACTTCCAGCAGCGCTTTTCCGCCTCCACGCTAGACGAAGGGTAAGCATGGTTCCGCCTTACCTGCTCGAAGTGGAGGCGCTCGACTTGGGCGCGGATGTGAAGGCCGTCGGCCTGGAACTCGTGGAGCGCGAAACGCGCGAGCCGGTGCGCGGCGCCGAAGGCGCGCGGGTGTGGACCGCGGTGTTGGCCGCGCTGGCGGGCGCGGAGCCTTGGGCGCTGGATTTTTTCAGCCATCTCGATCGCCTGCGCGAGTTCTGCCGCCTGCACCAGATCGCCTACCGCGAAGCTGCCAAACGCTGCATCGTCATCGCGGCGCCCCCAGCCGAGCCCCTGGCCCGGCTTCTCCGGCGCTTCGAAGCAGAGACATTTGGCGTGCGCGCCGGAGAACGACTCGCCTCGGATGACGCTGCCCTGGAAGGCGACCTCGCCCGGCGCGGCGTGGATGCCTACCACCGCGTCTTCGCCAACTACTTCTTCTGCGCCGTATGCGACTTCGAAAGCGGCTTCCTGACCCTCCTCACCAACCGCTTGTGGGCCAGCGAGGTGATCCGCCGGGTGCGCCCTGTGCTGGACGAGTTCTCCGTCGCTGTCGCCCGCCCGCAGTGAGGCTGCCTCGTTTCCAATTGGGCTCGGCAGATTGGGGAGAGAATGGGAGATCATGTATCTGAGATAGGTGTTGCCCCGGTGGAAAGAATATAGAAAGAATTTGCATGGCAGAGCCTTGACACGGCGAGACAGCAAGCGCAAGATTCGGCAGACTCATGAAGGGGGCGTCACGTGTCCTTTGAACAAGCCTTGGAAGGATTGTCGCGCGACGAGTCCTTTAAAGCCACCGTCTATGCGATTAACACGCTGCTGATCCAGAAAGGCATTTATACCCAGCAAGAATATGAAATCTTGTTCGTGGAATGGGCACAGAAAGAGCTCCGACGCAAGGCTAGGCCGGACCACTCCACTTCGGGCATGCCTTTGTATCGCTAGTTCTTCCGTAGATCCGACCAGGTTGGATGCTCGCAGTCGGGCCTTTTTCCACAGTGTGCGCCTATACACAGCGCTTGCATTCGCAAGTGCAACGCGGAGATGTTTTTACTGGGGCAGGTTTCTTCTTTTTCTTCCGCGCCATGGCCACTCTCCCGCCAATCGTTCTACTCTTTTTCTGAGAGAGGATAAAGACCGCAGTCGTCGTAGAGGCTGTGGAAACGATGAAAACCAGGAGAAGCGCGGGGGGTCGCAGATGTTGTGTTGTGGACGCCCGCGCGAATAAAAGACGAATTGTCAAACTCGTGGATGATCGGGATGTGAAAGCCGTTGAAATGCTGTGGGAATGCGGAACTTACACGGATCGGCGAGGGCGTGGAAAAGCGCGCAATTGTCGTTTAGAGTCGGTCTCCCTGAAGGGCGCGTCGCTCTGCGCCACGTTTGGTTGACACCCTTTGAGATTGGCTGCTAGATTGCTCCATTTGTCTTTGGAAGGAGCAGAGCGCTGAGAGACCCGTGCCGCATCTGGATGGTTTCGCTGTCAGCGGTGGCGCTTCTGGCGGGCGGCTGCGCCGTGAGCAAAAGGCGTCCCGTGCCGCCGGCACAAGTACGGCCGGCGCTCGAAGCCACCTCTGAGCAGCTCATTGAGCGGTACAACCAGCAGGCGCGCGCGGTGCGCAGCCTGAACGCGGGCGTGGAGATGATTCCGGTGGCGGGCTCGTCCTATAGCGGAGTCATTGAGGAGTACCACGATGTGCAAGCCTTCATCCTGGGGCAGAGGCCTGCGCACATCCGCGTGATCGGCCAGGCGCCGGTGGTGGCGATAAACATTTTCGATATGGTCAGCGACGGCGAAACGTTCCGCATCTTCATCCCCTCGAAGAAGAAGTTTCTCGTCGGCCCTGCGGCGCTGGAGCGCCCCGCAAAAAAGCCCATCGAAAACCTGCGCCCGCAGCATCTGCTCGACGTGCTGTTCTGGCCCGAGCTGCCTGCCGGCAGGCCCGTGCTTTTTGAAGAGTTCAACGCCGACCCTGCGCGCTACTACGTCCTGACGCTGCTGCGCCAATCGCCGCGGCTCGAGCTGGACCGCCGGATCTGGTTTGACCGCACCGACCTGAACGTCGTGCGCATCCAACTGTATGGGCCGGGCGGCCGATTGCTCTCGGACAGCCGCTATGCCGACTCGCAGCCCGCCGTGGCGGGTTCAGCGGCAGAGCCGCCCAGCGCGCGCTATCCGCGGCACATCTGGCTGGCGCGGCCGCACGACGACTACCAGCTCGAGCTGCGCATCACGCGCCTCACGCTGAATGAAGAGATTTCTCCCGGCCGCTTCCGGCTCGAGCAGCCGCCGGGCACCGAGTTGGTGCGCGTCGGGGAAGGCGGCAACGGAGCGCAACCGTGATCGGGCAGATGATCGTGCGGAATGTCCTGCACCGGCCGATGCGCACGTTGATCAGCGTGGTGGGCGTCGGCGTCGAGGTCGCGCTCGTGGTCATCATCGTCGGGCTCACCGGCGGGATGCTCCGGGAAACCGCCAAGCGTATCGAGGGCATTGGCGCCGATATCATGCTCCAGCCGCCCTCGGCTTCCGTCTTTCTGGCGTTCAGCGGCGCGCCCATGCCCATCAAAATAGGGGAAAAGCTCCGGGAGTTGAGATACGTCGAGGCAGTGGCTCCGGTGCTGCTGCAGTTCAGCTCCACCAAAGGGGTGGACGTGATCTACGGGATTGAGCCGGAAAGCTTCCGCGCGGTCTCCGGCGGGTTTGTCTTTCACGAAGGGCATGACATGGCCGGCCCCGATGACATCCTGGTGGACGACTGGGCCGCCAAGGCCAAGCATGCCAAAGCGGGCGGGACGCTGCGCGTGTTGGACCACGACTTCCACGTTGCCGGAATCGTCGAGCACGGCAAGGGCGCGCGCCTGTTCGTGCCCCTGCAGACCTTGCAGGAGCTTTCCGGCGCGCGGGACAAGGTTTCGATCTTCTTCGTCAAGTGCACCCGGGCCGACCACGCTGCGGCGGTGATGGAGCAGATGCGGAAGATTTTTCCGCGGTATGAGATCCGCCCGCTCAAGGACTTCCTCTCGCTGATGACCGCGTCAAGCCTGCCGGGACTCGATACCTTTGTCCGCTCCATGATCGCGCTCGCCGTGGCTGTCGGTTTCCTGGTGATTTTCCTCTCCATGTATACCGCCGTCATCGAACGCACCCGGGAGATCGGCGTGCTGAAGTCGCTGGGCGCCTCCAAGAGCTATATCATTAGGGCGCTGCTCAGCGAGACCTCGCTGATCTGCGCCGCCGGCATCGTCGCCGGGATTGGGATCAGCTACGCCGCGCGCGCCGCTCTTGTCGCAATCTTCCCCACGCTTCCCATCCAGATCACTGCGGGCTGGATCCTGCGCGCCGCCGGCATTGCCATCGCCGGTGGATTGCTGGGTGCCTCCTACCCCGCGTGGTTGGCCAGCCGCAAAGACCCCATCGAAGCCCTCGCCTACGAGTGAATCGCAAGTCGGAAGCAGGCGACACTGGCGGGCGGGGCCGGCACTTGGCCACGGCTCGTCCGGACCGGGTGCTGCTTGCCGCTCCCCACATCCGGTTGACCCACGGAGCTTTGTGCCGCGCCGCGATTGGCGGCGGCTTGGGCGGCTGGCGTGCTCCGCTCATGGCGTGACGCGCCTCCACCCGTGCACGGTGCGGCGTACGGTATTACAGGGGCTAGGCAGAAATGCTAATCGCGGCTACAATGATTTGGCCTTCCGTGGTTCGACCCGCCACGTCAGCGCAGGCCGGGGCTGGCTCTGAGGTCCCGAAGCTTTGGGACCGAATGGGCGACGCGGCGGGCCCACCACAAGAGGCGGCACTCCCCACAAGGGAACTAAGCGTGGAACCGATCCTGAAAACTGAGAATTTGTGGAAGGTCTACCGCTCGGGCAGGGTCGAGATCCCGGCCCTGCGGGGAGTCAACTTCGAGGTCATGCCTGCGGGGTTTGTGGCCGTGATGGGTCCGTCGGGCTGCGGCAAGTCCACGCTGCTGTACGTGATCGGCGGGCTGGCGCAGGCTACTCGAGGGCGCGTGCTGGTGGACGGCAACGACCTGGCCGCGATGAGCGACGCCGAGCGCACCAAGCTGCGTCGCCACAAGGTGGGCTTCGTCTTCCAGCGCTTCAACCTGCTGCCCACGCTCGACGCCCACGGCAATATCGCCATCGCCCAGCACATCCACGGCGACGGGTTTGATCCGCACCGCTTTGAGGTGGTCACCAGGATGCTGGGCCTGACCGAGCGGCTGCGCCACCGCCCTTCGGAGCTTTCGGGCGGCGAACAGCAGCGCGTGGCCATCGCCCGCGCCATCATCAACGAGCCCAAGATTGTGCTGGCCGACGAACCCACCGGCAACCTGGACACGAAAAATTCGGAAACCGTGCTGGGGATGCTGCGTCGACTCAACAAGGAACTCGGCCAGACCATCGTGATGATCACGCACAATCCGGAAGCCGCCGCCTACGCGGACCACGTCGCCCACATGCGCGATGGCGTCATCGTCGACGGCGTGCCTGCCGACTGAGATGCGCGCGATTTGGCGCGTCCTTGTGCGCACCGTCTTCTGGTCGTACGAGCGCGGCGCTTGGCCCTACGATATTGCCGTTATCGCGATTATCCTGTTTGTCTTGCTCGCGCCGCGTTCCTGGTTCCACGACCAGCCGCAGATGGGCCCGCCGCCCGCTCCCGCCCAGGTGGCTCTGCTGGATGAAGACTTGGCAACCGGGAGGAAGACCTACCGGGTGGATGCGCGCCTGCTCGCTTCGCCTGTCCGCACCCCGGAGCTCGAACATGACATCCACGAGGCCGTGCGCAAGAACGTGAATGAGCTGCACCGCCGCACCTTCCAGATTGAACGCATCGAACCCATCCGCGGCGAAGACGGCACCATCGTCTATTACGACGTTTCCATCAAGCCCTGAAAAACCTTTCGCCGGGGTGGCTCTTTCACACCACGAAACGCGCCGCTGATTCGGCACATCCCAATGGGTATGCTAGGATGCGCGCAGCTCGGCCGGAGATTGCGGGACTCGCGTTCCCCGCATCCAGCGAAGCGTGAGGGAGCAAGCTCTTGAATCGGCATTGGTGGGGAAGGCTGCTGGCGGCAGCGATTGCACTGGCTGTCGCGGGCGCCGGCTTCGGCATGCGCGCGGCCACGCAACATCTCGCGGCTTCCCGGCAGAATCAGACCGGTTGGACGCTGGAAAACATCCTCAAGCAACTCGACCTCGAGGCCAAAGGGTTCCGCAGCCTCACCGCGGATGTCGAGCGCACGAAGGTTACCGTCGTGGTGAATGATCGCTCTACGGAAACGGGTCAGATCCTGGTGCGCTACGACGACAAGATGCGCATCGAGCTGACCGAGCCCAGCCCGCGCACCATCCTGCGCGACGGCAACGAGCTTTACGTCTTCAACCCCAGGATCAAGCGCGTCGAACAGTACGACCTCGGCAAGCACAAGACCCTGGTGGACCAGTTCTTGCTCCTCGGATTCGGCACCTCGGGCTCGGAGCTGAAGAAGAGCTACCTGGTGACCGTGTTGGGCGAGGAGACGCTGGACAAACAGAAAACGGTCTTGCTGGAGTTGACGCCCCGAGCCGACGAAG
>WNFB01005515.1_pt1 | contig 11305 bp, 8 predicted proteins | sample 5400501 | NCBI WGS metagenome assembly WNFB01 (sample SAMN13153341, study PRJNA577476) | soil metagenome | isolation source: 200 cm saprolite under Douglas fir tree site 2 hole 1 | place: USA:California | collected 2015-04-18 | reverse complement strand
GAGGGGATCACAGCCTCGAGAGGGTTCACCGACTTTTGGAACCGCCTCCCGCCCGTGCCGGGCGTCGACGGAAACCGCACGGTCTTCCACGTCATCAATGAGGAGGAGGACTAGCGAGCTGACGTTGTTGGGGGCCGCCCTGCGCGGCCCCCAGCGGGATCTGATTCGTGGAAGGCGCTGGTCACCGGCGTTCGCGCCGGACGCGTCAAATCCCGCCGTCCCGATTGAGTGAAAGAACATGACCTTCATGAGGGCCCGCGCCCGAACGCCACGCCTCGCAGCTCGGGCCTCAGCCGAGGCTGCTCGCAGACCTAGCGCGCCGACGCACCAAACACTAATTCATCGATTCGGTTAACTCACGTCAAGCTTCACCAGGTCTGACGTCTCTGGCGGACTGGATCCGTGAACTTGAGTGGATCGTACAACTACGCGCTCGTGGCGCTGTCGGTGTTCATCGCCATGTTTGCGGCGTACGCTGCGCTCGATCTGGCGGCTCGCGTCACCGCCGCAACCGGCTGGATACGCGCGATCTGGTTGCTCGGTGGCGCCGCGGCGATGGGCATCGGCATCTGGTCGATGCACTACATCGGAATGCTGGCGTTCGTCCTGCCGATTCCCGTCGCCTACCACTGGCCGACCGTTCTCCTGTCGCTGATTGCCGCCATCCTCGCGTCGGTCATCGCCCTGCACGTCGTGAGCCGGCAGAACATGAGCGTGTCCCGCGCGGTCGCCGGAAGCGTGCTGATGGGTGCGGGTATTGCGAGCATGCATTACATCGGCATGGCGGCCATGCGTATACCGGCTGTCTCCCAGTTCAATCCCTTTCTCGTCGTCCTGTCTGTCGTGCTCGCGGTGCTCATTTCACTCGGCGCGCTCTCGATTGCCTTTCAGTTCCGTCATGAGAAGAGGGGGATCGGGTGGGAAAAAATCGCTGGCGCTATCGTCTTGGGTGCGGCGATTCCCGTCATGCACTACACCGGCATGGCGGCTGCCAGCTTCACGCCCTCCAGCATGCCAGCAGACCTGTCTCACGCCGTCAGCATCTCCGTCGTTGGTACCGCCGGAATTGCCGCCGTCACCTTTATCGTCCTCGGGCTGGCGCTGCTGACGTCCTCGGTGGATCGACGATTCGCTGAACAGAAGTTGCAGCGCAGCGAGGCGTACTTGGAGGAAGCGCAGCGGCTCAGCCATACGGGGAGCTTCGGCTGGAGGCCCGCCACCGGCGAGATCCTCTGGTCGGACGAAACTTTTCGAATTTTCCAATTCGACCGAGCGACGATACCGACCGTCGAACTCATCCTGCAACGCATTCACCCGGAGGACGCGGGGCTAGTGCAGCAGATCACTGAGCGTGCGTCGCGGGACGGAAAGGATTTCGATTATGAATGTCGCCTGGCGATGCCGGACGGCTCGATCAAGAACGTCCAGGTGGTCGCGCACGTCGTGCGCGCGGCGTCGGGCCGGAACGGCATCGAGTTTGTCGGTGCGCTGACGGACATCACTGAGCGCAAGCACGCGGAGGAGGCGCTGCGCCAGGCGCAGGCGGACCTCGCGCACGTCAGCAGAGTCACCACCATGGGAGAGTTGACCGCCTCGCTGGCGCACGAAGTGAATCAACCGATCACCGCCGCCGTCACCGACGCCAATGCCTGCCTGCGATGGCTGACGCGCGATTCTCCCGATGTGGAAGAGGCCCGCGCGGCTGCGGCGCGAATCGTCAAAGACGCGATGCGTGCGGCCGACATCGTCAGCCGGATCCGCCTGCTCTTCAAAAAGAGTACTCCGCCAAGGGAATTAGTTGATCTCAACGAAGTGATTCGTGAGATGGTCGTGCTCCTGCGCGGCGAGGCGACGCGATACTCCGTATCGATTCGGACGGAGCTGGCACCCGATCCTCCCCTGGTCATGGGAGATCGCGTGCAGCTCCAGCAGGTCATGATGAATCTCATGATGAACGGTACTGATGCGATGAAGACAGTGGACGGGACCCGCGAGCTGGCCATCACATCGCAGCCCGCCGACCAGGAAGAATGCTTGGTGTCCGTGAGCGATACCGGCGTAGGCCTGCCCGCGCAGCAAGCGGATCAGATCTTCAACGCGTTCTTTACCACCAAACCCCACGGCACCGGTATGGGGCTGTCCATCAGCCGCTCGATCGTGGAATCGCACGGCGGTCGCTTGTGGGCTGGGAGCAACTCTCCACGCGGCGCGAGTTTTTATTTCACGCTACCGTCCAAAGCGCAGGTGCCCGCCTGACTCCACGCAGTTCTGCTCAGCGATCCACACCAACACCAATCTCGGGTCCCCAATCCATAGGCGGGCGCCTGGCATAGGGCGTGCTAGTAGAGCGGTGCGTGGAAACCGCGATGACGCTGAGTCTCCCCGTTGATGCCTATGAGAGGTTCCTGCGCGTGCTCGGGGCGTGGTGGTGCCTCGGCTCGAGCACTGTCCAGCCAGGGACGCTCGCGCCACCGACACATAACAGGGAGGAGCAATGCCGAAACTGAACCTTGGACGTGGGATCGCGGCAGGAGCCGTCGGCACCGCGGCCATCACGATGATCATGCTGGGCGCGCCGCTGCTGGGCATGGCCCGAATGCCGATCGGTGACATGTTGGGAAGCTTCCTGCACATCGGCTCGGTGGCGGGCTGGGCGATGCACGTCGTCATCGGGCTGGCGCTGGCGCTGGTCTACGCGGGCTGGTTCGCGGCACGGCTCCCCGGTGGGCCGGCGCTCCGCGGCGCGATCTACGGAATCGGGGTGTTCCTCGTCGCCCAGGTGGTGGTGACGCCGATGATGGGGGGTGGCGTGTTCTCCGGAGGCAACGTGTCAATGATCGCCGGTAGCCTGGCGGGCCACCTCGTGTACGGGGTGCTCGTCGGCCTGATCTACGGACAGCCGGCCGGAGTCCGTGAGCTCGCGCACGTCTGAGAATCAAGTGAGCGACGTGCGCAACGGGATTCCGTACCGTCGCCTGGGACGCACCGGCGAGGTGGTGTCGCTGATCGGCGTCGGCGGCTACCACCTCGGCCGGCAGGCTGATGAACAGGAAAGCATCCGCATCGTCCGCAGCGCCGTCGATAACGGCATCAACTTCCTCGACAACTGCTGGGACTACAACGGTGGCGCGAGCGAGCTCCGCATGGGAAAAGCGCTGCGCGACGGGTATCGCGATAAAGCGTTTCTGATGACCAAGATCGACGGCCGCAGCAAGGAGAGCGCCGCGCAGCAGATCGAGGAATCGCTCCGCCGGCTGCAGACCGACCGCATCGACCTCATGCAATTCCATGAAATGATCCGCATGTCGGATCCGGAGCGTGTATTCGGGCCGGACGGGGCGCTGGAAGCGGTGCTCGCGGCGCAGCGCGCGGGCAAGATCCGGTACATCGGCTTCACCGGCCACAAGAGTCCCGCCATCCATCTCCGGATGCTGGAGATTGCTCGGCAGAACGGATTCACGTTCGATGCCGTCCAGATGCCGCTGAACGTGATGGATGCGCACTATGACAGTTTCGCGAAGCAGGTGGTTCCGGTGCTCGTGGAGCAGGACATTGGCGTGTTGGGGATGAAGCCCATGGGCGATCCGTTCGTCCTGGTGAGCGGCACAGTAACGGCGATCGAGTGCCTCCACTACGCCATGAACCTGCCGACGAGCGTCGTCATCACCGGCTGCGACTCGCTGCCGGTGCTCGAGCAGGCGCTGCGCGCCGCGCGCACCTTTCGCCCGCTGCACGATGCGGAAGTGCAAGCGCTGCTCGACCGAACGGCGCCGGCCGGGCGCGACGGCAAGTACGAGCTGTACAAGACGACCCATCACTTCGATGGGACATACCAGAATCCCCAGTGGCTGGGGTGACTCTCATTACGAGCGCTATCGGTCTACCTCAATCGTCGCCATCATGCCCTTGTCCTCGTGCGAGAGGATGTGGCAGTGGTAGACGAACCGGCCGACGATCGTCGGATTCGTGAAGGGTATTACGACCTTCACCTCTCCTCTGATGGGGACGTCGACGATGTCCCGGTGGTCGTCGGCCGGTTGAGGAACGCCGTTGATCTCGGTGAGCTGGTAGGGCCCCTGGTGAATGTGAAAGGTGTGCAGCTCGTCCGACTCGTTGCGGATCGTCCACTCCTCCACGGCGCCGAGCTTGACGCGGATGTCAGTCCGGTTCATGTCGAACGTCTTGCCGTCAATGAAGAGCGTATCACCGTCCTTCGACTCGGTGTACACGAGCGTACGCCGGTTGGTGACCTTCCCGCGGAGATCCTCGACTGGAAGCAGCGTCTGAGGCAGCGCGACCGGCGTCGCCGGTGATCCTGCCACGCGGACGGTCGCCATGACCGTACCCGCGTACTGATTTCCCTCGGGGCCAGTGTCAATGTCGCCCGTCCGCAGGAGGTGCACTCCCGGCGCGCCGGCCGTCACCAGGACCTCGACGCGGGCACCGGGGGACAGCCTGAGCGTATCTACTGTCGTGAGATGGGCGCGCCGGTTTCCGTCGCGGGCCACTACCTGGAAATGGTATCCGTCGAGCGTGAGCCGGTAATAGAGATCCGCCCCTACGTTGCCAATGCGCCACAGCTCGGTCTCGCCGGGGCGAAGCACAATCACGGGGTTGACGGTGCCGTTGACGGTGCGGATGGTGTTCCTACCGATGTGCGTGAGCGCAACGCGTCCGTTCTCGACCTGGAGATCCTTGAGCAACAGCAGGCGTTCCGGCAAATGTCTCAGTGTCGGGAACGGATCCAGCAGTCCCTCGACGATCAGCGCTCCCGACATGCCGTTTCTGGTTTGCTCGTCGGAGAATCCGTGCGGGTGGGGGTGGTACCAGTAAAGTCCCGAAGGATGGTCGGTGGGCAGACGGATCTCGTAATGCTGTGTCTGTCCCGGCGCGACGATCAGCGAGACGTTGTCCGAGTTGCCGCGCGGCGAGACTGTCAAGCCGTGCGTGTGCAGGTTCGTCGGCTCGGCGAGCGCGTTCGTTAGCCGGAGACGGATCGTGTCGCCCGGGTGCACTCGGAGCGTCGGCGGGATGTAGAGGCCGTTGTAGGCCACGAGCATCGCTCGCTGCCCGCCCACGCTGACCATCGATGACGCCGGCCTGAGTGAGACTCGCAGGACGCCAGCCCGGCTGGCCACGACCGGCGGCTCCCGAAACGTCTCCGTTGCTGCCTGGCGGTCGGGCTCATCGGCAGGAACCGAGCTGCAGCCCGTGATTGCCGTAGCGACGAGGAGGACCGTCGTCGTCTTCATCAGAACCTGAATTGCCCCAACGCCAGGAGGTAGTCGCCCGAACGGCCGCCAACTTTCCTCACTGAGCCGCCCGGCGCAAAATGGGCGTAGGTGGCGGTGATAGTGAGGTGGACGTTTGCCTGCCACGCCAAATTCGCGCTTGCCTCTTGACCGATGTGCCGCTCGCTTGTCGCCGTGCCCAACACGGGCTCGACCGCAGGCTGGTAGAACGCATCTGCCGTGCTCTCTCTCCATAATGAGCTCCAGGCCACATGTACGCTCGCGTCGTGCGTGAGATCGAGTGTGATGTTCGGTTGAAGGTTCAACAGGTTGGCTGGTGCGAATAGCCCGACCTGGGAGTAGTACTGAAGTGCCGGGTAGAAGGGGTTGAAGGTGCCCAGTCGATTGTCCTGCAAGTTGCGGTCACCACTCAGTGCATCCGCCTTGAGTCCCAGGCGCGGAGAAAAGTGAACTTCTGCGAGGGTGTATCCCCAATCCGAGGAGATCATCCAAGCACGGATTTTGGAGGTTGCGAACGAACCGAACTGGAAGGCGCCCTCCACGTCCCAGTCAAAACTGAAATCGTTGTCCGTTCGGCCGCGACGATGGAAGTCGCGGGCCTCGTGCCAGTCGAATCCGGTTCTCTTTCCGAACAGGCGCGCTCCAATCGTGTGCCGGCGCTCCCGACCAAAGCCTTGCGCGAAGCTGGCATCCTTCCGGTCCAAGCCGAGGTAGTAGAGGTCGAGACTCATACCTTTGACGGCCGAAACCGGACCAGTAGCGTAGACACCCCAGAACAGCTGGGTTCGGTCCGAGATATCGTCGAAGACGTGTAGCCGAGGGTTCACGGGCTGAACCACAAACGCGTCGAGACGTCTTCCCTTCACCGTCCAGAACGCTCGCGCTCCATCGAATGCACGCCTCACGTTTGGTGTCTCCCGGAACGACACAAGACGGCCCGATCCCAACGTCATCTCCTGGCGTCCGCCGCGCAACGTGACGTCCCCGCTGCTTCTGACAGGCAACACCAGGTCGGCAAAGGCCTGCAGGACGTCGAGCGGATCCTGCTCGGCCGGAGACGGATCTGTCGTTGCTCCCACTATTTCACCGCTGGCCAATTCGATGAATGTTCTGAAATGCGGCCCGAGGTGGGTGTCGGCAAGGAGGAAGATTCGGTGGTAGCCATGCCGATCGCGCGCCGGAGTTGTCAAGCCGAACTCCTGATTGTGCACGTCCTGAAAGCGCTCCCGCAGCTCGCCTCCGAGGGTCAGAAACCAGGACCCGTCCTTGCCGAGCCGAATCCACTTGATGGGATCGAAGAAATCCGTTCGCTTCGACGGGTCGCGCAAAAACGACCAGTCCTCGTCGTACCGCTCGGGATCGGACGCGGGTCGTGAGGGCGTGGGGGTCTGTGCGTGAGAAATACGAGGAACGCACGCGATGACGATTGCAGCACATCGCAACATCTGTCGTGGAGGTATCACGTGCATGCCCCCTGGCTGGGTTTAGCATGACGACTAGCACGCGCCGTGCCAAGTGCAAAACCGCTTGCTGCCGAGCCGCTTCTCCGATTCGCATGCAAAATCGTGTCGTTCCCCAAGCAGTTCTGCGTAAAGTCCCGCAGCAGCGATACGCTCGTAGCTCGATCCCATGAGAGGGCGGCTGGCATACGGCGTGCTTAATGGAGCGCTGCAAGAAAACCACAACGAATGAGGTGAGACAATGCGCGTAGGCTTCATTGGGCAGGGAGCGATGGGCAGCCGCATGGCGGCTCGCTTGGTCGCGGCCGGGCACGACCTGGTGGTGTTCGACAGACTCCGCGAGGCGACGCGGCCGTTGGAGCAGCGCGGCGCGACCGTGGCTACCAGCGCGAAGCAGCTGGCGGCCGGCGTCGACGTCGTCTTCTCCAGCGTCACAGACGACGCCGCGCTCGAGCAGGTGATGTTGCGGTCCGACGGCGCATTGGCCGGTACGCGTCCCGGAACGATTATCATCGACATGAGCACCGTGAGCCCACGCATGTCGCGACGGCTGCACGACGCCGCTCGCGCTAAGGGCGTGGCGGTACTCGACGCGCCTGTCTCGGGCAGCACACCGCAAGCGGAGCAGGGACAGCTCGTGATCTTCGTCGGCGGGGAAGAGGACGTCTACCGGAAGTGTCAGCCGATCCTTGCCGTCCTGGGGAGCAAGACGCTCTACCTCGGGCCCGGTGGCTCCGGCACGACGATGAAGCTGTGTGCCAACACGCTGCTGGGGTTGGGGGTCCAGGCGCTGGCCGAGGCCTTCGCGCTCGGCGAGAAAGGCGGGCTCTCGCGCGAGCGACTCGCCCAAGTCTTGAGCGAAACCGCGGTGATATCGCCGAGTCAGAAATCCAAGCTTGAAAACGTCCGCAAGGATGAGTACCCCGCCGCTTTCCCGCTGCGCCTGATGTTCAAAGACTTCGGGCTGATCGCGGAGACGGCGATGGAGCTGTCGGTCCCGATGCCCGCGACCGCCGCGGCGGTACAGGTCGCCGCCGCCGAGCATGCCCGGCAACTGGCTGCGCACACTGATGAGGACTTCTCCGTCGTCATTCGAACGATGGAGCTATTAGCCGGCGTCGCCTAGGGAGCCTGGACCTGCACCCTCGCGCCAAGCTGGCCCGGCGTGCCCGACACGATGACGAGATAGCGACGCGGGGTCCTCGCTTCGCCGCGCACAATCTGCCTGATGGGACCGACCGCGTTCACGATGGCCGCACCGGCAGGATTGGTCGTGAATGTGGCGAGCGGTTCGAGTACGCCGCCGCCGCTTGCTTGAGTCGATAGCGCTAGGACGTAGGGCTGTTTCGGCTCGAGTCCGGTGACCGCCGCCTGGAGAACCTGCGCGAGACCCTGATCGAACAGCGCGACGCTCGTGAGAGGTTTGCGGGCCGTGTCAACGGAGACAAGTGAGAGGCGTGCAACCTCTCCCGCCACGCCAAGCGGCTGTAGACCGCGCAGGCCGTCCCCCGCCGGGACCGCATTCGAGACATAGGCGATCGCCTGGGGCGCCTGGCCGATCGGAATCGTCGCGATCACCGTGTTCGTCAGCGTGTTGATCGCTGCGAGCTGGTCATCGTTTTCGAGCCCGACGTAGATGCGGCTGCCGTCCTCTGACGGCCAGACACCGTGTGGCAGCCTTCCCACCGGGATCGTCGCCACCTTCGTGAAATCGCTGGTGCGGAATACCTGCACCTGGTTGAGCCCGCCCACCGATACGTAAGCGAAGACGCCGTTCGCGTTGCGCGCGAAATTGACGTGGTTGGTGATCGGGCCCGTCGAGATCGTCTTGAGCACAGTGAACGGCGGCCGGGCACCGAACACGATCGTCTTGCCGACGTCCTTGAGGGTGAACCATACCTGCTGGGAATCGGGAGTGGCCGCAATGTTGGGACAGAAGGGACTCTCCTGCGTTACCTCTCCCACGATCTCGTGTTCAGCCACCGAGATCACCACTGTCCGCGGCGTAAACGACGAGCAGACGTACCCGTACGTGCCGTCCGGCGAGAAGATCTGCATGCCGGGCCCCGCCGGTACTTTGATGCGCGCCTTCTCCTCGTAGGTTTGTCCATCGAGCACCGCGACGTAATCCTCTCCGCGGACGCTAACCCAGACTTCCTTACCATCAGGCGTAAAGAAGGCTTCGTGCGGCGCGCGACCGACGTAGGTGACGTGCTTTACCGTGTTCGTCGCGGTTTCGATGAATGCGACCGAGTTCGTGCCGATGGAGACGATCGCCAGCGTGCTGTGGTCGGGGGAGAAGCCCATGCCGTGCACGAGCACCTGTCCACGGTAGAGCGGGCTGAGATTTGCGGGCTGCGGGTCACCCAGGCGGATGACGCCGAGCAGCTTGTTATCGACGGGATCGGTGACCGAAACGGTGTTCGAGAATTGGTCGGCGGTGTAGACCCGGTCGCGATGACTGATGCCTTGCTGTTGCTGACCAAGCGCCAACTGCATAGCGCCGATCTCCTGCTGTTGCGTCACGATGATTTCTTGCGCCATGCGCCGCAGCAGCTCGTTCCTGCCGTCGCGCAGCTCCGCCTGCGCCATCTCGATCGCGGCCCGGTGATGCGGAATCATCATCGCGACGAACTCGGCGTCCGGATCGCGCGACGGAACTGACCCGGTCATGACCCCGACGAGAGCGATACCGGTGAACAGTGAAAGGCGTACCATGATGTGACCTCCTTCCCAGTCAGCCCGGCCGGCGCCTTGGAGCGGTCACCCGGTATCGACTGCGAGATGGTGGGCTTGGCGCGGCGGCAGTGCGAAGGCCGCGACGAAGGTGACCGTCAGCAAGGCGATATTCCACAACAATGCATGATCCAGCGCTCGCCCGTACCCGCTCGAACCGGGATGCGGGCCAAGCGCCACGGCGAACACGCTGCCGATCACCGCGACTCCTAGCGCGAATGAGAACTGCTGCAGCATCGTGACCACACCGGACGCGGAGCCCGCGTCGTGCGGTGGTACATCGGCCAGAATAAAGTTGACGAGCGGCGCCTGCAGGCTTCCCTGTCCGAGCCCATAGATCAGGAGCGGCAGAATGTACGCGATCGCAGAAGTATCAAGCGTCGCGCTGTGAACGACAGCGATAAGCGTCACGAGCCCGGTGACCATGAGGCCGGCGCCGAGCTGCAGGATCCTCCGCCCGAGGCGCGGCGCGAGGCGCGCCGACGCAAACGAGGCCGCCAGGAACCCGATCGCAAACGGGAGAAAGCGCAGGCCCGCGGCGCGCGGACTCAAGTCGAGCCCACTTTGGAGATACTCGGCCAGCAGCACCAGGAATGGCGCCAGCACCGTAAAGAAGCTGAGGCCGACCCCCAGTCCGACCACGAACGATCGGTGCCGAAACAGCGATAGCACGACGAGAGGCGAGCCGTCCCGCTTCGTCTTCCAGCGCTCGTAGCGCGCGAACACCACCAGCAGCACGACTGCGCCCGCCAGCGAAGCCCATGTCCAGGTCGGCCAGCCCGCAGCCGCTCCGCGGATGAGCGGGTAGAGGAGCAGCGCGAGGGCCGCCGACACCAGCACAACCCCAACCGCATCGAGCTTGAGACCGGCCGGCGCACGCGACTCCGGCACCAGCCACCACGCGAGCGCCATGGCGGCCACTCCAAACGGGAGGTTGACGAGAAACACCGGCCGCCAGTCGAGACCGAACAGATTGGCACTCACCAGGAGGCCGCCGAGCAGCTGGCCGGCGATCATGCCGAATCCGATCGTCATGCCGTACATCGCGTAGGCGTGGCTCTGCTCGCGAGCGGTGAACGTCACTTGGATGAACGACAGCGCCTGCGGCACCATCACGGCCGCGAACGCTCCCTGCAGTACGCGAGATGCGACGAGCATCGTCGGCGATTGGGCGAAGCCGCACAGCGCGGAGGCCAGGGTGAAGCCCGCCATCCCGATCGCGTACATCCGCCTGCGACCATACAGATCGCCGAGACGTCCGCCCGTGATCAGGAGTACGGCGAACGAGAGCGCGTATCCCGCGACAATCAGCTGGACCTCGCTGAAGTTCGTGCCCAACCCACGCTGAATCGACGGGATTGCAATCGTGACGACGTTGAAGTCGACAGAGGCGAGAAAGACCGCACACAGCATCACGGCGAGGGCGGGCCAGCGTCGAGTAGTCATGACAGTCAGTTTCGCACGCGTCGTGCCAGACCCAGTCAGCTTGCCGTGATGAGTACTCGTGTCGATTTTCGCGCAGTTCTGCTCGTCGCAGCGCATCGGCACTCGGTGTACGGCCGACAATAAGCGCTACTGGCCTGGCATGTGGCGTGCAATGGCACAGCGCCATGAAAACCACAACAGCTTCGACGATCATGCTGATCGCCGCGATGTGCGCAACGAGCGGATGCTTTCCCGGCTCGGGCGCCCCGACCGGGATAGGATTCACGTCGGGCGGCACCGGTGGCGGAGTCGCCTCCAACCGTCTGGCGTTCCTGGTTCAGCCGAATAGCGTTTCCACCGGCAGCGCGATCACTCCCGAGGTAAAAGTCATCGCCGTGGACTCGCTCGGCCGGGTGCTCGGCGGGTTCACTG
>WNFB01005513.1_pt1 | contig 11305 bp, 12 predicted proteins | sample 5400501 | NCBI WGS metagenome assembly WNFB01 (sample SAMN13153341, study PRJNA577476) | soil metagenome | isolation source: 200 cm saprolite under Douglas fir tree site 2 hole 1 | place: USA:California | collected 2015-04-18 | reverse complement strand
TTTGCCGGTGCCACCCCGAAAGGAGTGCACGGCCGCGATTTTGGCCATGCTACCTGGTGGCCCGCAAGGATCGGACTTGCTCGCGCAGGCTCTGGAAGTAGTCCGTGTTCGTGATCTGGCTCACTTCCTCGTTGCGCTTGGCAGTGTCGATCTCGATCCGCAGCTGCTGGACTTCCCGCCGCAGGTCATCCTCACGGGCTTGGGCCTCACGCACGGTGCGCTGGAAGACGCGCGCCAGCTGGCCCATGCCGTCCTGACGCTGGGCCATGCCATCGAGGCTCTCGAGGGTGAACTCTGGCGCCTCCTCAGCCATGGTCGCCTCGCTCGCCCGGGCCACCTCTTTGAGGTACACCACTTCCTTGAGCCAGGGTTGCCGCTTGCGAGCCCGAGCCTTCGACGTCTTGCCCTCGCGCGGCTTGCCTGAGTGGTTCTCCGCTGCCAGCTCTATGCACTGCGTGACCCACTCCACTTGGCCGGGCACGACCAGCTTGCTCACTGGCTGGGCTTTCCCTTCTGGCAGCCTGACGTCCAACAGCACCAGGTCGTACTCCGCAGCGTTGACCATGGCGGCGATTTTGGCCATGGCCTAGCGGTCGTCGCGCAGCGCCTGCGCCCGCTTGCGGAGTTCGCGGAAATACGCAGTGTCGGTAATCTTCTTCACTTCCTGGTTGCGCTTAACCGTATCGATCTCGATGCGCAGTTCCAGGACTTGGCGGCGCAACTGCTCTTCGCGAGCCTGCACCTCGCGCGCCATGCGTTGGAACACTCGGGCCAAATGGCCAAGCCCGTCCTCACGCAGCGCCACTCCATCGAGACTGGCGGCATCGAAGCTCGCCGCTTCAACCGCCATGGCTGCCTCAGTGACACGCGCTACCTCGCGCAGGTATTCGACTTCTTTTAGGCGCAGCCGCCGCTTCTCGAGCGAGGCCTCGATGCGGGCCTGCAGCACCATCGGTTCGAACGGTTTCGGCAGGTAGTCTTCGGCGCCCAGCTCGATGCACTGCGTCACCCACTCGATCTGGTCCAGCGCGGACAGCATGATCACCGGGAGATCGCGAAGTTGCTCGTCCCGCTTAAGCTCCTCGAGCACGGCTGAGCCGTCCATCTCCGGCAGCATGACGTCGAGCAGCACCACGTCGTACTGCTCGGCGCGCACGATTCGAAGCGCTTCGAACCCGTCGGCAGTGACGGACACGCGGTATCCCAAGCGAACCAAGCGGCGGGACAGCAGGTCGCGTTCGGCCTCCGTGGCGTCAACAATGAGGACCCTGGGCGCGTCCGTGTTGCCCTCGGGATCAGCCTGCACGGCGGCTCGGGCGCGGGCCATCGCCTGCAGCGCCAGCGAACGTTCGACAGGCAGGGACTGCACCACTCCCTCAGCGAGATCGAAGTCGGACAGATCGGCCACGCGGCCCATCGAGTCCAGCAGGGAATGGCTGGCGGACTCGATCTTGCCGATGTCGGCCACAGCGTCGTTCCAACCCTGGGCCAAAGCATCGCTGCGCAGCTGCGCGCAGCGGGCCAGAATGTCCAGAACCGGCGCTCGTGGCTCCGTCATGATGCGCGCTGCATCGAGCTCGCCGGCTGCGACTTTCCCGAGATCTAACGTGGCCGCCAGCCAGGCCAGCAGGCCGCGCCCGGCTGCCCGAACCTGCTCCAGGCTGTTCAGGAAGTCGGCCCGCCCCAACTCAGCTGCCTGCTCCTGCAACAGCTCGGTGTAGCCGATGATCTGGTTCAGCAGCGTACGCAGCTCGTACTGAGTCGTACGGACCAGATCGCGCAGGATAGCGGCGGCGTCCGCTACGTCCGCATTCGCCGGCCGCGCCAGGGCGGGGGCATGTGTCTTCAGAGGGCCTCATTATGGGTGTATCACTCGCTGCTTGTCGTGAGGCTAGGAGTTTTGGGGGACGGCGCTTGCAGGCGAGCGGCGAGACTTTAGAATCCGCCCAGGAAAATACCTACTAAAAGGGGTTCCGATTCAATGATGCGCCCGCGGCCCGCGGCTATTGCCATCGTGCTGCTCACCGTCCTCACTGCCTGCGGGCAGTCCAGTGCCCCGCCTGCGCCGGCAGCTTCGGCCAAAACTGGGGCCACCGCGTCCGGCAGCGCGCAAGCTGCCGCCAAAGCCGCCGGCAAACGCATCGTCGTCGCAACTGGCGGCACTGGCGGTGTGTTCTACCCGCTGGGCACCGGCCTTTCCAAGATGCTCCAGAAGTATCTCGGCGTCGAGTCCTCAGCTGAAGTGACCGCCGCCTCGGTGGCCAATTTCAAATTGATCAGGGAACGCCACCAGGACGTCCTGGCTTTTGCCCAGGCGGACGTAGCTTATGACGCACTCGAGGGCCGGGAGGCGTTCAAGGCCGACGGCCCGCTGCAGGTCCGCTCGCTGGGCGTGCTGTATCTGAACATGATGCAGCTGGTGGTTCGCGACGGCACCGGCATCAACAGCGCCGCGGAACTGCGGGGCAGGCCGGTGTCCGTGGGCGACGCCAACAGCGGCACCGAGATCAAGGCCAATCGCGTGCTGGAGGCCGCCGGCCTGGACCCTGCCAAGGACATTCAGCGGCAGCACCTCGGCGTGGCTGAGTCGGCCACGGCCATGGAGCAGGGCCAGCTGGACGCCTTCTTCTTCGACGGCGGCATCCCCACGCCAGCCATCGCCGATCTAGCGAACAAGCAAACGGTGAAGCTCATCCCGCATGGCGACTTGGTAGCCAAGATGAATGCGAAGTACGGCGACTTCTACGCCCAGGTGCTCATCCCCAAGGACACCTACAAGGGCATGACCGCCGACGTGCCTAGCGTGGCCGGTCTACCAAACATCCTGGCCGTCCACGAGGAATTCCCCGAAGATCTCTCGTACGGCGTGCTGGCCACGCTGTTCGACCACAAGGCCGAGTGGGACGCCATCCATCCTGAAGCCAAATTCGCCGAGCTGCGCACCGCGTGGCAGAACAGCCCCATTCCGCTGCACCCTGGCGCCATCCGCTTCTACCGCGACCGCGGAGTCTACCGCGGCAGCTGATCTCCACACATATAACGGTGACAGGCCTCTTGCTCTTCGCCAGCACGCTCGCACTGACCGCGGCGTTGGCCGTCGGTCCGCTGCGGCCTGCCATCGAAGTACGTGACTGGGATGATGACGGCCGGGTGGTGCAGACGATGTCTCTCGAAGACGGCGGGACGTTCAGCCTGCAATTCACCCATTCCATGTACGGCGGCACAGTGACCGAGCGCTTCCGCGTTCTGGAGCCTGACGCCGGAGCGTTCGAACGCTCGACCGTCCAGACCGAGAACGGCGGGGCGGCCGAGTACTACGCCCCGCTGGGGAACTTCCACCGGGAAGGCGCCGCCACGTGGAGCGTGGACGTCGATCCGATGCGGCTCCCGCAGCTGCTAGTGTCTGCCCAGCGGATCGGCAATCCGACCATCGTCAGCGGCAATAACCGGCTGGCGCTGGACAGCATCCTGCCCGAAGGGCACGTCGCGGAGCTCGTCCCTGTCTACCATTAGTCGCCGCGAATTCCTGCGGAACGCTGCTCGCTGGGCACTCGTCCCACCGGGCCTTGCGCTGCTGTCCGGTTGCAACATCACCAGCGCGTTTCGATCCGACTCAACCGAGATTCGGCGCATCGGCTACCTCTCACCGAGCTTTCCGTCTCCAACCGTGGACGCGCTGCGCCAGGGCTTGCGCGAGCTTGGCTACATCGAAGGCCAGCACATCGCCTTCGAGTTCCGATTCGCCGCAGGCCAGGACGAGCGCCTGCGCGAGCTGGCGCTGGAGCTCAAGCAGCGCAAGATGGATGTCCTGGTGGTGGCCGGCGGAGCGGCCGCGGCCATCGCCAAAGAGACCAGCGAAGCCACGCCCATCGTTTTCGTGCGCGTGGGCGATCCCGTCGGCACCGGCTTGGTGGACAGCCTGGCCACGCCGGGCGGAAACCTCACCGGGCTGACGTCGTTTTCGCCCCAGCTGATCGGTAAGCGGCTGGAGATCCTGAAAGAGATCGTCCCGAATGCCTCGAATGCCATCATGCTGTGGGACGTCGATCACCCCAATGAATCGGAAAAAGCAGCCTCGAAGGTCGCTGCTTTACGGCTCGGCATGAAGCTGATTAGCCTGCAGGTGCCGGGCTCGGCCGACGTGGAGTCCGCCTTTAAGGAAGCGCGCGATCAAAAAGCGGACGCCCTCATAACGCTGGTGGAGGACGTGAGCTTCAACCAGCGCCGGCGAATCCTGGGCTTCGCCAACCAGGGCAAGCTGCCCGCGCTGTATCCCATCCGCGAATTTGTGGACGATGGCGGCCTGCTGTCCTATGGTCCCAGCGTCACCCAGCAGTTCCGCCGCGCGGCCGTCTACGTGGACAAGATCCTCAAGGGCGCCAAGCCAGCTGAGCTGCCGGTGGAACAGCCGACTCGGTTTGAAATGGTCATTGGTCTCAAGGCCGCTCAGACGCTGGACCTGCGCATCCCCGAATCGGTGCTCCTGCAAGCCGACGAGGTGATCCGTTGACCAACGCTGCCGCCCTCGGCGTGCCCGCCGTCAGCACGCAACCACATCACCGCAGCCGGCTATTCCGCAAGTACATCACCTTCTTTGTGGTGCTGGTCAGCGGCGCGCTGCTGGTGAGCGGCATGGTGCAGCTGTACTTCTCGTACCAGCAGAGCAAGAGCGCAGTGTTCGAGCTTCAGCAGCGCGAAGCGTCTCGCGCCGCGTCCGAAATCGAGTCCTTTATCAACGACCTCGAACAGCAGATCTCGTGGGCGGTACACGCGCGCGGCGTCGGCATCATGTCCGACGAACAGCTGCGCAGCGACTATCTGCGACTGCTGCGCCAGGTGCCGGCTATCACCGACGTCCGGCACATCGACGCCGCCGGCAGTGAGACGCTGCGCGTATCTCGCGTCGAGATGAACCTGGCGGGCCTCTCCGGCGATTACAACCAGGACCTGGTAGTGAGTCGCGCAAAGTCGGGCAAATCGGCCATCAGCCCGGTGTACTTCCGCAACGACTCTGAGCCGTATGTCTCCATCGCCGTGCCCGAAAACGGGCCCGACGACGGCATCACCAGGGCCGACGTCAACCTCAAGCTCACCTGGGACATCGTGTCCCAGATCAAGATTGGCCACGCCGGTTACGCCTATGTCGTTGACTCCGACGGGCAGCTGATCGCCCACCCCGATATCAGCTTGGTGTTGAAGAAGACCAACTTGTCGGGGCTGAGCCAGGTGCGACAAGCCCTCGCGCAAGAAGATCGGGCGGCACGCCCCAAGGATGCCACCGTCAGCCGGAACTTCAAGGGCGATCAGGTGCTGGCAGCCTACCAATCCATCGACTCGCCGAGCTGGACGGTATTCGTCGAGCAGCCGCTGGACGAGGTCTACGCGCCGGTCCTTTCGCTGGTCGTCCGCACGGCGCTGTTCCTGCTGGCCGGCCTGGCGCTATCTGCCCTCGCCGGCATCGCGCTGGCGCGACGCATGGTCACGCCGATTCGCGCGCTCCAGGTGGGCGCCAGCGAGATCGGCGCGGGCCGCCTGGACCACCGCATCCAGATCTCGACCGATGATGAGCTCGAGGCGCTGGCCGAAGAGTTCAACAAGATGAGCGCCAACCTGCGCGAAACCTATGCGCGTGTGGAGGAGCGCAGCCGCGACCTGGCCAACGCGCTGCAGGACTTAGAGGCCAAGAGCTACGAGCTGGAGCGCGCGAGCCAGGCCAAGTCGGACTTCCTGGCCAGCATGAGCCACGAGCTGCGTACCCCGCTCAACGGCATCATCGGCTTCTCCGAGGTGCTCCTCAACCCCGGCCTGCCGGTGGACGATAAGACGCGCATCGGATTTCTGCAAAACATCCTCAACTCCGGGCGGCACTTGCTGGCGCTCATCAACGACATCCTCGACCTCTCTAAGGTGGAGGCCGGCAAGATGGAGCTTCACCCCATGGACTTCTCGCTGCGCGACGCCCTGGAAGGAGTCCACGCCATCATGGCCCCGGCCGCCCAGCAGCGCGGGCAGACCCTGGAGCTGGTCCTCGACCCGGACCTGGACTACGTCCGCCACGACGCCGGCCGGTTCAAGCAGATTTTCTTGAACCTGGTGTCGAACGCGGTCAAGTTCACACCCGAAGGCGGCACCATCACCACTACCACGCGCCGTGTTGCCGAGGACACGTGCGAGATCGCGGTGAAGGACACCGGCATCGGCATCCAGCTCGAGGACCAGGAACGCATCTTCGACGCCTTCCAGCAAGTCGACTCCGGCTATGCGCGCCAGCAGCAGGGCACGGGCTTGGGCCTGGCCCTGGTGCGGCAGTTCCTGGACATGATGGGCGGCACGATCACGGTCCAATCAGAGCTGGGCCATGGGACCACGTTCGCGGTGCGCCTACCGCTCCACCAGGGCGAGATCGCCCGCGACGAGCCGGCGCAAGGGCAGGGCCCATTGGTGCTGATGGTGGAAGACGATCCACAAGCCGCGGCGCTGCTGTCGCTGCAGCTGACCCGCGGCGGTTTTCGCATCGAGCAGGCGACCAGTAAGACACAGGCCATCGACAAGGCGCTCAAGCTCAAGCCGTCAGCTATTACGCTTGACATCCGGTTGCCCGACGAGGGTGACGGGTGGAAGGTACTCGCACAGTTGAAAGCGCAGCCAGAGACAAAGGAGATTCCGGTAGTAGTGGTTTCAGTGGTGGACGATCCCGAAGCGGCAGCAGAGGCGGGCGCTGTGGCCGCCCTGGTTAAACCAGTTGATTCCGAGAAGCTCGTGAGGACACTGAACCAATTCGTGAACGAAAATGGCCATGCTCACTAACAGCGCCCTGATCGTCGAAGACAATCCGGTGAACCTGCAGCTCACCCGTTTCCTGCTGGAGGCCGCCGGGTTCACCGTGTATTCCGCCGAAAACGCTCCCGCGGCCATCGAGCAGGCCCGCAAGCTTTCGCCATCGGTGATCCTCATGGACGTGGAGCTGCCAGGCATGGATGGCCTGCAGGCTACCCGCGTGCTGAAGGATGACGACCTCACCGCCAGCATCCCGGTGGTGGCGCTGACCGCCAACGCCATGCACGGCGACCGTGAGCGCTGCCTGGAGGCCGGCTGCGTCGGCTACATCACCAAGCCCATCGATACGACTCGGTTTGCCGAGCACGTTCGCGGGTTCATAGGCGCGCACGCGGGCTCATGAACGAACTTCCGACCGACATCCTCGTCGTCGACGACATGGAGCCCAACCGGCTCCTGCTGCGCACCTACCTGACCGCCCGAGGTTTCGGCGTGCGGGAGGCCAGCAATGGCCAGGAAGCGCTCGACATGGTGCAACAGCGCCGGCCCGATCTCATCCTGCTTGACGTGATGATGCCGGGGCTGACCGGCTATGACGTGTGCGAGCGGCTGCGCGGGCTGCCAGGCGGCCAGCTGATCCCGATCATCATGCAGACCGCGTTGGAGGGCTCCGAAGAGAAGGCCCGAGCGGCGGACGCCGGCGCGGACGATTTCATCAGCAAGCCCATTGATGGCACGGAACTGGTGACACGGGTGCGCTCGCTGCTGCGCATCAAGCGGCTGACCGATGCGCTGGATGGGGCCGAGCACACCATTGTGGCCCTGGCTCGGGCCGTGGGCGCGCGAGACCCCTACACCCGCGGCCACTCGGAACGCGTCGGCCTGTTTGCCTCGCGGCTGGCCGAGAAGGCGGGCCTCGCGGCCGTCGACGTTGCCGGCATCCACCTTGCGGGCATCCTGCACGACATCGGCAAGATCGGCATTTGCGACGACATCCTGCTCAAGCCCGGCCTGCTCGAGGATTCGGAATGGGAGCAGATTCGCCGCCACCCCGTGATCGGCGCCGAGATCTGCAAGCCGCTGCGCTCGGTGCAAGGGCAGCTGCCGACCATCCGCCACCATCATGAGCGCTGGGACGGCGACGGCTACCCCGACGGCCTGCGGCGCGATGAGATCCCGCTGAGCGCCCGCATCACCGCCGTGTGCGACGCTTGGGACGCCATCACGTCCGATCGTGTCTACCGCCCCGGGCTAACGCCTGCGCGAGCCATCGAGATCCTTGTCTCCGGCAAAGACGGCCAGTGGGATCGCGACCTGATCGAGCTCTTCGTGGCCCATCAGCCGGACATCACAGCCCTCGCGGGCCTGGAGGCGTCGTTCGCCAGCGACCAGCTGGCGCACCTGGGAGAACCCGTCAGCTAATTCGGGCGACCCGCGTTATGCACCGCTAGTAGGCGAACGCAAGGTGGCGAACACGGGGAAGTGCCGCACGTTCTTTGTGAGCAGGGGCAGGCCGGTCAGCATCACACTGGCCGCGATGGCGAGGTCGGCGCTGTCGATCGTGTGATGGCTGGGCAACCACTGCCGGCCAAGGGCTCCGGCGCGCTCGGCGACGTCGGCATCCAGGGGATGCCAGGCCAGAGCCGACAGCAGAGAGCGAGTCGCGTGTTCCTCGCCGGTTCGCATGCCCGCCAGAACCTCGAGCCGTGTGATCTCACTCGCGTGCAGCGGACCTGCCGCTCGATGCTTCTCCAGCACGGTCGCGGCGCCTCGATGGCCTCGGAGGTAGTCAACCAACACCGAGGTGTCGACGAACGCGCTCACGTCGATTGGAGGCGTCGGCCAGTCCGCAAGCGGTCGACATAAGCCGCGCCATCGACGGATCGGTCCTGCCAAGCCCCAAATGCGCACCGCATGGCTGCTATGTCCTCATCAAACGAACGCTCTGAGCCGTAGGCAAGCTGTACCGCGTCACGAATCAGGGCGGCAATCGATCGGCCCGTGCGAGCCGCAACGCCATCCAGTAGGCGGCGCTCCTCCTCGGTCAAGGAAATTTGCGTCCGCAGCATGATGTAATGTTACATCATGGGGTATTTTGGAATCAGCTGGCGACGGCCTCGAACGTTACGTGTAGGCGATCTGGCTCAGGCACCACAAAGTTCAGCTTCTCGAAGCCAATCACCTTGCCATCGCCGTCCTTCATCAGCACGACCTCGTCGGCTGTCTCCTCGCAGACGCGTTCCTGTTGGGGGTCGCCAAACCAGACGGTCAGTGTCCCGCCGTGTTGGTCGTAGAACACTCTCACTTCGTCCACATCTGTTCTCCAATCTTGATGCCACCCATTGTCCACCTCCATTTGGATAGTCGGCGCGGAGCCAGCCACCAGCCCATATGGGGTAGTACTGAACATGCTGCAGAATAGGCGGTGCAGCCTCCAGCGCATCATGATATCCCCGAACTGCATTACAGTACACTCAATGGAGCGCGTTATAATTGCCTCCAAATGCACGAAGCGACAATCAATGGAGAACTATCCGTGCCTGTTCAACGGATCGGCCCCATTGGCAGCCACATCCTGCAGACGTTAGACCGCCGGGCCATACCGGTTTTCTCGATCCAGAAACATCGCGGCGTGTTGGCCAGTCTGTCGACCCCGCAGCTACACAGTGCGCTCCACACGCTCGAGGCTGGTGGTTACCTCCAGGCGATCGAGCGCGGCAAGTATGTCGTCCGGCCCCGCGCAGGCACCGGCAAGGTTTGGCAGGACAACCCCTACGTTATCGCAGACGCCATCGCGCCCGACCCACACTACATCTCATTCTGGTCTGCGCTCGCCTACTGGAACCTCACCACTCAACTTCCTAGCACCGTGTACATCGTGATTCGCGGCGGACGGCCGCGGACACTCCCCTTTCAGCACCATCAGTACCGTTTGGTCCTCCGTTCCGAGCCGTACTTCACGGACTTTGAACCGGTGGAATGCTATGCCAGCTCTGGTATGGAGCTCCGCATCCCCTTCGCTACCCCTGAGAAGGCCATCCTCGATTCACTTGAGGACGAAACCCTCGCCGGCGGGTTGCCGGAGATCGTTGGCGCCCTTCGCCAGGGCTTGCAGAACGGCAAGCTCGAAATTGACCGGCTCGTGCAGCTGGGAGCGAAGTACCCAACGGCCGCAACCGCCTCGAGATTGGGTTTCCTGCTGCAGCGTCTGGGCTATTCGGAAGCGCTCTCACCTTTGCATCGACGACGTACTACCGGACAGCGTGCATTGCTCAGACCTGGCGCCGCCGTCCGGCAGGGATCGGCCGATCGGGACTGGAACCTGGTCGTCAACGTCAGCGACGACATCTTCGAAGACAATGGCTGAGAACGTCAACAGCTTCATGCTCCAAGAGCTCGCCGACGAGCTGGGCGTGCAGGTGGCCTTCGTGGAAAAGGACTATGTCCTCACCCAGGTCGTCTACCACTATTCGCACAGCGACCTGGGACAGCAGTTCATTCTCAAGGGAGGCCAGGCGCTGCGCCACATCTACCGCAGTCCCCGCCTATCGAAGGACGTGGACTTCGTGGCCACCCGGCGCATCGAGTTCGAGGACCTACCTTCGCTGATGGACATCCGCTATCCGCGGTTACGCGTGCCCGATGCGCCGGCGGGTCTCACGCGGCGCGGCTTCAAGCTGGACCCCATCGAATACCGCAGTATCACCGCAGGTGGCGGCCAGGACAACATTGCCATCGAGATCAGCTTCCGCGAGGACCTGGTGCTCGCGCCCGATACCAAGACGTTCGAAAGCCACTTCCTGAAGCCCTTCCCGGTGCAGGTACTGAACGTCAACGAGATGGTGGCCGAGAAGTGCCGGGCGCTCTATCAGCGAGGCAATCCGCGCGACCTGTACGACCTGTGGTACCTGTTCGGCGGCGGCGGGCAGGTAGCGGAAATCGACTCGGACCAGGTGGCTGAGCTGATTCCGATGAAGTTCAAGCGTGAGTTTGTGGCTTCCGGCTGGGACTACGCTCGGCTGTATGGCCGCATGCTTGAGGAGGAGAAGACCTGGTCCACGCTGGCCGATCTCATCCCGGACCCGCCGCCCTTTGACGAGGCCATGGACCTGGTCCAGAAGGCCCTGCGCTTCCTCAAGCAGGCGAAGTAAGAGCTGCTGCCAGCCATCCGGTTAGTGGAATTTCACAGGGTTCTTTATCCGTCAGCGACGCCATCGGACGAGATCATGTCAAGCGCCTAGGTGCTTTGCTCGAGGCCATCCACAAGTCCACATCACGCGTCGAATCCCGTGGGGTGGCTTCCAAAATGGGGCCGGTTAGCTGATCGACCCGGGACTGATCGACCCGGGGCTTGACGAGCCGGAGAATTCCCGAGAGTCTTAAAGCTATCTGCAAATTAGCAGAATGTCGAAATTGAGCGTGGGAGCGGGTGACGTGGTTCGAACACGCGACATTCTGCTTGGGAAGCAGACACTCTGCCAACTGAGTTACACCCGCAAGCAGGCACTTGGTTTCATGCTCAGAGCCT
>WNFB01005510.1_pt1 | contig 11308 bp, 16 predicted proteins | sample 5400501 | NCBI WGS metagenome assembly WNFB01 (sample SAMN13153341, study PRJNA577476) | soil metagenome | isolation source: 200 cm saprolite under Douglas fir tree site 2 hole 1 | place: USA:California | collected 2015-04-18 | reverse complement strand
ACGGCATCGAGTGCGTTGACGCACTCGCCGCGGCGGCGGCGTACCGGCTTGATCGCTGGCGCCGCTGCTGCGGTTCTGCTCGTTGGCGGTGCCGCCGTATGGAGCACTTTCGCGAAGCCCGATCTCGTGCAGGCCGCTGTGCTGGCGTCGTCGGAACCGCTCCAGATCCAGTCCGCCGATCCTTCCAGCGTGGGGGCCTGGTGCATTGAGGCCTCGGGGAGAAGCGTCCCGGAAATCCAACTTGATGGGATGAAGGTCATCGGAGCGCGGATGGACCGGGTGCCCTCCACAGACATTGTTACTGTCAAGTACACCGCGCCAGATGGATCGCAGGTCGCGGTTAGCTGGCTTGAAGGTCAGCCTCCGGCCGGCTCCGATATCGAGGAAAAGAACGTGTCCGGCCGCAATGTCCTGTTGGTTCACGCGCCGCGGGGAACAGCCGTGGTCGTCAGCTCTTCTAATCCCGCCATGTGGGAGGCCGCCGCGGCCATAGAAACCACGACCGCCTAGATGACCCGCTCAGCGTTGACCCTGGTCGGGGTCAACCTAGCCCATTCACGATCTGCTGGAAAAGCTGACCATTGAGTTCCCCGGCGTAGACCTGCGCCAGCGAGCCGTCAGGCCGGAAGAAGGCGGTGATGGGCATGCCTTCGCCCTGCAGCAGCTCGTAGAGCCGGCTGCCTGAGTCGACAGCAAGGGGATAAGAAACGCCGAGACGGCGGGCGAGTTCGAGGCCCTCTGGGGGCGAGTCCTGCTCGTCAACGCCAACGACATACAGCTTTCCGCTCGCGTTGCGGTAGGCGCGGTCGATCGCCGGCATCTCGGCGATGCACGCCGGGCACCAGGATGCGAAGAAGTTCAGGACCAGCGGATGGCCGCGTAGGTCGGCGAGGCGGATGGTTCCTTGCCCGTCAAGACGCGGAAGCTCCTCGGTCGCGTATACGGTGGGGGGCCGCTGGTGAGCGCGGTAGATGAGCACCCCACCGACGGCGCTTGTGGACAGCAGCAATATGACGATCGCGCCGCTCACCCACGAGGGCATCCTCATTTGTAGACCTCGGTGTTGGGGAAGAAGTCGGCCCACCCGAACCAGAAGCCGTACGTGATTGGAATCGCCTCCAGCTGCGTTCCGGCACTCGGCCCCGTCGTCGCGCGTCCGGAAAGACCATCCCAGGTGGATCCTGTTTCGGTGTCTTCCATCGACAGAGCACTGGAACCTGGGCCAAAGGTGAGCAGGCGTCCGCCGGTGTCCCGGCGGTAGACGGCTCCAGATTCGGAAGCGCCGTCGAAAACAATGACCAGGGGTACTCCTCCGACTGTGTCGTCGACAACTCTGGCGCGCGCCAAGGCGGTGAACGAATAGGCCTTGACCTCGCCACTTAGGCGCACACCGATCACCCTCTCTTTGACCGGCAGCCGGTCGTCTGAGTGTTTACGCCCCAGGACGCCGGCATCTGAGCTGAGGTAGTAGCGCTGATAAGGATCGAATTTCAGGTCGACCGGATCGACCTTGAGCATCTGGGAGCGCGGATGCTCGGCGCGCCAGCGGCCCCACGTCGTCTGGTCTGACAGCACCTGCTCCAGCCGGTGCCCGAGCAGCGGTCCGTCCAGTGCCTCGCCGGTGAGGTGGCTCCACAGGGTATTGGTCTGGTGGTCATACATGACCAGAGAGTTGCGAATCAGCTTGCCGGACACGCCGAACGTGAGTGTTCTCCCGTCGAGGTCTCGGGCATACACGATGCCCGTGAAGCAGAGTGGTCACCAGGTGACGGCGATGTTGCCGCCGCCGAGCTGGTCGTTGACGATCTCGACCCGGCTCATATACGCGATCGGAAAGGCGTGAGCCTCGCCATTCATGACGACGCCGATCACACGCGTGGAGTCCGGCGCATTGACCTTATCCGAAGCCACGAAGGTCGGATGATCGATCGCCAGGATCGCGTCCGGTTCGAGGATGGTCTTGATCTCTCCCGCACTGAGCGGGTCGTCGCCGCCCGGTGGGGCGACGCTGACAGGCTGGGCCGGTGGGCGGGTGAGGTACAGTGCGGCACCGCCCGCCGCGATCGCGAACGCCAGGCCGATCACCGACTGACGGCGCGACGGCCAGTTCATGCGTTCACAGGCCGAACGGGTCCACGTTGGGGAGGACCCGGCTCCCGATCTGAGTGATCAACGTGAGGCTGTTGGTCAAGAGAAGCAAGCCCATGAGCCCGAGCACGCACGCGGACGCCAGGTCGATCGGCCGCCGCCAAGCACTTAGCCTGCGCACTGAGGCTGAGGCCTTGTCCACGCCCAACCCGAGCAGCACGAACGGCAAGCCGAGTCCGACGCAGTAGGCGCCGACCATAAGCAGTCCGCGGGCGGTGGTGCCAGTGGTGGCGCCCGAAGTGAGCACTGCACCAAGCACAGGTCCGACGCACGGTGTCCAACCGGCGGCGAAGGCCAGGCCGAGCAGAAACCCGCCCAGCGGTCCCGATCCCCCAGGTGCCGTCTTGAACACTCTGTACTCACGATTCAATCCGGGCAGCTTGAGAACCCCGACCAGATACAGAGCGAAGACGATGACCAGCACGCCGGCGACCGGCGCGACCGCGCCGCGGACTGGCTGCAGCACCGTTCGCAAGGCGTAGAAAAGCGCGATGACGACCACGGTCACGCCGGCCATGAACGCGGCCGCGTTGAGGAGTCCGCGGGCCAGCGAGGTCGTCGGGGCGGCTTCGGCGCCGCCACGTGTGCGAGCCAGGTACGAGACGTAGACCGGCACAAGAGGAAGCACGCACGGCGACAGGAACGAGGCGGCTCCGGCCGCCAACGCGAGGGGCACGCTGACGTTGTCGAGGGTCATGGATCAGCTCAGCTTTTGGATCTCCCGCTCAAGCAGGTCAGGCGTCAGAGCCCCTAGTTGGATGAGGTCGACGCGTCCCGTCTTGTCCAAGAAGACCGACACGGGAAGGCTGGAGGTGACGTTGTAGGCGAGCGCGATCCTGCCGGGGTTACCTGGATCGTAAACAGCCGGAAAGGTCAGCCCGAACTGATGGTAGAAGGCGACGCCATCGCCCGTCTCGAGGCTGTTGACGCCCACGATGACGAACCCGTCAGCCTTGTGTCTCTGGTACGACTGATCCATGAACGGAAGCTCGTACGCGCACTGGGTGCACCACGACGCAAAGAAGTTGAGAAGCACCGGATGGCCTTTCAAGCCCGACAGCGTGATCTGGTGACCAGCACATGTCGTGGCGGTGAAATCGGGCGCGGGCTGGCCGCGCACGAGAGCGCTGCTGTCAACACTAGGGATCGGTAGTGGCGAAATCTGGTGGTTGGTCGCGCTGGTCACCACCAGCGCTGCGGCGGCGATGAGCGCGGCGAGCCCACCGCAGATCCAGGCCACGGACCGCCACGTAAATCCCTGACGTACGGCACGTTTGGGGGCTGTATGCGGTCGGCGACCGCTATCGCCGGTCGCCGGGCGATCCCGCTGAGCTAGGGCGCGGTTCTGCTTTCGGCGAGGCGCCATATTGCATCTAACACCCGAACAGGGCGCGAATTCCTGCATCGGGCGGCGCTTCACGTCCACGCACCGGGGCGGGGCCTATTCTCGGGCGGCGTCAGGAGAGGCGGCGCAGGGCGCGCAATGCCCGCCCGCGCACGCCTGCAGTGGCTGCCTCCAAAGACGCTTCTGCGGCCAGCTGCTGAACGGCGAAACCGAAAGTCGGATAGACATGGACCGTCGAAGCCAGGTCAGCAACGCTCAAGCCCCTGTCGACGGCTAGGGCGAGCTCGTTGATCGTCTCTCCGCCGGGCCTTGAGACCACTGTGGCCCCGAGCAGCCTGCCGTCGGTTCTGGACACAAGCTTGAGAAAGCCCGCGCGTTCATCCTCTGTCTGGGCGCGATCGACCCGATCAAGCTCCAGCCGGTGGACCTTGATCTCGCCATACTGGGCGCTCGCCTCAGTCTCCGTCAGTCCGGCCTGGGCCACCTCGGGATCCGTGAAAACTGCCCATGGCACACTCGATCGCAGGCCCTCCTCAGTGCCCGGTAGGAGCGCGTTGCGAGCGGCCACGTACCCCTGCCAGCCCGCGTAGTGCGTGAACTGGACAGCGCCGGTGACGTCGCCCGCTGCGTAGATGCGTGGGTTCGTTGTGCGCAGGTGTCGGTCGACTTTGACGGCGCCACCCTCGACTGCGACAGCGGCGCGTTCAAGGTCCAATCCAGTCACCCGCGGCTTGCGCCCCGTCGCCATGAGGAGGGATGCGGCTGCTACTGACTCGGTTGGGGTGATGACCGTCACGCCGCCACCGCGGGTCGCGACATCGACAATCCTGGTCGAGAGGCGAACATCCACGCCTTCAGCGATGAGGCGTGCCTGGATGACCGCGCTGGCTTCTGGATCGGCTTCGGGAAGCACCGCCCCACGCTCGTCGATGAGCGTGACTCGGGAGCCGAGGCGTGCGAAGGCCTGGGCCAGCTCGACGCCAGTGGCGCCGGCTCCAACCACGATCAGGCTGACCGGCAGCTCTTCAAGGTCGAAAATGGTTTCGTAAGTGAGGAAGCGGGTGCTGCCCAGCCCGTCTAGGACCGGTAAGTCCGGGGCGGCGCCTGTGCAGATAACAAAGTGCTGACCCCTGATCGGGCGGCCACCGACGTCGACCGTCTCGCCATCGATGAACCGGACGGGGCCGATCGCCACCTCGATTCCCTGCTTGGCGAGGACCTCTGCCGTCTCGTTGCTGGAGACTCGGGCTATGACGGCGCGCACCTCAGCCATCACACGAGCGAAGTCGATCGCAAGCTCACCGCCTCCGATCCCAATCGCACCACCACGCCGTAGGTCGTATGCCAGCCGAGCGGCGCGAATGAGGGCCTTGGACGGGATACATCCGGTCCAGGTGCAGTCGCCTCCCAGACGCTCCGCGGCTAGGAACACTCTTGTCCGGAGGCGCGCACCGAAGCCGGCCGCCGTCAGGCCCGCCGACCCGCCTCCGATTACGACCAAGTCATAGGGAGTGGCTTCGGGGGCACGTGTCACGGTGACCATCATCCCGCACGATTCTGGAGAAAACGTGATCTACGTCACGCCAGGGAACCGTTCGCCCGCTATCGTGCCTGAGTGGCGCGCCGAGCGATGATCAGCCGCCGTCCGTCGAGTCCCGTCCCATGGCTCGCAGCTCGCCGCACCATCGCGCGATCCGATGACAGCCGCCGCTTCGTCAACGACGTCCTCGGCGAGCTGGCCGCGAATCGGTTCGGTCTGAAAGCTTGGGCGCGCTTCCTCGGCCGGAGTTTCGCCCGCTCCCGGGACCAGGCCCGGATGCGACCGGCCGCGGCAGCGGAAGTGACCGCCCTGCATGCGCTCGCCGGCGCATCCGGCAGCTGGCCGTGGCCGCTCGCCTCCTGGTTCCTCTCCATCACGCATCTGGGCCTGCTTGGCGAGCGCGCCACCCTCGGATGGCCGAATCGGTTGACCCTGCTCCGGGCTCTGCTGCCGGCATTGGCTCCGAACTCTCCCTGGACCTCACTCGTCGCTCTGACGACCGACTTCGCAGACGGCCGCCTGGCCAGGAGGGGCGACGAGACCGCTTTCGGTACCTTTGCCGATCCGATCGCGGACGGCGTGTTCTGGAGCTGGTTTGGGCTGCGTTGGGAGCGAAAGCCATGGCTTCGCTGGGCGCCGCTGACGCTGTTTGCCCTCAGCACCGGAGGCATCGCCGCCACATACTTCGTCTGCGGCCGCGTGATCGACTATCCGAGGCCGGTCGCGATCCGTTATCTGTCCGCGGGTATGCAGATGGCACTCACACTCCGCGCGTGGCGGAAGAGGAACGTGTGAACGACAGCGGGAGCGGGTCGGCGTCGTGGAGTCACGTCAGCGAGATCCCCCGAGTCTGCCTGGACGGCCGCAATTGGCCCAAATCCGTGGGCGCTTGTGTCGTGGTCGGCACGCTCCTGTTTCTCATCAACCAGTCGCAAGTGGTGTTCAGCGGCCAGGCCACTGTCGCGACGTGGGTTCGAATCGGACTCAGCTACCTGGTGCCGTTCGTCGTTGCCAACTACGGGATAGTGACGGCGAGCCGGCGGCCGGGCTAGCCGCCGCGTGCTTCACACCAATGAGGGCGGAATCGGCCGCGCGACCGACCCATGCTTGGGACCGCCGAGAAGTTGCCGGACGGCCACCTGCTAGGGCTCTGAGCCGCGAGCAGATGGCCTGACGACTGTCGCATTGAAATGTGCGCCGCATCACATTGCGCGCGTATTCCACGACGTAGAGTGGGGTCATGTCATTCCTAGATCGAGTTTCCCCGCAGGAGACCAAATCGGCGTCCGCCAAGCGGTACCGGGCGACGTGGAGCGGGGCTGTCCTGGCCGAAAGCGCGGCTACCGTGGTCGTCGAGGGCAACCACTATTTTGCCCTCGAGGACGTCCGCCCCGAGAACCTCAGGCCAAGCTCAACCCACACAACCTGCCATTGGAAAGGAGTCGCGAGCTACTACGACGTCGTGGTCGATGACAAGATCAACCGCGATGCGGCCTGGTACTACCCCGAGCCTAGCCCGGCGGCGGCGCGCATCAAGGGTCGAGTCGCGTTCTGGCGTGGCGTCAAAGTGGACGCGGTCGCGTGAATTGACTCGTGCCGTTGAATCAAATCCTTCACGTTGAGCAGTGGAGCGATCTCCCGTACGACTGACCGGCCGGGCTAGCTGAGGCCGCCCCTTTCTCGGTGCGCTCGGAAGGTTGCGATCGCTGCCTGGCGATAGCGCTCGGCCATCTCGAAGTACCGAACCGCATCGGCGGCGATGTCTGGATCGTGGTCGTGATGGCGCCGGCTTAGGGCGAGGGCAGCGAACTTGGCACCCCTCATATATGGCTCGAGTTGCTCGAACGGCAGAGGTCGGTCTCCACGCGCCACGTCAGCCACCTCCCCGAAGTGAATTGAAGAGCTCGTCATCCGTCGGCCGGTCCGCGAAGTCACGCCCAACATACTTCCAGGCCAGCGACCCGTCGCTCCGGATGGCGAAGATCGCAGGCTTGGCGATGCCGCCGTCGGCATCACTCCACACGCCCCACTCCTTGATCACCTTGCCTTCAGGATCGCTCAGGAGGGGGAAGGGGAGCAGCAGTTTGTCGACCATGGCGCGATTGTTCTCAACCGGATCGACGGAAATACCAGCGAGGTCGACGCCCTCGATCTCAAAGCGGTCCCAGGTTCTTGCATACGAGGCCAACTGCCCGTTGCAGTATGGTCACCAATCGCCGCGGTAGAAGACGAGCAGGACCGGTCTGCGCGCCAAATGATCGGCAAGGCTCCAGGGCTCGCCCGCCTGGTCCGGCAGTACGAAAGTGGCGGCCCTTTCCACGCTAACCCCCGGTCAAGACCTCGGAAGGGGGCGCGGCTGCAGCTCGCCGTCCACGTAGATGTCCACGCGCTCGTTGTAGAAGCTCAGCAGGTTCACTATCTTCGGGCACTCAGGAATGGGCGCGGGATACGACCACACGAGGTCCTGGTGCACGGCATCACCGACGCGCACCGACCAGTAGGTCGCGGTGCCCTTGTAGGGGCACATCGTGTGGCTGTCCGTCGCCTCGAGCAGATCCATGCGCACGTCCAGCTTCGGGATGTAATAACGCGTCGGAAGTCCGGTCTCAAAGAGGAGGTGCGGCCGGTGGGTGTCGGCGAGCACATGACCGTCCAGCTCGACACGGACGTGGCGAGAGCTGTTCAGGACATCTACCCGCACGTAGGGATCACGCGGGTGCACAAAGACCTCGTCGTCCTCCTCATACCACGCGTCCATCTTGTTCCAGAAGAAGGCCATGTGATCCTTCAGCCGTTCCCAATCGGGACCGGGTCGGTTGTAGGACCAGGCGGCGTTCTCGGCCACGCGCGATTCGACCTGGAGGGTGAATCGGGTCTTGTCCGAGGCGTCGTTCGTTGCCTTGAGCAGGTCCATGCGGACATCACCTGCCGGGAAGTAGTAGATCGGCGGCCGCTTCGACTCCCAGACCAACAGCGCGTGCCGGCTGTCGGCCACGGGGATGCCTCCGAAGTGCGTGCGGACGCGCCGGGAGCTGTTCTCGATCCTCACGCGATCGACCGGCTCAGACCTCACCTGCGCGACCCGAGACGCAGCCTGCCGTAGTTGGGTGTTCATGCTTCGTTCAACGGGTCTTTGGCGCGTAACATTCCCCGTCAATCAGAGGGCCCGCATCACGGCGTCGGTGAAGGCGAGTGCTCCATCATGGCACCGCTTGGCGCATCGAGCCGTCAAGGGCTTGGCCCTTGGTCAGGGTGACTCGGCCACGTTGCGGGCCTGTTACATCGGGCAGATCTGTAACGCCTGCGTAATACCGGCTGCCAAGAATTCGAGCCGTGGACGTGCGGATCAGGACGGCGGCGATGGTGGCATCGCTGGTTGCCGTACGCGCTCCAGGTGGCCATGTTGCGCGCCAGACATCGGCCTGACACCGGACCATCACCTACCATCCGCCACGTGGTGGCTGCCCGGCCGGTGCTCGTGGTGGACGACGATCCGAAGATCGTCGAACTGGTGCGGGCGTATCTGGATCGCGCCGGCTACGCCGTGGTCACCGCAGCCGATGGAGAAGATGCCCTCCGGCAGATAAATGAGGCGAAACCATGCCTGATCGTCCTCGACGTGATGCTTCCCGGCGTGGACGGGCTGGATCTGACCAGGCACCTCCGGGACAGCCATCAAACGGTGCCCATCCTGATGATGTCGGCGCGAGGCAGGGTTGACGATCGCATTCGCGGCCTCGTCGAGGGCGCCGATGACTACCTTGCCAAGCCATTCAGCCCGGCGGAGCTCGTGGTGCGGGTCAACGCGCTCCTGCGGCGCAGCGCTCCCGGCGACCTACCCACCGCTGTGCTCAGGCACCGAGACCTGGAGGTCGATCTCGATCGGCACGCGGTCCGCCTCGAGGGCAAGCACGTGAACCTCACCGACGTCGAGTTCCGCCTGCTGGTGGCGGTGCTCGAGGCCAACGGCCGCGTCCTCACACGGAACCACCTGATCGACTCGATTTACGGCATCGATCGAGACGTTCTCGGCCGGACCGTTGACGTCACCGTCCAGCGGATCCGGGCCAAGCTGGGCGACGATCCGGACTCGCCCCGATACATCGCCACCGTGCGGGGTGTTGGGTACCGCGCAGCCCCCGAGTCGGAGTCGCAGCAGACGTGAGGCGTCTGATTCCGCGCGGCATCGCTGCCCGTGTCGCGCTTGCCTGCATTGTGGTGGTCGCGCTGGCGGTCGCGATCATCGGAACCGGCGTCCTGGAAGTGGCACGCGCGCAGTTCGAGCAGATAATGATGAAACACGGCTCTAGCTCGGACGATGCCAACGCCATGTTCCAGCAGACGGTCAGCGGCATTTTTGCCGCGGCCGTGCTGGTCGCGGCGGCGCTCAGCATCGTGCTCGCGGTCATCCTGGCGCGGTACATCGCCAGACCTCTCGAAGAGGTGAGCAAGGCCGCGAATCGACTTGCTCGTGGCGACTATCAAGCGCGGGCCGCTGAACAGGGACCGACCGAGATCCGATCCCTGGCCACCACCTTCAACGCGATGGCCGACAGTCTGCAGAGGCAGGAGCAGACACGGCGCGACTTTGTTGCCGGAGCCGCCCACGAGCTGCTCACGCCGCTGACCAATCTGCACGGCTACCTGGAGGGCCTTCGAGACGGCGTCGTAACCCCCAACCCGGCGGTGTTCGCCTCGCTGCATGAAGAGAGTGAGCGCCTGGTTCGCCTCTCGCAGGCGCTTCTCGACCTCGCTGAAGCCCCTGCGCGAACTGCGGTCGCGGAGAACCTCGACCTGCGCAAGGTCATCGAGTCAACAGTGCGGCTCGTCGCGCCGGCGATGGATCGCCGTCATATCGGAGTGACGATCAACCTGCCGCCGTCGATAGTGGTCAGGTCCAACCCTGACCATCTGACGCAGGTCCTCTTCAACCTGCTGCAGAATGCCGGCCGCTACGCGTCACACGGCAGTGGCGTATCAGTCGGCGCGCAATTGCTGGGAAGCGAGGTGCGCGTCAGTGTGAGCAACTCAGGCGCAACGATTCCGCCCGAGGACGTGCAGCGGATATTCGATCGCTTCTACCGCGTCGATCCGTCTCGGGATCGCGCCAGCGGCGGCTACGGCCTGGGGCTTGCGCTGGTCAAGCAGCTGATCGAGGCGGCCGGAGGCGAGGTGGGGGCGGAGTCGGCCAACGGTTCAATAACGGTTTGGTTCACGCTCGCAGCCGCCTTAGCGCCCTAGCCGCTCACGTAGTCGGCCGGCTGATCGTCAGGGTGGTGATAATGAGCGCGAGCGGAGGCTGCGCGGCACCCGTATAAGGGTGCGCGCCGTTGACTTGCGTCAAGGGGGAAGCGATGGCTGGGCAGATCGAGCTGGGCAACATCCACCACCTGCGGCTGACTGTGACCGACATCGAACGGAGTCGCGAGTTCTACACCGGGCTCTTGGGATTCAACGTGGCGGCCGAGGCGCCCGCCTCCGACGACCCCAAGTCCGATCCAAGCTACCCGGTGCTGTGGGGAGGCTGCGTGATGGCAAAGGGCAACTACTTGCTCGGGCTCCGACCGGTGGCCGCAACGGGCGACCACTTCGACGAGGACCGTGTGGGATTGGACCACCTGAGCTTCAGCGTGGAAAGCCGGGCCGCGCTCAACGAAGCGATCAGGGTGCTCGATGAGCGCGGTGTGCCCCGGGGAGAAGTCAGAGAGCTGACGTCCTTCGGGATCTGCGTGCTGCCGTTCCGCGACCCCGACAACATCCAGCTGGAACTGACCTCGCCGCTCTGAGAGTCGATTTCTGAGCTGGAGTCGACCAACCTCGACGTCTCGACATCATACCCATAGGGGGTATAGTGCGCACATGCCGGGCTACACGAAAGACAAGGGGAGAATTCAGGCCAGGCTGCGGCGCATCGAGGGGCAGGTGCGCGGAATCGAGAAAATGGTGGAGGACGACCGGTACTGCATCGACGTCCTCACGCAGGTCAACGCAATCAGAGCGGCGCTAGAGAGCGTTGCCCTCCTGCTGCTCGCCGATCACACCGAGCACTGCGTAGCGGAGGCGATCCGGTCGGGCGGTGGAAGCAAGAAGGTCCGGGAGCTCAACGACGCGGTCCAGCGGCTCGTGAGGAGCTAGTGGACCGTAACAGCCGAATGAGGACCATCCGCCGCCCCAGACGGCCGGGAGCCCTGCGGGCTCTGATGCGTGCGTTGCGGGCCCCGGCGCGCCTCCTCACCCATCTATTGATGGGATCGTCGTTGCGCCACCCGCGCCTT